>WNFT01005192.1_pt1 | contig 11380 bp, 11 predicted proteins | sample 5400191 | NCBI WGS metagenome assembly WNFT01 (sample SAMN13153359, study PRJNA577476) | soil metagenome | isolation source: 80 cm saprolite under Madrone tree | place: USA:California | collected 2016-06-14
GCACGTAGATTACCTCTCACGCGAATTGGCCAAGTCGATGCCGGTGGAAGTGCGTTGCTTCGGCGATCAAGATTTCGAAGAAGGAAATCTAAAAGTCAGAGGATTCGAACTCGACACGAGCGATTTCACTTGTCCGAAGTCCTTACAATCCGCTTTCGGCGCCGTGCGTCGTTGCACCGATTTCAATACGACAAACATCGATGCCGATCTTGTCCATTGTCACACGTGGTACAGCCACTTCGGCGGTATTTTGGCGAAACTCAACTATGGGATTCCGCTGGTGATTACGGTTCACTCGCTCGAGCCATTGCGGCCATGGAAACGGGAGCAACTCGCCGGCGGATATGATTTCTCGCTTTGGATCGAGAAAACTGCACTGGAAATGGCTAACGCGATCATCGCCGTTTCAGGCGAAACCAAATATGACATCGAGCGATTATTCGACGTCGATCTCAAGCGCGTGCGTGTAATCCATAACGGCATCGATCCCAAAGAGTATCGAAGAGTCGATTCAACCGAAGCGCTGGTTCGTTACGGGATTGATCCCGCTAAGCCGTATCTTCTTTTTGTCGGTCGTATCACGCGCCAAAAAGGAATCATGGATCTTGTCCGCGCCATCCCATTCATGGATCGGCAATTTCAAATCGTGCTTTGCGCCGCTGCTCCCGACACTCCTGAAATTGCGGAGGAAATGAAAAATGCAGTCGAGACGGCGAGGATAAAGCGCTCCGATATCGTCTGGATCGATGAGATGGTGGACCGAAAAACGGCGACCGAACTTTATTCGCATGCGGCCGTATTTTGCTGCCCATCCATCTACGAACCGTTTGGCATCATTAATCTGGAAGCGATGGCCTGTGAGACGCCGGTGGTGGCGAGTGCGGTCGGCGGCATCAAGGAAGTAGTTGTCGATGGAGAAACTGGATTTTTGGTTCCGCTCGAGCAAATGAAAGAGAGCCCTTTCGAGCCGGCAAATCCTGAGGAATTTGCGCGCGATCTCGCGGCGCGCATTAATCAGCTCATGGCCGATCCCAAGCTGCGCGAAAAATTCGGCAAAGCTGGACGCAAACGCGCCGAAGAAAAATTTAGCTGGTCCGCGATCGCACGGAAAACAAAGGCTCTTTACGCGACTCTTAGGTAGCGGCCCTCTGTCGGCGCCGCACTGGTTCAACACGATATACTATAAGTGGATCTATGTTTGTTGATCGCATAAAAGTCTTCGCTCAGGCCGGCACCGGCGGGCGCGGCTGCGTTAGTTTTCGACGCGAAAAATTCGTGCCCAAAGGTGGACCCGACGGTGGTGACGGCGGACGTGGAGGCGACGTGGTTTTGCTAGCTGATCAGCACGTCGATAATCTCTCAAATCTTTTTTACGAGCCAATCATCAAGGCGAAGAACGGCGGACAGGGGCAAGGGAAGAAGATGCACGGGCGTTCCGCGCAGGCGAAAATCGTGAAGGTGCCTGTGGGAACGATTGTTTACGAATCGCGGAATGCGGACCAAGGATTGCGGAAAGAAGGCCGAGATCATCAATCATCGAACATCAAACATCAAACGCCCGACAAAGATGTAGTCAATGCGAGCGTCGAGCCATCAACCTCTCCGCCACTTATCGATCTTACGCATCATGGTCAGGAATTCGTGCTTTGTCGCGGCGGCGCGGGAGGGAAGGGGAATGTGCACTTTAAGAGTTCGCGCAATCGTGCACCGCGCCAGTACACGGAGGGCGAAGAAGGCGAGCAAGGACATTTTCTATTCGAGCTGCGCACGATTGCGGATGCGGGATTGGTTGGTTATCCAAATGCAGGCAAGTCTACGCTTTTACGCAGGATTTCTGCTGCGCGTCCAAAAGTTGCGTCATATCCGTTCACGACCCTGCACCCAATTATCGGCGTGGTTGAATTGCCCGGTTACCGTCGAGTGAGCATCGCGGACATTCCGGGCTTAATCGAAGGCGCCCACCGCGATTTCGGTCTGGGACACGATTTTCTGCGGCACATCACCCGTTGTCTTTTCTTGCTTTTCGTTGTCGATGTTGCAGGCAGCGAGGGGCGAAATCCAGTCGAGGACTTGCGAAACCTTCGCCGTGAAATTGATTTGTACGATCCGGCACTGTCAGGACGCCCGTGGTGCATAATCGCAAACAAGATAGATTTGCCTGCGGCGCGAGAAAATCTAGAGACGTTGCAAAATTCGTTCCCTACGGTGGAACTGGCGCCGGTCTCTGCATCAACGGGCCAAGGGATCGAGGCCTTCAAAACAAAACTTGAAAAGTGGTGCTGACCAGCGCAAGCTCGACATCCTTGTTTCCAGGGAACGCAACCTCAGCACTCCGCTAACTAACAAGTAGACAAAGGACGCCGTCTAAGACAGACTCAGGACTTCTTTATGGCCAAGCGTGTTATAGCAAGCTATTGCTCGAGCTTTCTCAAGCCGGAGATGTTGCACATCTACCGGCAGGTAAAAGGGCTGCGCCGGGTCAAGACCTTTGTCATGACCAAGGAGCTGCAAAATGCAGAACGTTTCCCTTTTCCTGATATCGAAATTATTCCAACGCAGCGCATGAACCTTTTGCGCCACGGGTGGCTTAAATTCGTGAAACGGCGTCCGCCGGTTATTTATCGGGGAGAATATCAACTACTGGCTTCGCTCCTGGAACGGCGCGGTGCTCATCTCATGCACATTTACTTTGGCCATACTGGCGTGCACCTGCTCCCGTTCATCGAACAGTGGAACAAACCATGCGTAGTATCTTTCCATGGCGCCGATGTAGCGATTAAAGAGGATATCGTGGATTATCCGGAAAAATTGCGACGTCTGTTCGAGGCTGTGCCGCTAGTTTTCGCCCGTTCGCAGTCACTTGCTGATCGGCTAGTCGAATTTGGCTGTCCGCCTGAAAAGCTGCGTATCAACCGCACAGGCGTTCCGTTGGATGAATTTCCATTCGTTGATCGACAACCCCCACAAGATGGCCACTGGAGAGTAATGCAGGCGTGTCGCTTGATTCCCAAAAAAGGCGTAGCGACGAGTTTGCGCGCGTTCGCAATTTTCAAAAAGGATCATCCGCAGGCCAAATTCTATATCGCGGGAAAGGGGCCGCTACAGCCGGAATTAGAAATGCTTGCTGCCGGCCTAGGCATTTTCAAGGACGTTCACTTTATAGGATTTCTATCACAGCCGAAGCTGATGGAACTTTACGCGAGCTCGCATCTGTTTCTCCATCCGAGCGAAATGCCACCCGATAAAAATCAGGAAGGAGTCCCAAACTCCATTCTTGAAGCGATGGCAACCGGACTGCCGGTGGCAGCGACGCAACATGGTGGAATCCCTGAAGCGGTCGAGCATGGACGCACCGGGTGGCTTGTGCCCGAGGAGGACCACGTCGCGTTAGCCAACGCCATGCAGGAAATCACGCGTTCGCCTCGCGTCCTGACCGAGATGGGATTGCGCGCGCGCGAAACAGTGATCAAGCGATTTGAACAGGAAGCACAAATTGATCAGCTGGAATGGTTCTATGAAGAAGCGATCGTCCTGAATGGTGCCGCGGAGCCCGCGGAGGCCAAGCCGGTGACCCAACTCGCTCCTCAATTTGCCGAACAGGTGCCGGCAAAATAGCGGGCGGTTCGAGAATTTTGTTTGATCATCGAGGCAAAACGCGCTTTGATATGCGCGCAGAGCCTCGTGGCTCTGGGGCTTCCAGCCTAGAAGATCATGGGCACGATGCCCGTGCTACCTTGCCACCAACCGAATGCAGTATTGTTTCTTTTCACGCTTGTCATTGTCGATCTTCGCGCTGTTTTGCGGATGCGTTTTTGTAACATCCGCTTTTGGGGCTGAGGTGGAGCCCGCGGTGCCATTAAAACCCGCGGAGCTGGTTCGCATCGGAAAGTTCGCGATTACAAACTCAATGCTGGTGACATGGATTGTCGCGGCGGCGATCATCGTTTTTGCCCAGTTAGCAACACGGAAAATTAAGGCGGTCCCGAGCGGCGCTCAGAATTTTTGGGAATGGCTGGTAGAAAGCCTCTATAATTTTCTCGAAAGCATTATCGGACGCGATCTTGTCCGAAAAACCTTTTGGTTCTTTGCCACCATTTTCATTTTCATTTTATTTGTAAACTGGTTCGGGCTTATTCCTGGCGTGGGCACAATTGGCTGGGGACATTACAACGCGAGCGGTGTTTTCCATGTCGATCGACCGCTACTGCGCGGGGGCAACGCCGATCTCAATATGACCACGGCAATGGCCGCGATCTTCTTTTTGCTTTGGATTATTTGGGCGATCCAGGCAAATGGCGTCGGAGGATTCCTGCTTCACATTTTTGGACCAAAGGGCGAGACGTCCGGGTTTTTGAAGGTGATCATGATTGTCATCTTCTTTATGGTAGGCTGGCTCGAAGTTATTTCCATTTTGTTCCGGCCGATTTCGCTCAGCTTCCGGCTTTTTGGAAATATTTATGCCGGTGAGAGCATTTTGGAAGCGATGTCAACAATGGTACCGGCGCTTTCCTGGCTCATTCCAATTCCATTTTATTTTATGGAAGTGTTGGTCGGAGTCGTGCAGGCGCTCGTTTTTATGTTGTTGACGGCCGTCTTCACGCTTTTGATTGCCCAACATCAGCCGGGACACGAACCACAACTCTAAAGATTTCGGCGACTGGTCGCGATGAACTGCGACGACGGCCAAAAAGAAACGAAACAAAAAATATGATACTACCATTACTGGCAGAGATGAGCGGAAGCATTCACGTGGGACTTGCAGCCATGGGCGCAGGTATTGGCGTTGGCCTGACCGGGTTGGGCGCGGCGTCCGCAGTCGGGCGAAATCCGGGCGCAGCGACACCGATTCTGGTGCAGGCGATCCTGGCGATCGCTTTCACTGAGGCGATTGTTTTCTACGCGCTCTACCTTCTTCCTCACTAAGATTTCTCAGCGCCGAAGGTGAGTGCCGTCGCGCCTGGAATTCGCGTTATGAATGTGATGATTGCTGTTACGAACGGAGGTTTTACAGACATGTTGCACGACGTGGCCGACACCTTCGGCTGGAACCCCTGGCTGTTTCTATCCCAAGTCATCAGTTTTGCGATTGTCGCATTCCTTTTGCGTCGGTTCGCTTACAAACCGATCCTCGGTGTGCTGGAAGAGCGCCGGCAGCGCATTGCGGAAGGATTATTGAATGCAGAGAAAATCAAGAAACAACTCGCTGAAGCGGAACAACGACACGCAGACATCCTGGCCAAGGCAAATGCTGAGGCGCAAAAAATGATCGATGAGGCGCGCGAAAGCAGCGCACACCTCGCCGAGCGCAAACAACAGGAAGCGATTGCGGCGGCGGAGCAAATTATTACGAAAGCACGCGAAACCGGCGCGATCGAACATGAGCGCACCATGGAATCTTTGAAGCGCGAGCTTGGGCGGCTCGTGGTCGAGACAACTGCAAAGGTTACCGGCAAGGTGCTTACTTCCGAGGACCAACGGCGATTACAGGAAGAAACAGCTCGTCAACTAGCCTGATGAAGATCAACAAGGAAATTCGCAGACTCTCGCGAGCAATGCTCACGGCAAGCTTTACTGACGGGCAGCTCGATCATGGCCGGATTGCATCGCTCGTCGAATCACTCATCGCGCGAAAGCCGCGCAATTATATCGCCGTCTTGAAAAACTACCGGCGCCTCCTTCGACTGGAGGTGGAAAAACGCCGTGCCCGGGTCGAGACAGCAAGCGAGTTAGATTCGGAAGCCGGTTCAACGCTCGTCGCGAACCTCAAAAAGAAATACGGCAACGATTTGGCAACAGAGTTCGTCGTCAATCCTCAGCTTCTTGGCGGAATGCGCATTCAAGTCGGCAGTGACGTTTGGGACGGCACCGTGCGCGGTCGGCTCGAACGCCTCCAGCAACAACTTTAATCACCCAAAACCATGAGCAGCATACTCGAAGAGATCGAAACAAAAATTGACGGACTAAAAACATCTACCACAAGAAGCAACGTGGGTGTCGTGCGCGAAACCGGCGACGGTGTCGCGCGTATTGAAGGTCTTAGCGACGTCATGCTCAATGAGATGATCGAGTTTCCCAACGGAGTGTTTGGTCTGGCATTAAATCTGGAAGAAACCGAAGTGGGCGCCATTTTGCTGGGTGAAAGCACAAAAGTCGCAGAGGGCGACGAAGTAAAAACCACCGGAAAACTTTTGCAGGTCCCGGTGGGCAAAGCCTTGCTCGGGCGCGTCGTTAATACGTTGGGTCAGCCATTGGATGGCAAAGGTCCAATCAAGACCGACTCATTTTATCCCCTGGAAAAAATCGCGCCGGGCGTGATTAAACGACGCAGCGTCAGTCAACCGGTGCAAACCGGTATCATGGCAATTGACGCGATGATTCCGATTGGTCGCGGACAGCGGGAGCTGATCATTGGTGACCGCGCCACCGGTAAAACCACAATCGCGATCGACACCATCATCAGTCAAGCGCGACTCAACAAAGCGGGTGAAAAAGGAGGGTTGAAAGATTATCGGCCGCTTTACTGCATTTACGTCGCGGTTGGCCAGAAGAATTCTAATGTCGCTCGGGCGCTCGCGGTTCTCGAAAAAGAAGAAGCCATGCCGTACACGACGATCATTTCCGCGCCGGCATCCGACTCAGCTACCAATCAGTATCTCGCGCCCTTTGCCGGTGCGGCCATGGGCGAATGGTTCATGGATAATGGCATGGATGCGCTCATCATTTTCGATGACTTATCGAAACACGCAGTCGCGTATCGTCAGGTTTCCCTGGTGCTGAAACGGCCTTCTGGCCGCGAAGCTTACCCAGGCGATGTGTTTTATTTGCACTCGCGATTGCTCGAACGAAGTGCGCGCGTCAGGGAAGAATTTGGCGGTGGTTCGCTCACGGCGCTTCCGATCATTGAGACGCAAGCAGGCGACGTGTCCGCCTATATTCCGACCAACGTCATTTCCATCACAGACGGACAAATTTACCTCGAGACGGATTTGTTTTATCAGGGCATTCGGCCAGCGATCTCGGTCGGACTCTCGGTCAGTCGTGTCGGTTCCGCCGCTCAGATCAAAGCGATCAAACAAGTCGCTGGCAAGGTGAAGCTCGATCTCGCTCAGTTCCGCGAGCTCGCCGCATTTGCACAATTCGGCTCGGATCTCGACGCGGCAACGAAGGCACGACTCGATCGGGGCCAACGCATTGTCGAGCTGTTTAAGCAGAAGCAATACAACCCGATCCCGGTGGAGGAACAGGTTGCCGTGATGTGGGCGATGCAGAATGGCTATGTCGATCCTGTGCCAGTGGAGCGGGTGAAAGAATTTCAAACCAAACTTCAGGATTACCTGCAAACCCGCAAAGAGAGCTTGCTTGCTTCAATTCGCGACAAGAAAGAGCTCGATGAAGATCTGGAGTCGCAATTGAAAGCTACCCTCGAGGAATTCAAGGCAACCTGGCGGTGATTGCGTGAACGGCTTCAGAAATTGGTAAAATGGCAAACACCCAGGATATACGGCGTCGAATCAAATCGATCCGTAACACGTCGCAAATCACCAAGGCAATGCAAATGGTGGCGGCGTCCAAGATGCGCAAGGCGCAGCAGCATGCACTTGCCGGACGGCCTTATGCTACTCTAATGAACAAAGTACTCGTATCGTTGCAAAAACGGACGGATCCGAGACTGCATCCGCTCCTCAACGTTCGTCCGCTTAAGAAAGAGCTCGTCCTGATCATTAGTACGGACAAAGGCCTCGCCGGCGCGCTAAATACAAATCTTTTTCGTGAAGCTGCGAATTTTGATTTGGCGAAAACCGTTTATGTCGTTGCTGGAAAAAAAGCGCGACAGTTTATCGCGCGCACGAAACGCGAGTTGTTGGCCGATTTCGAGCTGAAGGATACGCCGGCATTTGTCGAAACCAAGCCGATCGCAAAATTTTGCACGGAAAAATTCCTGAGTCATGAAGTGGATAAGGTGACGGTTCTCTACACGCAATTCATTAATACGATCAATCAACGCCCGGTTGCTCGTACCTTGCTTCCGATCAGCAGTTTTGATCTGCCGCAGAAGCACGAAGAATCGGAAGCAAATCAAACTGCCGATCCAATGATTGGCTACATTTTCGAACCAAATGCCGAGACGGTGCTCGACGTGATGCTGCCCTATTACCTTCAGTACCAGGTTTTTCAAATGATCCTCGACGCGCGCGCCTCCGAGCACAGCGCACGCATGGTAGCGATGAAAAACGCCACCGACAATGCTAACGAATTCATCAAGGATCTCACTCTCGAATACAACAAGATGCGCCAGGCCAGCATCACTACCGAGCTGCTTGAAATCGCCACCGCGCAAATGAGCCTCGGCTCTTAATCACGTTTTATGAATAAAGGAAACATTGTTCAAGTGATCGGTCCCGTTGTGGACGTCGAATTTCCGGAAGGAAAAAGATTGCCTGGCATCTATAACGCGCTCGAAATCGAGTACGAAGTCAACGGTAATCCAACTAAGCTGACGCTCGAAGTGCAACAGCATCTGGGTGAAAACTGGGTGCGTTCCATCGCTATGTCGTCGACGGAAGGTCTCAAGCGTGGGATGGCTGTCACTGATACCGGCGGACCAATCACGGTGCCGGTCGGTGAAGGGGTGCTCGGCCGTCTTTTTAACGTCACGGGCGACCCGGTTGATAATCGCGGCCCCGTGACGTTCACCAAGCGCTATCCGATTCATCGCCCAGCACCTGAGCTCACCGAGCAGGACACAAAAGTACAAATCCTCGAAACAGGAATCAAGGTCATCGATCTCGTCTGTCCGTTTTCGAAAGGCGGCAAAGTCGGCGCGTTTGGGGGCGCCGGTGTCGGCAAAACCGTCATCATCCAGGAGCTGATCAACAACATCGCGATGAAACACGGGGGCGTTTCCATGTTCGCGGGAGTGGGCGAACGGAGCCGCGAAGGCAACGATCTCTACAAGGAAATGAGCGAAGCCGGCGTGATCGATCAAAAGGATTTGTCGAAGTCGAAAGTGGGAATGGTCTTCGGCCAGATGAACGAGCCGCCGGGCGCGCGTTTGCGCGTCGGACTGTCCGCGCTGGCGATGACGGAGTATTTTCGTGACGAACGCAATCAGGATGTACTCCTTTTCATCGACAACATCTTTCGTTTTTCTCAAGCGGGCTCGGAAGTTTCCGCGCTGCTTGGTCGCACGCCATCCGCAGTCGGTTATCAGCCGACGCTCGCCGCGGAGATGGGCGATTTGCAGGAACGAATTACATCGACAAACAAAGGATCGATCACTTCATTCCAGGCGGTTTACGTCCCGGCGGACGATCTCACCGATCCCGCGCCGGCGAACACGTTCGCGCATTTGGATTCAACGATTGTCCTTGAACGCTCGATTGCCGAGCTTGGAATTTATCCAGCGGTCGATCCGCTGGCATCGACGTCGAAATCTCTCGCGCCGGAAGTTGTCGGAGAAGAGCATTACAACGTGGCGCGTGGCGTGCAACGCGTCTTGCAGCGTTACAAGGACTTGCAAGATATCATCGCGATCCTCGGGATGGATGAGTTAAGCCCGGAGGACAAGCTTACCGTTTATCGCGCACGAAAAATTCAGCGCTTTCTCAGCCAGCCTTTTCACGTAGCGGAAGTTTTCACCGGTCATAAAGGACAGTATGTCTCCATCGCGGATACGGTCCGCGGCTTCAAAGAAATTCTCGATGGTAAACATGACGATGTGCCTGAACAGAATTTCTACATGAAGGGCAACATCGATATGATCAAGCAAGGTTGAATTTGTTGAGCTGCGAAAACTTATGACCACCCTGAAACTCGAAATTGTCACGCCGGAAACGAAAATCTATTCCGAAGACGTGGACATGGTCACGTTGCCGGGATCGGAAGGTGAGCTTGGCGTTTACCCGAGACACGTTCCGCTGCTAACCACTTTGAAACCAGGCGAATTGCGCGTCTTAAAGAGCGGGCGCGAAACCATAATGGCGATTGGCGAAGGCTTTGTCGAGATTAAGACGGACGCCGTCTCGGTTTTGACGGACATGGCCTTGGAATCGGCGCAGATTGATATCGCTGCGGCTGAAGCCGCGGTCGAGCGTGCCAGGGCTGCGATGAAGGAAGATCACAGCGTCGACGAGGTCGCGGCCATCCAGGCGTCGCTACAAAAGGCGCTTGCACAATTGCGCGTCAAGCGGCGGCGGCATTCGTAACACAGGCGTCCCGCCTGTCATCAGGCGCAATGCAAAATCCAGACGTTCTTGGGATCATCGCCGGAAACGGAATTTATCCCCGACTGCTCGCTGATTCGGTGCGAAAAGCCGGCGTTAGAAAAATCATTGCTGCCGCATTCACAGACGAAACGGATCCGGCGCTCGCACAACACGTCGATCTTGTCGAGTGGATGCGCGTCGGACAACTCAATCGGTTACTAAAATTCTTTCGTGACCAGAAGATTCATCACGCGATCATGGCCGGACAAATTGCGCCGAAGAATCTTTTCGATCTTCGGCCGGATTGGAAAGCCTTGCTCTTGCTCGCACAATTGAAACATCGAAATGCCGAATCTATTTTCGCGGCAATCGCAGATGAGCTCGCAAAAGTCGGTGTCGATCTTTTACCAGCCGCGAGCTTCCTCGAAGATTCGCTTGCGCCAGCCGGCTTAATCGCCGGACCAAAATTATCGCGTCGCGAAGAAGAAGATGTCGCTTTCGGCTGGAAGATCGCGACAGAAATTGCCCGATTCGACATTGGCCAAACCATCATTGTGAAAAACGGAACGGTTCTTGCGGTCGAAGCATTCGAGGGAACCAACGACGCGATTAAGCGCGGCGGGGCGCTCGCGCGTAAAGATGCGGTCATGATCAAAGTCCCAAAGCCGAATCAAGACATGCGTTTTGATGTGCCAGTGATCGGCGTCGAAACGATTCGTGTTGCTGCCGAGGTAAAATTGCGAGTCATCGCCGTCGAAGCTGGACGCACGTTGTTCCTCGAGCGAGATACGATTGTCGATCTTGCGAATCGCGCGAACATTTCGATCGTCGCTCGTTAGTTGGAATCGGCAATCTGAAATCTGAAATTTCTCTCGGGGTCTTCTTGGCTGCGTCCTCAACTGCTTTGGCTTTGAAAGCAGGCAGCGGCCTTAGCTTTGGCAGTGGCGTTCTCGTTCCTTATTTTGGCTATCCTCTGTTTCCTGTAACCATTCAATGAAAAGGATCGCGCGCTATTGCGCGGGTAGATTATCTTCAATCTCGTCGATCAACTCGGGAATATTGATCGGCTTGGCGAGAGATAGATGCCCTTGGATGTGGAGGCCAGCCTTTGTCTCAGGTTTCGTGACTAGCGCGGTGAGAAAGATAATCGGCGTCCTCTGCAATTCCGGATCGGC
>WNFT01005627.1_pt1 | contig 11379 bp, 14 predicted proteins | sample 5400191 | NCBI WGS metagenome assembly WNFT01 (sample SAMN13153359, study PRJNA577476) | soil metagenome | isolation source: 80 cm saprolite under Madrone tree | place: USA:California | collected 2016-06-14
CCCGCATGAACTATCCCCTGTTTGACTTGCCAGGCACTGATCCCCACCTCCCTTTTATGTATGTTAAGTCCCTTCCCGAATGATGGTAATTGCTGTCACTGTGTACAGCTAGCTGGGCCTTCCCAAACCGTGCTTTCCTTTCCTTACTACGACTGCGGCAGTTTATAGTCATATCACCTTCATCTAGCTGGGTATCTGATACACTTAGGGCCTCTTGCTTTTTCCGTAGACCCTATCAATACTAACTCGACCCAATTTATTATGTCTTCACACTGGCGTGATATTATGGATATGGATAAGTCTAGCCATGGTGAATGTTCGAAACCCTTCATCTGAGCAAAGCTCCTTAATGCCTGGCACTCTTTGGCGGTGGGGTTCCGCTCGCATCCTCCCCGGCCTTTCTCTTTGAAGAGAACCCAAATGCCACCTTGGAACGCTCTGCAACGACGGGAGACCCACACCCCAAGGCTGTCTCTGATATCACTGTGGACGTGATCCTGGAGAACCCAGGTCGTGGAGCAGGGGAACCAGTCTCAGTCCCGGGAAGAGAGGGCACAGGACTGGTCCCTGGACTGTCGTTGTATGACGCCTGCGGAGCAGGAACGGTCATGAACCCGTTGTCGATCGTCTTGCTCGTAAGCTTGCTCGCATCCTTCTTTTTGTTCTTTGTTTTTTCTGTTTTGCCCTTAGACAGAGGTTGTGCATCGAGAAACTCTGCCGCTTGTGGGACAGCACTAAAGGTCCTCGTCAGAATTATAAAGGGGATACAGAATGGATCGAATTACCCTCGGTTTCCCACTGAAAGAACGAAATGCGCCTGGCCGGTCTTTTCCTGGCGAATCTGGAACGCCTTGCTCATGCTCAAGGGGGTGTCACCGCTAGCCATCGCCTCTTTCTTTTTCTCTTCTGCAATTTTCTTCAGACGCTTCTCAGTCTTCATCTTACCTGAGCCTTTGCCATGGAACTTGTGGGACAGCGCTTTCCAAGCCTCCTTCCAATCAATTGCGCGGCCGAATTCATCGTGGTATACAATATTGACGTCTGGCTTGTAGTTTTTGAAAGCTTCGAGGTTAGCCCGCGCTTCCTGTTGATCCCGTAGGCGGTTCTCGTACTCGCGCTGCGCCTGATCCTTGCTTGAACCGCGTGACTTGAGGCGCTCTATTTCTCGCTGTGCCGTGCGTCGGCGCTGCTCAGCGAGCCATAAATCGCGCTGTAGTTGAACACGTTCGCGCTCGGCCTGGTCGGCGCTTGGCGTTGCAAGGAGACCTTGTTGTCGAAGGATATTGAGGGTCGACGCCATGCCAGTACTAAACGTCTGCTCTGAGGACGTGCCAACGTTGAGATTCCCGCCCTCAGAGGCGGCTTTCTCCTCTGCCTCAGTTACCCGGATGGCGTTCTCGATGGCGTTCAACATTGCATCGTCCTCTCCGTCCTCCTCCTTTACAACCACCTCGCCAGCTTCAAGTTCCTCGACTTCTTCCATCGGTGTATCTTCACCAGGCGATTCCCGTTTCGTCGTTGTCAACGGTACAGCATGAACTTCAGAAGCCTCCTTCTTGACCGCGACAGGATCGTATGTGATTCCTCGTACAAACTCCGAAGTATCATCGAATACTAGCCCGCCAGAATCTTCTCGATCTGCTTCACCATCTTCTACTTTGACAGGATCAATGATGGAAGCCTCATCTGAGCGTGCACCTTCCTTGGCAACTGATTAAATCAGCGATTAACAAAATAAACAAGCTACATGGGATAGAACTAACTTCGTTGGGCGATATCCTCTGGGGAGATTTTTTTCGTCTTGACTTTAGCCCGGCGAGCACTGGCAAGTGCAGCTTGCAGTTCATCATCATCGACAAAATTTACGTCGAGATCACGAACACGAGGTACAACTGGCATAACATCTACTTCCATTTGATCGCCAACGGGGATGATGTCGGAGTCTCCGGCGACCCTTCGTGTTGAACGCTTCTTCTTGTTCTGGTGAAGTGTGAGGGACGCACGAAGGCGATGAGAGAATAAATCGTACCTTCGGTTTCTTGAAACCAGCGTCGTCTTTTTGAAGATGATCAGGAGACTCAATGTATTCTGGACAGCCAGTAAGTGGTGACGCATGCAGACTCGGCAGTGACGTACTGGTATAATCAATGGAAAGCAATGCCCTATTAACCGGCGTGGCGGCTTGCTCCTCTATTCGTGTACTGGAGGCATTTGACAGGTCTGAAGCACCTAGTCGAAAGCCCTTAAATCAAAGTGAGTGAAACGTGAGTGGATAGAGTCAATGTAACACACCGTTTCTTTTGGTCCTTCTAAAAACTCGTCGTACTTCGACAAAATGCGCCTCTTCACGCCTTCCCGACCCTCGACGAATTCCTCATCATCGTAACCGGTGTAATCCCGCCTTTTAATCTTAAGCTCATTCCGTTCTTTCGTTCTCTCAGCCTCAGCCATCTCCACATTCTGGAGTTCATCGTCTGAAAGACAGGTAGTAAGCGAGATAGGCGGGAAGAGAGAGACCGCATGCATTACCTTCGTTGTCAAGGATGCGGCTATCTTTCAAGGTAAGTATGTGGGACTCGCCATCTTCTAGCTGGCTGAGATCATGGCTGACTTTCAAACCCTCCAAGTCCTCTACGACGAGATATCAATATAAGTGGCATGGAGAAAACCAGACGAGGATTGAACGCACTCTCGGTATATTCCTCCTGAAAGACCTTGTCCATGCTCTCAAGCTCGGCCTGCCGCTTCTTCGCGAGCTCCTTCTCCCTTTTCTTGTTCTTTTTTATCCATTTCAGGGCATCGTCTGTGTCCGCATCGGCGTCACCCAAAGTAGTTCCTCGAAGAGTCGCATTGAGCTCTCGCTTGTTTCTCACCCTGCCAACATTGCATAAGCAAGCCTGTCACCAAATAGTAGGCCCCCTGGAAGCCCAAAGAAAGTGGTAGAAGTAACAGCAGGGCAGCACAAAGAAATAACACTCACTTGGCAATGCGATCCTGGATTCGTCTAGAGCACAGAGAGTACAATCAGTTCGACGATGAATTAGAGATGACAAGGACATACTTTGTGTCGCGGTCTTTCGCCTCCGCCTCTCGCCGCTTCACATAGTTGGCCTCAGCCTGCTTCTCCTTGTCATCGACAGGTGCGGAGTCATCTGTAAGGGGCTTGAGACCGAGCGAAATACGGATCTTATTGGTCTCTTCGAGGCTGATGCTTTCTTCCATGGGTAACTTGAACGACCGTCACCGTCAACACGCAAGACACAATGACTACTCTTTATTTGGCTATATTTATGTCGTCGTTTTCCTGTAGCCACATCATGAAACTCCCGTCTACGTGGATTACCGTGACTAGAGTGATTAAGGAGGCTATCTATCTGGTACACTTCAGCATCCTATGACAGGCACAAATCGCCAGCAAGGAATCCCAAATGGCGCTGTAGTGCACGTTGATAGAGAAGGAAAAAGTTGGACAAGCTTATAACAAGCACGACGGCAACTGCCGGCGGTGTTTTAATTGACCTTGGCGTCCTTTTGCGTCTTCTGTCTTCCCAGTACGTGTTGTACGTTGAAGATGCCTCAAATGGGTCGAGACTTTCCTGGTGCCCTGACCTGGATGTCACTGGGGCCTGGTAACTATTCTGGAAATGCTCTCATGGTAAAGCTGTCAAATTTCGAGCGTGCTCTCTTACCCAATCCCCAACCAAAGATCCAATTTTTCACGTGGGACAGTGCTCACCCTGACATGAGCTGGTGGAAGCACTTTGAAAGCGAGGTTCCACAACTCGCTGAACTTGGTGTTACCCAGGTTTGGTTACCTCCGCCCAACAAAGGGACCAGTAACGTGTGTGTTCCGCAATATGTATTCCAAACTCAACCTTCAACCGTCACCAGAGATCACAAGGCTATGATGCATATGATTTAGTAATTCTTGCCAATCTTCACCCGGGCCAGGTTCTTAGCGGAATTCTATCGCAGTGGGATCTAGGTGAATTCCACCAGAAAGGGACGACTAGAACTCGGTGGGGTTCCATGGACGAGCTCGTCAGAGCGATATCTGTTGCTAAACAACATGGAATTGATGTCTTGATTGATGCTGTAATGAACGTAAGTCTGCTTTCAGCATGATAAATATGGCCCTTCAATGCTTCCAAGCATAAAACCGGTGCCGATAAGACCGAGGCCTTCGATGCAGTACCCGTTGATAAAACCAACCGTTTAAGAAAAATCGGACCTGTCAAGAAAATTGAGGTAAATTAGGTCATGTAGTGATGGTATTGTTGAAGCTACATCGTCACAGGGATGGACAGTCTTCGACTTCAGCTCTCGAGGCGGTACAGTGAGCAGATCTGTTCGCGGGGCGAGGCAGAATTCCCAGGGTTGACGTATCCTTAGTACAGCAAGCTCCGTTGGAATCAAGAACATTTTACAGGTTGATACTCCTCTGCATTCACCTAGCACTCCATGTGATCGTCGCCATCTTGCAGGTGTTGATTGGGATCACCGCACGCGGAAGCGCGGAATATACCAGATTGTAGGGAATGGACACAAGGGCTGGTCTTCCAATGTAGACAAAGAACTCGGAAACTATGACTACTTGCTTGGCGCAGATGTGGGACTTGTTCGTCATTCGTCAACCGGCTCTGACTCAGGTTGAAGGTCGACTTCCGGCACCCCGATGTCCAGGAAGATATGTATAGCTGGTCAGACTGGGTTCTGCGTGTATCTACTCCAATTTCGTCCCACACTTCGATCCGTTGACGGACAACGGGTCAGACTACAGGCGGCGCCGGCTTCCGTCTTGATGCTATCAAGCACATCGACCGCAAATTCCTTTTGCAATGGGTGATCATCCCCAAAAAAGTTGTCATCGCACTCCCTGTCGTATTTATGAGGAGCCACTATGTAGATCAAGCAGGTCCGCATGCGTAACGGCAGATCGCACACGTTCATGGTGGCGGAGTACTGGACACCAATGTCAGCATGTATCTGCCTCTGTGCTATGGGAGGATGCTGATACTTGTGTGCGCAGTCTATCACGGGTTCTCTCATGGGTCAGGGCGTTTCAAGGCCAGGTATATATTCTATGTTCACACTCCCTGCCCGCCTTGCGTAATAGTTTTCAGACAGCGTTTTTTGATGTTCCACTACATGACAACTTTCATCATGCCAGTAGAAGACGGTTCGACCTACGACGTATCCTGGACAATACACTGTTAAAAGCCCGTCCGAACGATGCGGTGACCTTTGTCGATAATCATGAGTAAGTATATACACCCCTTGCACTATTCTCCTACTCATTTGGGCAGCACGGTAACCCCCATGTAAACAAACTTGGAAATGAGTGCTGATCTTATTCTGGGGCAGCAAATTGGACAATCCTTGCAGAGTTGGGTATGTGGCTGTCGCTTTTAACTTTGGTACCGACTCAAGCTCGGCCAGGTCAATGCTTCCTTCAAGTTACAAGCTTATGCCATAATTCTCTTGCGCGCAGGCGGCCACCCGTTTGTTCATTCATCTGACCGAAGTATGATTTGCTGACTACTCAGTAACAGCTGCGTTTTTTACGGAGACTTGTATCCGAATGGCGAATGCTATGATGCATCAATTGCACAAGGGCTCCGACTGCTTATTCGCGCCCGAAAGGATTACGCACATGGGCCCTCGCAAGATTACTTTGAGCATCCATCATGTATCGGGTTTGTTCGCATGGGTGATGCTTCCCGCAGCGGTTGCGTCGTTGTCATTTCTAAAAGTGACGAAAGGACCGTGACGGGGTTTGTTCGAATGACAGACATGCTGTATCAGGCTATTTGCTGAGGCTCCTACCTTCTAGGGCCACCGCTAAACCACGGCGTTTACGAATGAGAGTCGGGGAGGTAAGAAATTCTCCAACCAGATGCGCAATGCTCTTCTGATGAGACCGGCTTGAAGCACCATATCAACACGGAATTCACCGGATCATTCGAACCCAATATTCGCGTTCAAACGAATACCGACGGATGGGGGACGTTTACATGCATACCTGGCTCACTCGAAGTATGGGTTCCGTACAGTCAGGCGGCACGATGAAATGACCGCGCCGTCTCGAAACGCTGGCTTCGACTACTAGTAATAACATCGACAGTCCTTTGTAGCTACAGCAAGAATTAAAATACCTAAAGGGGCGATATATCTCAAATTCGCCTGTCGAATGAAAGCATCATAGCTTTACCCTTTGTGTGTCCCACTCGCTCTCTCTCCAAGACGATCTGGGGGCGCCGTGGCTCATAAGACTCGAGCTCGCGCACCTTATCAGGGTAAAAGAAGTCATCGTCATCCAGCTCGTCGGACGACGTTGACAAGTGCCGTAGGGCTATAACGGCGGTTTCCCCGCTCAACGGAGCCAGCCGGTCGGGTTTATCCGCACCATCGAAGAGTGCGGCAGTTTCTTCCAGGGTCCGCCCTCGAGTCTCTACTATGAACATGACAACAAAGACCAACTCAAAGCACAACCATGCACAGTAGACGAGATACTATGATCAATGAGATCAGAGAGTTCCGCGGTAAGACTAACGCCTACATATTTCCAACCGATCGTATCGAGGGCCCAAGGATCGAGAAACTGGTTGAATGCCAGTGATAACGATACGACCAAATTCTTTGGGAATCGTACGTAAGGAGTGACGGCGAGAGAACGAGTCATAACACGACGAACCATGAGTGCAAATCCCTTTGCTCGTAAGGCGAAGGGAAGAATTTCCATCGTGTAGGCGACAAGCATCGGCGTATAAGCCACATTATAGAATAGATAAAACACAAAAATGAATGGAATGGTAACTGTGAGACAAGGAATTAGTCAGGAGCGTGCGATCAGAAGGTGATTATGGCCAACAGTTGGCGGCTACTGTTATGGAATTCGTGTGAAAGAGGGACGTCGTGAGAGACCACAACGAAAACGCTGTTCACGAGCATTAGCACAACCACCGTGGTGAATGATCGCAAATACTGACAGGTGAGCATTCCAGCCGTAGAGACTAAAAATAGCGTCCTTCGACCGACCTTACCGATGAAAAAAATTCCAGCTACAGCAGCAACAAGATTCCAGATCTGAAAACTCAATCGTACATTACAGTAGAGGTTGAGAGGAATGATAACACACCTGCAGGACCCCGTTGAATGTGGCCTTCGTCCTTGTGTTCGTGATGTTGATGTTCTCCAGCACCAAATTTATATAGTTCGATAATAGCCCATTCCCACTGTTGGAATTATAATCGATATGATGACCGTGAAGGGCGGTGTCAGGGCATTACCTCCATTGGGAGAAAAATGCAATGCTGAGGACAATTCGCATACGCTTTTTGTTCCCTGGTGTGGCAAATAGAGTAGCAAACGAGGTGTTCTTCTTGACTTGTTGCTCCATTCTCAAAGAGCTTTGGATCTGTGCCATCTCGTACAGGACCAAGGGGTCATGCTCATCGAATCTGATCGCATGGAAGCGAGCGAGTATTCGTAGGGCCTTGCCTTCCTGTAATCGGACGTTGCAACGCCATCACTTGAGACGAAGGAGAAAAGGCTTACTGAACCTTTTGAAATAAGCCACCTAGGACTTTCAGGAACAAACCTATTGTAGGAAGGTTAAACAAGGCTATGTATAAGGAAAGGAAGATCTACCAAATTAAGAATATCTGAAAAATAGGGCCCATGGTTTGACTAAGTATTGGGGCCTGCCATGACCTGGTCGAATTGGAAGCGCTATCGGAAGCTATAACGCAAGTCCACGCAGCTGGACAACGTAAGGGTGAGTCTGAAGCTACTACAGAGTCACGCACCGACAATGCTCCCTACATACCACATTGTATTATACAGGTATGTAACTTTATCACGCTTAACTCAATCCGCGTAAGCTATATCCTCGCAACCATAGAGTCGTAGTAACTCACCTGCGTAGGATAAACAAGCTCGGTTATGAGCAAAGGTGCGGCAATTGTGCCAAATATGAGCCCGACGCCAACTGGAGGTAAAAATCGCTAAGAGTCGCGTAATGTGCTACCTGCGCTGCAGTTTGCCTTACCGAGCATTCGCGCTACAACAAATTGACCGACCGTCGGTGCTGATGCTTGTAATGCCACACCACCTAGCATCAAGATAGCTCCGACTACCAGAGTCGCTCGTCGCCCGAACCGGTCCGAGCAATAAGGAACCATAGGAAGACCCTTGTGGAAGCAACACGTCAAACGGCCGAGATGGCACAAATCGATATTGCGACGTACTCCCAGGCTACCTATTACTTGCGCCGAGGTGATTATACCTATTATAGGTGAGCTCTTCGCTACATTCGCACGGCGAATGAATACCTAACGTCTTTCCATGTGGATTGAGAAATTGCTGTCGCCATGCTGGGAGAATCTGCAATCCTATCGGGAATCATATCAGACACATCGAAGACATCCAACAAGTGTGGGAGGTCCTACCGTTGACGAGAGACGAGTTGTAGCCATTGATGCATCCTGTGAGCAAAGGAAGGAGGATATAGAAATTCAAACGCAGGACACCTCTCAGATGGGATCGCTTTAGTATGCAATTAATAGCGATGGATGATTAAATAAATACGCACCACGATGTCTCCACCATGGACCCGCGTGTACAGCACTAGCAAGAGAGGCATCAGAGACAGGGATGGTCATTTATTCGAAGCTAGCGCGGAAGGGAAAAGGGATCTAGGAAGAGAGGAAGAAGGGCGAAAGGGGGACCAACGAGACAATGAACGTGGGGAATCCCCATAAAGTACTCGAGTAGCTTAGACGAGAATACATACGGGAGAAAAGGTTGGCCAGTTGTGGCCCGCGGACATCGTGGGCTGCACCACCCCAGCGTGCTACGTCATGCCATTGATCACAGGGTCGTCAACACATGGCGACGACTTTATTAATGGACCTAGATTCCTGTTATTATCAGGCAATAGTTCGTTGGCGGCGGATGGACGCACCAACTCTCCTCAGTAATAAGCCCCAAGTAGACGCGGACGTACAACGAGGACTAGTAACAGAGGCAAAGCCACCTTTCGCACAGCGAAGTACCACATTCCAAACAAGCATTTCCGCGGCGAGCAACTTGGACTTGACGTGGCGTGGCGGCGTCGACGCGACACAAACCGGATCGAGAACTGTCCCGCACAGACCCCAAGTCCTGATGGGGATGCTGCCTGATGGTAGCAGGTGCGATCAGTTTTTCCAAATGAGCTGTGTGTCACTGATGCGGATATTGACGCGTACCAAGACTCCGTGACCAGTTTCTCGCCCGCGGCTTGCCGCCCGCCGGCAGACCATCAGTAACGATTCCGCCTCCCGGGCTCGCTTCGTTCAATAGTATTCCCTAGGAAACTTGTCCTCTTCTTTCTGGGAATAGCGTTAAGCTCTCCAGTAGATGACCCATATAACTACATCAAGTGGTGTTCCAGGACCTTGGGAGTTTCCGGCGTTTGATCCATTTAATTTTGGGTCGACTACAGATGAACTGGCAAGACGTCCAGATCTCGATTTTTCCTTCGCCACTTGCCGATGGTCAGTGAGAGTGAGGGATCTCATGAAATGAACCAATATAAACTTTATACTCACTCTTTTACCTTTGCCCCGAGGTTTCGCACGGGCGTTCGCACCGTCCGTATACTCATGCTGTCAGACGGTTACGGGTATGTCCGTTCCCGTATTCATATAGTGGTTTCAAGAAACCTCAATGGCACGGTAGTACGGGGGTGTGTACGGCCGTTGACAGGATAGTTAGTAGGCACAATTTCAATAGGTTTGTATTTCTACAACAAAAACCTACTCTAAAGTAATTACCTTACCCTCACCGTGACGCATGCGACAAAGGCAGTATTTCAGGACCATAAATGTGCTGATGGTCTCTGGCTGAAGGCCAAGTCGCGCGCGCGTGTGGCGAGTTGAGGGCGAGTTGCGCTGCAAATGAATATCATGAATAAAAGGGGATAGAGTAGAAATGTCCGAGTCGCATGATATCAAGAAAACAGGTGACACCAATTGAAAGCGATAAAGAGCTACAGTAACTGGAAACAGAGTAAAGTGAGGTACTGTCAAAGCGATTGCAAACTAAAGTAGAGAACAGAAATGCATCGCTTTGGCTAACTAGACCAAGCCAGGCAATCCACCGGCAGGGCAAGAAGGAGCCAAAGCCTCGGTGGGCACAAAGGCGGCCTTGGTCCCAAACGCTGCCATGCACGCGACGTCCAGCCATTTCCCAGCCATCTGCTGCGAACGTATTCTTGACATCTGAGTCTGTGTCCGACTTGATGCCGATTGCCTCCGCTTCTGCCTCAGCGGCAAGACGAGTTGCATGTGCACGGGCCTAGGCTCGGCTTCGATGCGGGTGCGGTCGGCGGCAGCTTTGGCGGCGGCGATGATGATGGAGTATGCTTCTGCACTGGACTCGGCCCGAACGAAAAGAATGGTTCTGGTCAGTTTGGTTGGTTAAGAAGGACACATACGTTGTGGGCTTGGGCCTTGATGCGGGTGACTGCAAGGACACCCTCCTCCTGCTTGACCTTGTTGCTATTTTCTCGATCGACATTCAGTGGGGTTGCTAATTGTAAGTATCTTGGATCATCCGGGCTTGTGAAGACATACAACAGCCTCAACCTGTCACAATGTACGATATTGACTTGGCCATTCTGTTGTAGCTTGTGTAGCAGCTGCGAGAAGGGATGTCGTCCGACCAATAGAATGATGAACTGAGAGAGGCACAGAGACAGCGAGTGAAGGGACGAGGGGACGAGAGACATCGCGGACAGCGGTTCCACAGACATGTGTGCTGAGACGAGACGACGAAACGCACGCAGAATAGAAAAGAGAAAAAAAGAGAAACACATTCTAATTGTGATGATGCCATCCTCGAACGAGGAGGCTACTTAAATACATTCCAAGTCCCTACTACTAATCGAGTCCGGTGGTATGAAAAGGGAGGTGTCGCCAAGGAGAGGGTATACGAGACTAAGGACTGTATTGAAGGCGTACTGATGCCGCGCGGCTGCGGCTAAGGGTTGATCATCATTGCCTAAAGTACGAAGGAAAAAGAGAGAAAGGTGAGAGAAAAGGGAAAGGCGGGAGGCTGTGAGAGCGGGAAGGAGTGTGAATGAAAAATGCACGTCAAGTCAGACGCGCGTGGCGGACGGGCGCTCCGACGCGGCTGTTCTGCTCCGATCCGAGGCAGACCGAAGCCTTACATGTAAGGCCTTACACGGTACCGTCCAGTTCCCATGACACTTCCCGTCCGTCAAATGGCCCCTTCGAGGCTAGACGGTATGGTGACCGTAACCCTATTACGGGTGCCCGTATAGCCGTAAATACGGACACGGTGCTCAGTCCCAGGGGAAACGAATCATGTCTT
>WNFT01006114.1_pt1 | contig 11379 bp, 8 predicted proteins | sample 5400191 | NCBI WGS metagenome assembly WNFT01 (sample SAMN13153359, study PRJNA577476) | soil metagenome | isolation source: 80 cm saprolite under Madrone tree | place: USA:California | collected 2016-06-14
CTGCCAAGCCGTAGAATGATTTGTCGTAGAATGACTTCGCAAACATACGGCCGCCAAATCCTATGACGAAACCTGCCCTTCAAGAGTCCGATGCCTGACAAGAACTACGTCACCATCGGCTTGGGCGAACTCCTCTGGGACATGTTCCCGGAAGGCAAGCAACTCGGCGGAGCGCCTGCAAACTTCGCATATATGACAAGGCTGCTGGGCGACGAAGGGATTGTGGCCAGCCGCGTCGGCAGCGATGCACTCGGACGCGCCGCGGGCCGCCGGTTGGAACGTCTCGGTCTCCGCACCTCGCATATCCAGCTTGATTCCACTCATCCAACCGGTACAGTGAAAGTCCAGGTCGACCCGGCGGGGCAGCCCACCTTCGAGATCGCGGAGTCCGTGGCCTGGGATTTCTTTGCATGGACGCCGGAGTGGCGCGCGCTTGCGGAACGCGCCGATGCCGTGTGCTTCGGCTCACTGGCGCAACGCTGCCCGGAGTCTCGCTCCACCATACGAGCGTTTCTCAACGCACTTCGCCCCGGCACCACGCGCGTCTTTGACGTCAATTTACGCCAGTCGTTTTACGACGCCGATACTCTATCCGAATCCGCCAAGCTGGCGGACATCATGAAAGTGAATAACGAGGAGCTTCCTGTCGTGGCAAAACTCTTGGGCATTCCCTTTATCTATGATGAGTTGCGCGCGGCGAATTGGCTCCGCGACATCCTCGGACCAAAATTGGTGTGCATCACGCGCGGAGCCAAGGGCAGTCTTCTCGTGGGTGCGGACGAAACCAGCGAACACCCCGGCTATCGCGTTCACGTCGCTGACACCGTGGGCTCCGGTGACGCATTTACCGCCGCACTCGTTTACCATTACCTGCGTCACGCTTCCGTCCCAACTCTGAACGAGGCCGCCAATCGCATGGGCGCGTGGGTAGCCGGTCAGGTCGGCGCGACTCCGGCACGCGACGAATTCCGCCTCGAGAAGGTTCGTTCCGCGGTTACGGTCGAGGAAATTTAGCGCCCGGAGCCGGGCTTGGCAGTTTGCTCGTTGGCCAGACGCGTGACGGAAGTCTCTGGCAGTTGGTGTAGCAGCGCCAGAAACACCCCATTCGTCCACCCGAATCCGACGATGTTCATGTGATAGCCGGCGGTGACCTGTGTTTCCGAAGAGCGCGTCACCGCGTTGTATTTCTCGCGAATCGTGCCGTCGCGCCGGAAATTCTCCGCCACAGCGGAAAGAAATTCATAGGAAACGCGATCGGCATCCTCGTTGAAGCCGTAGCGCCGGATTCCCTCATCGGCAACCAACTGGTCCGGCGCCCAAGCGTACGGGAAGTCCCATTGCCCGCCGGTCTCATGCGTGCTCATCACCAGGCCGCCCGGCTTTTCAAATGTGGGCAGATGTTGCATCACCGCGCGCGCCTGCTCGGGCGTCGGAATTCCTGCCCACAGCGGGAAAAACGCTGTCACATATTCATAGTCCGAGCGCTTCCCGTTTTCAAAGTCATAGTCGAAGTACAACCCTCGCTCGCTGTCCCACAGATATTTCTGAATTCTCTCCTTGCGTTCCTCCGCCTGCTTTCGCCATTCTTCCGTGTCAGCCGGGCGCCCGAGCATCCCGCTCATTCGCTCCAAATCCTTCTCCGTCTTGTAGAGCAGGCTGTTCAAGCACACCGGCGCGTAGTGATGCGTCCTCGCGCCGTGTGGTCCAAAGCGAAACGAAACGTCGTACCCCGATTCCCGCATCGCGCGGTCGCCCTTGTAATAGTCCGCACTCAGCGAAGCCACGCCCGCGGAATCGCACGCCGCCTGTGCCATCGTCTTGGCGGAATCACACACTTCCAGAGCAAACAGCGGCCCTACATGGTCCTCGTCCGGCTTTCGGGGAACAAGGTAGTCGCGCCACAAGTCCTGTTGCTGCCCAAGAAAAAACGCCGCCACTTGCCGGTAGTGCCCCGTCTCGTCCTTCATGCTCTCCGGAGCCGGTCCATTTCCGAAATCGTAGTAGCGCGAAAGTCCGGTTGTCCCCGCCAAGTGCGGCTCGCGCGTCCACAAGCCGTGATCTCTCGCCGCGTAACCATACGCACGTTCCAGCCACGCGCGATCTTCCTTCCCCGCCGCTTTTTGCGCGTCGTACACCGCCAAAATCATCGAGGTAAGAAACGGCGGCTGCGAGCGCGTCAGATAGTACGTGCGATTTGCATTCAGCACCGCGCCGTAATGCTCGATTTCAAAGAAAAAATTCTCCACCATCCCGCGCGCCAGCTCGATCCTTTTGTCTTCCACCAGTCCGCGAACGATGAAGTAGCTGTCCCATCCATACATCTCGTTGAATCTTCCCCCGGGCACCACGTACTTGTTGTTCAGGTACAGCAAGCCCGGCGGCTCCAGACTGCTCGTGTCTATCTCGCCCAGCTTATGAATCACTTGCGCCAGGTGCTTCACTTGCACGTTGCAACGCTTCTGCATTTCCTGCACGTCCGCCGGCGCATCGAAATCCGCGGGAAGGTACAGCACCGAAGCCGCCGCCAATTTCGGATCCACAATCACCTTGCAATCGGTCAGCGAGCGCGTCAGCGTATCCCACCCCGCAGCTATATAGCTGCGAATTTGCCGCAGGCCTGCGTCCTTCGGTCCCGCCGCCTGAGCGAAACCTGTGGGAGCAAAAATGGCACAGAAAACGAGCGCGGTGAATGCGGTTTGTTGGTATCCAAAGAAGGCGCGATTGGTCCTCGACGATGCCCTCGAATGTGGGTTTTTCATGGTGCCCAAGAGCATATTCTTTTGCCCCGCATAGGGCAATATCTCTTTTACTAAGAACATGATACGGGCGTATGAGGTCGAGCCTCCACAGCCCTTTTTCAGCCGCGGCTGGGCTATCGTTCAGGCGCTCGCGCCATCAATAGGAATAGCCGTTCCGGTGACGTGGGTGGCGCGCTCATCGGCGAGCCACAGAACCAGATCGGCGACATCCGCGGGCTTCAGCCACTTCGAAAAATCCGCACCGGGCATGGCTTTGCGGTTTGCCGGCGTGTCCATCGTGCCGGGAAGAACCACGTTTGCGGTGAGCCCCGCATCCTTGTTCTCCAGTGCTACGGTGCGCACCAGACTTACCAGCGCGGACTTGAATGTGACGTAGGCTCCAAGCCCCGCGTGCGGCTCAACTGCCGTAAGGCTGCCGATGGCCACGATGCGCCCGGAGCCGGATTTTCGCAGGTGCGGAATCGTCGCCCGCAAAACATAAAATGCGGAAGTAAGATTCAGGTCGCGCATCTGTTCCCAGGTGGCGTCGTCCGTTTCCGCCACGGGTGTGCCGCCCGCAAATCCGCCTAACACATGTACCAGCACATCAAGCCTACCGTGACGGTCAACTATGGAGCCAATCGCACTACGAACCGCGGCTGCCTTCGTGAAGTCCACGGGGAGCGCCTCGAAATTAGGGCGCGGGAAATCTTGCTGCGAGATGCTGCGCGACACCCCGACAACCGTCGCGCCGCTCGCCAGAAACCGCTCCGTGACTAAGGAGCCTAGGCCCCCTTTTGCCCCCGTGATCAGCACTACTCTTTCGCTCATAGCCCGCCGCGCTGGCACCAGTATTGCACTAACTCTTTCGATTCGTTAACTTTGTACGGCCAGCGCCCGGGTGGCGGAATGGCAGACGCTGAGGACTTAAAATCCTCCGGGGATTTTTCCTCATGTGGGTTCGACTCCCACCCCGGGCACCAATTTGCGCCCATCCTTTGTTTAACTCATAAGGCACTCAATGATTTTTCTCCGCAACTTTGTCCCACGACATGCGGCAGAATTGGCGTGGGCACTCTTGCAAGAGCAAGCCTCGGGTCCCTCTCGATTTTCCTCTCTGGGTATTTTGTTCTGACGTTGTGATCTTCTCGGAGTAGTTCCCCCTTCCCCGAAAAACTGTAAAGGACTGCGAGTGGCTGTTCGGATGACGGCAAGGGGGGAGAAATGATCGTTCGTTTGCAATCGATCCATAACGCGGACCGCTCCGCGCCGGCAGCGCCTAAGTCTGGAATTCGTAAGGCTCTAACCCGCGGCCATCTTAGTTTGGCGGCCGCCCTACTGACCGCGATTCCTGCTTACTCCCAAGAGAAACCAAGAGACCTGGCGGAAAAAAGCATCGAAGACCTGATGAAGGTGGAGGTGACTTCCGTCTCGAAGAAGGAACAGAAGCTCTCCAGCGTGGCCGCCGCGATTTTCGTCATCTCTCAGGAAGACATCCGCCGCTCCGGCGCCACAAACATTCCCGACCTGCTGCGCATGGTTCCCGGATTGGATGTAGCTCAGATCAATGCAAATACATGGGCCATATCAGCACGCGGCTTCAATTTACAGTTCGCCGACAAATTGCTTGTCTTGATCGATGGCCGGGCCGTTTATACGCCGCTCTTCGGCGGTGTTTATTGGGACACGCAAGACGTGCCGCTGGAGGACATTGAGCGGATCGAAGTGGTGCGCGGGCCGGGCGGAACTGTATGGGGCGCCAACGCGGTGAACGGCGTCATCAACGTCATTACGAAAAGCGCCGCAGACACGCAGGGCGGCTTGCTGACCGGCGGCGGCGGCACGCAGGCGCAGGGATTCGGCACGTTGCAGTACGGCGGGAAAATCAAGGAAGGCGCCAGCTATCGAGTCTTCGCGAAGTACCTGAACAACGGCCATTTCCCCGATTTGATCGGGCAGGACGGAGATGATGGTTGGCATCTGCTGCATAGCGGTTTTCGCGTGGATGCAAACCTGTCCAAGAAAGATTCCCTGACAACTCAAGGGGACATCTACACCGGAAACGAAGGCGCGACGATCATACATTCCGTCTTCAATCCTCCCGGCAACATAAACGTACAGAGGCGCGCCGCATTATCGGGAGGAAGCGTACTTAGCCGGTGGAGTCACACTTTTTCAAGCCGGTTCGATACGACCCTGCAGGTTTATTTCGACAAATACACCAGAGACGGTCCACAAGCAGATGAAGTCCGCGATACCTTTGATTTCGATTTTCAGAATCACGTTCTGCTGAGTGCCCGTCACGATCTTATTTGGGGCGCGGGGTATCGCCATACCGCGGATCAAACCGAGGGCACCATTGACCAGGCTTTTATTCCCCCAGACCACTCTGGACAGTTGTTCAACGCCTTCGTGCAAGACCAAATCACGCTGAAGCCCAATCGCGTGACCTTATACCTTGGATCGAAATTCGAGAACGACTATTTTAGCGGCTTCGACATTGAGCCCAGCGCCCGCTTGGCTTGGACTCCGAGCAATCGCCGGACCTTCTGGGCCGCCGTTTCGCGCGCGAGTCGCCCGCCCACGCGACGAGATACCGGCCTGGTTGCGGCGCTTGCGGCATTGCCCGGGCCTGCGGAACTAGAGTTGCTCGGCAATCCGAACATGAAGTCGGAGCACATTATCGCGTACGAGCTGGGGTATCGGGCGCAGCCCACGGACCGGCTTTCTCTCGACCTCACGATATTTTTCAACAATTACCACGGCCTGGAAAGCTCGGAGCTTTTTCCGCCATTCTTCGACCCGACCTCCGTCCCGCCCCTCCTGATTATCCCGCTGTCGCTGCGCGGCGAAATGTACGGCACTACCGAGGGCATCGAGGCCTGGGTCAAATGGAAACTAACAAATCGATGGACACTCAGCCCCGGCTATTCCTTTCTGCAAATGCATCTGCATGCGGACCCCACCGATGTGGGCTCAAACAGCGTGGCGGACGCGCAGGGCTCAAACCCCGGACACCAGGCGCAACTGCGCTCCCACCTTCAACTGTCCGGTGGCTTGGCCTGGGACGCGAGCGCCTATTTTGTTGGGCGCTTGCCAGCGCAATTTGTCGCTTCCTATACGCGTCTCGATACGCAATTGACCTGGAAGCTCGCGGAACGGGTGGAATTGAGTCTTACGGGTCAGAACTTGCTCAGGGATCATCACGCGGAATTCAACGATCAATTCCAGGGCGTCAATTCATCACAGGTCAAGCGCAGCGCCTACGCCAAGCTCACCTGGTACTTCTGAATCGCTGAGCCAATGCCTTGAACTACTCGATCCAACTACAACGGAGCTTGCGGCAAACGACACGAGAAAGCCGCTGCTTGCGGTCTGCCCGCTCTCGCATTCAGGCCTGCACCGTGGCTCTCCTGGCGCTGGCTGGCGCAATTCCGGCCCGTCCGCAGGCCGCTCCTTCGGTCGAGTATCAGGTCAAAGCCGCCTTCCTCTTTAATTTTGCGAAATTCGTCGCATGGCCGCAGGACGCATTCCAGACTGAAAAGACTCCCATCACTCTCTGCGTGTTCAGGCATGACCCTTTTGGCAGCGCCCTCAATGAAGTCATCCGGGAAAAAGCAATCAATAATCGTGAGCTCCTGGCCCGCAGGGTCAATGACCTTCCGGAGTTGAAGACGTGTCAGCTTGTTTTCGTTAGCGGAAGAGAAGAAAAGCAACTGCCGGAAATTTTAAACAGTTTGAAAGGGGCCAGCGCGCTCGTAGTCGGGGAGGGCGAGGATTTTGCGGAGCGCGGCGGCGCGGTTCAATTCTTTCTTGAAAATAACAAGCTGCGCTTCGCAATCAACGTGGACGCGATTCAAAGGGCTCGCCTGCAAGCCAGTTCCAAGCTGCTCGCGCTGGCCAGAATCGTCCACGACAACGGTCATCCAAAGGGGAGCTAACATGCGGTTGTTCCAAGACCTATCCATCCGTCATAAGCTGCAAGGGATTGTCTTAGTCGCTTGTGGCGTGGCCTTGTTCGTGGCCTCCGCGGCTTTCACCTTCTACGACCGGACCACTCTCCTCCGTTCGAAAACAGACGATCTGGTGGCCTCCGCGAAAATGATCGGGTCGAACAGCACCGCCGCGCTTACCTTCCACGATTCGGGATCGGCGCAGGAAATTCTGAGTGCTTTGCGGGCCAAACCGCACGTCGTCCATGCCTGCATTTACGACTCCGGTGGCAATGTCTTTGCGACATACAGCCGGGACCCGGCCCTCGTCGTTTTTTCCCCTCCTCCGGTCCAAAAAGAGGGAAACGAGGTCGTCGCAAAGAAAATGGTTTTGTTCCAGAACATTGTCCTCAATGGTGATCCCATCGGCAGGATTTACATTGAAGCAGACCTGCGGGATCTTCACGACCGATTGCTGCGATTCGTGATGATCGATTTCGTCGTGCTACTGGCCTCCCTGGCTGTTGCATACGCGATGTCTTACCGCCTGCAGCGCGTGATTTCCGGGCCGATCCAGGAGTTGGCAGCGATCGCATCCTCCGTCTCCGCCTATGAAAACTATTCCATCCGCGCCGCTAAGAGAAGCCAGGACGAAATCGGCGTTCTGTTTGACCAGTTCAACAGCATGCTCGACCGCATCCAACAGCGCGATGTCGCCATTCAAACCGCGCATGACGATCTCGAAAGAAGAGTTGAAGAGCGCACCTCATATCTCAATGCCCTCATCGAAAACAGCCCGCTTGCCATTATGGTGCTGGACTCCGCAGAAAAGCTCCAGCTATGCAATCCGGCGTTTGAACAGCTGTTTCAGTATTCCAGGGCAGAGATGATTGGCAAACCCGTCGACGGATTCCTCGCCGAGGGGAATCTCCTTGCGGAAGCCCGGAACATCTCCGGTGGAACTCTCGGTGGGAACCCGGTCACCCTGGTGACACAACGCATGAGAAAAGACCGGAGTCTTGTAGACGTCGAACTTCACGGTGTTCCCCTGGTCGTGAATGGCCAGGTGGCCGGCTCGCTCTGTATCTATCAGGATATCTCCGTCCGCAAACGCGCGGAAGAAGCCATGCAGAAGGCCAAGGAAGCAGCTGAAACCTCTAGCCGCGCCAAGAGCGAGTTCCTGGCCAACATGAGCCACGAAATCCGCACGCCGATGAACGGAATCATGGGTATGACGGAATTGGTTCTCGATACGGACCTGGACTCCGAGCAACGCGAGTACTTGAACATGGCGAAATTGTCCGCCGACGCCTTGCTTTCTTTGATCAACGACATCCTGGATTACTCCAAAATCGAAGCCGGAAAGCTGGAAATCGACGCCATCGATTTCAATCTGGGCGACAGCCTCGGTGACACCATGAAAACACTGAGCCTTCGTGCCCACCAGAAAGGCCTGGAACTCGCCTACGACCTTCAACCCGACGTCCCGGATGCACTCGTCGGCGATCCCGGGCGCTTACGGCAAATCATCGTGAATCTAGTGGGCAACGCCATTAAGTTCACCGAGAAGGGTGAAGTGATTGTGTACGTCCAGGCAGACTCGCGGACCAAGGACGACATCCAACTCCATCTCACAATCGCAGACACCGGTATCGGAATTCCCGCTGAAAAGCAATTGGCGATCTTCGAAGCTTTCACACAGGCCGACGGGTCCATGAGCCGCACGTATGGCGGCACGGGCTTAGGCCTGACCATTTCCGCCCGGCTCGTGGGATTCATGCGCGGACGAATTTGGGTGGAAAGTGAGCTCGGCAAAGGCAGCCGTTTTCATTTCACCGCGCACTTCGGCTTGCAGAAGAGTCCCGTCAGAACCTTAGTACCCAGGGATCCGATGACTTTACGTGACATGCGAGTGCTGGTCGTAGACGACAATGCGACTAACCGGCAAATTCTGCTAAAGATGCTCGCCAACTGGCACACAAATCCCACGGCGGTGGACAGCGGGGCAAGAGCGATAACTGCCCTAAGAGAAGCACAAGGCTTGGGAAGGATTTACCCTCTCATTCTGCTTGACGCCCAAATGCCCGACATGGACGGATTTGCATTGGCCGAGTGTATAAAGAGGAACCCGGACTGGAAGACCGCCACCATCATGATGTTAAGCTCCGCCGGCCAACGCGGGGACGCAAAACGTTGTCGTGAACTCGGAGTCGCCGCCTATCTGACCAAGCCCGTTCGGCAGGGAGAGCTATTAGACGCGATTTTGACCGCATTGGGGACAAGACCGACCCAGGAAGCTTCGCCTGCCTTGGTTACGCGCCACTCCCTCCGCGAGGCTAGCCATCACCTGCGCATCCTGCTAGTCGAGGATAACGCCGTAAACCAGGTACTGGCGGCGCGGCTACTGGAGAAGCGCGGGCATAGCGTGATGATAGCCGGAAACGGCAAAGAAGCGCTGGCGGTTCTAGAAAAACAATCGTTTGACTTGGTATTTATGGACGTTCAGATGCCCGAGATGGACGGCCTCGCAGCAACTGCGGCAATTCGGGCGAAAGAGAAAATCTCCGGGAATCACCTGGCCGTGATCGCTATGACCGCTCACGCCATGGTGGGTGACAGAGAACGCTGCCTGGCGGCTGGAATGGACGACTATCTTACAAAGCCAATCCGCCTCGAGGAATTGACCGGACTCCTTGCACGCTATTTGCCCGACACCTCTACGGAAAAAGTGAGCTAACTCGCAACTGTCGGCGGATCCCAGTCGTCGATCTCTCTTTTCGCAGCCTTCTGGATGTTCTGACTCGCTTTGATTCTGATTCCCTCAGCCTAGTTTCTCGCGCTACATTGAATCCATGCATCGCAACTCTGGGCTTCCGGTGGTTTCCCTGTTGCTGATCGCCAGCGCGTGCTTTCTCCGCGACCCTGATGTCGCAATCGCCGCACCTGAATCCCGAGCCCTCGCCGGCGCGCATCTTGGTTTCGATCTCAACACCTACCCGGGCGACGCCGCCCTCCCCGTCCTGCGCAAAACATTCTCTTTCGCCGGCTACTGGCTCAGCCCTCCACCAGGAGCCAAGCGAAACACCTGGGTCGGCAAACGCCAGCTTCTGCTCTCGCAGAAATTTGGTTTCCTCCTCCTCTATCGCGGCCCGCAAACCAGCGAACTGAAATCTTCGTCGCAAGCCGGCAACAGGGGAACCTCAGACGCAGCAAATGCGGCGGCCACGGCGAAAGAAGAAGGTTTTCCTTCCCACGCGATTATTTTTCTGGACATCGAGGAGGGCGGCCGTTTGCCGGCCAAGTATCACGCCTACCTGCGCGCGTGGGTCGATGCGCTCGCGCGCGCCGGTTATCGTTCAGGCGTCTATTGCTCCGGAATGCCCGTCAACGAAGGCCACGGCGTGACCATCATCGCCTCCGACGACATTCGCAACCACCTCGGCAAGCGTGACCTCACATATTTCGTTTATAACGACGCTTGCCCGCCCGCGCCAGGCTGCGTCGTCCCGCACAGTCCGCCGCCCCCATCCGCAAGCGGCATCCCGTACGCCGCCGTCTGGCAGTTCGCGCAATCTCCCCGCCGCAAGGAATTCACCGCGCGCTGCGCCGCCACGTACCACCCCGACGGCAATTGCTACGCTCCCGGCGACACTGCGCATAGCTGGTTCCTCGACCTCAATTCCGCCAGCACCGCCGATCCTTCCGGAGGAGGGAACTAGCGAGGCGCGGAAGCTAAGAAGAAGGATGACGCGCCTTTTTTAGATCTGTCCGAACCCGCCGTCAACCGGAATCTCCGCCCCCGTCATGTACGACGCGTCCGATGACGCAAGAAACGCGACTGCGCCCGCGATTTCGTCTGGTTGGCCGATGCGCTTCATCGGCACACGGCTCACGATGCCGTTCGCGAATTCCTCCATGTCCCGGGCTCACGGCGTTCACGCGGATTCCGCGCCCGACCAACTCGGCCGCAATCGAGCGCGTGAACGACCGCAATGCTGCCTTCGTAGCGGCATAGACGGTGCCGTTGACCACTCCTGTTTCGTCGGCGACCGAAGTATTCAAAATGATCGATGCGCCATCGTTTAGGAAAGGGAGCGCCTTCTGAATCGTGAAATACGCGCCTTTGGTATTGATATCGAACAACTCGTCATACAGACTCTCAGTAGTTGAGGCGAAAGGCACAAATTTGTAAATCCCCGCGTTGACGAACAGCACGTCGATTTTTCCGAACTTCTTGGAAACCGCTGCATACAACTTGTCCAGATCGGCCGGCTTAGCTACGTCGGACTGCACTGCCAGCACGCCATTCCCAATCGTCTTCACCGCATCCTCGAGCGTCTTCGCGTTGCGCCCAGAGATGGCTACGCGCGCGCCTTCTTCCTGCAGCCGCTTCGCTGCCGCAAGTCCGATGCCGCTGTTTCCTCCGGTTACCACCGCCACTTTTCCTTCGAGTCTCTTCATTGCTTTTCTCCGGTCTCCAAATCGCTTCTAAGTTGGCCGCTCTAACTTCGATATTTAGATGAACCTCTAACTATTCGGTTGCATCGAATGCTCGGGAGCAGCAGCGGCAGCGTTATTTGTACCTGTCGGCCCGCGGACTCCGCTAAACTGGATCCCATAACCATGGAACGTGCCCGTATCGAGAAGATTTCAAAAGCTTTGGCCGACGCCACCCGCCTCATGATTTTTGAGGCCATTTCCGCCAAAAA
>WNFT01031345.1_pt1 | contig 11375 bp, 11 predicted proteins | sample 5400191 | NCBI WGS metagenome assembly WNFT01 (sample SAMN13153359, study PRJNA577476) | soil metagenome | isolation source: 80 cm saprolite under Madrone tree | place: USA:California | collected 2016-06-14
ACGCGACTGGCCGGGGCAGGAAGCGTCGGACGGATCGGAGCTCGCCACCTTGGCCGCGCGACACCCTCACGTGCGATTCATCCTGGCGCACATCGGCGGCGGCGGCGACTGGGAACACTCCCTCGCCGCCCTGCGCGCCACACCCAACCTGTACGTGGACTTGTCGGGGAGCGGTGTGGACGGCGGCATGCTCGAAGCGTGCCTCGCGGCCGCCGGCGTGGACCGCCTGCTGTGGGGAACCGATCTCACCATGGACACCGGCTGGGCCAAGCTGCGCTACCTGGAGCGCCTGCTGCCGCCGAATGACCTGGAGCTCGTGCAGTGGAGGAATGCGGCGCGCATCTTCCCGCGCGGCGCGTTCCCGGCCGACTGATGCGGATCGACGTCAACGCTTTCCTCGGCGCCTACCCGTATCGGCGGGTGCCCGGTACGTCGCCCGACGGGCTGTTGCGGGCGATGGCGCGCGCCGGGATCGACGAAGCATGGGTGAGCCATTTGCCCAGCCTGTTCTGGCGCCAGCCGATGGAGGGGAACTCCTGGCTGTACGAAACCGTGGCGCGCGACCCGCGGCTCAAGCCCGTGCCCGCGCTGCATCCGGGCCTCCCGGGCTGGGAGACGGCGGTGGGCGAGGCGGCCGACCGCGGCGCCCCAGCGGGGCGGTGCGATCCCCTGTGCTACGGGCTCGACCCGGCTGGGCCCGAGATGCGGGTGCTGGCGGCGGCGTGCGGTGCCGCCACGCTTCCGTTGATGATGGCGGTGCGCCTCGAAGACGCACGCCAGCGTCACCCCAACGACCACGCGGCGGAGCTTCCGGCTGCGGCGGTACGGACACTGATTCGCAGCGACGAGGATGTGCGGCTGCTGATCACGCACGCCGATCGGGGGTTCATCGAAGAGGTCCATTTCGGATCGACCCCCGACGAGGCGGCGCGGCTCTGGTGGGACGTGAGCTGGATTTGGGGTCCTCCGGAAGATCATCTCGAGACGCTGCTCGGCACGGTCGGGCTCGACCGGTTCGTGTTCGGCACCGGACAGCCGCTGCGGATTCCAGAGGCCAGCGTCGCGAAGCTCGACCTGCTCGAGTTGGCGCCAGTACGGCGCGCGGCCATCGACTCGGAAAACGCCCGCGGGGGACTGCTCCACTGAGCGGCACGTTGGAATGGGGCCTGATCCCCGCCGTACCGGTCCCGTTCCGGGGCCGAGAGCTCGCGGAGGACGCGCTGCGCGCGTACGCGGCGTGGATGGCGGAGCACCAGGTCGCCGGCGTGGCGGTCTGGGCGCACACCGGACGCGGGCCGCACCTGTCGCCCGACCAGCGGCGCCGAGTGCTCGCGGCCTGGCGGACCGCGCTGCCCATGAGCCAGATCGTCGCCGGGGCGACGAGCGTCGAGATGGCGGCTGAGGCGAAGGCCGGCGGCGCGAACGCGCTACTCGCCTTTCCGCAGGCGGCCGATCCGGTCGGGTACCACCGGGCGCTGGGCCGCGAGCTCCCGGTGATCGCGTTCTATCTCTACGAGGCTGGCGGTGGCGTCGCGTACGACAACCCGACCCTGCACGCCATCCTCGCGCTGCCCAACGTGATGGGGATCAAGGTGGCCACGCTCGACTCGGTGGTCACGTTTCAGCGGATCGCCGACCTGATGCGCGATCACCCGGATAAGCTGCTGATCACGGGTGAGGACCGCTTCTTGGGCTACTCGCTCACCATGGGTGCGCGGGCGGCGTTGATCGGCGTGGGAGCGGCGCTCACCGACCTCCACGTTGCGCTAATGGAGTCGTTCCGCTCGGGCGATTTCGGGAAATTCGTGCGTCTCTCCGGCGTGTGCGATCGCTTCGCGAGCGCGACCTTCGTTTCCCCCATAGAAGGCTACGTGCGCCGCATGCTGTGGGCGCTCGCGGCCGATGGCGTGATCCCGGACGACGCGTGCGACGATCCCTGGGGGCCGAGCCTGCCGCCCTCCGAGCGGGATGCGGTACGCGCCGCGGTGCGCGAGGCGCGCGCCCGACGCCTGACCCCCCCGTGAGGCGCATCCGGCGGCGGTCGTTCCTCGAGTCCTGCGCCGCCGCGAGCATGGCGCTCGGCGCATCTCCCTTTCTCAAGGGCTGGAGTCCGATGAGCAAGCAACGGCACGTGGTGGTGGTCGGCGCAGGCGCGTTCGGCGGCTGGACCGCGCTCCACCTCCGGCGGCGCGGCGCCCGCGTCACGCTGGTGGATGCCTGGGGGCCCGGCAACTCGCGCGCCAGCTCGGGCGGTGAGACCCGCGTCATCCGCGCGACGTACGGTCCCCGCGGGATCTACACGCACCTGACCGCTCGCGCGCTCCAGCTGTGGAAGGAGAACGAGCGCCGCTGGCAACGCAAGCTGTACCATCCCATCGGCGTGTTGTGGCTGGTGGAGAATGACGAGACGTACGAAAAGGCGGCGTTACCGGTGCTCAAGGAAGCGGGCCTGGCGTTCGAGGAGCTGTCGGGCGCGCAGACGGCGCGCCGCTACCCGCAGATCAACTGCGAGCAAGTGCGCTGGGCCATCTTCGAGCAAGATGCGGGCTACCTCACCGCGCGCCGGGCCTGCGCTGCCGTGCTCGAAGGCTTTCTCGCCGAGGGCGGTGAGTACCGCCAGCTCGCGGTCGAGGCCGGTCCGCAGCCCAGCGGAGGCGAGCTGCGGGGCATCAAACTGTCTGACGGCAGCACCGTCGCGGCCGACGCGTTCGTGTTCGCGTGCGGTCCGTGGCTGGGGCAGCTGTTTCCGGACGTCATTGGTGATCGGGTCCGTGCTACGCGTCAGGAGGTCTTCTTTTTCGGCACGCCCCCGGGGGACGTGCGGTTCACCGAGCAGGCGCTGCCGGTCTGGGCGGATCACGGGAGAGGTTTCATCTACGGGATTCCAGGCAACGAGTGGCGCGGGTTCAAGGTCGCCGACGACACTCGAGGGCCACCGTTCGATCCCACCTCGGGCGAGCGCGTGCCCACACCGGAGGTGCTGAAGGCGGCGCGGGAGTATCTCGCGTTTCGGTTCCCGGGCCTGAAGGGCGCTCCGCTCGTGGAGGCCCGCGTGTGCCAGTACGAGAACTCGCCCGACGAGCACTTCATCATCGATCGGCACCCCGCGGCGGCGAATGTCTGGCTCGCGGGCGGCGGCTCGGGTCATGGCTTCAAGCACGGGCCCGCCGTCGGCGAACTGGTCGCCAAACTGGTGCTGACCGGGGAAGCGGCGCCGCCAGAGTTCCGGCTGTCCCGCTTTGAGCCCGGGGCACGGCCCGGGGGTTAGTCCACCCGCCTGTGCACGCGCAGCTCGAGCGGGACTTCGATCGGTTCAAGCGGGAGCTGCCGCGCGACTTCCCGGCGCACGTGCGCGAAACGTATGGGATCGATCTCACCGCCCGTTATCTGGGCGAGCGCGTTCCCCATCCCATCGGCAAGGGCTCGGGCCAGCTGTCACTTAACCCCGCGCAGCTCGAGGACGACGCCGCGGCTGGGCTCGCGTTCTCCGTGCTCAAGACGGTAATCGCCGAGGACGAGACCGGCGCGCGGACCATGGCGGCGTGGGCGATCCACGAGACCAAGATGAAAGTCGAGCGACGCACCGCGGGGACGGGCCGCGCCGGCTGGACGGTCACGTGGAAGGGGCGGGGCTGGGATGGCTCGTTCGGGGACTACCTCGGGCTGGTGCGCGCCGGACGGGACCTCACCCGAGCCGGCCGGCTGCTGGTGGTACCATCGGTGAAATACCACCTCCCGCGACTCGCGGAGCCGTTCCGCGAAAACGAGTACCGCCATACCACCGCGCAGCTGGCGGGCGCTTGGCGCGAGCCGCCGCTGCTCCTGGAGAAAGACTTCTCACCCACGCTGGCGGGCGACACGCTCGGGGACGATCGCGCACAGATCCTCCGGTGGCTGCGCGAGGTGCCCGGGCGCATCCGTGCCGCAGCGCCGATCCCGGTGCGGGTCGCGGTGAAGCTCATGAACGCGCGCTTCGACGACGCCTTCCAGATCGAAATGATGAACGCCTCCGCCGAGGCGGACGCGCTGGTCTGCTTCAACCGGCTGTTCGATGCGGCGCGAGGTGTCGCGTACGGAGGCTGGGACTTGAGCGATCGGAACATGAGAGTGCTGGACACTCACCTGACCCCGGGAACCCCGGGCTTGCGCCCGGGGTCAGTGGAAATACTGACCCCGCACGCAAGTGCGGGGATCCCGGCACTCACGGGCACCGGCAACATCACGTCCGGCCGCATGATCCTCGACTATGCCCGTCGCGGTTGCGAGAGCGTACAGTTGCACACCTTCTTCCAGCTACCCCTCTCGGAATACCCCGCGACCCACGGCTCCCGTCCCCAGCGGGCACTCCACGCGCTCGTGTTTCATCCGCAGGACGGTCTGATCGCGGGGATGCTGGAGCTCGAGTCGCGCGGGCAGCTCGAGCGGAAGCGCGGCGAGCTGGGTTTCCTCGATCTGCCGGCCTATGCGCATCGCACGCATTGAGCTGTACGCGCTGGAGCTGGCGTTCGCGGAGCCGTTCATCATCTCCGGCGGCCGGATCGACGCGCGTCGATCGGTGGTCGTCGTGCTGCACGACGACGCGGGCCACGTGGGCTACGGCGAAGCGGCCCCGGACGAGCTGCCGTTCTACTCCGAGGAAACGCTCGGCAGCGCTCGCGATCTCATCACCCGGGTCCTCGCGCCGCGGGTCGCCGGCCGGGAGTTCGACTCCCCCGAGGCGGTGGACGCCGCCCTGCGGGATAACGTGCGCGGCAATCCGTTCGCGCGGGCGGGGATCGAGACTGCGGCGTGGGACCTCGAGGCGCATCGCCGCGGCACGGGATTGCCGCAGCTCGTTGCCGAACGGCTCGACGTCGCGCCGGCGGCGAGCTTCCCCTGCGGCGTGGCGCTCGGCATTCCGGAAGATCGCCGCGCCGAGACGCTCACTCGCCGGGTGTACGAAGCGCTGCAGCACGGCTACCGACGCGTGAAGATCAAAGTCGCGCCGGGGCCCGAGCACGAGCCTGCGCTACGCGGGCTGGACGATGCCGGCTTGCTTTACATCGAGCAGCCGCTCGCGCCCGACGAGTTGGTGGGGCACGCGCGCCTCGCGCACGCGCTTCACACGCCGCTATGCCTCGATGAAACACTGCGCGATGCGGGAACCGCGCGGCAGATCTTGGCGCTCGACGGCCCGATGGTCTGGAACCTCAAGGTGCATCGGGTCGGCGGGCTCACGGAAGCGTGCCGCATCTTTCGGGTCGCGGCGGAATGCGGTGCGCGCCTCTGGGCAGGCACCATGCCCGAGTCGGGCATCGGTACGCAGGCGGACATCGCGGTCGCGGCGCTCGAGGCGTGCGCCTACCCGTCGGACGTGGAGCCCAGCGCGCGCTGGTTCGGGCGCGGGGCCGACGTGATCAAGGTGAGCATGAGCCGGGATGGCCGGATGGCGGTGCCGGGTGTGTCCATCGCCCGGCTGCTCGACGCCGGGCGTTTCCGTTCGGTGACCCGCCGTTTACAATAGGGACTTATGATTCCCATCGATCACCAGCCGCGCGGCTACTGGGCGACCAATCTCTACGCCAGCCCGCGCAAGCGTCCCAAGTCTGACGCGCCAATCAAGGATCTGCCGCCGCGCGCCGCGCGGCGGTTCAAGCGGGCGCGCGAGGGCATCCGAGCGCTCCGGCACGTTACCGAGCAGGTGGTGTTCATGGGCACCGCCTGGAAATGGGTGTGGATGTACGAGGTCGGAGGGCGCAAGCTCGGCTACCTCCATCCCATGGAGACTGGGCTCTCGGGGACGTTCATTGTCACCGAAAGCGAGGAGCGCGAGCTCGCGGTGACCGACGGTCTCCCGCGCCCGTCGCGCCAGGCCATCCGCGACGGCCGGATGGCGAGCGGCGTGCGCTGGTGCTGGATGGAGTTCCCCGATCTGGACGCCGTCGACGCCTTCGTCCAGATCATTCAGCTGAAGCATCAGCTGCTGGCGCGACCGGAATGACCGGCTGAGCGGGCCTTGTGTACGCTTCCGCGCTGGCGCTACATTCCGGCGCCCGCGAACCGTTTGACAACACAGACCGATACCATTCGCCATCGAGTGCTCTGGATGACGAAGAGGAGTGGGAGGGTCGGGGCCGGGGTCGCGATCGCGCTGTCGATCGGCTTTCCGGCCGCGGCACAAACCGGTCAGTCTGCGTCTGGCTACAAGGCTCCCGTCATCAGCGACACGGGGCGGTTGAAGGGTCCCCGCCAGCCCATCTTCTTTCGTCACGACATTCACGCCGGTCAGGATCAGATCCCCTGCCTGTACTGCCACAGCACGGTGACCATCTCGAGCGAACCGGGGATCCCCGCGGTGCAGACCTGCTTCGGCTGTCATCAGATCATCGGTGGCTCGACCGACTCTCATAAGGCGGAAATCACCAAGGTGCGCCAGGCGTGGGCCACCAAGCAGCCGCCCGTGTGGACGCGCGTGCACGCACTCCCGGGCTTCGTACGCTTTCCGCACCAGCGGCACATCAAGGTCTTGGGCACCGAGAGCTGCAGCACCTGCCACGGTGACGTGCGCACCATGCCGCAGGTGTACCAGGTTTCCACGCTGACGATGGGCTGGTGCGTCAACTGCCACGTGCAGCGCAGCGTCTCGCGCGACTGCACGCTGTGTCACTACTGAGGCGCGACCGATGGACCGCAGACGGTTTCTGACAGTCCTGAGCGCGACCGGCGGCGCCGCCGCCGCGGCGTCGGCGTGCGACATTCACGCCGAGCCCACCGAGCACCTCGTTCCCTACACTGTCCCGCCCGAGAATCAGGTCCCCGGGATCGCCACGTACTACGCGACCACGTGTCGCGAATGTGCGGCGGGCTGCGGGTTGCACGCCAAGGTGCGCGAAGGCCGGGTGGTGAAGCTCGAGGGCAACCCGGAGTCGCCGATCAACCAGGGGCGGCTCTGCTCGCGGGGCCAGGCCGGCGTCCAGGGACTCTACAATCCCGACCGCATCACCGATCCCATGGCTCGCGGGCCGAGCGGGGAGTGGCAGAAGCTCTCCTGGGAGGATGCGATCGCCCGGTTGCAGTCGAAGGTGAAGGAGGCGCGGGGCAAGGGAATCGTCTTCGTGACGGGGCTCGAGAGCGGGTCGTTCGGCGAGTTGGTGGACTCCTGGATGAAAGAGCTCGGCGGCCGCCACGTCACGTATGAGCCGTTCGCGTTCGAGGCGCTGCGCGAGGGCAACCGCCTGACGTTCGGCACGCCGGCCATCCCCTGGTACGACTTCGCCAACGCGCGCTACATCGTGTCCTTCGGCGCCGATTTCATGGAGACCTGGCTCTCGCCGGTCGGCTACCAGAATGGGTTCACCCGCGCGCACGCGTTCGAGAGTGGACGCGACGGCTCGATGGCCAAGTTCGTCTCGGTCGCGCCGCGCCTGTCGCTCACCGGGATGAGCGCGGACGAGTGGATCGCGGCCAAACCGGGGACCGAGTTCATGCTGGCCCTGGCAATGGCCCAGGTCATCCTGGCCGAGCGGCTCGCGCCCTCGCCGGCCGACGCGCGCGGGCTGGAGCGGCTGCTGCCGGCGCCCCAGCAGGCGGCGACGTTCGTCGGCATGGAGGCGCGCGATATCCGCCGGCTGTCCCGTGAGTTCGCCGCGTCGAAGGGCGGGCTGGCCGTAGCCGGCGGCGTGTCGACGCACTATGGGAACGGTGCCCACCTGCTCGTCGCGTCGGTGAACCTCCTGAATTATGTCGCGGGGCAGGTAGGGAAGACCGTCAAGTTCGGACCCAACCACGCCTTGCAGTCGGCCGGATCGTTCGAGCAGTTGACCGACCTGGTGGTAGACATGAGCGCGGGCAAGGTCGGGCTGCTGTTCGTGCACGGTGCGAATCCGGCGCATTCGCTGCCGGCTGCGTTCTCCCAGGCGCTCGGCAAGGTCGCCTACCGGGTGAGCTTCTCGTCCTACCTGGACGAGACGGCCGCGGCGTCGGACCTGATCCTGCCGGACCTGCATCCGCTGGAGCAGTGGAACGATGCGCGGCCGCGCGCCGGCGTGTACGCCCTGGCGCGCGCTACATCAGCGCTACGGCCGCGGCCGGGGATTCGACGAGTTCTGGAGCGATGCCCTCCAACACGGCGGCGTGTACGCCGACGCGCCGGCACAGAGCGTACGGCTCGTACCGGGAATCGCGCAGCGGTTGGGCGGCCTGGGCGGCCTGGGCGGCGCTGGAGCCGTGGCGGAGCAGCGCCTCCTGATCGTCTTCCCATCCATCGCGTTGCACGACGGCCGCGGTGCCAACAAGCCGTGGCTGCAGGAGCTTCCAGACCCCGTGTCGAAAATCGCGTGGCACGGGTGGGTGGAAGTGCATCCCGAGACCGCGGCGAAATCGCAGCTCGCCAATGGGGACATCCTGCAGCTCGAGTCCGCGCACGGTACCGTGCGCGCGCCCGTGTGGATCACTCCAGGCGTCCGACCCGACGTCCTCGCGATCCCCAGCGGGCAGGGCCACAAGGCGTACGGCCGCTACGCCAAGGATCGCTCGTTCAACGCGTTCGAGCTCCTGAGCGACAAGCCTACGGACTTCGGCGGGCGCGCGTTCGCCGTCGCCGTCACGGTCAAGAAGACCGGCGACCATCGCCGCCTCGCAACGGTCGAAGGCGACGCGCGCGAGCAAGGGCGGGGCGTCGTCGAGGTGCTGTCCCTCACCAAGGCACGCCAGCTGAAGCGCGCAGCGCATCCGTTCGAGGAAGAGGAACTGCCGCCCTATGCCCGCAAGGCGCTGGACGCCTGGGCCGAGGCACAGCACGAGAAGGCGTCGCTCGGGAACTACGCCGGCGAGCACCCACGCTGGGCGATGGCCATCGATTTGGCCAAGTGTACCGGCTGCTCGGCCTGTGTCACCGCGTGCTACGCCGAAAACAACCTCGCGACCGTGGGCGAGGAGCTGGTGAGTCGCCGCCGCCAAATGAGCTGGCTCCGGATCGAGCGCTACTACACAGGCGGCGAGGAGGGCCACCCGGTAGGCGCGGTGGTGACGCCGATGTTGTGCCAGCAGTGCGGCAACGCGCCGTGCGAACCGGTGTGCCCGGTGTACGCGGCCTACCACACGCCCGACGGTTTGAACGGCCAGGTCTACAACCGCTGCGTCGGAACGCGCTACTGCGCCAACAACTGTCCCTACAAGGTGCGCTACTTCAACTGGTACAACTATGCGGAGCCGGGCGGCGAGTGGGAGAGCTGGCCGGACCCGCTCAACATGCTGCTCAATCCCGATGTGACGGTGCGGGAGAAGGGTGTGATGGAGAAGTGCACCTTCTGCGTGCAGCGGATCCGCGGCGCGCAGAACCGGGCGCGCCTCGAGGATCGCGGCGTGCAAGACGGCGAGATCACGCCCTCGTGCGCGCAGGCCTGCCCGTCGGAGGCGATCGTGTTCGGCGACTTGCACGACAAGACCTCGCGCGTCGCGGCGCTGGCCCAGGACCCCCGTGGGTATCACGTGCTCGCGGGATTGAACACCCGGCCGGCCATCACGTACCTCGCCAAAGTCGTGCACGGCGCCGTGGTGGAGGGCTGAGGGCCATGGCCGAGACCCCCACGTCCCGCGTCACGTACGATTTCGTCACCCGCGCGATCGCGCGGACGCTCGGCAACCCGGGCAAGGGGTACTACGCGCTGCTCACGCTGGCGGTCGCGCTGCTCAGTGTGGGGATCGTGTGCCTCTTGTTCCTGTTGCGCTACGGGCTGGGGCTCGCGGGCTATTCACATCCGGTGTACTGGGCGGTTTACATCACCTGCTTCGTGTTCTGGGTGGGCATCGCCCACTCGGGCACGTTGATATCGGCGATCCTCTTTCTGTTCCGCTCGGGCTGGCGGACCGCCGTTTATCGCACCGCCGAAGCGATGACGGTGTTCGCGGTGATGACGGCCGGGCTGTTTCCGCTGATTCACATCGGCCGCCAGTGGTACTTCTACATCGCCGCGGTGCGCGACATGGCCACCGGGTGGCGCAAGAAGCTGTACGCGATCTGTGCGCTGGGGTGGCGCGGGACCAACGAGCAATGGCGCCACTACACGCGCGGCTATCTCTACCTCGCCGCGCTCGCAACGCCGCTCGTGCTCTCGGTGCACAGCGTCGTCTCCTGGGACTTCGCGATGGCCCTCGTGCCGGGCTGGCACGCGACGATCTTCGCTCCGTACTTCGTCGCGGGCGCGATCTACTCGGGCGTCGCGATGGTCATCACGCTGCTCGTGCCGATCCGGAAGCTGTTTCACCTGGAAGACCTCATCACCGTCCACCACTTCGAGAACCTGGCGAAGCTCTGCCTCCTGACGGGCATGATCGTGGGCTACGCCTACTGCGTGGAGTACTTCACCGCCTGGTTCGGCGGACACGCAGCGGAGCGGGCCGCGTTCTGGTACCGGGCGTTCGGCCCGTTCTGGTGGGCGAGCTGGACGATGATCATCTGCAATGCGTTCCTGCCGCTCCTCCTGTGGCGCAAGAACATCCGGACCAGCATCCTGGCGCTGTTCGTGATTTCGATTTTCGTGAACATCGGGATGTGGTTCGAGCGCTTCGTGATCATCGTCGAATCGCTCGCCGGGGAGCCGTTCGAGCGGTTCGCCAACGCGACCTACAAGAAGAACTTCCCGACGGTGTCGATCTCCGAGGTGAAGGAAGTGCTGCCCGTGCCGCAGCGGGGAAAGGCGAGGGCGTCGTGAAGCTCGCGAACCCGCTGGCCGCCATCTTCCACCCGCCGCCGACGCCGGGCGTGCTGGGCGTGTTCGGCTACCTCGACGCCGTGGTGGACGCGATCGGCCAGCTGCGCAAAGCCGGTCACACCGACTTCACGGTGTACTCGCCAATCCCGCGGCACGAGATCGAGGACGCCCTCGAGCAGCCGGTGAGCCCGGTTCGGATGTTCACGTTGATCGGCGGGATTGCGGGCTGCGCCATCGGGGCCTGGCTCACGCTGTACATGTCGTACGATTGGCCGCTCGTGCTCGGCGGCAAGCCGATCGGCTCGATCCCGCCGTATGTCGTGATCATGTTCGAGATGACGATCCTGTTCGGCGCGCTCTCGACCATTCTCGGCATCCTGTTCAATGCGCTGTTCGCCGCACGGCGCCTCGGGACGGTCGCCTACGACCCTCGCTTCACCAACGACAAGTTTGGGATCTTCGTCCCCGCTGAGACGGCTCGGGCGGGCCAGGTGGAGTCCTTGCTGCGCGGCGCGGGTGCGGAGGAGGTGCGCCGTGCGTAAACCGTGTGCCGCCCTGGCGGTCCTTGCCGCCGTCGCCGCGCTCGCCTGTAACCCGGACGACGTGGTGCACCAAATCGGTTGGTTCTCCACCATGCGGCATCAGCGCAGCATCAAGCCGTACGCGCGACCCATCCCGCCGGTC
>WNFT01005195.1_pt1 | contig 11374 bp, 10 predicted proteins | sample 5400191 | NCBI WGS metagenome assembly WNFT01 (sample SAMN13153359, study PRJNA577476) | soil metagenome | isolation source: 80 cm saprolite under Madrone tree | place: USA:California | collected 2016-06-14
CGCTTCACGCGGGTGATTCGTCGCGGGTGATGCCTAACATGCTCCGCGCCTATCCAACTTAGGAACCAAGATGGCAGTCTACGATCTCGAAGAACAGGAAAAACTCGACGACCTGAAGGCGTGGTGGGAGCAAAACTCCAAATACGTCAGCGCTGCCGTCGTCGTCGTCGCGCTGGTCGTCATCGGCGTGCAAGGCTGGCGCTGGTATCAGAGAACCCAGGCCGAGCAGGCAAGTGTGCTCTATCAGGCGGTGAGCCAGGCGGTGCGGGCCAACGACCTCTCCAAGGCAAAAGAGCCGGCGACACAGATTGTCGACCGCTTCGCCCGCACCGCGTATGCACCGCGAGCGGCGTTGCTCTACGCCAAGATGCTCTACGACGGCGGGGACAAGCCCGGTGCTCGCGCACAGTTGCAATGGATCATCGATCATGCGTCCGAGGACGAACTGAAGGCGATCGCGCGCTTTCGCCTCGCTCAGGCGATGCTCGATGAAAAACAATACGACGATGCGCTGAAGACACTCGATATCAAGACCGACGACGCATTCATCGGCCTGTTTGCCGATCTCAGGGGCGACATCCTTGCCGCGATGGGAAAGAACGTCGAGGCGAAGGCGGCGTACGAGATCGCGTTGGCGAAGATAGACCCGAAATCGCCCTACCGCGCTTTCGTGCAGGTCAAGTTCGACGCGCTGGGAGGCGCGCAATGACCAGCACGCGCGCCTTGGCGATCGCCTTCGCTGCGTTGATGCTCGGCGGCTGCCAATCGATGCCTTCGTGGCTGCCTTCGTGGATGACGTCGGCCCCCTCTATCCCGCCGCCTTCGCTGTCGTGGCTCGGTATCGGCCGCAGCGCTCCCAAACCCGGTCCGCTGCCCAGCTTTGACGCCAAGGCCGTCGCGCAAGTCGATTGGCAGGTCCCGCTGGGCGCCAAGGGCGGCGAAGCCTTCGCGCCGGCGGTGCGTCCCGACGCCATTTACGCCGCCAGCCCGGACGGAACGATCGTCAGTGTCGATCCCTCCAGCGGTCGGCAAATCTGGCGGATCAAGGCCGAGAAGTCGCTGTCGGCAGGTGTCGGCGCGGAATCCGCCGCGGTCGTCGTCGGCACCGCCAAGGGGGACGTGATCGCCTTCGATCCGACCGGCAAACCCCTGTGGCAGGTCAAGGTGTCGACCGAAGTTGCCGGTCCGCCCAAGGGCGCCGACGGGAAGATCATCGTCTGGGCGCTCGACGGCCGGATCTATGGCCTGTCGGAGGCGGACGGAAGTCAAAAGTGGGTCTATCAGCGCACCAGTCCATCGCTGACGGTCCGTCGCTTTGCCGGCGGCACCGCCAGTCGCGGCGCCCTTTTCACCGGCACCGCCGGAGGCAAGCTGCTTGCGCTCGACATCGCCAGCGGTACTCTCGGCTGGGAAGCGAGCGTCGCCACCCCCAAAGGCGCGACCGAGCTCGAGCGGATAGCCGACGTGACGAGCGCACCGGTGGTCGAGGCAAGGCAGGCCTGCGCCGCGGCGTACCAAGGGCGCATCGCCTGCTTCGACCTCCTGCGTGGAACATTGCTCTGGTCGCGCGATTTCTCGAGCCTCGGCGGCATCGCCGTTGACGCCCGCTACCTCTATGTCACCGACGACAAGGGTTCCATACACGCGCTGGACAAGACGACCGGGGCGTCAATCTGGAAACAAGACAAGCTTGCCGTCCGCTTTCCCAGCGGACCGGTCGTCGTCGGCAACTATCTCGGCGTCGTCGATGGCGAAGGCTATCTGCACTTGCTCGACCGCAATGACGGCAATCTCGTCGGCCGCGTCGCCAGCGACGGCTCCGCCGCGCTGTCGCAGCCAGTGGCGGTGGGCAACGCCGCTGTCTGGCAATCGGCGGCGGGCACGCTGATCAGCGCCAGCGCGCATTAATCGCCGGCGCTTCCGCGCTCAGGCTTTTCCGCTCGACGCCTTGTTACACCACCAATGCTTCCCTCGCTCGTTCTGGTCGGACGTCCCAATGTCGGAAAATCGACGCTTTTCAATCGGCTGACCCAGTCGCGCGACGCATTGGTCGCGGACTTTCCCGGCCTTACGCGCGATCGTCATTTCGGCCGCGGCCGCGGCGCCGATCGGCCCTATCTCGTGGTCGACACCGGCGGCTTCGAACCCAAGGTAAAAAGCGGCATCATGCACGCCATGGCCAAGCAGACCCGGCAGGCGATCGCCGAGTCCGATGCAGTGGTTTTCTTGGTCGACGGCCGCGAAGGCCTGACCGCCCAGGACAGCAATATCGCCGATCTCCTCCGCCGTTCCGGGCGCCCTGTGGTGCTCGCGGTCAACAAGGCGGAAGGGATCGCGCCCGAGCGCGTCACCGCCGAATTTCACGAGCTCGCGCTGGGCACGCCGTTGCCGATCTCGTCGGCCCACGGCGAAAACGTGCGCGATCTGGTCAACATCGCGCTGGCCCTCTGTCCCGCGAAAAGCGCCGACGATACAGCCGACGCAGCCGGCGTCGACGACGGATCGCGGATCAAGGTCGCCGTCGTGGGCAGACCCAATGTGGGCAAATCGACATTGGTCAACACGCTGCTCGGCGAGGAGCGAGTGATCGCATTCGACGAGCCGGGTACGACGCGCGATGCGCTCTATCTCGACTTCGACCGCGACGGCCGCCATTACACGCTGATCGACACCGCGGGGGTGCGCCGCCGCGGCAAGGTCTTCGAAGCGATCGAAAAGTTCTCGGTGATCAAGACGCTGCAGGCGATCGAGGACGCGAACGTCGTCGTCCTGCTGCTCGATGCTCAAGCCGAGATATCGGAGCAGGACGCGCACATCGCCGGCCACATCCTCGACGCCGGCAGGGCGCTGGTGGTGGCGGTGAATAAGTGGGACGACATCGGCACCGAGGAGCGAGCCGAAATCAAGCGTGAGCTTGGCCGCAAGCTGGGCTTCCTCGCATTCGCCAAGATGCACACGATCTCGGCGCGCGACGGAAAAGGCATCGGGCCGCTGTTGCGCTCGGTCGACGGCGCGTATGCGGCGGCAATGTCCAAGCTGCCGACACCCAAGCTCACCCGCGCGCTCGCCGACGCCGTGGCGCTACAGCAGCCGCCGCGTGCCGGGATGGTGCGGCCGAAGCTGCGCTATGCCCACCAGGGCGGAATGAATCCGCCGGTGATCGTGATCCACGGATCGGCGCTGGGAGCCATCCCGCAGACCTACCGCCGCTTTCTGGAACATTTCTTTGTCGACGTGTTCCAACTGCAGGGAACGCCGCTTAGGATACAATTCAAGACCGGCGCCAACCCGTATGCGGGGTCTGCCGCCCGTCGCAAGCCCCGCCGATCCAAGTAGCACTGGAATCCGGCCGAGCCGTCGTGCCCGCCGGCAATATTTTTGGGCCGGCGTTGCGGCCTGCGGTGGTTAATTAGCGGCTAACGCGAGCAATGGCGCATTGCGCGCGCAGCAGCTTCAAAGCTTCCAACAATAAGTGGAGCAACAACAATGAGCAATAAAGGGCAAATGCTACAAGACCCGTTCCTGAACACTCTCCGCAAGGAGCACGTACAGGTCTCGATCTACCTCGTCAACGGCATCAAGCTGCAGGGTCAGATCGAGTCTTTCGATCAGTACGTCGTGCTGCTGAAAAACACGGTCACCCAGATGGTATACAAGCACGCTATCTCGACCGTCGTTCCCGCGCGCGCCGTGACGATGCCCCCGCACGAAAACGGTCGCGAAGCCTGATCCGCCTTTCCCGGTTGATCGACTGGCCCTCGGTTTTGCGTGAGCCTGCCGGCGTTCCTGTCGGCCGGATGAACCCGGACGCGCCGAACTCATGATGCTTGACCGTCCCGAAGGCGGCGATCGCGCGCTGCTGGTCGAAATCGATTTCGGCGAAGGCGATCTTCCGGAGCGTCTGGACGAGCTGAAGGCGCTGGCGCTGTCAGCCGGTGCGACCGTTACGGAGGTGATTACTGCCCGCCGCGCCAAGCCGGATCCGGCGCTTTTCGCCGGCAGCGGCAAAGTCGCCGAAATCGCCACCAAGCGCATCGAGAGCGGTGCCGACATCGTGATCTTCGATCATTCCTTGTCCGGGGCGCAACAGCGCAATCTGGAGCGGGCGCTCGACTGCCGCGTTGTCGATCGGGTGAGCCTGATTCTGGATATTTTCGCGCAGCGGGCGCATAGCGCGGAAGGCAAGCTCCAGGTCGAGCTCGCGCAACTCGCCCATCTATCGACGCGCCTGGTGCGCGGCTGGACCCACCTCGAGCGGCAAACGGGCGGCATCGGACTGCGCGGGCCGGGCGAAACTCAGCTCGAGAGCGACCGCCGCCTGATCGGTCAGCGCGTCAAGTTGCTCAAGGATCGGCTGCAGCATGTCGGCCGCCAACGCGAAACACAGCGACGCGCCCGACGGCGCGCCGCGGTTCGCAATGTCGCGCTGGTGGGCTATACCAATGCAGGCAAATCGACGCTGTTCAATCGTTTGACCGGCGCCGAGAGCTTCGCCGCGAACCAGCTTTTCGCGACCCTCGACACGACGCTGCGCCGACTTGAGTTGGCGAGCACGGAACCGATCGTGGTGTCGGACACGGTGGGGTTCATCAAGGACCTGCCCCACGATCTGGTTGCCGCCTTTCGAGGCACGCTGAAAGAAGCCATCGACGCCGACCTTTTGCTGCATGTGATCGACGCCAGTCATCCCGATCGTGAGCGCCAGATTGCCGCCGTCGACGCGGTGCTGGCTGAGATCGGCGCCGATGAGGTTCCGCGGATTATGGTGTTGAATAAGTGCGATCTCGCGGAACATGCGCCCGGCGTCGAGCGCGACGAATATGGTAAAATTGCCTCTGTTCGTCTGAGCGCGCTGACCGGCGCGGGCGTGCCCGAAATGCGCGCCGCGCTGGCCGAGCGGTTCCCCCGTCCGTTGATTCGGGCGGCGACCGCCTGACGCGGCCTTTAGACCCTCCCGATAAGACTTGCCACCCCGCCCAACCCCGCCGCAAGGCATCCGTCATGTCCCTCAACGACCCGCAGTGGGGTAAGCGCGGCCGCAGCGGGCCGCCAGATCTCGACGAGATCTGGCGCAACGTCAACCGTCGCCTGAACGAAATGTTCGGCCGCACGACGCCGCCGGGGGAACCCGGGGGCGTGCCGCCCCGCCGCTCACTGCCTCTGGGCGGCGCCGGCTTGCTCGCGGCGCTGGTCCTTCTCGTCTGGCTTGCCAGCGGTTTCTACATTGTCGACGAAGGACGCCGCGGCGTCGTGACACATTTCGGTCGCTTTACCGAGACGACGTTGCCGGGGCTGCGCTACCACCTTCCGTTTCCGATCGAGGCAGTCGAGGTCATCGACTTCTCGCAAGTGAAGACCGTCGAAATCGGTTACCGCAATAACAATCCCAAGAACAAGATCGCCAAGGAATCGCTGATGCTGACCGATGATGAGAACATCATCGATATTCAGTTCGCGGTGCAATACAACCTGAAGAATGCCGCGGACTATGTATTCAACGCGCGCAAGCCGGAGGACATCGTCGCGCAGGTCGCGGCGACGGCGATCAGCGAGGTCGTCGGCCGCAACAAGATGGATTTCGCTCTCTATGAAGGACGCGCTCAGATCGCCACCGAAACCGAAAAGTTGATGCAGGCGATGCTCGATCGATATGGCACCGGAATCTATGTGCAGAAGGTAACCCTCCAGAACACCCAACCGCCCGAACAGGTGCAGGCTGCGTTCGACGACGCGGTCAAGGCAAGCCAGGACCTCGAACGGCAAAAGAACGAAGGCCAAGCGTACGCAAACAACATCGTTCCGCTTGCGCGCGGCATGGCGTCGCGCCTGTTGCAGGAAGCGGACGGCTACAACGCCAGCGTCGTGCAAAGAGCGGAAGGAGACGCCAGCCGCTTCAGACAGGTGCTGGTCGAGTACACCAAGGCACCGGCCGTCACGCGCGAGAGGCTTTATCTGGACATGATGCAGTCGGTGCTGGGCAATGCCAGCAAAGTACTGATCGATCAGAAGGGCGGCAACAGCCTGTTGTATCTGCCCTTGGACCAGCTTCTGAAGCAGACGCAGACAGCAAGCGGCGCGCCGGGTAGCATCGACCCGCGCGCGACGCCATCTGCGCCAGAGGCGAGCGTGACGCTCGACCCGAGCCGGGGCCGCGAGCTTCCGCGCAGCCGGGAGCGCGGAGATACACGATGAGAATAGCGATGCCGATTCTCGCGCTGGTGGTCGCGGTCGTGCTGGTTCTGTCCCAGTCGCTGTATACGGTGGATCAGAAGCAGTTCGCAATCAAGTTTCAACTCGGCGAATTCATCGACGCCAAAACCGAGGCGGGACTGTATTTCAAGGTGCCGCTGGTACAGAACGTCAAGTTCTACGATCGCCGCATCCTGACGCTGGACGCGCCTGAGCCCGATCGCATCACGACCTCGGAAAAGAAACCCCTCAGGGTCGATTTCATCGCCTATTGGCGCATAGTCGATGTGCGCAAATATTATCAAAGTGTGAGAGACGACGAGGAAGCTGCCAAGCGCCGCCTGGCGCAGACGATCCGCGCCAACCTCGCGCAGGAAATCAACAAACGCACCATCCACGAGACGATCTCTTCCGAGCGCTACCGGATCATGGACGAAGCGCGACAGAAAGCCGACGCTGACGCGAGGACGATCGGCGTCGAAATTGTCGACGTGCGCTTGCGCCGTGTCGAGCTGCCTGACGAAGTGCTCGCCCAGGTCTATCAACGGATGGAATCCGAGCGCAAGCGCGTCGCCAACGAGCTCCGGTCGCAAGGCGGCGCCGAGTCGGAGAAGATCCGTGCTGACGCCGATCGCCAGCGCGAGGTCATTCTCGCCGACGCCTACAAGCAGGCGCAGAAGACCAAGGGCGAAGGCGACGCCAGGGCTTCCGCGATCTACGCCAGCGCCTACGGTCAGGACGCCGAGTTCTACTCGTTCTATCGCAGTCTGGAGGCGTACAAGGCGACATTCAAGAACAAGAGCGACGTCATGGTGCTCGACCCAAGCGCGGATTTCTTCCAGTATCTGAAGCAGTCGGGCGGCGGCCGGGCTGCGCAGCGCCGCTCGAGCAAATAACGATCTGACCGGGGCAGGCGGTGCCGGAAGCTTTCCTGGCGGCATGTGCCTTGGTGCTGGTGCTCGAGGGTCTATTGCCCTTGATCGCGCCGCGCGTCTGGCGTGAAGCATTCACCCGTTTGACGCAGCTGTCCGACGGGCAGCTTCGCTTTATCGGTCTGGTATCGATTGGCATCGGCGTCATTACCTTGATGGTCATCCGTGCGTAACTGGGTATTGCCCGAGTACATCGAGGATATTCTGCCTCCTGAGGCCGAAGCCATCGAGCAACTCCGGCGAACGCTGATCGATCACTTCCGGGATCACCACTATCGACTGGTGCAACCGCCCTTGGTCGAGCACCTCGATTCGCTGCTTACCGGAACCGGACACGATCTCGAGCTGCAGACATTCAAAGTGATCGATCCGCTCTCGGGACGTCTGCTTGGCGTGCGCGCTGATATCACGCCGCAAGTCGCGCGCATCGACGCGCACCTCCTGAACGAGCCTGGCGTGACCCGATTGTGCTACTCGGGCAGCGTGCTGCGCACGGTCGCGCCCGGGCTTGCGCGTACGCGCGAAGTGCTGCAGATCGGTGCCGAGCTCTATGGCGATCCGAACATCGACGCCGATTGCGAAGTGTTGGCGCTGTTGCTCTCTTCGCTCTCGCTCGCCGGCGCCAGTGCCTTGCACCTCGACCTGGGACACGTCGGCGTGTACCGCGCGCTTGCCAACAGCGCGCACATTGCCGGCAACAGCGCCGACAGCGAGCTGTTCACTGCGCTGCGAACCAAGGACGTGCCCGCAATCGGGGAGCTCACCGCCAGGTTGCCCGCCGCGTGGCGCGATGCATTCATGGCGCTGCCGGCGCTCTACGGGCCGGCCGGCGAAGTGCTTGCCGCTGCCCGGGTACGACTTCCCGACACGCCGTCGATCGAGAGTGCCCTGTCGGCCCTGGCTACGCTGGCCGAATCCGCGGCGCTGCGGGTCGACGTGGTGCATATCGACCTGGCGGATCTGCGCGGCTATCACTATCAGACCGGCGCCAGCTTTTCTGTGTTCACCGGCGGAGAAGCTAACGCCATCGGCCGCGGTGAACGCTACGACGGCATCGGCAAAGCGTTTGGCCGGGCGCGGCCGGCGACCGGCTTCACCCTCGACTTGCGTCAGCTCGCGGCGCTTGTTCGCACGCAGTAGCAAGCGACGCCGACATTCACGCCAGGCATCGGGACAACATGGGCAAGAACGTCGTCGTCATCGGCACCCAATGGGGTGACGAAGGCAAGGGCAAGGTCGTCGACTGGCTGACGGAGCACGCGCAGGGTGTGGTCCGTTTTCAGGGTGGCCACAACGCCGGCCACACGCTGGTGATCGGCGGCAAGAAAACCATTTTGCGGCTGATCCCATCGGGTATTCTGCGCACCAACGTACGCGCCTATATCGGCAACGGCGTCGTGCTGTCACCCTCCGCGCTGCTGCAGGAGATCGCCGAGCTCGAATCCGCCGGAATCGAGGTGCGCTCGAGGTTGTCGATTTCACCGGCTTGTCCGCTGGTGCTGCCATATCACGTCGCGCTCGATCAGGCACGCGAGGCGTCATTGGGCGTGACCAAGATCGGCACCACCGGGCGCGGCATCGGCCCGGCGTACGAGGACAAAATAGCCCGGCGCGCATTGCGCGTGCAGGACGTCTTCTACCCAGACCGCTTCGCCGCCAAGCTGGAGCCGTTGCTCGAGTATCACAACTTCGTGCTGACGCAATATTACAAGTGCGCTGCCGTGCCCTATCGGGAGACACTCGATGCCGCGTTGGCGCTCGCGCCACAGTTGGCGCCGATGGTTGCCGACGTCGCGGCACTGATCCAGGAAGCGCGTCGTCGCGGTGACTCGTTGCTGTTCGAGGGCGCGCAGGGTGCACTGCTGGACATCGACCACGGCACCTATCCCTACGTGACCTCGTCCAACTGTCTCGCGGGCGCGGCTGCTCCGGGGTGCGGCATCGGCCCGCAGCTGCTCGACTACGTCCTCGGTATCGTCAAGGCTTATACGACGCGAGTCGGGACCGGCCCGTTTCCAACCGAACTTGTGGACGATATCGGCGCCACGCTGGCCAAGCGCGGCAAGGAATTCGGATCGGTGACCGGCAGACCTCGCCGTTGCGGATGGCTCGATCTGCCGGCGCTCAAGCGCTCGTTGCAGTTAAACGGCGTCGACGGCTTATGCATTACCAAGCTCGACGTGCTCGATGGTATCGGGCCGATCAGGATCTGCACCGAGTACACCGCCGCTGGAATGAGGCTGGATCTGCTTCCGTCCGGCGCCGAGGCCGTCGCCGAATGCAAACCCGTTTATGAGGAGGTGCCGGGCTGGGATCAAAGCACTTTCGGCGTCAAGCGCTTTGACGACCTCCCGCAAAACGCCCGCGCCTATCTGCGCCGCATCGAGCAGCTCGCCGGAGTGCCCATTGCGATGGTTTCAACCGGACCCGAGCGCGACGAGACGATTCTGATGCATCATCCGTTCCATTGAGAAGTCTGAGGCGCCAAGACGGACCATGAGCCTGCATGTCAGCTGGAGTGAGTACAACACACTGGTCGAACGCCTCGCGCTGCAGGTTCACGAGTCGGGATGGCGCTTCAATCAGATCATCTGCATCGCGCGCGGAGGCTTGCGCGTAGGAGACGTCCTGTCGCGCATCTTCGAATTGCCGCTCGCCATCCTGTCGACGCACTCCTATGCCGCGGACGGCGGGACGACGCGCGGCGAGCTGATCATCGCCGAGCATATGACGATGACCGCGCCGAGGCTCGGCGATCGCGTGCTGCTGGTCGACGACATGGTCGACTCGGGGCACACGCTGGCCACGGTGCGCAAGGAGCTGCCGCTTCGTTTCCCGCACATGGTGGATATTCGCACCGCGGTGGTCTGGTACAAGGCGTGCTCGGTATTCGAGCCCGACTATTACGTCGAGTATCTAGCCGACAGTCCGTGGATCCATCAACCGTTCGAGGTCTACGACAATCTGCGACCCGAGGGCGTGAAGGCGCGACTCGAGAAGTGACGCTCGCCGGCGCGCCAATGAGCGCATTCGAAGGGATCGAATGCGGAGAATCGTGCGCGCGGAAGGATGAAGGTGGTGCCCAGAAGAGGACTCGAACCTCCACAGTGTTGCCACCGCTAGGACCTGAACCTAGTGCGTCTACCAATTCCGCCATCTGGGCGACAGCAAGCTCTTAATTTTACGAAAGAGAAGATTCCTTGTCAAAGAAATCAGTCAGTGCGTCGCCTGCAGTTGCACGCAGATCGCGACGCAAGCAAGCCGACGTGGATATTCCGAGCCGCGAGCAGATACTCGATGTGTTGCGCGAGCGCGGCGTGCCGATGCGCGCGGACGAGCTCGCGATTGCGCTCGGCGTGGACGGGTCCGCCGAGCGCGATGCTTTTGAAGGTCGTCTGGCAGCGATGACGCGCGAAGGTCAGTTGATGACCAACCGCAAGGGGCAGCTCTGCGTCGTCGCCAAGCTCGATCTGGTCACGGGCAAGGTTCAAGGGCACCCCGACGGATTCGGTTTCCTGATCCCCGACGCTGGCGGACCGGACGTGTTTCTCGGGCCCAAGGAAATGCACAAGGCATTGCACGGCGACCGCGCGACGGTGCGCTTGATCGGCGTCGACAAGCGCGGACGTCCCGAAGGCGCCATCGTCGACGTCGTCGAGCGCGCGAATCGCGAGATCGTCGGCCGCGTCTACGAGGAGCGTGGCATCTGGTACCTGGTCGCCGAGAACAAGCGCATCAGCCAGGACATCCTCATTCCGCCGGACATGCGCGGCAAGGCGAAGCCCGGCCAGGTCGTGGTCGCCGAGCTTTTCGAGCAGCCATCGGCACACCGCGAGGCGATGGCGCGTGTGGTGCAGATCCTCGGCAACTACACCGATCCAGGAATGGAAATCGAGATAGCGTTGCGCAAGCACGATCTGCCATACGAGTTTTCGGCAGCGGCGAAGCGCCAGGCGGCGCGGTTTCCCCACGACGTGCAAAAGGGCGACCGCAAGGATCGCACCGACCTCACCAGGCTTCCCCTGGTGACGATCGACGGCGAAACGGCGCGCGACTTCGACGATGCAGTGTACTGCGAGCGCGTGGGCCAGGATTTTCGCCTCCTCGTCGCCATCGCCGACGTGAGCCACTACGTGCGCGACGCCGACGCCCTCGACGCCGACGCGCGCGATCGCGGCACATCGGTCTACTTCCCGCGGCGTGTGATTCCGATGCTGCCCGAGGAGCTCTCCAACGAGCTCTGCTCACTGAAG
>WNFT01006583.1_pt1 | contig 11374 bp, 13 predicted proteins | sample 5400191 | NCBI WGS metagenome assembly WNFT01 (sample SAMN13153359, study PRJNA577476) | soil metagenome | isolation source: 80 cm saprolite under Madrone tree | place: USA:California | collected 2016-06-14
GCTCTTGGCCCATACTGTGCGTTTACCCACACTGCAGTGTGGAGAGAGCCATGGAACCCTCCCGGGGAAAGAGTCTCTGCTTGCCCTGCGCACGGGCAGCCCCGTCTGAGGTCTGCGTGGCCGACCCAGAGCGCTTCCGGCAGCCTCTGGAGGCGCGGCACGCGGAGCATCCGGAGTTGTTCCCCAAGCGCTTTGCCGAGGGGTTCGGGGTCCAGGACAAGCGGTGCTCCATCACGCCGCCGCTCTGGACACGCCGCAGCGCGCTCACGGCCACGGCGGCGCGGTGCCAGAGCCGACCCTCGTGCGTGCTGCCCTCCATGGCCGCGCGGACCGCGGCGGTGGCAAAGGCCCTCGCCCTGCGCCACTGGGGCGTGCCCTTCGACGCCCTGGCCTACGTGTGCGGCCGCGCCCCGATGTGCTGGTATCGCGCGGAGCTGGTCTGGGGCCGGCCTTCCAGTGGGGGGAGCACGATCAAGGCGCTGGCGCCGCTCCCCCAGCACGTGCGCGCCGACGAGAAACCCCCCCGGGCGCTGGGACAAGAGGTCTCTGTGCCGACCACCGTGGGAGGCGGCGGCCTCCTGGGAGTCACGGTGACCGATGCGGCCTCGGCCGACGCGCTGGAGGCCGCATCCAGGGACGGTGCCCAGGCGGCGTGCGCGCTGGCGCCCACCTCCAGTCCCACGACGGGGTGCACCGACGGCTGGGAAGGCACGCAGAGCGCCTGGCGGCGGCTCTGCCCGACGGGGTGCCGCCTCTTGTGCTTCCTCCACTCCGTCCTCACGCTCGCGACGCGCTGCGTCCGGGACCGAGACACACGCCCGCTGGTCCGGAACCGCGTCTGGGACGCCGCCGCCGCGTGCCCCCGGGCACAGTGCTCCCAGCGCCAGCGCCGTCGGCGCGAGGGGGCTCCCGCGCACCGGCCAGAAGGCGTGGGCCGCGGGCTGGGCCGCACACGCGGCGGCAAAGGGCCGCCGGTCGCTGGCGCCTCTCGCTTCCCCGGCGCCCATCGCCCCTCCAACGCGCGCGCCCGGCGCATGCACCATCACGACCGGCGCCGCGCCGCGAGGCGCTACCGCCATGGGCCCGCCGCCGCCGCCCGCCTCGCCGTGCGCGCCATGGCTCTGGAGTGGAACTCCCATCCCGACGGCGCTCGCTGGCGGCGAGACGATGCCGCCCGCCGCTCACCCTGCCACGACCTCAACGGCTGCGAGTCTCACCGCCACTGGCTCCACAACCTGCTGATCGCCTCTTCCATGGGAGGTCGAAAACTATGAACCCCGAAATCCGATAGAATCAGGGTCGAGGGAATACCAGTGGCCTTTGACCTTGATGTAGGTCTCATCCATGCGCCAACTGACCCACACCGGCAGCTTGCAGCGATGAAACGCTTCTGCAAGCTGCTGGCTGTATTTGATGACCCAACGGTTAATGGTGGCGTGGTCCATCCACCCCGCGTTCTTCCATGAGTTCTTTGACGTGACGTGTGCTCAGCGGATACGCCACATACCAACGGACCCCCATAAGAATGATCTCTTGGGGAAAATGTGCCCCTTTGAAACTGATCGTCATCGTCTCTCTCCCTCATGCGAGCCCGTTCGTTATGGAGAGAGATCATATCGCAAAGGGCTTCAAATGAAAATTGCGACACGACTCTCATTAATCCCAATAACGCCTGGAGCCCTTTCTTGACCCCAGGGACCGGAGAGGTGTATAGAACGTACGAGGGAAGTCTCCGTATCAGCGTCAGGCATCCGGATGATCCCAGAGACAGGAGCGCATCATGGCCTATGATCTCTTAGTGAAGAACGGGCGCATTATCGATGGGTCTGGCATGCCAGCCTTTGTCGGTGATGTTGCCGTGCGGAACGGCAAAATTGTCGAGATGGGGAAATTGAGCGGCTCAGCCACACGCACCATTGATGCCACAGGCATGGTGGTGGCACCGGGGTTTATTGACAACCACTGCCATTACGATGCCCAGGTGCTGTGGGATCCACTGTGCTCGTTCTCGTGTTACCACGGATCGACCACGGTGATTTTTGGTAACTGTTCCCTGGGGCTCGCGCCCGCCAAACCCGCCGACCGGGAGCGCCTGGCGGGGATGTTGTCCTATGTCGAAGCCATCCCGATGGAGGTGCTGGCTGCCGGGGTGTCTTGGAACTGGACAACCTTCCCCGACTATATGCACGTCGTAGAGCAACATCTTGGGGTGAATGCCGGCATGCTGATCCCGCATTCCGCGGTGCGCTATTACGCTATGGGCGAAGCCAGCCAGGAAGATCAACGCGCCGCCACGTCAGCACAACTCGCGGCCATGCAACAGGCGATTCGCGAGGGCCTGGAAGCCGGGGCACTGGGCATGTCCATTACGCGGAACCGTAACCACTTTGACATTGAAGGTCGGCGTATTTCCGGCGCCTGTGCGCCGGAAGATGAGCTGTTTGCCGTGGTTGATGTGCTGCGGCAAGTGGGTACCGGCGTGCTGCAGTGTGGTGGCGGTGGGGCTGTCGAGATCAAAGATCGCCTCGTGAGCCGCTTATCCGCTGCCTGTGGCCGCCGGATCATGTACAACACCATCACGCAGAATGCGCGGGCACCCGAGGAATGGGCCACACATCTGGCGCTCGTAGAGGAGACCTGCAAAGCCGGCAATCAGGCCATGCCGCTGTGCACGCCGAATCAAATCAAACAGCGTTTTAGCCTGCACAATTGTCAGACCTTCCGTGGCCTGGAGCACTGGCACCCCATTCTCATCAGCACCGATGACGCAAAGATGCGGGCCTACAGCGATCCCCAGGTCCGCAAGACCCTGCGGGCCGACCTCGACGCCCTGGGCGGGACGAATCCGGTCTTTTCCAAACGCTGGGATCTGATGTACATCGAAGCACCCACACTGCCCCAGCATCAGGCCATGCGTGGCAAGACCGTGGCCCAGATTGCGGCCGAGCAGGGCAAAGATCCGCTCGATGCCTTCCTGGACTTGGGAGTGGCGGAACACCTCGACACCGTATTTGTCCTCACGGAAATCAACGTCGAGCCCGAGGCCGTCGCCAAGATTCTCACCAGTCCCTACACCATTGTGGGCCTGTCCGATGGTGGGGCGCACGTGCAGTTCGATAGTGGGGTGGCGTTCAGCACACGCCTGCTGGGTTACTGGGTGCGTGAGCAGCAGATTATGTCGCTCGAAGAAGCGATTCGGCAGATCACCTTTGTCTCCGCTTCGGCCTTTGGCATTTACGACCGGGGTCTGTTGCGGCCGGGTCTCGCCGCCGATCTCGTGGTCTTTGATGCGGACACTATTGCGCCGTTGCAGGAAGACATCGTGCATGACTTCCCGAACAACGGCTGGCGCATCCGTGAACGGGCAGAGGGCATTGCCTACACCATCGTCAATGGGACGGTGTTGATGGAGCAGGACCAGCCGACCGGCGCCTTGCCTGGCCAGGTGCTGCGCAATGCGCTGTGTATGGCGTGATGGAGAGTGCTCGGGAGGGTGAGGGCGAGATCCGCCGTCCCTTGGCGCATGATAACGGTGAGGAGTAGGAGAGAGGAAACACGACCATGACCGAGAGCCTCTTCACGGGCCTGACAGTCATCGACTGCGCCAGCTGGATCGCCGGGCCGGCCACCGCAACGATGCTGTCCGACTTCGGCGCCGACGTGATCAAGATCGAGCCCCCGGGCGCGGGCGATCCCTGGCGGGCCTTGACCCCGGTGCCGGGGAAGACCACTGACTACTATTGGCAGTTGACCTCCCGGAACAAGCGCAGCCTCGCGCTCGATCTGAAGCATGCGGAAGGCCGCGCCGTGCTGTATCGGCTGCTCGCCTCTGCCGACGTCTTCATCACCAACTTTCCGCTGCCGGTGCGGGAGCGCTTGCACATCGCCCCTGCGCAGGTGCTGCCGCTGAACCCGCGGCTGATCTATGCCTCCTTCAGCGCCTATGGCGAGGTCGGCGCCGACGCGGCGAAAACCGGCTTCGACTCCACGGCCTACTGGGCCCGCACGGGGTTGATGGACATCGTCCGGGCCACGGAGGAGACCGAACCAGCGCGCTCCGCGCCCGGGATGGGCGACCATCCCAGTGCCACCGGCCTGTATGCTGCGATCGTGACCGCGTTGTATCGGCGGGAGAAGACCGGGCAGGGCGGGGTCGTGCAGTCCTCCTTGCTCCAGAACGGCCTGTGGGCGAATGCCTGTTTCGTCCAAAGTCGGCTGTGCGGCGAGCATATGCCGCATCGCGCGCCGCGCGCGCAGGCGCCCAATGCTCTGGCGAACCATTATCGGTGCCGTGACGGTCGCTGGTTCATCATGGCATTGCACAATGAGCCACGGCAATGGCGTGGTTTCCTCGCCACGATCGGCCGGGCAGACCTCGCCAACGATCCGCGTTTTGCGACGAGCGCGTCGCGCAAGCAGTACGCCGGCGTACTGGTGCAGGTGCTGGATGCAGTCTTCGCCCAGCGGGACCTGGCGGACTGGCGGACGATCCTGGACGCGGCGGGGGTGACGTTCGGTGGGGTGCAGTCGGTCAACGAGACCGCCGACGATGCACAGATGCAACAGATCGGCGCGCTGGTGCCCTTTGCCGATGGGGCGGGGCTGACCGTGTCGAGCCCCTTTCATCTCGAAGGGGAGACGAAGGTAGCGCCGCGTCGGGCCCCGGCGATCGGGGAGCACACGGACGTGGTGCTGCGGGAGGCGGGATACGCAACAGAGGAGATCGAGCGGCTGCGGGCGCTCGGGGTGCTGGCCTAGACCGCACCGGGAGGCCGTCCACAGACTGGGGGAACTGGTGACGGCCACGGAGAGCATCCAGACGAGGAAGGTGCTGCAGCGTTGTGCGGACCGACGCTCCTGGAGTAAGCTCCTCATGTACCGCGTGTCCACCCCCGCGTATCGATCCGTTGCCTCCGGCTCCTTCACGAGGTGAGGACCATGGGCACAACGCGCAACCAGTGCCGGTGTACAGGCTGTCTCAACGCAATGGCAACATCATCCAACGTTGTATGTTCTCCAGGGTCGGTATCCTGGTATAAGTCCCCCTACCCGTACGTGTGCCAACAAGGAGGTCCACGATGTCTGAGAACCTGTCAACCATCCTGCAATCAACCGAGCCGACGCTGCTCACCACGGGCTGGGGGCGCACGGAAGGGCCGCTCTGGCATGCCGAGGGCTATGTGACCTTTGTCGATCTCGCCGGCAGCCGGCTCCTCCGCTGGGACCCGGACGGCCGGGTGACTGTGGTGCGGGAGCAGACGGGCGAGGGGAACGGGTGCACCCTCGATCGCCAGGGGCATCTGCTCATGTGTGAAGGGGCGGACCACCGGCGGATAACCCGCATGGATGCTGCAGGCACCGTGACGGCCATTGCCGAGCGCTGGCAAGACAAACGGTTCAATAAACCCAACGATATCGTGTGTCGCTCCGACGGCAGCATTGTTTTCACGGACCCGGCGCTGCGTCTGCCTCCCGCGCAGCGGGAAATCGGCTTTTCCGGCGTGTTTCACATCGATCCCCAGGGCCATGTCCACCTGGCGACCGACGCGTGCGAGTACCCCAATGGGCTGGCGTTCTCTCCCGATGAGTCCATCCTGTACGTGGCGATCAGCCGGCTGGACGAGCGGTGCTTCCAGGAAGAAGCGCGTGGTGACGTCTGCACCCACCGCCGCATCCGTGCGTTTGACGTGGCCCCGGATGGAACGCTGAGCAACAACCGGGTGTTCTGCGATATGTCCTCGGCGGCTCCCGGCGTCCCTGACGGCATCAAAGTTGATACCGCGGGGCGAGTGTGGTGCGTCGGCTCCGGCGGCATCTGGGTTGTCACGCCCTCTGGTGAGGTCATCGGTATCGTCCAGACGCCAGAGGTGGTGCGCAACTTGGCCTTTGGCGGGCCGGACTTTCGTACCTTGTATCTCACGCCTGGTGGGTCTCTCGCCACACTCGAGGTCACCATACCAGGGATTGGGGCGCGGAGTGCGTGAGTCGCTCTGACCGCCAAGGCCCACGCATCGCACCGCGGTCGTGTGCTCACAGTGGAGAGGGCCACCTTGACACTGCCCGTCCAAAAGCAGAGCTGTAGCGGCTCACATATAGGCTCTGTCGCACATGCCGGCGACCTCCTGGCTTGGCTCCACAATCTCTTGCACGCGTCCCACTTCCCCGGTTTGGAGCCGGACCTTAATGCCATGCGGGTGGTAGGCAGCATTTGTGAGGATGTCTTTGACGATGCCGCTGGTGAGACGTCTGCTCCGCTGATCCTGTTTCTGCGTGATGTTCACCCTCAGCCCTGGCCTGATGTCTTTGCGGTTTTTACCGTTCATGCTCTCCTTTCTTGCGTCTTGAGGAGCTGGTGGAGATGGAGCCTCTGACCTCACTCACGCGATGATGTTTTAATTGAACAACCCGCCTAAAGGCTAGGGTGAGTTAAGATAGCGTTTTTCAAGGTCTGCGAGCAAATCGTGGCGTTTCTTTCGGGATCGCGCTTTGCGCATGATCTTACCGCGTTCGAGGGCCTGCTGCTGGCTCGACAGCACGCAGCTATGGCCGTAGGGCTGAAGGTCATCGACCGTAAACGGGCCATCATGGTGCCCGTGCGCGTCGAGCGCCAACATCAGCGTCGGACCTGGCGGCACGATCCGCACGCCCGCATGGCGATGGCCATGTCTCCGGCGCTCGTGACCTTTGGGACGCTTGAACCAACGTTCCAAATCTCAATTGTCTTCCGGGACATCGTCCGCCTCGCCACCCACAAACAACCTCGGCTGAAAATCGCGCATCACCTGGGCCAACTGCTGCTGAAGGGGATCGGCGCTTGACTCCCACTCCTGCCGCAGCGAGATGAACGGCGCCTCACGTTCTTGCCCTGTGACCTCGTCGCTCGGCTTTAGAGTGCTATCCACTGCTTGGAGGTCCTTGAGGTATTGCCTGACTTGCTTTAAAGCGTCGCGGGCGACATTCAATCCGCGATCAATACAGCCGGCAAGACGCTTTCACAGTGACGCTGCACGCCCCCTTTTTGCACTCGCAGGTTGCGATCCAGCGAGGCGTGTACCTCCTGTTTCGTGTTGGGCTGTGGGGGCAGGTTCCGCGGTTTGCCAACGATCCTCCAGAACACGCCGTTCCATGGCGCGTAGCCCCCGCACTTTGCTGCGCATCTTGACCTTCGCGTGGCTGTCCATTTCAAGCACGGGCTTGGCTACATCACACAGAAAGTGGTTTTGGCAGTAGCGGTGCGGCGTGCCAGCAAACTCGGCGGCAATCGCGGTGACGAACGCATCCTGCTGGTCCGACATCCACCACCGCACCGGCTTGTCGAAGCGCTCGGCCCACTGACGGGCCAAGACGCTCAAGCGGCGGACCTCCTGCGTCGCACTCGACAGCAAGGGCTCAGCAAACCACACCCGCTTCCTCATCAGCTCGCGCACCACCTATAACGTTTCATGGCCTTTTTCCGGCTGTAACCCGTCGATCGTCAGCACCAACGCCTCGATATCCCGGTAGGCATCAGTCAGCCGCCGAGGGTCTTGCTGCCTTGCCGCCAGCATCGTTTGATACAGACCAATATAGTGCGCAAGGGCATCGTCGGACAACGGGCTCTGGTGGGTGTCCTTTAACTCCGCGCGAAGTTGAGGCACCGACCAATGGCGGGCAAAGCGGCGATGGCCCAGCCAGCACAACACGTCCCAGCCCATACACCAGCGGGGCATACTCAGAGACAATGCGGCTTCAGGACTGAAGGTGCGCCCCCGGCTGGCGCACGAGCGGTCTGGACAGCGCACCAGACGGTTGACGACCTGCGTCGGCCCCTCCAACGTCCAGAGATGATGATAGCGATGATCACAAACGTGCATGCCACGTCCGCAGACCGGGCACGAGCGATCCTCGACATCCAACTCAATCCGTTTGCATACCGTCCCTGCAGGCCAACGATAAGCCATGGTTGTGCCATCCTAATTCTCAAGCATTGTGAGGTTGAACGCCGAGAGCCCACCATAGCATCATCACGACATTCAGGGGAAGAGCTATTCTAGCCTTTGGACGGATCATTCAAAAATATTGCGCCCGACGAACATCACGAGCGTGCCAATGTTATACGCAATGGTGTGGGGAAAGATCTGCATGCGGGCATTGTGGTGCATCATGTTGAAGCCGAGCATCACGACCTCCCAGACGGTATCGTGCACCGCACGCTGGAGCATCCGCTGCTCATGGTCGTTCGGCGAGGTCTCAGTGATGCCCAAGACACGAAATTTCCCTTTCTCCTTTTCGCGCAGCAAGGCAGGGGCGATAGTATAGAACGCGTGGTCATACATCGCCGGGGGGACAACGTGCAGTTGGAACACGTCAATGTAGTCGGTGTCGAGCTGACGCAGGGAGCTTTCAAGGCTCGCCACGACTCGCGCGGGCGGAATGGGTGCGCCGCCGCGATCGATCAGGGCTTTGGTGGTGATGACGACCCGGTCACACGGCACCGCTTTGATCGCTTTGCCAATCAGGGCTGCGGTGCCGTAGGCAGCGGCAGTATCCAGGAGATTGAGCCCCATATCCAACGCCTGACGCCCCAGCGCCACGACTTCGGCCTCGGTCTTGCCGCGCCCCAGCCCCACACGACTGTTCCCACCGCAGCCGAGGCCAGCCACACTCACGCGCAGCCCCGTTTTGCCAAGCGTGACATACTCCATCATACCATCCTTTGCATAGGTGATACGGACAACACCCCCACAGTCGCAAGCGGCGGCGTGATGCCTGTTTGCACAACCTCAACGGTTACTTTGAATTTTTTGGCCCGACGGGCAAAGCACACTAAGGGACGAGCAGCAACAAGGTCCCAGTGGCAATCAACACGATGGTCCAAAGCACATCGAAATTGATCCAGCCGCGCCGGAGAAACCCCACACCCAGCCACTCATAAGCGATGACGGCAACCACGCCTGTGACAAGCAGCATCGCCAGGGTGTGCACGCCGACAGCGGCAAGCGAGATCCAGAGTGAGCCCGCGCCCACGATGGTGTGCCCGTACCCTGCATGTCCGTGTGTGTGGATCATCTGCAGCGGCATTAGCGCCGGCGCTAGCATAAGGCCGGCGCCATGTCCGGTCGCCATCAGGAAGGACCAGAGCGTCAGGCCGGCAAAGCCCGTCCGCATACCCACACGCACGCGATGCCGATGACCGTAGCGCCAGTGATAGATCGCCCAAGCGATCAGGAGCACCCCGGCAGCCAGGCGCACCATGCGGTGATCGACCACGACGCCCAGGAGCATCAAGGCGGCAATCACCACCGAAATCGACAGTGCATGGCCGAGTGCAATTGGTGCAAGCGAGAGGATCACGACCTGCCGACTTTGCCGGTGCAGACCGAGAGCTACGGCAAACAGCCAGCCCATGGCCGGATTGACGCCGTGGAACATGCCAAGCCCGGCGAGAGCGAGCCATGACCACAGCGCTGTCATGGCAGTGGCTCACGCAGGGGGTCCATCAGCAACCATCGTTCGCCGCTTAAGGATAGCAATAGGAGTCCGACGAGCAGTCGCCCCCTTCCAGGCGCACCTGATGCGGCCGATGGCTCTTCGGCCACTGGATGAAGAAATCAGGGTCGAACGCGATGCCGCCTTCCGGTTTGGCGTCGAGCTTGACCATCCAGCCGTCAATGCCCTCGGGGTAAAACTGCGGATCGACCGCGCCATAGAGCGAGTTGGTGAAGTACACGCGACGACCGTCCCGACTGATCTCCACCATTTGCGGGCCGCCGTTGAGCGGGCCGTTTGCCACTTTGGGATGCGTCGCGCGCGCGACAATGCCGCCAATCCTGACCTTGCCCGTGAGCTTGGGCTTGAACGGGTCGGACACGTCGTACTGCTGGAGATCCCCGGTGCCCCAGCAGGCGACATAGAGAAAGCGGTCGTCCATCGACAGGTCAATATCGGTCACGAGCGGCGGCACGGCCTTGAAACCCTTGAGCATGGGGGGCAGATGGTCCGGATCGGCAGCCTCCGCCGGGATATCGATCACCTTCTTGACCGCCCACTGGTTGCCGTCGCGATACCAGACCCAGATCGACGAGGACAGATCCTTCAAGCTGATAACGGCGTTGACAAAGCCGTAGGCCTTGGTCGGGTCGTGCGCCGGGCGTAGCTCAAATACGAGCTGGTATTCCTCGCCGAAGTCGATCTCCTGCAGGTGCGTGCGCTTGTGCAAGTCCCAGAAGTGGAGCTTGCGGCCATATTGGCTCTGCAACAGCATCTCGGGGATCAAGCCGTCCTCGAAGGTCTTGGGCGTGCCCCACTCGCTGGTCACCATCGTGTCATAACCGAGATGCCACCATGCGTCATAGGCAAGCTGCTGTGGGCCTCGGTCTATCTCCCAGCGGCCCCGGACCTCGAAGGTCTCGTGGTCCATGATGAACACGCCGCCGGGTGCCTCTCCCTCGGCGTTTCCCAATGCGGCAACGTAGATGCCCTCCGGTCCGCAGTGCACCGTATGCGGGCGGGTATACCCGGCCTTGTCGGCCACCTCCTCTGGCTCAATCACTTTGACGATATGCGGATGTCTCGGGTCCGGCTTGATATCAAGGATGTGGATGCGCGATGAACGCAGTCCCGGCACGACGAGGTATCGCCGCTCGACGTGGGGATGCGGCGCGTTCGGGCACAGACATGAGCTGCAAGCGTTCCAACCGAAATGGTGGAGTTCGTCGCCCGTATTTGGCATCGGGACGGTGCCGACGATCGTAGAATAGGACGTGGAGGCTGGGTCGACGTCGACGACCGCCAACGCATCCGGCACCTTGCGGGCAGGATCAAAGCTCGCCACGTACGCCAGCGTTTCTTGCGGCGCCTTCATCGCCATGCGTGGTGACGGATAGAAGGTAGGATCGGGTCTCCAAGTCGCCATGGTGCAGTTCTCCCCTGCGGTGTTGATACCTGCTCACATCTCCCTGGGCTGCTGGTCGACGGTGCCCCCCGTCTGTTGGGGTCGCTTGCCACATCAAGAAAGCCTGGATGCCTGAGCATCACGGCAGATCTCGCGTGCTGTCGAGCTTCGTCTGTTTGGCATTGGCTCCACACGCTTCGAGTGCCCGCATAGAGGCTTGCGCTTCGGGTGGGGTCCGTTCCCACACCTCGTGTGATCATGCCGGCCGTGTTCCCATGGCGACAGGGTATGCCATACGGAGACCAGATCGCAAGCGTTAAGTTTTCACTGAAAAAAAGCATCGACGCTCAGCCGTGTCTATGACTGTCTGCTCGCGCTGTTGCACCCGGATGAGGTGGCAGGGGTCATGCGGCACGTTGCGGAAGCAGAAGTGGATGAAATGTGGGGGTTTGTCGGCAAGAAAAACGAGCCACGATGGCTCTGGCACGCGATCGATTATCA
>WNFT01005196.1_pt1 | contig 11373 bp, 11 predicted proteins | sample 5400191 | NCBI WGS metagenome assembly WNFT01 (sample SAMN13153359, study PRJNA577476) | soil metagenome | isolation source: 80 cm saprolite under Madrone tree | place: USA:California | collected 2016-06-14
GCGACGGGATGCCGCTTCACCGAGCTGCCCATCACGAGCGAGGCCGTGCGCCGCGCGCTCACGGAGAAAGCGAGATGAGACTCGGCATCTCGCTGACCAGCCAGCACCACGCCGCCGACCCACGTGAAGCCGCGCGCTGGATGATCGAGCGCGCGGCGGCCGCACAGCGCGCGGGGCTCGACTCGCTCTTCGTGGGCGACCATCACGCGACTCCCCATCCCTACTACCAGAACGTGCCCATGTTGGGCCGGCTCCTCGCCGAGTGGGGCGACAACCCGGCGGGCTGCCTCTTCCTGCTGCCGCTGTGGAATCCCGTCCTCGTCGCCGAGCAGGTCGGCACGCTGGCGGCCATCGCGCGAGGCCGTTTCATCTTCCAGTGCGGGCTCGGCGCCGACGAGGCGCAGTTCCTCGCCATGGGCGCCAACATCAAGCAGCGCCCCTCGGCCTTCGAGGAATCCTTCGGCCTCGTCAAGCGCATGCTGGCGGGCGAGACCGTGTCGTCGCAGGGGCGCTTCGTGGTCGAGAACGCGCGCGTGGCCCCGCGTCCCGCCGAGCCCGTCGAGTACTGGATCGGCGCCAGCGCGCGTGTCTCCATCGACCGCGCCGCGCGGATCGCCGACGCCTGGCTGGCGATTCCCGGCCTCACCTTCGAGAAAGCGCGCGAGCAGGCAGCCTGGTATCTCGAGGGCTGTGCGAAATACGGGAAGAAGCCCACGGCGGTGGCGATCAGGCGGGATATCTACGTCGGCGAGTCCTCGGCCGAGGCCGACCGGGTGGGCAAGGCCATGGTCAAGGCGGGCTATCGCGGCATAGATCCCGCCGCTCTCGTCTGGGGATCAGTCGAAGAGGTCACGGAGAAATTCCGCGCGCTCGAAGCCCTCGGCTATACCGATGTCATTGTCCGGCACTTGACGAACGATCACGCGAAGGTGCTGGGCTCCCTCGCCCGCCTTGCCGAGGTCCGCAGGGCGCTCCGCTAGGCGTAAGCGCTCAGGGACTCCGTGAGCCCAGGAGTCCGGCCGCGACGCGGGCTTCGTAGTAGTGGCCGTAGGGGTGCAGGAGCGCGGTCTGCGCGAGCGTCCACGCGCGGCTTCTTCCGCCGGCCCAGAAGTCCGTGAGCCACTCGGCGCCCGGGGCCACCAGGCCCTCGGCGAGGACGACGCTCCTGACGCGGTCGCCTGGCACCGACGCCTCGAGGTCGGAGCCGCGGAGCGTCTCGGCCACCGCGAGCGTTCGGCCGGTCACCGCGCCCAGATAGCCGCGCAGCGCCTGGAGATCGATACGCGCGGAGAGATCGTCCACCTCGGCGTCGGTCATACCCGTGCCGACGTCGCGGCGCGTCACCGCGAGGCGCTCGATCCATTCCTCCAGCACCTGGGCCCGGTCCGTCAGGAACCGGTTGAGCGCGACGTCCTCGATCCGCGCGGAGTGCCAGAGGAGCCACGCCACGGTGTTGACGCCCGGATGGGGGCGCGCGCGGAGCTGCGCGTCCGAGAGGCTCCCGAAGAGGCCGTCGACCAGCCCCGTGTGGACCTCGCCGTAGCGGGTCAGAAAGAAGTCAACGGCATCCATCGCCGAAGTATACTCCGGCCGGAAAGGGGGATCCCGTGGCGCACTGTCCGCCCGCGCTGCTCGACGACATTGCCGACGTCCTGGGCGAAGTCCGCAGCTGGCCAGGCATAATCGAGAAATCGCCCGGCGTCTTCTACGCGCGCCGGAACCCCTTCCTCCACTTTCACCTGGTCGATGGCGAGCGCCGCCGCGCCGACGTCAAGGGCCGCGCCGGCTGGACCTCGCTCGATCTCCCGCGTCCCATCTCCGTGGCGAAGCGGCGCGCTTTCCTGAAACTGCTGGGCGCCCGCTACCGCGAGTGGTAGGCACGGCACGCCCCAAGGAGGGCCCATGAAGACTCGAGCCGTCGTCAGCGCGGAGCACGGCAAGCCGCTGGTCATCGAGGATCTCGACCTGCCGGATCCCGGGCCGACTCACGTCATCGTCAAGCAATTCGCCACCGGCATCTGCCATTCGCAGATCCACCAGATTCATCGGGCCGACTCGGTGCGCCCCATGGTGCTCGGCCACGAGTCGACGGGCGTGGTCGTCGCCGCGGGCCGCGAGGTCACGCACGTGAAGGAAGGAGACCGCGTGCTGATCACGTTCGTGCGGCGCGCCGTGCGGGAGGGCCAGCCGGATCCGGCCCCGTGGCCCGTCAACTTTCGCGGCCTGCCCGTCCGGCACGGAGACCGCGGCGCGACGGGCGTCTTCACCTGGGCGGACAGCATCATCGCGGACGAGCAATACGTCGTCAGGATGCCCGATGTCGATGTCGCCATGGACGTCACCGCCATCGTCGGATGCGCGGTCATGACGGGGTGCGGCGCCGTGATCCATTCGGCCAAGGTGCGGCCCGGCGACTCGGTCGCCGTCATCGGCGCGGGCGGCGTCGGTCTCTGCGTGCTGCAGACGGCGGCGAACATGGGAGCAAACCCGGTGATCGCGGTCGATCTCAGCGACGAGAAGCTGGCCTTCGCGAAGCGATTCGGCGCCACGATCGGGGTCAACGCGGCCCGCGAGGACGCGGTGCAGCGGATCATAGAGCTCACGAACGGAGGCGCGGATTTCGTGTTCGATGCCATCGGGCTCGCCAAGACGACGGAGCAGATGCTGGCGGCCACGCGGCCCGGCGTGAACGGGCTCCGCGACGGCGGGACGGCCGTGCTGGTCGGGGTGCCGCACGGGCCGGCGCCCACCATCAACGTGCGGGACATGTTCACGGGCAAGATATTCCGGGGCGCGCCGGGCGGCTCCTGCCGGCCGGACCGCGACCTGCCGATGTTCGTGCGCTGGTTCAAGGAAGGCCGGCTGCCGCTCGACGCGCTCGTGACGCGGCGCTACCGGCTGGAGCAGATCAACGAGGCGTGCGACGACCTCGCGCACGGGAAGATCGCCGGCCGCGCGATCGTAGAGCTCTGACCGCGACGAGCATCCGCAGGAACCGCCGGGACGCTCTCGCGTTAGCTCGCTTCGGCGATGCCCCTAGGGACCTGCCTCTTATTCAATCACCTGGTCCGCGCGCAACAGCAGCGACTGCGGGATATTCAGGCCGATCGCCTTCGCAGTCTTGAGGTTGATGACCAGCTCGAACTTGGAGGCCTGTTCGACCGGTAACTCGCCAGGCTTCGCACCCCTGAGGATCTTGTCCACATAGATGGCGGCGCGCCGGAACAGATCGCCGTATTCGGGGCCGTAGCTCATAAGGCCGCCGGCTTCCGCCGCCTCCTTCACTGCGAACATGGTTGGCAGCCGGTGCGCAATGGCCAACTCGGCCACGCGCTGTCTCTCGGCGAAGAAGAACTGGGAGGCGAGCACCAGAACGGCCTGCGCGCGCGCTCGGGTCATCGCCGCGAACGCGCCCTCTAGGTCTGCCCCGGTCCGCGCCCCGATGGGCTGCAGCTGGACCCCGAGCGTGCGCCCTGCACCGTCCAGCGCCTTGAGTCCCGGGGTGTGCGTGGGGTTGTCCGGGTTCCAGAGAAGCGCGATCCGCTTCGCCCCCGGGACGACAGAGACCAGGAGCTCCAGCCCCTTGGGATTGGCGTCGGTCTGCAACAAGGACAGACCAGTGATGTTCCCGCCGGGCCTAGCGAGGCTCGCGACGTGGCCGGTCCCTACTGGATCGGCATGGACGACGAACACGATGGGGATGGTGGATGTCGCCCCTTTCGCCGCCCGCACATATGTGGAGCTCCGCGCCACGATCAGGTCCACCTTGAGCCGAGCCAGGTCCGCCGCGAGCTCTGGGAGCCGAGCGGCGTTGCCCTCAGCCCACCGATCCTCGATCAGAATGTTCGCGCCCTCGATCCAGCCGCGCTCCCGCAGGCTTTGCCGGAAGGTCTGCCACAGACGAGCCTCCGCCGGATCCGAGGCCTTTTCCCCGAGGGCACCGATACGGTACATCTTCCCCGCCTGCTGCCCCTCAGCGACGAGCGGCGCAGCGAACAGACCAATGCTGAGGACGGCGATGAGCCTGATGACAGTGATGGGCACTGCCTAGCTCGCCTCTGCGATGGCCTTGATGCCGCCTGGATTGTCGAGCGAGGAGAGATCGCCGGGATCCTTACCGAGATGGGTGGCGCGGATCACGCGGCGCATGATCTTGGCGCTGCGGGTTTTCGGCAGCTCCGCGGCGAAGAAGACGTGCTCAGGCTTGAGCGCCTTGCCCATCTGCTTGGCGATGAGATCCGAGAGCTCCGAGCGGAGTGCTTCGCTGGGCTTCGCATCCGGGCGGAGCACCGCGAAGCAGACCACGGCCTCGCCCTTGACCTCGTGCGGCACGCCGACCGCCGCGGCTTCGGCCACCGCGGAATGGCTGACGAGGACCGACTCGACCTCCGCCGGGCCCACGCGCTTGCCGGCGATCTTGAGCGTGTCGTCCGAGCGGCCCGTGACGAACCAGAAGCCGTCGTCGTCTATATACGCCCAGTCGCCGTGCACCCAGACGTTCGGCCAGCGCGACCAGTAGGTCTCGATGTAGCGGTCGGGATCCTTCCAGAAGCCCGCCGTCATGCCGGGGAAAGGCTTGGTGATGACGAGCTCGCCGACCTGGCCGCGCACTGGCTTGCCGTCCTCGCCGAACACGTCGGCCGCCATCCCGGGCGCGGGGCCGTTGAAGGAGCAGGGCTTGATGGGCGCGATCGGGAGTGACGTCAGGATGCCGCCCGAGATCTCCGTGCCTCCGGAGTAATTAATGATGGGCACGAGGCCGCTCCCGACGTGCTCGAAGACCCAGCGGTAGGGCTCGGGATTCCACGGCTCGCCCGTCGAGCCGAAGATGCGAAGCGGCGAGAGATCGTGCCGGCGTGGCCACTCCGTGCCGTGGGGCATGAGCGCGCGCACCGCCGTCGGCGACAGGCCCATGACCGTGACCTGGTGCTTCTCGGCGACCGCCCAGAGCCTGTCCGGCTTGGGATAGTCGGGCGTGCCTTCGAAGAGGACGAGCGTCGCGCCGTTGGTCAACCCGCCCAGGATGAGGATCGTGCCCATGACCCAGCCCATGTCGGTGAGCCAGAAGAAGCGATCCTCCGTGTCGAGGTCGAAGAAGTAGGCCGAGTCGTGACCGATCTTCATCTGGAGCCCGCCCTGGGTCAGGACGACGCCTTTCGGCTTGCCCGTCGTCCCCGAGGTGTAGGTGATGCAGCAGGGCCTGTCGGCGTCCACCGGCAGCGCCGGGCATTCGTCCGACTCGCGCGCGAGCGCCTCGTGCCACCACACGTCCCGCCCAGGCGTCCACGGCACGTCGCGGCCGAGGCGCTTGAGCACGAGGAGGTGCTTGACCGACGGCGACAGCGTTGCCGCCTCGTCGGCGACCTCTTTCATCTTGACCGTCTGGCCGCGGCGCGGGAAACCGTCGGCGGTGATCAGCACCTTGGCGTCGCAATCCTGAAGGCGCGCCGCGACCGCCTGGGCGCCGTAACCCGAGAACGACGGCGAGTAGATCGCGCCGATCCGGCAGATGGCCATGATCGCGATCGCGGCCTCCGCGGACATCGGAAGAAACAGCCCCACCGAATCCCCCGCCCCGACTCCCAAATGCTTCAGGGCGTTTGCCAAGCGGTTGACGTCGCGCGAAAGCTCGCGGTAGGTCCACGAGCGGACCTGGCCGTCCTCGGCTTCCCAGATGATCGCGGCTTGCTCGGCCCGGCCTTCGTCCACGTGACGGTCCACGCAATTGTCGGAGAGATTCATCAGGCCGCCCGGAAACCAGCGAGGCCACGCGATGCCGCGCGAGGTGTCGAGCACGCGGGTGTAGGGATGCATCCAGCGGAAGCCCAGGTCCTTGGAGACGGCGTCCCAGTACCACTCGGGGTCGTCCACGCTCCGCCGCTGCAGCGCCTCCAGCGAGGCGAGCCCGTGCTTGCGCATGAACCTGGTCAGCCGCGCGCGCTCGATGCGCTCAGGGGTGGGGCGCCAGATGATGTCGCTGTCACTCATGAGAGGCGACATGGTAGCATGGCCGGCGTCGTCATCCGGTCCCCCCTCTCAAAGGAGAACGCTCATGAAGGCGGTCGCGGCGGTCGCGGAGATCCTGAAGCGCGAAGGCGTCAAGTTCCTCATCGGCTATCCCGTCAATCCCATCATCGAGGCCGCCGCCCAGGCCGACATCCGCACGATCATCGTGCGGCAGGAGCGGACGGGACTGCACATGGCCGATGCCGTGAGCCGTGTCACCTCCGGGCAGAAGATCGGCGTCTTCACCATGCAGCACGGGCCGGGCTCCGAGAATGCCTTCGGCGGCGTGGCGCAGGCCTACGGCGATTCCGTCCCCATCGTGGTGCTGCCTGGCGGCTATCCGCGGCGCATCACCAACATCCCGCCGAACTTCAACTCCTTCATCAACTACCGCCACGTGACCAAGTGGATCGAGCAGGTGATCATGGCCGACGCCGTGCCGGATGCGCTGCGCCGCGCCTTTACCCAGGTCAAGAACGGCCGCCCGCGCCCCGTCCTGATCGAGATTCCGGTCGACGTCTTCCAGGAGGAAGTGCCCGAGCCGCTCAACTATGCGATAGCGCCGCGCATGCGCTCCGGCCCCGACCCGCAGGCGGTCGCCACGGTGGCGGCGGCGCTCGTGGCGGCCGAGAGGCCGGTCATCTACGCGGGCCAGGGCGTGCACTACGCGCAGGCGTGGAGCCAGCTGCGCCAGCTGGCCGAGCTGCTCGAGGCCCCCGTGACGACGAGCCTCCAGGGCAAGAGCGCTTTTCCCGAGAACCACCCGCTCTCGCTCGGCTCGGGAGGCCGCTCGGTGTCGAAGCAGCTCCACGAGTTCCTGAAGAACTCCGACGTGATCTTCGGCATCGGCTGCAGCTTTTCGACGACGAACTACGGCGTCGCCATGCCCAAGGGCAAGACCATCATCCACTCGACGCTGGACCCGGCCGACATCAACAAGGACGTGGTCGCCGCGCACGCGCTGGTGGGCGACGCCGGCCTGACTCTCGACGCCCTCATCGCCGAGGTCAAGGATCGGCTGAAGAACAAGCCCCGGGGCCGCGCTCAGGCTGTTGCAGCCGAGATCAAGCGGATCAAGACCGAGTGGATGGCGCAGTGGATGCCCAAGCTCACGTCGAGCGCCAAGCCGCTGTCGCCCTACCGCGTGATCTGGGATCTCCTCCACACGGTGGACGTCGCGCGGACCATCGTCACCCACGACGCGGGCAGCCCGCGAGACCAGATCTCGCCGTTCTGGGAATGCACGGAGCCGCTGTCGTACATCGGCTGGGGCAAGACGACCCAGCTGGGCTACGGGCTCGGCCTCGCCATGGGGGCGAAGCTCGCGCACCCCGACAAGCTCTGCATCAACGTCTGGGGAGACGCGGCCATCGGCTTCACGGGCATGGACTTCGAGACGGCGGTGCGCGAGCGCATCCCCATCCTCTCCGTCCTGCTCAATAACTTCTCCATGGCGATCGAGCTGCCGATCATGAAGACGGCCACGGAGAAATACCGGAGCACGGACATCTCGGGCAACTACGCCGACATGGCCAAGGCCTTCGGCGGCTACGGCGAGCGCGTGACGGAGCCCGGTGACGTCGCCGCCGCCATCCAGCGCGGCATAAAGAAGACGGAGGAAGGTATTCCCGTGCTGCTCGAGTTCATCACGGAGAAGGAGATCGAGTTCTCGATCCACAAGTACTGAGTCGTTCGTGAGCGTGAAGCTCGACCCTCTCCCCCAATGGGGGAGAGGGGGACCTTCCTTTTCCCTCGCCCCTCTGGGGAGAGGGTAGGGTGAGGGGCCTCTAGGGTGAGGGGCCTCGGTGAGGGCGTCTAGCCCGAGTCGACCTGGCCGGGGCGCTTGAGCGTGTCGCCGCCCGGGGGCAGGTTGAGCACGGTGGTCGGAAAGAGGCTCGCGAGCCAGCGGATGACGTCGCTCACCGTCACGATGCCGACGGGCTTCCGATCGCGGTCCACCAGCGGCACGGTGCGGTAACCCGCCACGCTCATGCAGTGGACGGCGTAGGCAACGCGGTCGGTGACCGACAGCACTTCCGGATTGGGCGTCATCACGGCGGAGAGCGTCGTGCTCTTGGGATCGAGCCCGCGCCCCACCACGCGCGTCAGGAGATCCCGCTCGGTGAAAATGCCCTCGAGCCTGCCCGCCGCGTCCACGACGAGCACCGCCGCCTGCCGCGCATGGAGCATGCGCAGCGCAGCGTCGGCCACCGCGGCGCTCGCGCGGAGGCAAATCGGCGCCGCGGGGACAAGCACGTCAACGGTGTCATCGAACACGGCGGGGCTGATGGCCCGCTCTTCCGGGTCCCCGCTGCTGGAATAGTCGTCGTCGGCATCGAGATTGTGTGTCATGTAGCCCTCCCTTGCCGGGCCCTTCGCGATTCTCCGCGCTAATCGCCGGAGAACTTCTGCGTGTTCCCCATGTGTGGCCAGGCCCAGGCCTGTACGTTCCCGTGGATCTGCTTGATGTGATTCCGGTCGTGGTGGACCCACTCGTGGAGAATGTCCTCCACGCGGAGCCAGCCCACCTTCGGATGCTGGCCGCCTCGCTTGAGGTCGGCCGCCTTGAGCCCGCGCACGAGCGTCACGCTCTCCGCGCGCATCCGCTCGAGCTCGGTCACGAGCTTGGCGGTAGATTTCATGTCGTCGCGGCGCCCCCGCGCCACCTCGTTCTGCTCCCACGTTTCGACCTGCGGATCCTTCGAAGCGAGGAAGATCTTGATACGGCCCGCGAAGCCGCGCCGCTCCGCCTCGATCAGATGCCCGATCACCTCGTTGATCGACCATTCCCCCTCGGCCGGGTGAAACGTCGTCACCGCCTTGGGCAGCGCGTCGACCTCGGCGCGGATCGTGGCGACAGCGCTCTCGAGGAGCGCGGCGATCTCAACGGGTGAAAAGTGCTCGGCCATGGCCGCTAGACCACCTTGTCCTTGCGCAGCCCCTTGATGTCGTCGGCGGAGAAGCCCAGCTCGCCCAGGATCTCGTCGGTGTGCTGGCCGATGTCCGGCGAGGCTGTGCGCACCGAGGGCTGCGTGCGCGAGAACGTCACGGGCGGCCGCTGGAGGCGCAGCTCGCCCAGCGCGTGATGCTTGACCGGCACCGCAAGACCCAAGTGCTGGACCTGCTCGTTCTCGAAGGTCTCCTTGACGTTGAGGATGGGGCCCGACGGCACGCCCTTGGCGTTCAGCAGCTCCACCCACTCGGCGCTCGTCTTGCGCGCCGTCGCTCTCTCGAGCTCGACGTTCAAGGCCTTGCGGTTCTTCGAGCGGTCGGGCGCCATCTTGAAGCGGGGGTCCTCCAGCAGCGGCTCGGTGCCCAGGGCCTCGCAGAGCCGGCGGAACATGTGCTGGCCGGAGGCCGCGATATTGATGTGGCCGTCGGACGTCTTGAACACGCCGGTCGGAATACCGGTCGGATGGTCATTGCCGGCCTGCGGCGGGATGGTGCCCTCGATGAGCCAGCGCGCGGCCTGGAAGTCGAGCATGGTCACCATGGCCTCGAGCAGGGACGTGTGCACCCACTGGCCCTTGCCCGAGCGCTCGCGCTCGATGAGCGCGCCCAAGACGCCCTGCGCGAGAAAAATGCCGGCCGTCAGGTCCGCGATGGGAACGCCGACGCGCACGGGCCCCTGTCCGGGCAGCCCCGTCACCGACATGAGCCCGCCCGTGCCCTGCGCGATCTGATCGTAGCCGGGCCGGTCGCGATACGGACCGGTCTGGCCGAAGCCGGAGATGCTGGCGTAAATGATCCTCGGGTTCAGCTTGGACAGCGTCTCGTAGTCGATCCCGAGCCGGTGCTTGACGTCGGGGCGGAAGTTTTCCACGACGACGTCGGCCTTGGCCACCAGCCGCTTGACGATGTCGATCCCGGCCGGCGACTTGAGGTCGAGCGTCATGGAGCGCTTGTTGCGGTGCAGGTTCTGCGAGTCGAAGCCGCGGCGCACGAAGTCGCCCTCGGTGTCCTCGCGAGCGGAGATCTGTATGACGTGGGCGCCCATGTCGGCGAGCTGCCGCACGCAGGTGGGGCCCGAGCGCGCGCGCGTGAGATCGATCACGGTGTAGGGGTCGAGGGGCAGGCTCATCGTGAGGGCGCTCCCTGTCTCGTGGGTTGAGGTTTCGCGGGTTCGGGCGGCAGGATGGCGGAGGCGCTGACCGAGCCCGGATTGCGCAGCGGCCAGCGGCCGGCGTCCACCGCCGTCAGGAAGTCGAGGACGGCACGGTTGAACGCCTCGGGGTCCTCGAGGTTGACGGTGTGGCCGGCCTTGGGCATGACCACGAGGCCGGCGGAACGGATCTTGCGCTTCATGAACAGCGCGGGCTCGAGACAGGGCTCGTCCTCGTCGCCCGTGACGATGAGGGTCGGCACGGTCAGGCGCTCCATCTCGGCCTCGAGCTCGTACACGGACGGGCGCGTCATCTGCACGCCCCGCATCGTGAGCGCGTGTCCCTTGGCCGACTGGCGGCAGAACATGTCGTAGAACTCCTGCCAGCCCGCGGGATCCTTGTCCGAGAACTGCACGCGCGTCGGGCCCTTGGTGTAGAACTCGGCGACCGCCTTCATGCCGTCCTGCTCGAAGCGCCGCGCCGTCTCCTCGACGTCGCGCCTGAAGCGCTCCCGCTCCCCGGCCACGCTGCCGTAACCGGCGCCCGCGACCACGAGGGACAGCGCGCGCTCGGGGTAACGCAGTCCGAAGTGCAGCGTCGCGTAGCCGCCCATGCTGAGCCCGCAGATGTGCGCCTTCTGGATGCCGAGGGCGTCGAGCATCCCTCGGATGTCTTCCACGGCCAGATCCTGGGAGTAGGCCTTGGGGTCCTCGGGCACGTCGGAGGGCGGGAAGCCGCGCGCGTTGAAGGCGATGGTGCGGTAGCGCCGGGCGAAGAAGCGCACCTGCAGGTGCCAGCTCCGCGCCTCGCCCGCGAACTCGTGGACGAAGACGAGCGGCGTCCCCTCGCCCACGTCCTCGTAGAAAAGGCTCAGCCCGTTGACCCGCGCTATCGGCATTTCAGCCAGTTTACTCCAGACCAGCGTATCGCTCAACAGGACGTGAGATCACGCAGACAGGTCAACCAGGACTTTCATCACGGGGCCGCCGCGGAGCGCCTGCTCCGCGCTTGACCGCGAGCAGCGCCTCCCCGGCCGCCGCGGGCGGGACGGCCGCGCTGCCCGTGCGGAACCATCCCGCGCCCTCGTAGAACGAGGCGCGCACGGCTAGCGTCCCTCCAGGATCTTGCGCATGGTCTCTCCCTCGCGCTTGAACCAGTCGAAGAGGATCTCGACGTCCCAGCCCATGCAGAAGTGGCTCACGCCCAGGTCGAGGTAGGGCTTGGCTTGCTCCGGGCGGCTGATCTCGACGCGCGGGGCGATGCC
>WNFT01011466.1_pt1 | contig 11372 bp, 8 predicted proteins | sample 5400191 | NCBI WGS metagenome assembly WNFT01 (sample SAMN13153359, study PRJNA577476) | soil metagenome | isolation source: 80 cm saprolite under Madrone tree | place: USA:California | collected 2016-06-14
CGCGTTCCTCGGCCGCCACGCCGGGGATTGGCTGATGCGGGAAATCCGCCATTACGTCAAGCGCGTGCTCAAACGCCTGGACGTGACGGCGAAAAGCCTCGTCGCGCTGATCGAGCCCGGCGCCTGCTTCGCGGGCACGCTGGCGGAGCTCGCGTTTGCGGCCGATCGTGCTCTCATGCTGATCGGGACGCGCGAGCGCGACAACCGGCCCGCCGCGGCGATCGTGCTGGGAGAGGCGAATTTCGGCTCCTACCCGATGGGCAACGGGCTCACCCGGCTCGCGACCCGCTTTCTCGGCGAGTCCGCAACGCTCGCCCGCGCCAAGGAGAAAATCGGCGCCTCGGTCGAGGGCGACGAGGCGGCCGCGATCGGCCTCGTCACCGCGGCCTTCGAGGCCTTCGACTGGGATGACGAAGTGCGATTGATGATCGAGGGACGCACCAGCTTTTCGCCGGACGCGCTCACCGGCATGGAGGCCAACCTGCGCTTTGCCGGTCCGGAGACCATGGAGACGAAGATCTTCGGCCGCCTCACCGCCTGGCAGAACTGGATCTTTCAGCGCCCGAACGCAGTGGGGCCGCAAGGTGCGCTGAAACTGTACGGCAGCGGCGTTCAGCCGACATTCGACCAGGAAAGGGTCTGACCATGAACATCGAGAACGTCGACTACGATGGGCTCATTCCCAACAATGTCGGCCTCAACGGCGACGCCCGGGTGAAAGCAGCCCTCGAGACGTGGCACCCCGGCTACATCGACTGGTGGCACGACATGGGGCCGGAGGGATTTCAGCAGGCGCGCGTCTACCTTCGTACCGCGGTGAGCGTCGATCCAAAAGGCTGGGCGAAGTTCGACTATGTGCGCATGCCCGAGTACAAGTGGGGCATCCTGCTCGCCCCGCAGGTTGCGGACCGGAAAATTCCCTTTGGTGTCCATAAGGGCGAAAAGGCCTGGCAGGATGTGCCGGGCGAACACCGCGCCATGTTGCGCCGCTTGATCGTGATCCAGGGCGACACCGAGCCGGCTTCGGTCGAGCAGCAGCGTCACCTCGGCAAGACCGCGCCCTCGCTCTACGACATGCGCAACCTGTTCCAGGTGAACGTCGAGGAGGGACGTCACCTTTGGGCCATGGTGTATCTGCTGCAAAAATACTTCGGCGCCGACGGACGCGAGGAGGCCGAGGAGCTCCTCGCCCGCCGCTCGGGCGACCCGGACACGCCGCGCATGCTCGGCGCCTTCAACGAGGAGACCCCCGACTGGCTCTCCTTCTTCATGTTCACCTTCTTCACCGACCGCGACGGCAAGATGCAGCTCGAGGCGTTGGCGCAATCCGGTTTCGACCCGCTCTCGCGCACCTGCCGGTTCATGCTCACCGAGGAGGCCCACCACATGTTCGTGGGCGAGACCGGCATCGGCCGCATCGTCGAGCGCACCTGCGAGGCGATGGAGGCGGCCGGCATCGCGGATGCGCACGACACCGACGCGGTGCGCCGGCTCGGCGTGATCGACCTGCCGACCATCCAGAAGAAGGCCAACCTGCACTTCTCGTTGTCCCTCGATCTCTTCGGCAACGAGATCTCGACCAATGCGGCGAATGCCTTTCATGCCGGCCTCAAGGGCCGCTTCCGCGAGGACAAGATCGACGACGATCACGCGCTCGAGTCCGATTCCTATCCGGTTGTGCGGCTCGTCGACGGCAAGATGGTCGAGCAGGACGTGCCGGCGCTCTCGGCACTCAACATGCGGCTGCGTGACGACTACGTGGCCCAATGCGCGGCCGGCGTCGGCCGCTGGAACCGCATCATCGACAAGTTCGCGATTCCATTCGCGCTCGAATTGCCGCACGTCGCCTTCCACCGCCAGATCGGCGAGTTCTCCAAGGTGAAGGCGGACGCCGGCGGCAACATGCTCTCGGCGGAGGAATGGGAGCGCCGCAAGGACGAGTTCCTCCCCTCCGCCTCCGACCGGGATTTCATCGAAACCCTGATGAACCCGCAGTTCGAGCCCGGAAAGTTCGCGAACTGGATCGCGCCGCCCAAGGTCGGCATCGACAACAAGCCGGGCGATTTCGAATATGTGAAGATGGCGTGAGCAAACGGAGTGCCGAGGCTGGACCGCACAAGATGTCATCGTGCCCGGTGCCGACCTCACAAGGGTGTCATCGCCCGCGAAGTGTTCAGTTCCGCGAATGATGACAGCGCGAGGGATAGTTCTGTCGGGCAACTCCAACCCACGCAAAATGTCATGCATGCCGAATAGACGCGACTCATCCCAGGCGCTAGACACGATGCCCGGAGCACAGGGGCGGGGGATGTACGTCAAGATCGCCACTGCACGGCGGCCGGATTGGACGCGGACCGCATTGGACGAGCGGTAGTCCGCGATGGCGGCCGTGGTCGCACTCTGGTGCGTGGCAGCTTTGCTCGGCATCGCGGCGCTGGCAGTTGCGCTGGCGCGTTGGTCGCCGGCGTCACCGGTCGTCTACGGCGCGAGCTTTCTCGCTTCGCTCGCAGCACTTCTCGCCGCGCTGTGGCAACTCGTCGCCGAGCCGTCAACCGCGCCGGCGCTCGCGCTGCCGCTGGGCCTGCCCTGGCTCGGCGCCCACTTTCGCCTCGACGCACTTTCGGCGTTCTTTCTGGTCGTGATCAACCTCGGCGGGTCCGCTGCGAGCCTCTACGCGATCGGTTACGGCCGGCACGAATCGTCGCCGCGGCGCGTGCTGCCGTTCTTTCCGGCCTACCTCGCCGGCATGAACCTCGTGGTGCTGGCGGACGACGCTTTTACGTTTCTCATGGCGTGGGAGTTCATGTCGCTCGCCTCGTGGGCGCTGGTCATGGCGCATGATCGCGAGCCCGGCAACGCGCGCGCCGGCTACATCTACCTGGTCATGGCGAGCTTCGGCACGCTCTGCCTGCTGCTCGCCTTCGGGCTGCTCGCCGGCCCCGACGGCGGCTACGCGTTCGCGGCGATGCGCACCGAGCACCGCCCACCCGCCGCCGCGACGCTGGCGCTCGCGCTCGCGCTGATCGGCGCCGGGTCGAAAGCGGGTCTCGTGCCGCTCCACGTATGGTTGCCGCTCGCCCATCCGGCCGCCCCCAGTCATGTCTCCGCGCTCATGAGCGGCGTCATGACCAAGGTCGCGGTCTATGGCTTCATGCGCATCGTCTTCGATCTCGCCGGCGAGCCGGCGTGGTGGGCGAGCCTCGTCGTGCTCGCGCTTGCTGGGCTCACCACCGTCCTCGGCGTGCTCTATGCGCTGATGCAGCATGACCTCAAGCGGCTGCTCGCCTATCACACGGTCGAGAACATCGGGATCGTGTTCATCGGCCTCGGCCTCGCGCTCGCCTTCAAGGCGAACCTCATGGGTTGGGCGGCAGCGCTGGCCCTGACCGCGGCGCTGTTCCACGTGTTCAATCACTCGGTCTTCAAGAGCCTTCTGTTCTTCGCCGCCGGCGCCGTGCTCACCGCGACCAAGGAGCGCGACATGGAGCATCTCGGCGGGCTCATCCACCGCATGCCGCACACCGCGGTTGCTTTTCTCGTCGGTTGCGCCGCGATCTCGGCGCTTCCGCCGCTCAATGGCTTCGTCTCCGAATGGCTGACTTTTCAGGCAATCCTCGTCAGCCCGCAGCTGCCGCAGTGGGGCCTCAAGCTGATGATCCCGGCGGTCGGCGCGCTGCTCGCGCTCTCGGCAGCGCTTGCCGCGGCCTGCTTCGTCAAGGCATTCGGCGTCACCTTCCTCGGCCGGCCGCGCTCGGGAGCCGCCGAAGCGGCGCAAGAGGTCGATCGCGTCTCCCTTGCCGTCATGTTCTTTTTCGCCGCCCTGTGTCTCGTGGCCGGCGTTCTGCCGGGTTACGTCATCGATGCGCTGGCGCCGGTGGCGAAAGCACTTGCCGGCGATCGGATGCCGCCGCAGTCGGAGATGGCCTGGCTGTCGATCGTGCCGATCGCCGAGAGCCGCAGTTCCTATAACGGCATGATCATCCTGGTCTTCCTCGTCAGCTCGGGAACGCTCACCGCGATGTTCATCCACCGCTTCGCCACGCGTGCAACGCGGCGCAGCGCCATCTGGGACTGCGGCTATCCTGATCCCTCGCCGGCAACGCAATACACGAGCTCGAGCTTCGTGATGCCGATCCGCCGCGTGTTCGGCTCGACCGTGTTCCGCGTGCGGCAGAAAGTCGACATGCCGCGGCCGGGCGAGACCCGCGCGGCGCGCTTCCAGGTGCGGGTATTCGATCCCGCCTGGCTCTATGTCTACGGCCCCCTGGCGCGGCAGGTGGCGGTCATTGCGGAGCGGCTCAATCGCCTGCAGTTCCTGACCATCCGCCGCTATCTCACGCTCACCTTCTCGGCGTTGATCGTGCTGCTTCTCGTGGTGGCCGCATGGCGCTGATCATCGACTTCATCGGCCAGGGCGTGCAGATGTTCCTGGTGCTCGCCATCGCGCCGCTCACGCTCGGCGTGACCCGCAAGGTGAAGGCGCGGCTGTTGCGCCGGCGCGGGGCCTCGGTGCTCCAGCCCTATCTCGATTTGTGGAAGCTGCTGCACAAGGAGGCGGTCATCGCGCACAACGCCTCCTGGCTCTATCGGGTCGCGCCCTACCTCGTCTTTGCCGTCACCTGGGTGGCGGCGGCACTCGTTCCGACCTACGCCACCGGGCTGATGTTCTCCTGGTCTGCCGACCTGATTGCGATCGTGGCGCTGCTCGCCACCGCGCGCTTTGCGCTCGCCCTCGCCGGCATGGACGTGGGCACCGCGTTCGGCGGGATCGGCTCCTCGCGCGAGATGATGATCGCCTCGCTCGCCGAACCCGCCATGCTGCTGGTCGTCTTCACGGTCGCGCTCTTGATCGGCACCACCCAGCTCTCCACGATTGCGACCCAGTTCGTCAATCAGCCGGTGGGCCTGCGCGTGTCGCTGGGCTTGGCGCTCTTCGCCTTCGTCTTCGTCGCCGTTGCGGAGAACGCCCGCATCCCGATCGACAATCCCGCGACGCATCTCGAGCTCACCATGGTGCATGAAGCCATGGTGCTCGAATATGCGGGACGGCATCTCGCCATGATCGAGGCGGCCTCCGCGCTGAAACTCGTTCTCTATTTCTCGCTCCTCTGCTGCCTGTTCGTGCCCTTCGGCATAGCGACGACGGACAAGGGTTTTCTCGCGCTCGCCGTCGGGATCGTGCTCTATCTCGTCAAGGTCCTCGTGCTCGCGGTGCTGCTGCCGATCGGCGAAACCACCGTCGCCAAGATGCGGGTCTTCCGTTACCCGATCTTCCTCGGCGGCGCCTTCGCGGCGGCGGCGCTCGCCGTGTTCCTGCTCTTCGTCTCGAAAGGTTTTTGATGTCCTCGCTTGTTTTCGACATCGGACATCTGCTCGCGGGCGGCATGCTGGTGCTCAGCTTCCTGCTGCTCTATCAGGACCGCATCACGGCGACCCTCAACGTGTTCGCCATGCAGGCGATCGTTCTGGCGCTCGCCGTCGCCTGGCAGGCCGCCGCGCAGAACGCGCCGCATCTTTTCGTCACCGCGGCGATCGCGCTCGTCGCCAAGGGTTTCGTCATCCCAGCCGCGTTGCATCGTATCGTGCGGCGTCTCGAAATCCACCGCGAGATCGAGCAGGTGATCGGCGGGGGCCCGACCATGCTGGTAGGCCTCGGTCTCGTCGCGCTCGCGATCCTTCTGGTTCTGCCGGTCGTCGAGGGTGTCGAAAAACTCGCGCGCGAGGATCTCGCCTTCGCGCTCGCCGTGATCCTCCTCGGCCTGCTGATGATGATCACGCGGCGCAACGCGGTCACTCAGATAATCGGCTTCATGTCGCTCGAGAACGGCCTCGTGCTGGCCGCGGCCGGCGCCAAGGGGATGCCGTTGGTGGTCGAGTTCTCGGTGGCATTCTCGATTCTCATCGCCTTCATCGTTTTCGGCGTCTTCGTGTTCCGCATCCGCGAGCGCTTCGACACCGTCGACGTGAGCGCACTCGATCGCTTTCGCGGCGAACGGGGGGATTGACAATGACGCTTGCGGCCACTCTCTCCGTCGACGCGATCCTGTTGATCCCCGCGGTCGCGGTCGTGCTGCTGGCGCTGATCCCGAGCTACCGAGTGGGCGCGGCACTCAACGTGATCGCCTGCGGTCTCACCTTTGTGGCCGGAGCATCGCTCCTGTTCGTTGAACGGATGCGCACCGATATTTTGATCATCGACGATTTCAACATCTATCTCGTCACGCTCACCACGTTCGTGGGGTTCACTACCAGCATTTTCAGCGCGACCTATATCGGCCACGAACTGGAGGTCGGGCGGCTCACCCCGACGTTCCTGCGGTTCTACCATGCGCTCTACCAGGCCATGATGGGCGCGATGAATGTCGCGCTCGTCGCCAACAATGTCGGTCTCTTGTGGGTCGGCGTCGAGGTCGCGACGCTCTCTACCGTCATGATGGTCGGCATCTACCGCACGCCGGAGGCGGTCGAGGCGGCGTGGAAATATTTCATCCTCGGCAGCATCGGAATAGCGCTCGCCTTCTTCGGCACCATCCTGGTCTATCTGGTTGCGCAGGAGGTCTTGGGCGAAGGCCTGCCCGCCATGGCATGGGATCGGATGGTGCAGAAGGCTTCGGCTTTCGACCCCAAGCTCCTCTCGCTTGCCTTCGTGTTCCTGCTCGTCGGCTATGGCACCAAGGTCGGCCTTGCGCCGTTCCACGCCTGGTTGCCGGATGCGCACGCCGAAGGTCCGACCCCGATCTCGGCGGTGCTCTCGGGCCTGTTGCTCAATGTCGCGCTCTACGCGCTGCTGCGCTTCAAGATCGTGCTCGCCGTGCACCCGGCCACCTTGAACGTGGGCCTGATCATGATCGTGCTCGGGCTGGTCAGCCTGGTATTCGCGGCGTTCATGCTCTACCGCCGGCGCGACATCAAGCGGCTGTTCGCCTATTCGTCGATCGAGCACATGGGGATCATCACGTTCGCCTTCGGCATGGGCGGTCCGCTCGCGAATTTCGCCGGCCTCCTGCACATGACCATGCATTCCTTGACCAAGTCCGCGATCTTCTTTGCGGTCGGTCACATTGCCCAGGTCAAGGGCACGCAGCGGATCGCCGAGATCCGCGGCTTGTCGGCGACGCACCCGGCGCTCGCGGTCGGATTGGCGCTCGGCGTCATCGCGATCGCCGGGTTGCCGCCGTTCGGAGTGTTCATGAGCGAGTTCATGCTGGTGTCCTCGACGTTTGCGCGCCAGCCGCTGCTCGCCGTCGCGCTGGTGATCGGGCTCATCGTGGCGTTCGGCGCGCTCGTGCTCCGCCTCCAGGACGTGGTGTTCGGAGAGCCCAGCGGTCCGGCCGGAAAGGTCAAGGCCTCCTACGTGCCGCTGTTCGTCCATCTTGCGGTCGTGCTGAGCGCGGGGCTGTGGCTGCCCGAGCCGATCGTGCGCTGGTTCCGCGCCGTCGCCGCGCAACTGGGGTGACCACGATGGCCGAACTCGCTTCGCTGCTCTCGACGTTCGCGCCGGTTGCAAACCACCGGCCGTGGCCACGCTATCTGGTCGAACCGGACGGCTGGACCGCCATCGCCCAAGCGCTCGGCGCCGGCCAAGGCGAGCTTCTCGGCCTGTGGGCGGAGCCGGGCGCGGTGCATCTCGCGCTCCATGCGCCCGCCCTGGCGATGCCGGCCGTCGTTTCGGTCGGCGTGAAGGGCGGCACCTTTCCGTCGATCGGTCGTCACCACGCGCCGGCACTGCGCCTCGAGCGGGCAATCCGCGATCTTTATGGGCTCGAGCCGGTCGGGCTGCCCGATCGGCGTTTCTGGCTCGACCACGGCGCCTGGGGCGTGCGATCTCCGCTCACGGCGCGCGTGCGAGTGGGCTTACGCGATCCGGCCGACTATGCGTTTCTCCCCGTGGAGGGTCACGGCGTGCACCAGATCCCGGTCGGCCCGGTGCAACGGCGAGACCGTGGTGCGGCTCGAGGAACGTCTCGGCTACGTGCACAAGGGCGTCGACGGGCTGCTGAACGATGCCGAGATCGACCGCGCCCAGCGCGTGATCGCGCGCGTTTCCGGCGATTCGACCGTCGCCTACAGCTTTGCATTCGCCCGCGCCGTGGAGGCCGCGCTCGACATCGAGGTACCGGCGCGCGCGAACGTGCTGCGCGGCATTGCGGCCGAGCTCGAGCGCATCGCCAATCACTTCGGCGACATCGGCGCCATTGCCAATGACGCCGCATTCGCGCTGATGCATGCGCATTGCGGCATTCTGCGTGAGCGCGTGCTGCGAGCCGCCGATCTCGCCTTCGGGCACCGGCTGATGATGGACTTCGTGGTCCCCGGCGGGGTTGCGCGCGATCTGGTGGCCGAGGCGGCGGCCGGCATTCTCGCGCTGCTCGACGAGATCACGCCGCGCTTCGCCGAGATCGTGCGGCTCTACGACGAGACGCCGTCGCTGCAGGATCGCACCTGCACGACCGGCATCGTGGATCGGGCTTTGGTCGAGCGCTGGGCGGCGGGCGGCTACGTCGGCCGCGCCGCCGGACGCGACTTCGACAGCCGCCGCGATCTCGCCTATCCGCCCTACGAGGGCATCGATCTTGCGGTTCCGGTTCTCGGCCGCGGTGACGTCGATGCGCGCGTCTGGGTGCGCATCCGCGAGGTTGAGGCGAGCTGCCGATTGCTGCGGCAATGGCTCGAGACGCTGCCCGAGGGGCCGATCGGCGTGGCGGTGCCGAGGATCGACGAGGTGCGCGAGGGCATCGCCGTGACGGAGGCGTTTCGCGGCGACGTGCTCGTCTGGCTGCGCGTTGCTGCCGATGGCCGCATCACCCGCTGCCATGCGCGCGATGCATCGTGGTTTCAATGGCCGTTGCTCGAGGCCGCGATCGAGGGCAACATCGTGGCCGACTTCCCGCTGTGCAACAAGTCGTTCAACTGCTCCTATTCGGGTCACGACCTCTAGATCGTCATGCGCACGCTGCTTTTCCGATCCCTGTTCGCGCAACCGGCGACGCTCGATGCGCCCCCTCCTGGCGCGGGCGCGCTCGAGGAGCTCGGGCGCACGCTCGCGGCGCGCGCGCGGCACCTGTTCGGGCGCTCGCTGGCGATCCGCCAGGTCGATGCCGGCTCGTGCAACGGCTGCGAGCTCGAGATCCACGCGCTGAACAATCCGATCTACGACGTCGAGCGGTTCGGCATCCGCTTCGTCGCTTCGCCGCGTCACGCCGACGTGCTGCTCGTGACCGGGCCGGTGACCCGCAACATGAGGATCGCGCTCGAGCGCACCTATGCGGCGACCCCCGATCCGAAATGGGTGATCGCGGTCGGCGATTGCGGCTGCGGCTGCGGCGTGTTCGAGGGGAGCTACGCGGTCATCGGTGCGGTCGACAAGGTCATTCCGGTCGACCTCCATATTCCCGGCTGTCCGCCACGGCCGATCGCGTTGTTGGAGGGGCTAATTGCGCTGATGGAGAAGGTGGCGTCAAAACCGCCATCGAGCCGCCCCCGCGGAACCGGTACCATAGTGCCTCGTCACTAGACACGCCCTTTCCCGCTCGGGCGAGTACAGGCCGAAGTCGGCGCGCTGCGGTGCGAACGCGACGTATCTTTCCGCGTTCGTTGCGCCAGCTTTGACGCCTCGGGAACAAATCTGGCCGGCCGCGCGTTCTCGCGGTTACACCGTGGAGGAGGGCCAGGTATGTGGATTGCCCTATTTGCCGTGAGCTTGGCCATCGCGATCGCTCTGGGCGTAGCGGCCATTTTGATCCTACCGACGGGTGCCCAAGCCCGGTAGGGAGGCAATATTCCGGCATGGTTTTGATGGAACCGAATGTTCCGGGCGATCGTTAACGATTTTGAGCGGCAGAGCTGGAGACGCGGCAAAAGATGAGAGGCCCTATGGACGCTGCCCCGAAATACCGTGAGTTGGCTTTGGACTGCCTGAACTTAGCCGAAGCAGCGCCCGATCCGGGTACGCAGGATCGATTGCTCCGCCTGGCGGAGCTTTGGGCCGGACTGGCAGATCGCGGCGAAGATCGGGGCGCAAAAGCGCATAGGCGATCCCCGCCACGATCACGCACTCTGCCGCCGCGTCGTAGCGCAGGAATCGCACTGGAGAGCTTTCCTCGGCGGTGCGCCGTCCTCGACGCGCTGTCGAGGACATAAAGGACCGCTGCGGACGGTGCGGCTGCCAAAATGCCGGTCTTATAGTCCGCCTGGCCTACCCGAGGCGGTAATGATTAAGCGATAGTTGGATCGGCCGAGACCGCCGCGGCCGGCCGGAACGCATTCCTCGGCGACGGTGCTCTGCGCCGCATGGGGCGACGCCGCTTCGAGCGCCGCAATCTTCTGCTGGTTTTGGCGAACACCTGCATCGCGTCGACCGGCCGGTTCGCGATGCAGCTCGGCTGCCAGGTCACCTTGATCAAGGACGCGACAGCAGCCTTCAGCCACGAGATGATGCATGCGGCCCACGACCTCAATGGTCCGACTTTCGCGCATGCGATCCTCAAGACCGATGAGATCGTCGCGGTCCTCTCCCAGCCTCGCGCCGGATAGCGGTGTCGATGGCCGCTGACCTCTCGGCGGCCATCGATACCGACGTGCAATGTCATCTTCTGGGTGCGGCGCTCAGGCACGCCGTGGCGCAATCTCCCGGAACGCTACCGGGCCCCACCCGACCTGCTATAACCGCTTCAACCGACGGCGCGTAGCCGGCGCCTGGGATCGGATCACGAGTCCGATCGCAACGCTTACGGCGACGACGTGCAGATGATGGAGGGTATGACCATGCCGGGCATTCTTGAGGGAAAAGTTGCCCTCGTGACGGGCGTGAGCCATGACGGACAAGTCGGGCAAGCCGTTGCCAAAATATTGGCAGAGAACGGCACCGCGCTCGCCATTTGCGCGCGCACACAGAGCGATGTGGAAGCGCGCGCCGAAGAGTTGCGCCGAGCCGGCGCACGCGTGCTCGCCCTGGCCACGTCTCTGACCGATGAAACCCAGGTCCGCCAGTTGATAGAGCGCGCCTTGAGTGAATACAAAAGGATTGACATCCTGGTCAATCTGGCAGGGGGCCTTACCCGCTACAAGCCCGCAGTCGAGCACAGCCTGGACGATTGGAATCACGAATTGAACAACAACCTTCTGAGCGCTTTTTTGACCTCGCGCGCAGTTTTCCCGCACATGCGCGACGCCGGGGGCGGGGCCATCATCAACTTCGCGCGTGCCGGACTTTCTCAGGCCAACATGGTCGCCTATAACTGCGCCAAGGCGGGAATCGAGGCTCTCACGCGCACGCTGGCGCTGGAAGGAAGAGATTTCGGGATCCGCGTCAATGCAGTGGCGCCCGGGCTTGTCGATACAGCATCGAACATTGCCGCGATGAAACCCAAGGA
>WNFT01014197.1_pt1 | contig 11370 bp, 10 predicted proteins | sample 5400191 | NCBI WGS metagenome assembly WNFT01 (sample SAMN13153359, study PRJNA577476) | soil metagenome | isolation source: 80 cm saprolite under Madrone tree | place: USA:California | collected 2016-06-14
AGCGCCGAAACCAAGGCTCGGGTACTCGAGGCAGCGCAGATGCTGGGTTATGTTCCTAATTCCGCCGCTCGCATGCTGGTCAGTGGACGGAGCCGGACCCTCGGTCTGGTACTCGCGCACGGAGACTTAATGAGCGTTGACGCGTTCGCTCCGCCCTTGATGTTTGGCATTAGCCGTATTTGTAATGTCCGGGGTTACAAACTGTTGGTTGAAGCGATCGAAGCCGGATCGCGGCGCGATGCTTATCTTGATTTGGCGCACAGCAAGCGGATCGATGCATTGATTGTTCTTAACTCGAATTCCGAAGACGCCGGATTGGTCCGAATGATCGAATCTCAATTTCCCGTGGTCCTTTTCGGTTCGATCGGACATCCGAACGAAAACTCGATTCGCCCAAACACCGGTAAGGCGGCGGTGCGCGCCACTCGGCACCTAATTGACTTAGGTCACCGCCGCATCGCCCATATCACTTACGCGCCAATTCGTTACATCGGAGCCAGGGAACGACTCCGAGCATTTCGGCGAGCGATTGAACGCGCGCGAATCGGATTCGACGAACGATTGGTCGCCAGTGGCGATTTCAGTATGGAAAGTGGTTATCGCGCAATGCGGGAAATCTTGAGTCGTCGACCGCGTCCAACGGCATTGTTCGCGGGAAACGATACGATCGCCGTCGGTGCGATCGCCGCTTTGCGGGAAGCCGGACTTACTGTTCCGCAGGATGTTGCCGTCGTCGGCTTTGACGATCTGCCGTTTGCCGCCTATTGCCACCCTTCGCTCACGACGGTAGATACCGAACCGATCAAACAAGGAGAACAGGCAGCTCTCGCAGCAATTGAGTTGCTCGAGGGACATCCCGTCGGCATTCGAAACTGCGCTCTCACCCAAAAAAGAATTGTCAGAGAATCGTGCGGCGCCAAAGGCCATTACACAACCAGTACGCGTTCCAGACCCCTCAGCAAAACCAGGACAACACTTTCATCCAATGACTAAGCACCGATCGGGCGAACATATGAACTACCAACGCTGCGGCAAGAGCGGTTTGCTGCTACCGCACATCTCGCTTGGATTATGGCATAACTTCGGCGATGTGGATCGATTCGACGTGGGCCGATCGACGACTCTCCGCGCGTTCGATCTTGGTATCACCCATTTTGACCTGGCAAATAACTACGGTCCGCCACCCGGTTCGGCCGAGAAGAACTTTGGCCGGATCTTGCATCAAGATTTGCGGCAGCACCGAGATGAGATCGTCATTTCGACCAAAGCCGGATATGAAATGTGGCCGGGACCGTATGGCGAATGGGGCTCACGCAAATCTTTGTTGGCGAGCTTGGACCAAAGTCTTTCAAGGCTGGGACTGGAGTACGTCGATATTTTTTATTCACATCGGCCCGATCCGAATACGCCCATAGAGGAGACAATGGGAGCTCTCGACCACGCCGTTCGGCAAGGAAAAGCGCTCTACGTAGGGATCTCGAATTATGATAGCACACAGTCCCGAGATGCTGCGCAGACGCTACGAAGGCTTGGAACTCCCTGTCTCATCCATCAACCCTCTTACAACCTTTTCAATCGCTGGATAGAGCACGGTCTCACTTCAGTGCTGGAGGAAGAGGGCATCGGTTGCATCGTATTCTCTCCGCTGGCTCAGGGGCAGTTGACGAATCGCTACCTGCAGGACATCCCGAATACTTCGCGTGCGGCTCGAGAACATTTCCTTACAACTGAGGATGTCCGAAAAAACTTACCGAAGGTACGAGCGCTGCACGCTGTTGCTGCTCGACGCGATCAATCCTTGGCCCAAATGGCGATAGCGTGGGTTTTGCGTCTCCCGAATGTGACCTCGGCTCTGATCGGAGCGAGTTCGCCAGCTCAATTGGAACAGAATGTGAAGGCGCTGGATCACCTTGATTTCTCCAAACCAGAATTGGCCGAGATCGATCAGGTTTTGAGTGGATAAGAATACGATTTGCCAAGGAAACGTCGGCGTGCCGGGATCGCCGGCTGCTCGGAAAGGTGAATGGTGATTGGTAATTTTGCCCAACGCGTTGCACGGGACCATGCGTCCAAGCTGCCCGGCACGTCGGAGGGCGAGGCGCTTGCGCCTCCCGGAAACAACCCATGACGACATAACGCTCGAGCATCTGGCGCTCGCTTCCTCGGTTACACACTGGATAGTTCTCGGGCGCCGCAAGCGGCGCACCCTCCGACATTGCAGCAACCGCCGTTCCCAGCGGCTTGACTTGGTTTACTGGAAGGAAAGGAAAAGCGTAGCATTGATACATCAATCAAGGATGACTCGCTGACTTATCGCGAAAATGCCGCCGATTTTGGGTTGTAAAACGCTAAAAAGGAGCGTAGACGAATATAGCTGTAGTTATACTACCTAACCCACCCCTTTTTAGATGGTTTGACCTGGCGGTCGGTCCGCCATCTTCTCCTCTAAACGGGTCGAGAAACATCACCATCCGCCACCCTGATTCCCTATGAAGAAATTCTTCTCCTGTCTGGCCGTTGCCGTACCATCCCCTCTCGCGGTCAGCACAGAGGCAGCTGATAAACGGAAAATCAGAAACTCCACTCACCCGATCTGGTCTACCTGTCTGGTACCGGAGAAAAGAGGTATCGTATGAGAAGTCTCATCCGGAGTGCAACGCTCGCGACCGGCGTGCTGATTGCGTTATCCACCCAATTAGTCCACGCGGACGAGGAACTCAAAATCGGCGTTGTCGCCGCCGAGTCGGGATCGTTTGTTTCCGCCGGAAATACAATCGTGGCAGCGGCCAATCTTGCCACCAAACAAATCAATGAAGCCGGCGGGATAAAGATTGGCGGCAAAACATATAAGATCAAACTTTACATCCGGGACAACCGCACGGATGTGAATGTAACCATCGCAGCCGCCCGCGAACTAGTCGATGATATCGGCGTCAAAGCAGTCTGGGGCACCGAGACCCATGACTTCTCCGTGTCTATGGCTAAGATCACTGGAGCAGCCAAAGTTCTTCAGTTCTCTGGCAACAGTTCGCTGGGAGCCGTGCTCGATGATAAGTCCGTGGCTCCGGGAGGATGGCTGCACTATACATTTCAGACTGAACCCCAGGAATGGCAGCGCAGCGGCAGTACCGCCAAGGGTGTCTTGACTCTTTTGACTCCGCTGATACCGCATCCGCCGAAGCATTCGGTCGTCTTCGTCGGCAACGACGCTACCGGGCAGTATCTCTCTTCCCACTATGTGAAGGCGCTGGAAGCGGAAGGCCAACAAGTCGACCTGGTAAAGTATCCACCCGATACGACTGACTTCTTGCCGCTTCTGACTCGCATCAAAGGCATGAACCCAGACATTGTCCATTTCTGGTACAACGGTGATTCCACTTTAACTGCTTTCCCTCAAGCCTTGAAACTGGACGTTGCACCCGCCTACTTCCTGTTCGGCGTCGATCCCGGTATCTATCAGGAGCGCCAGTTGAAATCAGACAAACCAGTCGCATTAAGTTGTGTCCCGGTTTGTTGGGGAGCTGCTCCGAATCCTGCGGTGCAAGATTATTTCAAGAAGTATTTTGAGCTGGGCGCGGCCAAGGGACCGCAGTCTTCGGTATCGCTTCTCTATTACGATTACTTCTTTATGTACGCCAAAGCGCTGGAAGAGGTGGGCTCGCTCGACCAACCGGATGCAGTGGTAGATGCGATCCTCAAGATGAAATATCAAGGCGTAGTATCTCCGGTTCCCTTGACTTTCAATCCACATCACCAAGTTACGTTTGCGACCGAGGTATCGGTGGTCGAGCCGGGTACGTCCGACCAATTCAAAGCTGCGGTGGAGCAGCCGCCGGCGGCTCCGCCACCCGGCGATCCGGGTGGCTAGCCTCGCGATCGTTGGTATTTCAAGCGGTCGCCGGGAACATTAAAATGGAAATATTCATCCAACAGCTGGTGAACAGCCTCTCTGTCGCCAGTGTGACTATACTCATTGGCATCGGGATCACGTTGATCTTTGGGCTCGCCGGTATCGTCAATTTTGCGCATGGCGAGTTTCTGATGGTGGGCGGAATGATCACCTGGTTTCTGGTCAACTCGGGCGTCAATTTTTTTGTGGCACTGGTTGGTGCAATGATATTTGTCGGCGCGCTCGGGTTGGTCGCAGAACGCGGGTTGTTCCGATTCACTCTCGAGCGACCAATGAACGGCTTCATCATGTCCATCGGTCTCAGTGTCATTCTTCAGCACCTCGTTATCCGCGTATTCAACGAGGTCCCTCGTTATCCGCGTATTCAACGAGGTCCAGAAAACCATACCTGATCCGGTTGGCAAAGTGTGGGTGGTAGGAGGTGTGAATGTCATTGCCATGCGCGCCATTGTTGTTGCGTTAACAGCGGTAGTGGTCGCTATCACCTATTTCGGAATTTCGCGCAGCCGCTACGGTATGGCTTTACGCGCCAGTATTGCTGACCCGGATACTGCTGCGCTCATGGGCATACCGGTAAGGCGCTACGTCACCGGCGTGTTCATCTATGGTAGCGTACTGGCCGGATTGGGCGGCGCCTTGATGATCGCTCTTTTCCCGATCACACCTTTCACCGGCAGTGTCGTGATCATTCGAGGATTTGCTGTTTCTCTCATTGGCGGGCTTGGTAACGTCGGCGGCGCGGTGGTAGGCGGCCTCATTCTCGGTCTAGTCGATGGCCTAAGCGCCGGCTACGGCTTTCCGGAATGGACGGACGCGTACGCGCTAGTCGTGATGATTGTCATTCTGATCGTGCGTCCACAAGGTTTGCTTGGCGGGACGCTCGGTCCTCGCGCTACCGGGTGAAGAGAAATATGTTGTTGTCGCGCTTCCCCGGTTGTCCGGCCACGCATCAGGTAGGGCGGGTCGCTCCGCGATCGCAGAATCGAGGTCATGACTGGACGTTGTTAGGCTCAAAACCATTGCCGAAGAAGTGAGTGGTGGTAATCTTATCAGGCCTAACGGGACAGGGGTTCACCGGCGATTCCGCCTTCGCCAAACAGACATAAGCGATGAAGGAAATTCGCGAGAGGCCAGCATCATCTGACCAAGCGGCAAAGGACGTCGCACCGGATCGGCCGGCTCAACCGTTGCCGGTGGGGAGTGCAACAAGGGAACTCGGCTGGGTGCGACTGCCATCCGGTGAAGAGATTATCCTAGCAATAATCCTCGCGATATTCCTGATCGGGTTTCCATGGCTACATCCTGGTTACCGCTTCCTATCGCTCGCTATCACCACCGGTTTTACAGCGATCGCGCTATATGGACTCGGCCTTCAGTTTGGTCAGGCGGGCATCATGTCGGTCGGACACGCCGCGTTCTTGGGTATCGGTGCCTACACCGCGGGAATTCTGGCGGGAAAGCTCGGAATCGGCTTTTGGGGTGCACTGCCCTTCTCAGTCCTATTCTCTGCCCTTTTCGCTGGGTTGATCGGACTGCCATCATTGCGGGTGAGCGGTCAGCACTATATCATCATTACCTTTTGCTTCTGCGCCCTGCTGAATATCGCATTCACCAATGGTGGCTCATTCACGGGCGGTGCGACCGGACTGGACGTTGGATCCATCGACCCCGTATTTGGCATTAACTTTGATCGGCTTCTCAATGCCTATTATCTGATCGTGGTGGCGCTTTTTTTGTGCCTCCTGATCACCTATCTATTAGTGAACTCCTCCTATGGCCGAACGCTCCGCGCCGTTCGCGAGAACGAGGCACTCGCCCGCGCAGTGGGCATCAATGCCAACGTTCAGAAGATCAGTGTGTTGATGGTAAGTGGCGCTTTTGCCGGCGTCGCCGGAATCCTGCAGGCGTATTACTTGCGTCATATTTCTCCGACTTTGTATGGCCCTTTTCCCAGTCTTTATCTGGCGTTGATGGTCATGCTGGGTGGCTCCCGACTGCTCTATGGGCCGTTAATTGGAGCAATCATCGTAAGCTTCCTACCGGAAATCATGCATCTGGATCCGATCGATTCCAGAATCGCCTACGGGATTTGCCTGCTGGTTGTGATCCTCCTTCTTCCCGGCGGCGTTAGTGCCGGACTTCTCAATCTCTATCGGCGCCTCTGGTCGAAACGACGGTGATAATCAGCGACCAAAAAACTATGGCAGAACTAGAAATCACCGGACTTCGTAAGGAATTTGGCGGCGTTGTCGCGTTGGCCGGAGTCGATATCTCCATCCAGTCGGACAGGATCGTCGGCATCATCGGTCCAAACGGGTCCGGCAAGACAACCTTGTTCAACGTCATTGCCGGTGTACACAAACCCACCTCCGGCCGCGTGTTTTGGCGGGGTAAAGATATCACGGGCAGGTCGGCCCACGAGATAGCCCGTAGCGGGCTTGTGCGAACGTTCCAACAGGCAATGTCGTTTCCAGGATTGTCCGTTCGCGAGAATGTCCGCATCTCCTGTGAGGACGGCCGCTCACGCGGGGACGGGGCAAGATCAAAGTGGGATTCACCAGAAGAAATTCTCAATTTCGTGGGCCTGGCCGCTCTCGGAAACGAGATAGCAGGTGCAATGCCCTTCGGAAACCTTCGTCGGCTGGGCATAGCAGTGGCATTGGGAGCCAATCCATCACTCCTCCTTCTCGACGAGCCAGCGGCAGGCCTAAGTCACAACGAATCGGACGACCTAATGGAATTGGTTCTTCGATTGCCAAAAATGGGCGTCGGTGTGTGCTTGATCGATCATGATATGTTTTTGATGAGCGCCTTGTGCGAACGTCTGGTCGTTCTTAATTTCGGCACCAAGATCGCCGAAGGTCCACCAAACCTTGTGCTGAACGATCCGAAGGTCACCGAAGTTTATCTTGGAAACGAGCTATGACGCTGCTGGAGGTTGAGCACCTAAGAACTGCTTATGGCCCGGTGGTTGTTAATCGGGACGCATCTCTGACTGTGGAGCAGCATGAGATCGTGACGATCCTCGGTCCCAACGGAGCCGGTAAATCGACGCTCCTGCGTGCCATTTCGGGACTGTTGCGACCTAAGAAAGGAACGGTTCGATTTGCCGGCGACGATGTTACGGGCGCATCGGCCGACCGAATGGCCAGCTTGGGTGTGGTCATGGTGCCGGAAGGACGCCGAATATTTCCCGATTTGACCGTGCACGAAAATCTGCGTCTCGGCGCCTACTGCCGTAAAGATCACAACGCGATCGAAGAGGACATCAAACTGATGGAATCCTACTTTAATGTCCTGGCGATAAAACGGGCTGCCAAGGGAGGCGAGCTCAGCGGAGGACAGCAACAAATGCTGGCAATCGCCCGCGGACTGATGGCCCGTCCTCGCATTCTTTTGCTTGACGAACCATCGCTTGGTTTGTCGCCCCTGCTGATCAAAGAAGTGCGCGCGGTGATCTCCGATGTCCGCGCGAGATTTTCCGCCGCTATTCTCCTGGTCGAGCAAAATGCCGGTCTGGCATTGGCGGTCGCCGAACGAGGATATTTGCTGCAACACGGCGAGATTGTTGCCTCCGGTCCCATCGCTGACCTGCGCGACAATCGCCTGATGCACGAGCTGTATCTGGGACAGGGGAACCGGCTTCGCCGGAAATAACCAATAGCCGATAGCCGATGCTCGCATCTGGCGTTTGGCGCACGCGGTAGCGGCGACTGTCCCAGGAACGCCGCTGATCTGGCGGAATCTAAGAGTCGGTCCGAAGCTGCTCGCGTGGTCCAGCCGTAAACCGCAGTCGCCATCGGGTCGCTATGTCTGAGCTAAACATTCCTCGGTCCGATCATGCATCGCGATATCCGCGAACCACGCGATGGCGACTGCATCTTTTGGTGAGGGTCGCCTCGTTGCTCTCGTTCAGAATTTCTCGACGACTTGCGCCTCTAACTTCCGCGGGACAGTCGCCGCTACCGCTCATGGCTCCGCCCACTGTCATTTCACGCGCGCATACGCGTAGTGTGTCTCCGGATTCTCTGGGGGATAATCGGTTTGGATCGATAGAACGGCGCTCTCCGGCTTGCTCGTGTCCATTGGCATAACTGTGATCTCCACTTCCTTGCCAGGCCGGATTTCGTGAAGCTCGAGCTTTACTGTCGGATGATCGACTTGCACGGAAACTATTTTTGCCGGGAAACCATCCGCTACCACAACGCGAACGGTCTTAGGCTCGGCCCCTTCGCCGATACTCCACATCACAAACTCCGGCTCAATCGTGACCGCGATCGGAATGTTCACTATCAGACGTAGGAGCGTCGGCTCCGTTGAAGCCGCGCTCGTTGTAACGAAAATCCATTTTTCTTGATGGCCGATATGTCCGGCAAATTGAAAGTTCGCTTCAATCTCTCCCGATTCACCGGGAGTATACTCCCACTTCTCCAGGGCAGCAGTCGTGCACCCGCACGATGTTCGCACATCCTTAATCGAAATTGTTGAAGATCCAACGTTCGTGAATCGATACTTGGCGACGACTGATTTATCCAGCGGGCCCGGCGCGAAAGTTTGTTCGAGCTTTTCCCACTTTAGTTGCGCAAATACTGGCGTTGCGAACGCGAAGAAAAAACTCACGCCAAGACCCAAAGACGCGAAGTTTCGGACCAAAACAACACGATCTAAAACTGGACGGCTACGCATGCTGATGTGATATTGTTTTATCTCGGTCTGGGAAGAATGTATAGCGAAGGACCTCTATTCCGAAGCCTGTGTGGCCCTCGCCGAAGAAGCGTCGACCATTATCGACATACTTGCGAAACAGTCCGAAACTTTGCGTCTTGGTGTGAGATTTTTAGGCCATTTTGGGGTAAAGCTCTTAAAGCCTCCGTCGTTTGACGCAGCTGCGATCGGTACCACGCTCGGAACAAACAAAGAGAAAAGTTGAAAGCATCAATCGAAATTGCTCGACAATATATAACATAAACTATAAATGTATTATATGACTGTTCCGCTCGCGCCTATCGTCGCCGATGACCGGGAACGTGCCTCGGGAATCGTCAATCAACTAAGAGAAATTCCTGATATCGATTTACGTATCGAACATCTTCTCGTCGGTGACTTCGTAGTTTCCGGGCAAATCATATTCGAGCGCAAGCGCGCAGACGATTTTGCCGCTTCGTTGATCGACGGTCGCCTTTTCTCCCAAGCGGCGCGATTAGTCAAACAACCACTTCGCAGCGCCTGTATTCTAGAGGGGAAAACCGAAGATTGGATACGGCTCGGAGTTCGTCGGGAAGCGCTCCAAGGTGCTTTGATCACTCTGACTCTGATTTTTGATTTGCCGGTATTCCGCTCCATCGATCCTAGTGAAACCGCCCGGCTCCTTATGTATTCGAGTCGCCAATTTTTCTCGCCTACACCGCGCTGAGCCAGCATATGCCCACCGAGCGAAAGCCAAACGGTTGAAAACTCGGAGGCTTCGACTGCTTCAATCGCTGCCCGGTGTCGGCCCGGATCGCGCACGAAATCTCCTGGAACATTTCGGTGGCGTTCGGCCATGCCTATTGGCAACGATTGAAGAGTTAATTGACGTACCCGGGATTGGTCAGAAAACAGCAAAGGCCATCCAGGAGGTCGTTGGATCGGAAAGACTCGGCCCGGCCAACAACGGGTAAACCAAAGAACTCGAGACAGAAGGTACCCAATCGACTGCTACAGAGAGAATAATCCACAGGTTTCTGGCTTCATCGGGGTACATCGGGACGACGTCGTCCGTAACCTGTATTCCTAAATCTTTGCGTCTTGGCGTCTTTGCGTGAGATCTCGGGCGTCTTGGCGTGACGGACGCTCAAAAGGCGAACCGGATTCCGCCGCTAACCCCGTTGGAGTCGTAGCGGTCACGTCCTAACTGACCGTCGTAGCTGACATAGGTGGATATCGTTTTGGTCCAGTCCACACTGACACCGGCGTTGACCACCGCGCTGTCGTGAACTAGCCGCGGACCGAAGATCGTTGCTGGAGTACCGGGAATATCTACCAGACGAGCCGATACCGGCACGGCTCCCTCGTTGAAGTCATGCTCCCAGGCAGCTCGCACAAACGGCCGGATTCCAATTCGCCCAACCTGGAATTTGTACCATGCTCTAAAGCCTAAATCGGGTCGCCACGTTTCTTCCGAGTCTGAACTGACAGCCACCGGCGCAATCGAACCGCTTTCGCTAAATCCGTTGATATGTTCGTTGCTGTATTGCAGCGTCGCGGTCGGTCCGATGGTGAGCTCTCCAAAATGAAAGTCGTACCCTCCAGATACGAAGGTGCTCCACACTTGCCCATCCGAATTTCCCTTGGCATGGCCACCTAACAAAGCCGACCGATCGGTATCGAAGCTAGTCTCCCCACCAAAAGCCGCGGCAACAATGTAGAACCCACGATGGAAATAACCTGCATACAGACCGCCCCAGCCGGTATCCACATCCACGGAACCCCTCGGTTTCAAATCGGTCCAGGTATGCGCATAACCACCCATGAGCCCGATCACAAAGGTGATCGATTAAGCGGTAATCGATACCAACCGTGACGCCTCCGGTCGTATAGTCGTAGCCTCTTCGCGGACCGTCATCCTCGACATTGACGAAATCTCCGTAACCGGTAACCCAGACTCCCCGTCGGTTCTCGGGCGACGGCTGCAGGGGCGAGGGAACAACCTCTTTACCCTTACCATCGACGACACCTTTACCTTCAACTATCTCTTTGCCGGTGGGCGGCGGCTTGGGATAACTCACATTGGCTACGAACCCGGTTGAGCCGGCTATGACGTCGTCAAAACGATTCTGAATGTTAAATCGTTGAGTATTAGCTAGGGAGAACCAGACCTCAACCGGCGTGACCAAATCCGTGACGTTCGGGTCAACAATCGGGACGAGAAAGGCATTTTTCTGCGCGGCGGTTAATGTCGACGGCACCGGATTCGTCGTAGTCAGGGTCAGCGCCGATGGTGTTGGCGCCGGGCGCAAATAAGATATTACTACGCCGTTCGGCGCAACAATCTCAGTTCGCGTTAACCCGGCCGTATTCAACGTATCTATCACCTGACTGAACTTCCCAGTCGTACTACCCGTGTGCTTATCACTTCAAAGGTATCGCCGGAGGAGGCGTGGAAGCCATTCAGAGAGTTGAGACCTAAGGTTCCGTCTAACTTCGCATTTCCGTCAATTGCTAGCTTATCGTCTTGGGACGGCTGCTTTCCCCCAATTCCAATATCTAACGTTCCGGTTGGCCCTTGCTGATAATTCCCGTTGTCAGTCAGAGTACCTGGAGTGCCGTTCGGGCCGGTCGGCATCACTGTACCATTATTAGCTAAGGCAGGGGTCGTGATGGTGCCGTCACCCATAATAGTACCGTTCGGACCAACCGTTGTGCCACCATCCGCGATCACAGCACCGCCATCCGAAATGTCAACAACGCCGGAACCAGCC
>WNFT01005199.1_pt1 | contig 11369 bp, 10 predicted proteins | sample 5400191 | NCBI WGS metagenome assembly WNFT01 (sample SAMN13153359, study PRJNA577476) | soil metagenome | isolation source: 80 cm saprolite under Madrone tree | place: USA:California | collected 2016-06-14
CTTCTCGACCGCTTCCTCGAGAGAGCCGCAGTCCTCGAGCTCCACGCGGCTGCCTTTGAGCGCCGCCGCTATGCGCGGCGCATCGCGGCCGATTAGCAGGACCCGGCGTGCAAATTGAGAAACCGGTTCGGCCAGCGGCGAAAAATCCTGGCCCTTGCCGTCGCCGCCCAGGATCAGAATCGTCTTCTTCCCCAGGCCGCGCAGCGCGGCGACCGTGGCGCCGACGTTGGTGCCCTTCGAATCGTCATACCAGTCAACGCCATTTCGGCTCGCCACGAGCTGCAGGCGGTGCGCGAGGCCATGGAAACTGCGCAGCCCTTCGGCGAGCGCTCGGTGGGAAACGCCCAGCGTGCGCGCCAGCGCGCAGGCGGCAAGCGCATTGGCGACGTTGTGCCAGCCGCGGATCGGCAGTTCATCGACGCGCAGAAGCGGGGTCCTGCCTTGGACGAGCACGCCTGCGTCCACGCCGAAATCATCGCCGGTAGCCGGCGCATCCAGTCCGAACGTAATCCGCGTTCTGCGCGCCTGCGCCATGGCGAGGGAGCGGCGATCGTCACGGTTCAAAACCTGGATACCCGAGCCCGTGAAGATGCGCGCTTTGGCGGCGCCGTATTCGGCAAGGCCCGAATATCGATCGAGGTGATCCTCTGTGAGGTTGAGCATCGCGGCGGCATCCGGGTCGAGCGACCAGGTCGTCTCGAGCTGGTAGCTCGACAGCTCAAGCACCCAGGCCGCAGGCGGCGCGGATCGCCTCAGCGACGCGTCGAGAACCGCTGGCCCGATGTTGCCGGCGACCTCGCAGTCCATGCCCGCCTTGCGCAGAAGATGGCCCGCTAGCGCCGTCACGGTCGACTTGCCGTTGGTTCCGGTGACCGCGAGCACGCGGCTCCCCTGCCGTGCATGCCAGGCAAAAAGCTCGACGTCGCCGACGACCGGGATGTCCAGCTGCAATGCTCTCTGCACCACGGGTTCGGCGAGCGCAAGGCCGGGACTGAGGCACAGCAGGTCGATGCTCTGTAGCAGCGCCGCGCTGAACGGGCCGGTATGCAGCTCGCCCGCGAAATCATCTCTTCGCGGCGGCGATTCGCGCGTGTCGGCGACGCGCACCGTGCCACCCTGATGTTCTATCCAGCGCGCGACCGAGAGCCCGGTGTCGCCGAGTCCGAGCACGAGAGCCCGCCGGCCCGTGAGAGCGACCGGCTGGGGTCGCGGCAGCAGGTTGAACAGGGGCTCTCGCATCATCGGAGCTTGAGAGTCGAGAGTCCGAACAGGACCAGCATCATGGTGATGATCCAGAAGCGCACTACGACCTGACTCTCCTTCCATCCCTCCAGCTCATAGTGGTGATGGAGAGGCGCCATGCGGAAAATCCGCTTGCCGCCGGTCCACTTGAAGTACAGCACCTGGATCATCACCGACAGGGTCTCGGCCACGAACACGCCGCCCATGATGAACAGCACGATTTCCTGGCGCACGATCACGGCAATGGTGCCGAGCGCGGCACCCAATGCCAGCGCGCCGACGTCGCCCATGAAGACCTCCGCCGGGTACGCGTTGAACCACAGGAAGCCGAGCCCGGCGCCGGCGAGCGCGCCGCAGATCACCGCCAGCTCGCCGGCGCCGGGGATGTAGGGCAGCCCAAGATACTTGGAGAACAGCGCGTGCCCGGCTACGTAGGCGAAAATGCCGAGCGCGCTCCCCACCATCACGGTCGGCATGATCGCCAGGCCGTCGAGACCATCGGTGAGGTTTACGGCGTTGGAAGTACCGACGATGACGAAGTAGGTGAGCACGATGAAGCCGATCGGACCCAGCGGGTACGCTACGAGCTTGAAGAACGGGACGATCAGCTCGTTCAGGGCCGGAACGCCTTGCGCGAGATAGGCGAGATACGCGGCGGCAGACAGTCCGATTGCCGACTGCCAGAAAAACTTGGCCTTGGCGGAAAGCCCCTTTGGATTGCGCTGCACCACCTTGCGGTAGTCGTCGATCCAGCCGATCGTGCCGAACGCGAGCGTGACGAGAAGCACCACCCACAGCAGCCGGTTGGAGAGATCCCCCCACAGGAGCGTGGTCAGGCAGATGGACACCAGGATCAGCGCGCCGCCCATCGTCGGCGTGCCGGCCTTGGTCAGGTGCGAGCGCGGGCCCTCCTCGCGCACCGCTTGCCCGATCTTGTACGCCGTCAGCTTGCGGATCATGTAAGGCCCGAGAATCAGCGAAACCGCGAGCGCCGTAAGGCAGGCGAGCACGGCGCGCAGCGTGATGTAGTTGAAGACGTTGAATACGCGCACGTCTCTCGCCAGCCACTGCGCGATCTCGAGAAGCATTCAGTGACCTCCTTGGTTGCCGCCGCCGGTCAGCGCAGCGACCACGCGCTCCATCTTCATGAAGCGCGAACCCTTGACGAGAACCGTCCTGCCGCTCACGTTGCCGGCCAGCTCGTCGACATCGGCGAAATGCCGCGCGCCTGGGCCGAAAGCCTCCACCGCGTGGCGCATTGCGGCGCCGAGCGCAAGGAGATTGGAGATCCCCTTGCTGCGCGCGTAGGACCCTATTTCCCGGTGGAAATCGGCGCCGTGCTCGCCCACCTCGCCCATGTCGCCGAGCACCAGCACCGTGGGCCCCGGGCACGATGCGAGCACGTCGATCGCGGCGCGCACCGAGTCCGGATTGGCGTTGTAGCTGTCGTCGATCACGGTGGTGCCGCCACGCGCCTGCTTGACCTGCAGCCTCCCGGCGTAGGGACGAAACGCGGTCAAGCCCTCGCCGATCGCCTTGGCCGGCACGCCGAGCGCGTGCGCAGAGGCTGCAGCGGCAAGCGCGTTGCGCACGTTGTGCAGGCCCGGGATCGCAAGGGTCGCCTGCGCTTCGCCCGTCGGGATGGTGACGCGAATCTCGCTGGTGAGCGGGTGCAAAGCATAGCGGCCGGTAACGCTCGCCGCCCCCAGGCCGAAATCGACCAGGCGCCGTTGCCGTGCCTGCTGTCGGAAAAGCGCCGCATGGGCGTCATCCGCATTGACCACGGCGATGCCATCGTCCGCCAATGCCGCGTATACGCTGGCGTTCTCCGCTGCGACCTCGTCGACCGATCGCATGAACTCCAGGTGCTCGCGCTGCGCATTGTTGACGAGCGCCACGGTGGGGCGGGCAATGCCGGCGAGATAGGCGATTTCTCCCTTGTGGTTCATGCCAAGCTCGATGGCGCACCAGCGATGCGCCGGGCGCAGGCGCAGCACAGTCAGCGGCACGCCGATATCGTTGTTCAGGTTTCCCGTCGTCGCAAGCACGGCATCGGTGCCGGCATGACGACGCAGGATCGCGGCCAGCATTTCCTTCACGGTCGTCTTGCCGTTTGATCCGGTGATGGCGATCAGCGCCGGGGAAAACCGCGCGCGCCAGTGGCGGGCAAGGTCGCCGAGCCCGCGCCTGGTGTCAGCCACTCTGATCACGGGAAGCGGCGCTTTGCCGGTGTAGCCGCGATCGACGAGCGCGCCCGCGGCTCCGGCGCTCTTCGCGCGGTCCAGGAAAGCATGGCCATCGAAGCGCTCGCCGCGCAACGCAACGAACAGATCGCCGCGCTGCAAGCTGCGCGTGTCGGTCGACACGCCGGTGAACGAGGCGCTGCCGTCCCCCGCTCTGCTGCCCAGCACGGCGGCCGCTTCAGCGAGGCTCATCATCCAGTCCCCCGTCGCGCGAGCGCGGCGGCTGCCACCGCCGCGTCCGAGAACGGCAGGCGCTTGCCGGCGATCTCCTGGTAGCTTTCGTGCCCCTTTCCCGCGATCAGCACGACATCCGCCGGCGCTGCTTCGCTGACCGCTTTCTCAATCGCCCGCGCACGATCCGGCTCGGTTTCGTGGATCTCTGGAATGCCCGCGCGAACGGCCGCAATGATGGCCAGCGGGTCCTCGCTCCTCGGGTTATCCGAAGTAACGATCACCTGGTCGGCAAGACGCGCCGCGATGGCGCCCATCCGCGGACGCTTCGCGACGTCGCGGTCGCCGCCCGCCCCGAACACCGCTGTAAGCCGCCCGCCGCGCGCTGCGGCCACGGGACGCAGTGCCTGCAGCACTTTTTCGAGCGCATCGGGCGTATGCGCGTAATCGACCACCACCAGGGGCCGGTCGCCGATTTTCTGCATGCGGCCGGGAACGCTCGGCAATGCGCCGAGGAGCTCGACCGCTTCATGAAACGACACGCCGTACGCGACCAGGCAGCCGAGCACTCCCAGGGCGTTCGAAAGATTGAAGCGTCCCAATTGGTTAACGGCGCCGGTAGCGTTGCCCCAGCTCGAACGAAGCTCAAGCGTTTGAGCGGTAATGCGATGGGCGGCGATGAACTCGGCCACGCTACCTGCCGCAATAGTGGACGCCTCGAGGCTATAGCCGATCGTGCGCACACCGCGAGCGGCGAGCCGCTGCGCGAGTTGCAAGCCAACCGCATCGTCGAGATTGAGCACCGCGGTGCGCAGTCCCGGCGCGTCGAACAGGCGCGACTTCGCCGCGGCATAGGCCTCCATCGAGCCGTGGTAGTCCAGATGATCGTGCGAGAGGTTGGTGAAGAGCGCGCAGCCGAACGCAACCCCGTTGACGCGGCCCTGGGCGAGGCCGTGCGAGGACACCTCCATCGACACGCATTTCGCTCCGCCGGCGAGAAACGCCTTCAGCATGCGGTGCAGCTCCAACGGATCCGGCGTGGTATTCAAAGCCTCCGCCAACGCGCCCGGGTAGCCGCTGCCCAGCGTCCCGATGATCCCGGTCTTGATCTGTTTCTTGTCGAGCAGCGCGGCGATCCATTGGCTGCACGATGTCTTGCCATTCGTGCCGGTCACGCCGCACACCCACAGCGCTTCCGACGGTCGGCCGTAAAACTCGTGCGCGATGGGACCCGCGCTGAGCTTGAGGCGAGGCACGGCGACGTTCGGTACCCGCCATTCGCTGCGCCAGGAGAAACCTTGCTCCTCCCAAAGCACGGCCGAAGCCCCGCGAGAGATCGCATCCGGAATGTGGGCACGGCCGTCCGCCGTCTCGCCTGGATACGCGAAAAACGCGACCCCGGGCGCGCAGCGGCGGCTGTCGGACGAGAGCCGCCGGATCATCGCCCCTTGGGCAGCGAGGCGCGCGAAGAGCTCCCGGTTTTCCACAGCTCCGCCCGTTCGGCCATTACGTGTTCTCCTTTGCTTCCTCGCCCTCAGCCGGCGTTTCTAGCGGCTCGAGCGGCGCGTCGTGCGGAACGCCCATCATGCGCAGCGCACCCTGTGTCACCTGCGCAAACACCGGTGCGGCCACTATGCCGCCGTAGTGCTCCCCGGCCGACGGTTCGTCGATCATGACCGCGACGACCACCCGCGGTGCCGATGCGGGCGCGAAACCGACGAAGGAGGCAACGAATTTATCGGGCGCATAGCCGCCGTTCTCCTGTTTGTGCGCGGTCCCCGTCTTGCCCGCGACGCGCCATCCCATGATGCGGGCGCGCGGCCCTGTACCCCCCGGCTGCACCGCGAGTTCGAGCATTGCGCGCATGGCGCGCGCCGTTTCGGTTGACAACAGCTTCTCGCCGCTCGCAGCCGTGGCGGTTTTGACCAGGCTAAGCGGCACCAATTCCCCGTCGCGGGCGAACACCGTGTAGGCGTGCGCCAGCTGCACCAGGCTCACGGAAATCCCCATTCCGTACGCCATCGTCGCCTGCTCGATGGGTCGCCAGCTGCGGTAATGGCGCAGCTTTCCCGCCGCCTCGCCCGGGAATCCGAGCTGGGGCGCGGTGCCGAAGCCGAGGTGCCTGAAGAGGTCCCACATCGCTTCGCGCGGCATCGACAGGGCGATTTTCGCCATGCCGACGTTCGAGGACTTTTGCAGCACCTGCGCCGCGCTGAGCGTGCTGCCGGGGTGCGTATCGTGAATGGTGTAATCCGCGATCGTGAGCTGGCCGGGCGCGGTCTGCACCAGCGTTGCCGGCGTCAGTTGTCCTCTTTCGATTGCCAGCGCAAGCGTAAACGGCTTGAGCGTCGAGCCCGGCTCGAACAGATCGGTGATGACCCGGTTGCGCAACGGCGCTCCGATGAGACGGGCGCGGTTATTGGGGTTGTACGAAGGCACGTTGGCGAGCGCGAGCACTTCGCCGGTCCGCACATCGAGCGCGATGATCGCGCCGGCCTTGGCGTGGTGCTGCGCGACCGCGGCCTTGAGCGCGCCGAAGGCGAGATTCTGGACCTTGCTGTCGATGGACAGGGTGAGGTCGCGTCCGTCCTGCGCTTCGCGGATCGACTCCACGTCCTCGACGATGCGGCCGAGCCGGTCCTTGATGACGCGCCGGCTTCCCGGCTTTCCACCGAGGCTTGCCTGGTGCGCGAGCTCGATGCCTTCCTGACCGGCATCGTCGACCCCGGTGAAGCCGATGACGTGAGCCGTTACTTCGCCGCCAGGGTAGTACCGCCGATATTCGCGATGCTGGTATATGCCCTTCAACCCGAGCGCCTCGACGCTCTCCGCGATATCCGGCGACACCTGACGCTTGAGGTAGACGAAATCGCGCGATGTGCCCGCGAGCTTCTTCGCAAGCTCGTTGCGTTCCAGGGCGAGCAGGGATGCGAGCTTGCGCCGCTCGGTGCCGGAGAGCTCAGCGTCGGCCGGGATCGCCCAGACCGATTTTACCGGGGTGGATACGGCGAGCGCCTCGCCATTGCGATCAAGGATGCGGCCGCGCGTCGCAGGCGCTTCGATAAGGCGCGAGTAGCGCGCGTCGCCTTTCTCCTGCAGAAAGTCGGTCTGCAGCGCCTGCAGGTACAGCGAACGGGCGCCAAGCACCCAGAACGCTGCCAGCAGCGCCGCAAGCACGAACCGCGCGCGCCAGACCGGCAGGCGCACCAGGCCCTGCGTCGCAGCATTCAACGCGCAGCCCCGGGGGTAACGATCCGCACGCGCCTCGGCTCGGGCGTCCGCAGGCGCAGCGTGCCGGTGGCGATTTTCTCCACCCGGGAATGCAGGCCCCAGGTGCTCGCTTCGAGCTGCAGCCGGCCGTACTCGATGTCGAGATCGCGGGCACGGTTCTGCTCCCGTTCAAGCTCCGAGAACAGCTTGCGCGCCTTGTGCTGAGAGCTGACGAGCCCGATCGCGCAGGCGACGAGAACCGCGAGGAGGAGGAGATTCAGTTTCGCCACCGCGCGTCGGGCTCGATTCTGTAGGGGGAAGGAATGTAAGGGGCCGCAGTGCGTTCGGCCACCCGCAGGGTGGCGCTGCGCGCGCGCGGATTGGCCGCGGTCTCCGCGGCGGACGGACGAATCGCTCGTCCAATCAGCTTGAGCGCGGGTTGTGGCATTTCGATGGCACGCAGCGGCAATTCGCGTGGCACATCGGGACGCGCCGCGTGCTGCATGAAGCGCTTGACGATGCGGTCTTCGAGCGACTGAAAGCTGATCACCGCGAGGCGCCCGCCGCTTGCCAGCCGCGCCACGGCCTGGGGCAGCATCAGCGACACTTCCTCAAGCTCCCGATTGAGGTGAACCCGTAAAGCCTGAAAGGTACGCGTCGCCGGGTCCTGACCCGGTTCCCGCGTGCGGACCGCCTGACCCACGAGATCGGCCAGTTGGCGGGTGCGGACGAGGGGCCCGCGGCTCCGAGCAGCAACAATCGCCGCTGCAATCTGTTTAGCAAACCGTTCTTCCCCATAGTCGCGGATCACCCTCCTGATTTCTTGTTCTTCTGCCGTCGCGAGCCATTGCGCCGCAGACACGCCCTCGCCCGGATCCATCCGCATGTCGAGCGGCCCGTCGGCGCGGAACGAAAATCCGCGTGCCGGGTCATCGAGCTGCGGCGAGGAGATGCCAAGATCGAAGAGCATGCCGTGGGCCGATCGGACGCCGGCCGCGTCCAGCGCTGCGCCGAGCGTCCCGAAGTTGTGCTTGAGGAACATGAAGCGGCCGTCGCGGAGGTCGTGTGCCGCGGCCATCGCCTGCGGATCGCGATCGAGCGCCACCAGCCTTCCCTGCGGGCCGAGGCGATTTAAAATCGCGCGGCTGTGCCCGCCCCGGCCGAACGTGCCGTCGATGTAGATGCCATCGGCGCGCACCGCGAGCGCCTCGATGGCTTCGGCGGCGAGGACCGGACGGTGCATCGGTCTCCCTCACAGGGAAAAATCCTCCATGCCGGGGGGCGGCGCACCGCCTCCGGAGAGCGCATGGCCCAGCTTTGCTGCCCACACGCCCGAGTCCCACAGTTCGAAATATCGGCCCTGCCCGACCATCATGGCTTCGCGCTCGAGCTTGGCGTGCAGTCGCAAAGCCGGCGAAAGTAGGATCCGGCCCGAGCCGTCGGGCGCCAGGTGCTCCTCAAAACCGAGCAGCAGCCGCTTCCACCAGCTCGCTTGAGGATGAAAGCTCGGAAAGGCCTCGACGCGCAGCCGCACCGGCTCCCACTCGTTTGCCGGGTAAATCAGCACGCAACCGTCCGGGTGCGCGGTGACAACGAGAGACTTGCTGCCATCGAGCAGTGCGTCGCGATGGCGCGTTGGAATAGCGACGCGACCCTTGGCGTCGAGCGTAATGACCGCCGCTCCATGAAACCCTCCACCCATATGGCTTTTCCTGCCACTTTTCCCTACCTTTTACCACTCTAAGGGCAAAGAGAACCGTAGGTCAAGTGAATTTTTCCCGCCGGGACAACCACTTAGCTGTGTTTTTTACCAGTAGATATCAGAACATCACCTTCATATTAATCAATTGGTTATAACATCAAATAAATGTGTTTTCTTAGGAGTCCATCGGGCGAGAGAAAAAAGCGCGATGCGATAATTTCTGGCCGATGGTCAACAAGCTTTTTGCAAGCCCGGAAGCGGCGCTGGCCGATATTCCTGACGGTTCGACGATCATGATCGGGGGCTTCGGCAACGCCGGCATGCCTGCCGAGCTGATCGACGCGCTCATTGCGCAAGGGGCACGCGAACTCACCATAGTGAACAACAATGCCGGCAACGCCGACACCGGCCTCGCCGCCCTGCTGAAAGCGAAGCGCGTGCGCAAGATCCTCTGCTCCTTCCCCCGCCAGGCGGATTCATGGCATTTCGATGCGCTGTACCGCGCCGGCGAGATCGAGCTCGAGCTTGTGCCGCAGGGCACTCTCGCTGAGCGAATCCGCGCGGCGGGTGCGGGGGTCGGCGCGTTCTATACGCCGACGGCGTACGGCACGCGCCTCGCGGAGGGCAAGGAGACTCGGCGCATCGGCGATCGCGATTACGTGCTGGAATACCCGATCCACGCCGATTACGCACTCATCAAGGCGGAGCGCGCCGACCGCTGGGGGAACCTGGTCTATCGCAGGAGCGCGCGAAACTTCGGCCCGATCATGGCGAGCGCGGCGAGCTGCGCCGTCGTGCAGGTGCGCGAGACAGTCGAACTCGGCGCCCTGGATCCGGAGTCGATCGTGACTCCCGGCATTTTCGTCAAGCGCGTGGTGCGCGTCGCCCCCTCAATGCGGAAGGCTGCCTGATGAAGAAGCTCGACAAGAAGCAGATCGCGGCGCGGGTTGCCCGCGACATCCCCGATGGAGCGTACGTCAACCTCGGGATCGGCCTGCCGACGCTGGTCGCCGACCACCTGCCGAGAGGCCGCGAGATCATTCTCCACAGCGAGAACGGCATCCTCGGTGTCGGGCCGAAACCCTCGCCCGGCGAAGAAGACGAAGACCTCATCAACGCCGGAAAGGAGCCGGTGACGCTCCTTCCCGGGGGAGCGTACTTCCACCATGCCGATTCCTTCGGCATGATCCGCGGCCGGCACCTAGATTTCTGCATCCTGGGGGCGTTCCAGGTTTCCGTGACCGGCGACCTCGCCAACTGGCACACCGGCGGCGCAGACGCGATCCCGGCCGTCGGCGGCGCGATGGATCTCGCGGTGGGCGCGAAGAAGGTGCTGGTGATGATGGAGCACCTCACCAAGAGCGGCGAAAGCAAGATCGTCGAGCGTTGCACCTACCCGCTGACGGGCGCGCGCTGCGTCAACCGGATCTACACCGACCTCGCGGTGATCGATGTGAGGCCCGACGGGCTTCACGTCATCGAAACGGTCGAGGGCCTTTCGTTCGACGAGCTGCAGCGCCTGACCGGCGCGCCGCTCAAGCGACTCGCTACTGCGGCTTGATCCCCGCGTTCCTGACGACGCGCTGGTAGTCCTCGATTTCGCTGCGCACGAACCTCGCGAATTCCTGCGGCGACATGTCCATCGTGTCATTGCCCAGGTTCGCCAGCCTTTCCTTCACGCCGGGGTCGGCGAGCGCTCTGCGCAAGTCGGTATTGATCTTGCTGACGAGATCAGCCGACATCGCCGCCGGGCCCCACAGTCCGAACCACAACGGGGCGTCCGCGTCCTTCACGCCCGCCTCGCCCGTGGTCGGCACATCGGGCAGCGTCGGATTGCGCTTCGCGGTGCTCACCGCCAAGGGGCGCAGCTTCCCGCTTTTGATATGCGACATCCCAGCTGAGATCGGCACCCAGTAGCAATCCACCGCTCCGCTGAACATGCCCTGGATCACTTCCGGGGTGCCCTTGAAGGGGATCTGGGTGACGTTGATGTTCGCGGCGGCGACGAATTTTTCCGTGTTGAGGTGGGTGCCGCTGCCGATGCCGGCGTGCCCCCAGTTGATCGACCCGGGGTTTGCCCTTGCGGCGTTCACGAGGTCCATCACGCTCTTGTAAGACGCCCCGGCGTTGACCACCAGCACGTTGGGCTGCACCGCGAGCGGCGCGATCTCGATAAAATCTTTCGTCGTGTCGTACGGCAGCTTGGCGTAGATCGCCGGGTTGACCGAGTGCGCGCTCGAATTGATCAGCAGGGTATAGCCATCCGGCACGGCCTTGGCGACGACTGCCGAGCCGATCGAGCCACCGGCACCGGCACGGTTCTCGGGCACGACCGGCTGGCCCCAGATGTCGGAAAGCTTCTGCACCACGATGCGGCCGACAATGTCGGTCGAGCTGCCCGGCGTGAACGAGATGATGACGTGCACCGGCTTGCTCGGAAACGCCTGCCCGTAGGCCTGCATGGCCGCCGCCGCGCTCGCCGCAATCAGCAGTCCGGTCCACGTTTTCATGCTGCCTCCTTTATTGTGGTACGGCGCCCGCATCGCGCATTACCTTGCCGAGCAACTGATATTCCTGGCGGATGAAAACGTCGAACTGTGGCGCATTCATGGACATCGGCTCGCCGCCAAGGTTGGCCAGACGGTCGTTCATCTCGGGCGACTGCAGTGCGCGATTGATCTGCGCGTTGAGCCTGGCCACGATGTCGCGCGGTGTTCTTGCCGGCGCGAGAAGGCCGACCCAGAAATTGAATTCCCCGCCGGGGAAACCCGCCTCGGCGATGGTCGGGACCTCGGGTAGTG
>WNFT01032092.1_pt1 | contig 11368 bp, 8 predicted proteins | sample 5400191 | NCBI WGS metagenome assembly WNFT01 (sample SAMN13153359, study PRJNA577476) | soil metagenome | isolation source: 80 cm saprolite under Madrone tree | place: USA:California | collected 2016-06-14
TCTGTACGTGGTCCAGGGGCAGGGTTAAATATGACGATGGGAAATGGCTCCTGGCCTGCGAGCGGCTTATGGACGTTAGTAGGGGCGCGAGTGTCTATGACGGAAACAAGGCTCTGCATCGCCTGGGCAACGACACCCTCGCTAATCTGCTGGCTCTGCGCAAAACGCACGCTATTTTCTCGATGAACCTGGTCGATACTACAGCCGCAAATGCTATCGTGTGGGTGATTCTGTAAGAGGAACTTCCAGGCCTGCCTGACTAATCCTTTGGGATACGGGGCACCAGTTTTCCATGCCCAGGCAGTCAACGGTTCCACCCAGCGTTCAAGCAGGTGTTCGGTCGCTGTATTTTTCTGCTTGATCCACATGCGTGTCGAGAGGACCGCCGGTAACAAGTGTGCATATTCACTACTGCGCATCTCCCCATGAAGCGTCTGTAATGGTGTGCCTGGCGAGCGCTCGAGGTGCTGGCGGACAGCCTCAATATATTGGGGCAACGTGCCAATGCGCACAAGGATCTGGTCAAAATCGCTCACCTGCCCATTTTGTTCGAGACGTCCAAAACGTGTGAGGACCTTCTCGAGTTCGGGATCGATATGGGCCAGCAGTTTATTCGCAGCATCGATTGTCTCAGGTAGCCCATCCTCGGGTTCCAGGTGATCTGAGCCATTCATGAAGAGCAGGGTATTGGTGGTAGCCTTGGACAAGAGCGGAGCGCTAAGCAGCTCGACACGTGTGACGAACTCTTCCAGGTTCAATGGCAAATCACGAGCATTGGAATAGCCGAGGGCATCAGCGAGATGAATAACGAGTACCTGCGTACCACCAGGTGCGGCCCAATAAAACTCACTTTTGTGAGCTTCCGAGCCGACACCGCGCCAGAAGACAGCGCTGTCGATGCCAAAGCCACGCAGGATCTGCGGTAATTGGGCGATGTGACCGAAGCAATCAGGAACATAACCAACGCGCATAGGTTTTGCAAAATCAGCGGCTCGTTGCAAACCAATCTGCAAGTTGCGCACAAGTGACTCACCGCTCACCAGGAACTCATCGGGCTGCAAATACCAGGGACCTACCTGTATGCGGCCAGAGCGAGTATGCTTCTTCAGGCGCTCTTCCTGTTCTGGTCGCACTTCCAGGTAGTCATCGAGTACGATGGTCTGCCCGTCGAGCATGAAGTTGCTGAACTTGGGATCGCGGTCCAGAATATCGAGCAGTTTATCGATAGCATGCACCAGGCGCAAACGGAACTGTTGAAATGTCTGATACCACTCACGGTCCCAGTGTGTGTGGGGAACAATGATGATATTGAGTTGTTGGGTCATGATACCTCTTTAGTGGAAAGCGAAAGGAAAGTCGAAGACAAAAAGTGAAATAGGGTGACATCCCTTCAACATAGCTAGGCTGACTGTGTACACTAGCACAAGATATGTATTGTGCGGTGAATATATTATAGCGGATTATTCGGCAATTGACTATACCCTTTGGCATGCTTTGTTGGCTGCTTCGGCTTTTGTGCCTTGTTTCAAAGCCATATTATCCTTTGTAGATTTTTCTGTTTTGTTACTGTTGCAAGTCTTTTCTCTCTGTATGCCGATAGCACCTATTGTTCTTTTTGTGCTCCTTTAAACACAATACTTATTTTCTATTTGCGCATATTCGTTTGTAGGGGGTCCATATGTAATAAGCAAACACCTGCCTTGCTGGATATCGTCATTTGGGATAGTGTGAGGGCCACAGTTACAGTTATTGACATATTCTGTCCAGCTTTTTACTTGAGCTAAAGATGACTGAGCATCACCGGTGCTATTATATACCGCGAGGAATGTATCCCCCTGGATATTGCATGCGCTTACGCACACCGTCGGGTCGCGGAAGAAAACAGAGGACTCAGGTTGTGTTGTAACCGCCGACTCTGAGTGACTATGAGCATCGTCTGTAGTCCATCCATCGAGGAATTGATTCAGCGATATTGAGTAATTTTCCTGGCTCACCGGCAACCCATTTGCCTTAAAGTCATTTATGATAGCTGATGCCGTGTAGTTTGTTGCTATGACCGGTGTTGTAACTGCCGTAGCAATAGACGTTGGAACTCTTGTAGCGCTACGCGTAAGCAATGGAGCTTGTGTTGGTGTAACGGCAGCATGAATGCCGGTAGTTGAAATGCGCCCTGCATAAAAGGCAACAAGCCCAAATGCGCTAAGAGCTAGCAGCACGATCAAAATGTGTCCTATGACAGCTATCCCCCTTAACCAGTTATGCCTGACCTTTGGTGGGGGCGGGCTAGGTGGCAATTCGTATGGAATTGTTTGCTCATAGGGATTAGCCAGTACTGTAGGTTCTAACCTACCGTAAACGGTATCGTCGTTTCCATCAAACTTATGTGTATTCATATATTTTACCTGCTGCTCCTTTATAAATTCAGACCGCGGTTAGCATATTCAGTGTGCGTAGCTAATTGCGCTTGTAAGATAGATAACTCTTGCTGGCGCGCTACAGCGATATCACCCGTAAAAGGCGTAAATGTCCATTGTTGTACTTCCCCGCTATTGGTTAGTTGGGTTATCTGGATAGTGCTATTATCGATAGTGCCAGTACCAGTAATGAGGCCTGAGCCTATGGCTGCTGATATGGTGATGGCGTTTCCCTTCACACGCTCTTCTACAGCGACTGGCATCCTGCCAGTGGAGGCGCCGGGCGAAGCCACGTTGGGACTGCCTGGTGATGAAGTAAGTGGCTCTCTATTCTCGTGGGGGTTTTTAGAATTTAGACAATAGATCATAAATCATCAGAAATACGGCTTATAATAAAACGTTTTTACACCGTTCGCTTCCCTCTACAGGCTGCTTCAGGCGCTACGTCGTTTACGTTGTAGACATTTCTATGTGACATGAGTTGGCTTCCTGCCTGGTTTTATAGCCATATACTCGAGATTACCGGCGAAAAGATATGATTTCACACCAGAGACTTTGGAAAACGTTTTCTGGTAAACGTTTTCCAAAGTATAATCGAAAAACCCAGCTTTGTCAAGAGGTTCGACGAGGAATTTTGTATGTCACAAGCTGGGCATGCCAGAAAAATGTGCTATACTGGTCGCTAGATAAGAGCATTGGGCTATAAAATTGACGGCCTGGCATTTCCTTGGTATTGTTTCAAGATGTGTCAACGTGTATCACAGGGCTTGTGGTGGAATTGGGTGAAACGCGGCACTACCTACTTGTGTGTTGGTTGGGTTGTGTGCTACACTATGCAAGCACGAAATTATGTTCTAACAAGGAGGTTATCAATGGCCCGAGGCAGTAGCTACGGCGAGGATTCCCCGCTGCCCCCAGCACCAGTTACTCCTCAAACAAATATTCCCCGGCGTGCTACACGGGAACTTCCAGCGTTAAATGACGAGGAAGAGCAGGAAACGCGCGTGGTGCCGGCCAGGCAAACAGGAATCATGACGCAGCAGTATGAGGAAAAACATCCGCTGGCACGTCATCGTCGCTGGATTAATCGCTTGCTTATTTGCATGATGTGCATAGTGCTGCTTGCATTTGTAGTGATTATTGCAGGCATGTTCCAGCGGCCCGGTGAGTCGCAGCTTGTGAATGATCCAAGCGTACAGTCTTTCCCCATTCAAGTTGGTGGCTCCTATAGTGCTTTCTCTACATGGCAAAACAGCAATGGACCAATAGCTGCTAAGACTCCAATTCCGGTGCACACGGGTCCCTATTCTGTGCTGGGCAAGCCTACAATTACGGCGGATCTTATCAATCGCGTGCTTGCCAGCTATAACTCCCCTGCGGCGGGCCTGGGGCAGCAGATGTATGATTTAGGGGTGAAATACGGTATCGATCCTGTTTACGCTCTGGCTTTCTTTATGCATGAGAGCCTTTTTGGCACGACAGGTGAGGCCCGGGCCACGCTCTCGCTTGGGAATCTCCGCTGCATACCTACACGTCCCTGTATTGACCAGGACAGGGGAGGGTATGCGCAAATGCACAGTTGGGTAGATGGATTCGAGCAGTGGTACAGGCTGATTCGTAACCTGTACGTGGCGCAATGGGGACGCGTCACCATTGATCAGATCATTCCTAAGTATGCACCCAACAGCGACGGCAATAACGAAGCGGGATATATCGCGGTTTTGAAGCACGAGATTGATGCATGGCACACCGGGATCCTCAGGCCGTGATCAACCCCTGCTCCAGAGCTTTGCTCATTGCTTCGGTACGACCGGAGACATTGAGTTTTTGATAGATATTGGCAAGATGGAAGTTGACGGTGCGCTCACTCACATACAGGCGTGCCGCTATTTCTTTGTTGCGTAGTCCTCGCGCCAGCAGTCTAAGCACCTCCTGTTCTCTTGCCGTCAGTGCTTCGCGTGTAGAACTGCCACGTGCTTGCTGGCCGAAGCGCGAGATCAAACGTCCCGCGATTTGCGGCTGCACCAGCACTTCACCACGCGCAACTGTGCGCACTGCCTGAGCCAGTTCGCCGGCTGCAATATCTTTGAGTACGTAGCCGCCGGCACCAGCGCGCAGCGCCTCATACAAATCATCTTCGCGGTCCAACGATGAAAGAAACAAAATCTTCGTGTCGGGGTTGAGTTGTTTGATTTGACGCAGTGCTTCGAGGCTCTGTCCGTTGGGGAGTTGTGCATCCATGATTACGACCTGGGGACCCAGCTCCAATGTCTCGCTGACTGCCTGCACCCCATCGATCGCCTCGCCGACAACATCCAAATCATGATAATTTTCCAGCAGGTGACGTAGACCTGCCCTTGTGACCGCCAGGGCGTCCACTAGCAGCACACGGATAAGCGTATTTTCGACGACTTCGGGTGCTCCCGGTTCTCGTGTTCTTTCAGCAGGAGAACTTGTTGTCTTTGTACGCGTGCGCTGCACATACGGTACGCGCGCCGATACCTGTGTCCCTTGTTCAATGAGCATTCGCGTGATGCTGAACTTGCGCGAGCGCCTCCTGGGCTATACGATAAAGCAAACGTTCGATTTCACTGTTTAAAGGGCGTTCCTCGCCGGAGAAGAGAATGCGGCTGGAGAGTCCCAGCGCTTCTGCCGTCTCTTCTACTACTTGTGAGATCGCCTCGCCCAGTGTGATGCCGGACAGTTCCGGCAATGCCATATCGTCACAGCCTGAACGCAGCTTGTACAGCATTTCTCTCGTCATCTGCTCCAATGTTGCTAATCCGCCGCGGATGGCGTTGATATCGGGGATGTGGAGCATAGAGGAGACATCATTATCTACCGTGTCACTGCGCACGAGGGTCTGTAGCGCGTTGAGTTGTAGCATCATTGCGCTAAGTGTCTGTATAAGATGGGCATGATCGGTTTGCTGTGTAGGATCATTGAGGCCCATATGTTTTCTCCAAGGTGTTTGTTGATTGACTGCTGCAATACATTATGCCACATCTAATACCAGCTTGCCTTCTTTTGCGTCGATTTCTACGGTGTCGCCATCATGGACGGTTCCGTCGAGTATGGCGCGAGCAATGCGGTTTTCGACTTCTCTCTGGACGACGCGTTTGAGCGGACGGGCACCAAACTGTGGGTTGTAGCCCAGGTTTGCCAGTAGTGCTCTGGCGGCATCGCTCAGGTGCAGTGTGATGTGACGGTCGGCCAGGCGAGGGCGCAGGTGATTGATTTGTATGTCCACAATGTTCATCATTTGATCACGGGTGATCTGCTGGAAAACGATCACCTCGTCAATACGGTTGATGAACTCGGGACGGAAACCCTCTTCGCGCAGGCGCTGGCGTACCACGCGTTCTGTCTCGTCCTCATCCATGCCATCAAATTCATGCAGCCAGGCAGTGCCTACATTACTGGTCATAATAATGACGGTATTTTTGAAATCGACGGTGCGTCCCTGGCCATCGGTGAGGCGACCGTCATCGAGTATTTGTAGTAGCACATTAAAGACTTCTGGCGCTGCTTTTTCGATCTCATCGAAGAGTACAACGCTGTAGGGGCGACGACGCACAGTCTCCGTCAGTTGGCCTCCCTCTTCATAGCCGACGTAACCAGGAGGGGCACCGATCAAGCGCGCGACGCTATGCTTCTCCATGTATTCAGACATGTCGATACGAACGAGAGCGCGTTCATCGTCAAACAAAAATTCTGCTAAGGCTCGTGCCAGTTCAGTTTTACCAACACCTGTTGGACCCAGGAAGATGAAACTGGCCAATGGACGATTTGGGTCTTGTAAGCCAGCACGCGTACGCCGTATGGCATCAGAGACGGTCTGCAGAGCCAATTCCTGTCCGACGACACGCTCACGCAGGCGATCCTCCATCTTGAGCAACTTCTGTACTTCACCTTCCATCAACCTGGTCACGGGAATATGGGTCCACTTCGAGACAATCTCCGCAATATCCTCGGCATCGACCTCTTCTTTGAGCATACGCGCACCTTTGATGCTCGTCAGCTTCGATTCCATATCCTGGATACGGTGCTCCAGGTCGGGAATGGTGCCATAACGCAGTCGTGCCTGTAAGTCGAGGTTATACTCACGTTCGGCCTTTTCCAGATCGACCTGTGCCTGCTCCAGCTCTTTCTTCAGCCGGCGAATCTCCTCGACGGGCTCACGTTCACTCTCCAAGGAGAGGCGTAGAGTGTGCAGTTGCTCGCTCAGGTTAGCAATCTCTTGCTCTACTTTGGTGCGTCGCTCGCGGCTTGCCAGGTCGGTTTCTTTTTTCAAGGCCTCTTGTTCCACCTGCAACTGCCGGATGCGGCGATCCAGCGCGTCAATCTCGCTGGGAGTGCTGTCTAGTTCCACGCGCCGCCGGCTGGCAGCTTCGTCAACCAGGTCGATGGCCTTATCGGGCAGAAAGCGGTCGGTAATGTAGCGGTTTGAGAGTACCGCAGCGGCCACCAGCGCGCTGTCTTGAATACGCACGCCATGATGCACCTCGTAGCGTTGTTTCAGTCCGCGCAAGATACTGATGGTATCCTCGACCGAGGGCTGATCGACCATCACAGGCTGGAAACGGCGTTCCAGGGCAGCATCCTTCTCGATGTGCTTGCGGTACTCATCCAGTGTGGTTGCGCCTATGCAGTGCAATTCGCCGCGCGCTAACATTGGCTTCAGCATGTTGGAGGCATCCATCGCGCCTTCCGCTGCTCCGGCGCCCACCAGGGTATGTAGTTCGTCAATGAAGAGGATGATGCTCCCTTCGGAGCTTGTCACTTCTTTCAATACAGCCTTCAAGCGTTCCTCGAACTCGCCGCGATACTTAGCTCCTGCAACTAATGCGCCCAGGTCAAGCGTGACGACCTGTTTGTCGGCCAGTGTTTTCGGTATGTCGCCGCGCACGATGCGCTGCGCCAATCCCTCGACGATGGCGGTTTTGCCTACGCCTGGCTCACCTATCAATACCGGGTTGTTCTTGGTGCGGCGGCTCAATACCTGGATGACACGACGAATCTCCTCGTCACGACCGATCACCGGGTCAAGTTTGCCTTGCTCCGCCAGTTGCGTAAGGTTACGGCCATATTTTTCTAATGCCTGGTATTTCCCCTCGGGATTCTGATCGGTCACGCGCTGCACTCCACGGATGGATGTGAGGGCCTTTAGCACGAGCTCGCGGGTGAGGCCGGCCGCTTTTAAGGAGCGCTGTACCGGCTCATCTGCGGCTTCGAACATAGCAAGCAGCATATGCTCAACGCTGAGATATTCATCATGAAACTTGCCCATTTCCTGCCAGGCACCTTCGAGTAGCCTGCGCAGCCGGGGCGAGATGCCTGGCTCACTACCGCCGTACACGCGGGGCATGTGCTCAAGCTCGGCGCTGACCACGCGTTGTGCCGCTGCCAGGTTGCCTCCTGCCTTCTGGATAATTTGTTGCACTACGCCGCCCTCCTGCGCAAGCAGAGCGGCCAGTAAGTGCTCAACCTCGATCTGGCTGTGGTTATATTGTTTAGCCAGTTCATTAGCCTCGCTGAGGGCTTCGCGAGCTTTATCGGTGAACTGTTCAATTTTCATAAAAAAACTCCCGGGTTATAGTTTTTTCTAGTGAGAAGTATAGCATGTTGAGCCAGATATGGCAAGAAAGTATGAGTATATTATTATCAAGATTTTGAATCTGATATCTTAGAAGAAGGCAGGAAACAGGGCTATTCCTTAGAAAGTCTCTTTCATTATCTTCTCTGTACGTAGTGACATGGCGCTTTAAAGGTTGAGCAAAGCAGGGATCCAAGGGGCTGCTGCCCCTTGGCGGGGTGTGGGGTGTCCCCACCTTTTCCCTTTTTTCCAGGGGGTGGGGTGGGGAAGAAGAGGACTTTTAAATCGCCCTGGGCAGGAAAAGTGTGTTCTCGACAGGATATATCCTGGTATGTTACACTCTTGACAAGAAGAGAAGAGTTTGACCATCAGGTTGTTTGCTGTGCAGGCTGCTGAGGAGGCAAAACAAGTGCTTATAGAAGCCGGGACACAAGAATAATGATATTTGTTGGGAACAGATGACACAACAGTTAGAGGAAGTACAGACGACAACGTATATTGCGGCGGCTATTGAGAGTATACTCTTTGTCTCAGGCCGCCCATTGGAGCATGCTGAGTTGCGCAAGCTGCTTGATATTGATGATGAGAGTTTGGCAAGTGGTTTGCGGGCATTGGCGCAACAATTAGAGAGCCAGGGACGTGGTATCCGTTTGCAGCGCCTGGGTGAGCAAGTGCAACTTGTGACGGCGCCGGAGAATGCCCGCTACGTCGCGGCCCTGCTAGGTTTGCCGATGACGGCCAAGCTGACAACTGCGGCCATGGAAACGCTGGCCGTCGTCTCCTATCGCCAGCCCATCACTCGTTCTCAGATTGAGGCCGTACGCGGTGTAAATAGCGATCGTGCCCTGGCAAGCCTGATCCAGCATGGCCTGGTAGCAGAAATAGGCCGGGCACAGACTGTTGGCCGTCCCGCGCTCTTTGCCACAACCCTCGAATTTTTACAGCAATTTGGCCTGACAAGCCTGGATCAACTGCCGCGAACAGATATAGGGGCTGGATTAAGTAAGGCCGGGGGAGAGTAACGTAATGCGCCTTGGTCGTCACATGCCCTTACATTCAAATGCTGTAAAAGCAGCAGAAATAGCCAGGTGGCTTGGCTGTAACACTATTCAAATCTTTGCCAGCAACCCCACAGGCTGGCGACCACCGGCGAGTAATCCAGCGAGCAGTGTAGCCTTTGCCGGGGCTGCACGCGACAATGGGCTTGATCCTGTCGTTATTCATGCACCTTATCTAATCAACCTGGCCTCACCAGATGAGTTTATTTGGGAGAAGTCTGTTTTTCTGCTGCGTTGGACACTGCAACGCGGCGCTCTGCTGGGTGCTGCCTCTGTCATCTTTCATATAGGAAGCCACCGGGGTGCGATTGAAAGTGATCCACCTGAATGATACTGAGATGGCGCTGGGCAGTCACCGCGATGTCCATACACGTATAGGTGAGGGCATCATTGGTGAAGAGGGTCTGCGCGTCTTGCTCACTGATCCCCGGCTTGATCATGTTGCAGTTTTATTGGAAACGCCTATTAAGACCGATGATCATGATAAAGAGGATTGGGAACACGATAAGCAGCAACTGGAGAGAGTGAAGGGATTAATGAGGCATGAAGTCTGGCAGGCCGCGGATACAGAAACTGAACACATGACAGAAAGTGAGGCGAGTTGATGGCAAGTTTCGATTTTACCGGTGAACACATATCGATTGTTGATGACAACAATTCTAGGGTGGATCTCAATCTACAAGAAGGCTTAGACCTGTTGCATTGGTTGTCTGACAATAGAGATGCAATACTTAGCCTTACACATCAAGGCCCCCCGCAATCCAGGGAAAAGCGGCTTGAGCTTGAGATTCGCCTCTACCAGGAGGATTTGGACTACCTGGACAGATTGAAAGCAGCTATCCCCAGCTTGCATGAATCCAGGTCTGCTGTCAAAATACTAGATGCCCAATTGGACCCGATAACTGAACGAGCAATTCAACTGCTCAAAGAACTTCAAGTCGAATATAAGATTCATCCCTTGCTTGAAGACAACGATGCATTCGCGCAAGGCTAGAACTGCAATTGCGTGCGTCATCTCCTAAGGGTACCTGCCGCAATTTTCATGAAATGGCAGCCCTCAAGGGCTGCCATTCCTGTGGACGAAATCCCTGCCCGCCGCACTGCCGCACATCGTGCGCCTCAGCGCAACGACCATCCTACAGGGTCATTTCCGTTTTCAACTGGTGCCACGCCTGGCGCGCATCTTCGACCGACCCCTCGTCCTCAATGGTCGAGACGTCGCCTGGCTCGCGATCGAGCGTGATGGCGCGCAGCACACGGCGCATGATCTTGCCGCTGCGTGTCTTGGGCAGGGTGCCCACAAAATTGATCTCGCCGATCACCACCACGGGACCCAATTCACTGCGCACCGTGCCCAGCAGTTCCTTTTGCAAGTCCTCCGAGGGCTCATACCCCTGCCTGAGCACGACAAACGCCGCAATCACTTCGCCGCGCAGTTCATCGGGACGACCCACCACGCCTGATTCTGCCACGGCGGGATGCCGTAAGAAAGCGGTCTCGACCTCGATCGTGCCGATGCGATGGCCCGCAATCTTGATAATCTCGTCGGCGCGGCCCGCGAACCACACATAGCCATCCTCGTCGATCTGGGCCGAGTCGCCCGTGTAATAGACACCCGGCAGGATCTGCCAATAGTCCTTCCCATAACGCTCTGGCTCGCCCCACAGCGCGGGCGTCAAGCCGGGGAAAGGCCGTGTGATGACCATGATGCCTTTTTCGTTCGGTCCTACCGGCGTGCCATCCAGCGGTGAGACCACCTCGGCTTCGATGCCCGGCAGCGCAATCGTCGCCGAGCCGGGTTTGATCGGCAGCATCCCCAGCCCGTACGGATTGCCAAAGACCGGACCGCCCGTTTCGGTCTGCCACATGTGGTCAATCACCGGCACGCGGTCGTGCAACACGGTTTTCTGCAGCCATTCCCACGCTGGCGCGTTGAGCACCTCGCCCGCGCAGAACACGCGATCGAGCGAGGCATGATCATACTTGCTCGGCGGTTCGTCGCCATACTTCATCAACATGCGCACAGCGGTGGGCGAGGTGAACACGCTCGTCACGCCAAATGCTTCCACTATCTGCCAGAACGTGTCGGGATCCGGATAATCCAGTGCCCCTTCGTAGGCGAGCGTCGTGGCGCCTACAATCAAGGGGGCGTAGACGATGTAGCTGTGACCGACCACCCAACCGATGTCCGATGTGGACCACCACACATCGGTCGGCTTCAATCCAAACACCCACTGGCCCATGCTGTGGATGTGCACCTGATAGCCACCGTGGGTGTGAATAGCCAGTTTCGGCTTCGC
>WNFT01005201.1_pt1 | contig 11367 bp, 11 predicted proteins | sample 5400191 | NCBI WGS metagenome assembly WNFT01 (sample SAMN13153359, study PRJNA577476) | soil metagenome | isolation source: 80 cm saprolite under Madrone tree | place: USA:California | collected 2016-06-14
GAGGTGAGTACCTCTTCCCGTCCTACCGGACGTAGGGACGTAGGGCGGGGAACGTCGGACTTCATGGGCGGGCGATAGGCGCAGGACGACCACGGTCCTGGGAGGTGACGGATGGATCTCCTCTGGGACGGACTCCGGGAAGCCTTCGGCCTCCTCGTCCGCGGCGATCCGGAGGTCAGGGCGATTGCGTGGCGGTCGATCGAGATCTCGGCGACGGCGACACTGCTGAGCCTGCTCGCGGGGGTGCCCGCGGGGGCGCTGCTGGCGCTCTCACCGTTTCCGGGACGGCGCCTCGTCGTTGCGCTGGTGAACACCGGCATGGGGCTGCCCCCGGTCGTCGTCGGGCTCTTCGTCAGCATCACGCTCTGGCGAAGCGGGCCGCTCGGGTTTCTCGAGCTCCTCTACACGCCGGCGGCGATGGTGTTGGCCCAGGTCGTGATCGCGTTTCCGATCGTGGCCGGGCTGACCCTGGCGGCGGTGCAGCAGCTGAACCCGAACCTGCGCCTTCAGCTGCTGGCGCTCGGCGCCTCGCGCGTCCAGCTGCTGGGCCTCCTCCTGCGGGAGGTGCGGCTGCCGCTCCTCGCGGCCGTCATGGCGGGCTTCGGAGCGGTCATCTCCGAGGTCGGCGCGTCGTTGATGGTGGGCGGGAACATCCGCCACTCGACCCGCGTGCTGACGACGGCGACCGTGCTGGAGACCGGCAAGGGGAACTTCGAGATCGCGATCGCGCTCAGCATCATCCTGCTCGCCATCACGTTCGCCGTGAACTGGGTGCTGACGACCGTCCAGCAGCGGAGCGGCCGGCGGTGAGTCGGCCCATCCTCGCGGCGCGTGACCTCGAGATCCGGCGGGGGGTGGACCTCGTCCTGCGGGTGCCCGCGCTCGAGGTGCGAGAGGGCGAGGTCCTGGCGATCATCGGTCCCAACGGGGCGGGGAAGTCGAGCCTCCTGCGCGTTCTCGCCCTGCTCGAGGCGCCCGCGGCGGGCGAGCTGCGGTTCCGTGGCGAGAGGGTCGAGCTCCGGACGCGTTCTCTGCTGGCGCTCCGGCGCCGCATGGCGGTCGTGTTCCAGGAGCCGCTGCTCTGCGACATGACGGTCGAGCGCAACGTTGCCCTCGGCCTCCGGCTTCGCGGCCTCGACGGCGCCCGGGGCGCGGTCGAGCGATGGCTCGCGCGCCTCGGCGTCGCGCACCTGCGCCGGCGCCCCGCGCGAACGCTCTCGGGCGGTGAGGCGCAGCGGGTGAACCTGGCTCGCGCGCTCGTGCTCGATCCCGAGGTGCTCTTGCTCGACGAGCCGTTCGCCGCCCTCGACCCGCCGACGCGGAGCACCCTGCAGGCGGACCTGCGTGCGATCCTGGCCGAGACGCGCACGACCGCCGTGTTCGTGACCCATCACCGCGACGAGGCGCTGGCGCTCGGCGATCGTGTGGCCGTGCTGATGGGCGGCGCGGTCGCCCAGCTGGACGTCCCCGAGCGCGTGTTCGGCTTCCCGGCCGACGAGGAGGTTGCCCGCTTCGTTGGTGTCGAGACCCTGCTTCCCGGGACGGTGCTCGGTGCCGCCGAGGGGCTCGTGACCGTCCAAATCGCCGGCGCGACGGTCGAGGTCGCGGGGGAGGGGAGCGCGGGCCAGCGGGTGCTCGTCTGTCTCCGGCCGGAGGACGTTGCGCTCGCGCGCGCCGGCGCGCGGGCCTCGAGCGTCCGCAATCACCTCGCGGGCCGGATCACCGCCATCGTCCCGCTCGGCTTCCTCGCACGGGTCGTCGTGGACTGCGGGGTGCCGATGGTAGCCGTCGTGACGCGGCGCTCACTGGGGGAGCTCGGCCTGGCGGAGGGAGAAGGGGTGATCGCGTCGTTCAAGGCGACGGCCGCGCATCTGCTGCGCCGCGGGTGAGCCGACGCGGGCGGCGAGCGGCACCTCGACCGGGCAGTGCAGTATTGACGGAGCCAGTGCTAGGGACTATGCCGTGCGAAAGTAGCGGCCGAGCGGCCACGCGAACAGACTCACCACCAGGAGGTCTGTCGTGAAAGTTCCCCTCCTTCCCGGGCGTCCCTCGCCGCGATCCTCGCGCCAGAGGCAGCAAGGCGCGCCTCGACCGGCCCGATGACTCACCTCAGGTGTCGCTCTCGAAGCTGAGGAGGTGTCTCCATGGAAGTGACCAGACGAGACTTTCTCCGCTATTCCGCCAGCGCCGCCGGCGGCACCGCACTGGCGGGCCTCGTCGGCTCGGGGGTCCCTCTCGGACCGGTTGTCGCCCAGGCGCAGGAGCTCCGAATCAAGGATGCGAAGGTGACACCCAGCATCTGTCCCTACTGCTCCGTGGGATGCGCCACGCTCGTCCACACGGTCAACGGGCAGATCGTCAACATCGAGGGCGATCCCCGGAGCCCGCACAACGAGGGGACGCTCTGCCCAAAGGGAGCGGCGATCTTTCAGCTGCACGTCAATCCGAATCGCCCGACGCAAGTCCTGCACCGTGCGCCCGGCGCGGCCGAATGGGAAGTGTGGAACATCGATCGCGCCATGGACCGCGTCGCCGCGCTGGTCAAGACGACGCGCGACGAGACGTTCATCGAACGACTCCCGAACGGCAAGCTCGTCAACATGACGCCGGCCGTCTTCGCCCTGGGCGGCGCCACGCTCGAGATCGAGTTCAATCACGTCCAGCAAAAGCTCATGCGCGGTCTCGGCGTCGTGGCCATCGAGAATCAGGCACGTATATGACATAGCTCCAGCGTCCCCGGTCTGGGGACCAGGTTCGGTCGCGGTGCAGCGACCCTCTATCCGCGGAGCATGGCGGACTCGGACTGCATCGTCGTCATGGGTTCGAACATGGCCGAGAACCATCCCGTCGCTTTCCGCTGGCCCATGAAGGCGAAGGTGGAGCACGGCGCGAAAATCATCCACGTCGACCCGCGCTTCACTCGCACCAGCGCGGTCGCGGATATCCATGCGCCGATCCGTGCCGGCTCGGACATCATCTTCCTCGGCGGCCTCGTCAACTACGTGCTCAACAGCGAGAAGTGGAACACGGACCCGTTCTTCAGGACCTGGGTCGTCAACTATACGAACGCCGCAACGATCGTCAGCGAGGCCTTCAGGGACACCGAGGAGCTGAACGGAGTCTTTTCGGGGCTGGTGCGCTACGAGGGCGGCCTCGCCGAGTGGCCGTTCAACGGCTTCGTCGGCGAGTACGACGGCGCGAGCTGGCAGTACGCTCGAACCCCGCCCACAGCCGCCGGCCGCGAGCTCCCGCACGGACCACCGTTCGATCCGCTGGTGGCGGCACTCGTTCCACCGGCGCCGCTTCGCGACGAGACGCTGCAGGACCCGCGGACCGTTTTCCAGATCGTGAAGCGACATTTCAGCCGCCACACGCCCGAGGTGGTCGAACGGGGCACGGGTTGCGCGAAGGAAACGTTCCTCAAAGTGGCCGAAACGATCCTCGCCAATTCCGGCGCCGACCGTACCGTTTCGTTCGCCTACGCCGTCGCCTGGACGCAGCATACCAACGGCGTCCAGATGATCGGCGCCTGCGCGCTCCTCCAGCTCCTTCTCGGGAACGTCGGCCGGCCGGGCGCGGGCGTCATGGCGCTTCGGGGCCACGCGTCGATCCAGGGATCGACCGACGTTCCTACCCTCTACCACTCGATCCAGGGGTACATGTCGGCGCCATCGGCCCTCAAGAAGCACGACACGCTCCAGGATTATCTGACGGCAGAGGTCGTACCGACCGGCTGGTTGGCCAACACGCCCACGTACATGGTCTCCTACCTCAAGTCCATGTACGGGGAAGCCGCCACCCGCGAGAACCAGTTCGGCTACGACTGGCACCCGAAGATCCTCGGCGATCACTCCCACCTGGCGATGTTCGCGGCGATGAATGCGGGAAGGGTCAAGGGGATGATCTGCATCGGCCAGAATCCCGCGACGTCGCTCAACGCCAAGCTCGAGCGTCAGGCGCTGCGCAAGCTCGACTGGCTGGTGGTCAAGGACAACTGGCTCCACGAGACCGCGCAGTTCTGGAAGACGGCGCCAGAGATCAAGAACGGCGAAGTGGCGACGGGAGACATCAAGACCGAGGTCCTCTTCTTTCCCGCCACCCAGGTCGCCGAGGACGACGGCACCTACACCAATACCCAGCGCCTGCTGCAGTTTCACCACAAGGCCGCCGAGCCGCCCGGCGATTGTCGGTCCGATCCGGGATTCGTGTACGACCTCGGCAAGCGACTCAAGAAGCTCTACGCGAAGTCCACGCTGCCGCGCGACGAAGGCTTCAAGCACCTCGTCTGGGACTACGAATCCGGCGACCCTGCCGAGCGCAAGAAGAGCGAGCCTTCGGTCCTCAAGATTCTGAAGGAGATCAACGGCTTCTACACCGACGACCCGGGCCGCCACGTGCGGGGCTTCGGTGAATTGAAGGATGACGGCTCGACCACCTGCGCCTCGTGGATCTACTCGGGTGTCTATCCGTCGCTCGACGAGAATCTCGCCGCCAGGCGCACTCCCGATCCGCCGGGTCAGCCCGGCGCGCAGCTCAACTGGGGTTGGGCGTGGCCGTCGAATCGACGCATCATGTACAACCGCGCCTCGGCCGATCCGCAGGGAAAACCGTGGAGCGAGAGGAAGAAGTGGGTGTGGTGGGACGCAGAGAAGAAGGCATGGGCCGGCTACGACGTGCCGGACTACCCGGTCACGAAGGCCCCGACCGATCAGGCAAAGCCCGGCGCCGCCGGCATGGACGCCCTCCCCGGGACCGCTCCCTTCATCATGCGGCCGGACGGCCTCGGCTGGCTGTTCGTGCCCGCCGGGCTGGTTGACGGGCCACTCCCGACGCACTACGAGCCGGCCGAGTCGCCCGTCAAGAATCCGCTCTACCAGCAGCAGAGCAGCCCCGTCCTCAAGTACTGGCAGGATGCCGACAACCCGCTCGCGCCGGTGGGTGACCCGAAGTATCCGCACATCATCACGACGTTTCGGCTCACCGAGCACTATCTCGCCGGCGCGATGAGCCGCTGGAGCCCGTGGCTCACCGAGCTGCAGCCCGAGCTCTTCATCGAGATCAGCCCCGAGCTCGCCGGCGAGAAAGGGATCGCCAATCTCGATTGGGTCAGGATCTCGAGCCCACGTGGGACCGTCCGCGCCAAGGCGCTCGTCACACGCCGGATGCGTCCCTTCACGATCGCCGGCAAGGTCGTCCATCAGGTCGGCATGCCCTGGCACTGGGGATACGAGGGCCTCTCCAAAGGCGACATCGTCAATGAGCTGACGGCGCTCGTCGGCGAGCCGAACGTCTCGATTCACGAAGGAAAAGCCTTCGTCTGCAACGTCGAGAAAGCCTAGCCGTTCGGATCGGAGCGACACATGCCCGAGCCCATGGGATTCTACACGGACACCACCGTCTGCATCGGCTGCAAGGCGTGCGAGGTCGCCTGCAAGCAATGGAACCAGCTTCCCAGCACCCATGGCGGCGTGAGCACGATGAGTGGCGACAGCTACGACAACACGCGCCGCCTGGACGGTACCCACTGGCGTCACGTGAAGTTCATCGAGCAGTTCCCCGAGGATCGGAAGGACGGCCGCTGGCTGCTCATGAGCGACGTCTGCAAGCACTGTGTCCAGGCGGCCTGCCTCGAGGTGTGCCCGACGGGCGCGATCATCCGAACGGAATTCGACACGGTCGTCATCCAGTCGGACGTCTGCAACGGGTGCCGCGACTGTATCTCCGCGTGTCCCTTCGGTGTCATCGAAGTCAACCCAGTATCCAACACCGCCCAGAAGTGCACGCTCTGCTATGACCGGATGCAGGGCGGCATGGAGCCGGCGTGCTCCAAGGCATGCCCGACCCAGTCGATCCAGTTCGGCACGATCAGCGAGCTGCGCGAGAGAGCGCAAAAGCGCGTCGATCAGCTCCATCAGATCGGAGAGAAGAGGGCCTACCTCTACGGCGCGGACGAGAAGATGCTCGGCGGACTCAACTCGTTCTACCTGCTGGTGGACAAGCCCGAAGTCTATAGGCTGCCGCCCGATCCGAAGCTGCCGACGCGGAATCTGCGTTCCGGTGCGTTCTTCTCGATCTTCGGGGCCATCCTGATCGGCGTGATTGGGATCCTCAACTTCCGCAATCGAGGCGCTGCCGACAGAGACGAGACGCGGCCATGAACGCAGTCCCCTCCAGCACCTACTTCTCCGCTCCTCCCGACTGGGGCTGGCTGATCGCTTCGTACTTCTTCCTCGGAGGCCTTGCCGGCGGCTGTTACTTCTTCGCTGCGCTCATCGATCTGTTTGGCCGACCCGAGGATCGTCCCCTCGCCCACCTGGGCTACTACATCGCGTTGCCATGCCTGATTCTGAGCGGGATGCTGTTGACTCTCGATCTCGGACGGCCGCTGCGCTTCTGGCACATGCTGATCGAGTCCAACACGTATCGGCCGATGCTGAAGCCGTGGTCTCCGATGTCGGCTGGCTCGTGGGCTCTGTTGTCGTTTGGAGCATTCACGTTCCTGGCCTTTCTGGCCGCGCTCGCCGAGGAGGACCGTCTCGCCTGGGCACCCCGCGTCCGTCCGCCCGGGCTGGTCGGCGTGCTGATCGCGGTGGTCGGGGGAATTCTCGGCGTGTACGTCGCCGGTTACACGGGAGTCCTTCTCGCCGTGACGAACCGTCCGATCTGGTCGGACACGCCGCTTCTGGGCATGCTCTTCGTCGTTTCGGCGGCGTCCATCTCGGCGGCATCGATGATTCTCCTGTCACATCCATCGAGAGCGACCATGCCCGGTCTTGCCGCGCTGCACCGCATCGACTCGTGGGCCGTCGCATTGGAGCTTCTCGTGTTGATCGCCGTCGTGATCTCGCTGGGTCCCGTAATGCGTGCGTGGCTGAACGCCTGGGGCCTCGTCCTCTTCGTCGGCGTCGTCGTCCTCGGAATGCTGATTCCCCTGGCCCTCTACTGGCGCAGAGAATCACTCGGCGATCGCACCCCGACGGCGGCGGCCGCATTGGTACTGGTCGGCGGGTTCATTCTTCGCGTGGTGATCGTCTTCTCGGCCGAAGGAGTGTGACGTGCGCCGTGTGGCGACGACGGTGATCGGCCTCTTCCTCTCTCTCGTCGGCTGCACGAGCCCGGAGGCGACGCGCGCTCGCGGCAGCGGTCCGGGCGCCGACGTCGGCAACCGCAGCGAGATCGTGGAGATGCACGAAGGCTCGAAGCCGTTCTACGAAACCCCGGAACTCATTCCCACCACGCATCCGTCCCTGGCTCCCGCCGATCAGGCGGCCGAGCTGAGCCACCGATGACGGCGGTCGAAGCCGGCGTGCAGGTTCTCGAGCGGCGGCACCCGGAATGGAAGCCGTGGCTCACGGTGGTGCACACACTGCTGACCGAGACGGCCAATCCCGCGTGGGACGCGGTCGTTCCCGTTCGTACCGAGACGCAGCACGGTAAAGTTCCGCTGCTGGCCGAGGCCACCGTACGTTTCGAGGAACGTCTGGTTCGCCGCCTATTGGACCAGCTGCTGCGAACCGCCTGCCGAAGCGGAACTCCCAAGCTCGCGACCCTGGAGCGGGTGCTACACGCCGAGCTCGACGCCCTGACGCTGTTCAGAGCCTCCCTGTGCCAGGACAGTGACCGGATCGCGGCGGTCGCGGCGGTCTTCTCGGCGGACCCCGACGCCCTCAAGGCGATCGCGGCACTCGCGCCCGTCCCCTTCCTCCAGGCGTGCAACCGTCGGTGGGTCTCTCTCAGATCGGCAAGCTGGGTGGAAGGGTATTGTCCCGTCTGTGGCGCGTGGCCGACATTGGCCGAAGTGCGAGGGATCGAGCGCAGCCGGTACTTGCGCTGCGGCCGCTGTGGCGGAGAGTGGCAGGCCCACTGCTTGTTCTGCCCCTACTGCGGCATGACCGATCACAGGGAGCTCGTCTCCCTCGTGCCGGAGAAGAGCGGCACGGCCGGCGTGATCGACGCGTGCAGGCGCTGTCTCGGCTACGTGAAGACGCTCACGACGCTCCAGGGGAGCCCACCCGCCAAGGTTCTCCTCGACGACCTCGCCACCGTCGATCTCGACGTCGCCGCCTTTGAACAGGGGTATGGCCGCCCCGAAGGCGCAGGGTATCACCTCGACGTGACCGTGACGGAGCAGGGGCCTCGCGTGAGCGCATGAGAACGGCCAAGGAGTCTCTTCGCCCTGCCGACGTCTGCAAGGCGTTGCTCGCTGCGCTCGAAGCCTCTGAAGGACGCAAGCGAAAGCGCAAGCGCGACCAGACGCCCGACACGATCGGCTTGTCGATCAAGCGGTCGCTTCTGGAGCGGGCCGTTCGAGAGGATCCGAGTCCGGAAGGATTCGCAGAATGGCTGCTCCGCTACCCCGTCGATTGCGATACACCGCAATGGGCCGGCGCCGTCTCCGCCATGGCCCGAGCCGTGCTGGAGGAGTGGCGCCTGGCGCATTCCCTGGACGGGTTCAGAGCCTGGCTCGAGCAAGGGGCGCCATCCGACGACACGAACGACGACAGACCAAGGGAGCGATCTTCGTCATGACGAACCGTTCCGGCGAGATGCGCACGCAGGGCATGCCCGATGCGAGCGCCATCGTGCTCGCCGGAGGCCAGAGCTCCCGCATGGGCAGACCCAAGGCCTCGTTGCTCTTCGACGGCGAGCCGCTCCTGGTGCACATCGTGCGCGCGCTGAGTCACCTGTTCTCCGAGATCGTCGTCGTCGCAGCGCCCGCGCAGGAGCTGCCCTTCGTACCCGCGATGGTAGTGCGGGACCAGGTCGCTCATCAGGGCCCCGTCGGAGGACTCTGCTACGGCTTGAAGGCGATCGGCAGCGAAGTCAGCTTCGTCACCTCCTGCGACGTCGCATTTCTGAACTCGCGACTGATCTCGTACCTCCTGTCTCGCATCTCGGACTGCGACGTCGTCGTGCCTCATTGGCAGCAACGTCTTCAACCACTGCACGCGGTGTACCGGAGGAGCGTGCTGCCGCTCCTCGAAGGCCAGCTCGAGCGCGGCGAGCTCAGACCGGTCCATCTGTTCGATCGGGTTCGCACGTGCACGGTCGGGGAAGACGAGATCCGCCGTTTCGATCCCGACGGCCTGAGCTTTCTCAACATGAACACGCCGGCGGACTACCAGGAGGCATTGAGCCGATGGGAACGGCTCGGACGGTCCAACATCGTCTCGAGCGCGGAGCCTCCGGTGACGTGCACCGTCGAGCTCTTCGGTGTCGCGCGCCTGCTCGCAAAGACGCGGGCGGTCTCGCTGTCGCTGCCGTCGGGAGCGACGCTGTCTCATGTGTATGCGGCGCTCGGCGCGACGCTGCCGATGCTGCTGGGACGGGTGATCAGCCCGGAGGGAAGGCGGCTGTCGCCGGGCTACGCGTGCAACCTGAACGGCCTCGACTTCGTTCGCACCACGACCGCCACGATCAACTCGGGAGACACGATCTTCATCCTCTCCGCGGACGCGGGAGGCTGACGTGCACGGGTTCCACGGCCGGCTCCTGCACGTCGATTTGAGCAAGGGCAGAGCCTCGTGGCACGATCTCCCCGAGCGCCGCCTGCGCGCATTTCTCGGCGGCATCGGCTTGGGGACGAGTCTGCTCTACGAGCATGCGCCTCCAGGAGTCGAGCCGCTGTCGCCGGCCAACCCTCTGATCTTCACCAGCGCGCCGCTCGTCGGTACCAATCTCACGACGACCGCGAAGTTCGCCGTCGTCACCAAATCGCCGCTCACCGGCTTCATCGGCGATTCGCTCTCGTCCAGCCACTTTGCCCTGGAGCTGAAGCGCACGGGCCTCGATGCCGTCGTGATCACCGGCCGAGCGCCGTCGCCGGTCTATCTCTCGATCGCCGATGGACACGTGGAGGTTCGGGACGCGGAGCATCTGAAGGGCAAGAGCCCGGCCGAGACCGAGGCTGCGATCAGGTCGGCGGAGCGCTCTCACGGGTTCAGAGTAGCAGCCATCGGCCGAGCGGGAGAGAGCTGCGTTCGCTTCGCGACCATCAGCAATGAAGGCCGCCACGCCGGACGTGGCGGCGCCGGCGCGGTCATGGGATCGAAGAATCTCAAAGCCATCGCCGTGCACGGCACTCGCGAGACCTCGGTCGCGAATTCGCGGCAGGTCGATACCATCGTCGACGCCTTGAGGGAGCGCAGCCTCGGTTCGTTGACGGACAAGTATCGAACTATCGGAACGGTCGCCAACCTGGCGGTCTTCGATCGGCTCGGCACGTTGCCCACGCACAATTTCCAGCGCTCGACCTTCGATGACGCGGAAGCTCTGAGCGGAGAGACACTGACGGAGAACCATTTCAGTCGCAGGCACGGATGCGCGTCGTGTACGATTCGCTGTGAGCGTCTGTTCCGATCGCTCCGCGGTGAGGAACAGCGGCTCGAATACGAGACCCTTTTTGCGCTCGGGCCGCTGTGCGAGATTCGCGATCCGGAGGCTGTGCTCGAGGCTGCGCGGCTCTGCGATCTCTACGGCATGGATACCATCAGCACCGGCGGGACCCTCGCCTGGGCCATGGAATGCGGCGAGAGAGGACTGTTGCCCGAGACCCGGCAACTCGGCCTGGGTTTCGGCCGCCCGGAGGGCCTTCTCGCGGCCATTCCGCTGATCGCGGCGCGAGAAGGCATTGGCGCGTTGCTTGCCCAGGGGTCGAGGCGGGCGGCGCTCGACGTCGGCGGGGAGAGCGCGTACTGGGCCATGCACGTGAAGGGCATGGAGCTGCCGGGTTATGACCCGCGGAGCCTGAAGACCATGGCGCTCGGGCTGGCGGTGAGCCCGCGCGGCGCGTGCCACAACCGTTCCGGCGCGTATGAAGCGGACTTCTCGGGGGCGGTCGATCGGCTGCGCGGCGATCGTGGCCGAGGCGCCCTGGTGGCGGCATCCGAGGATTTCGCCGCGGTCCTGGATTCCCTGATCGTCTGTAAATTTCTTCGCAAATGCTTCGCCGACTTCTACGGGGAAGCTGCCGAGCTGCTGACGCACGTGACGGGGTGGCCCGCTTCCGACCGCGAGCTTCGCCGGGTCGGGGAGCGGATCAACATCGTCAAGAGACTCTTCAACCAGCGCGAAGGTTGGCGACCGGAGGATGACTGGCTTCCTTCACGGCTGCTGACCGAGGCGCTCCCCTCCGGCGTCGCGGAGGGCGTTGGCCTGAGCGCTTCCGAGCTCAGAGAAATGATTGGAGGATATTACGAAGCGAGGGAATTGGACGCGAACGGCTTCGTGACCGAAGCGAGACTCGGCGAATTGGAGGCGGGAGTCGAACCATGCCAAGCGACGAGACACGGCGCGTACTGAAGCTGTTCGGCGTCGCGGTAACCGCATACGAGGACGCCCTCGAAGCCGGCGCACCGGTCGAGGAAG
>WNFT01005206.1_pt1 | contig 11360 bp, 6 predicted proteins | sample 5400191 | NCBI WGS metagenome assembly WNFT01 (sample SAMN13153359, study PRJNA577476) | soil metagenome | isolation source: 80 cm saprolite under Madrone tree | place: USA:California | collected 2016-06-14
CGTGTTGGCCGGTGTGGCCCGTCTCAAGGCGAGCGTGACCGCGGCTCACGCCACCGGGTCACCGTGACGGAGGTTGAGTCGATGCGCATTGCGTTGGTCGCCGAGGACTACTATCCGCAGCTCGGGGGCGTCCCCGAGCACGTGCACAATCTCGCCCTGCAGCTCAACAGCTGGGGGCACCCGACCACTGTGGTCGCCTCCTACATGGGCGCCTATCCGGACGCCAAGTTCGTGCACCGCGTGGGGACAAGCCGCGTGATTTACTCGAACGGCGGCGTGTCGCGAGTGACCATTGGCTGGCGGCTGCGGCGACGCCTCGAGGAGGTCTTCCGGAACGGCCGCTACGACATCGTGCACGTGCACGGCGGGCTCGCGCCCACGCTCGGATTGGCCGCACCATTCGCCGCGTGGCGGGCCGGCATCCCGGTGGTCGCGACGTTTCACTCGTGGTTTCGCCGCTCGGTCGGCTGCCGGGTGTTCCGGCGGCCGCTGCAGCGGATCCTCGAGCGTCACGCCGCGACGATCGCGGTGAGCCGGCCGGTCGTGGATGCGAACGCGCGCTATTTCCACGCGGACTGGGACATCATCCCGAACGGCGTCGATACGACCTTCTTCCGGCCCAACGGGGGAGGCCGGCGGCCGACGGACGCCCTCACCGAGCATCCGCGGCTGCTGTTTCTGGGGCGCATCGAGCCGCGTAACGGTCTGGGCACACTGCTGGACGCGATGCCACGCATCCTCGCGCACTATCCCAAAGCCGTGCTCACCGTGGCGGGAGACGGGCCGTGGCGGCGCTACTACACGCGCCGCGCGCGGGAGCTGGGCAGGAGCGTGCGATTCGTTGGACAAGTGTTCGCCGACCGACCCGCGTACTACGGCTCGGCGGATCTGTACCTCTGTCCCACGAGAATCGCCTCCTTCGGCGTCACACTGCTCGAGGCGATGGCCTGCGGCACGCCGATGATCGTTTCGGATAACGTCGGCTTTCGCTCGGTGATCGACGGCGGCGAGGAGGCGGTGCTGATCCCGGCGGACGACCCCACGACCTGGGCGGACACGACGATCGCCCTGCTGGGCGATCCGGAGCGTCGCGCGGCGATGGGGCGTGCCGGCGTCGAGAAGGCAGCCCGGTTCGCCTGGCCGCGGATCGCGCGTCAGGAGCTCGCGGTGTACGAGCGCGTACTGGGGCGAAGCGCCAGGGCTGCGACGAAGCCCGCCACCGATTCACGATACGTCCGCGCGCCCATGAAGACATCGGTGATCGCCTCGACCAGTCGCTGACCGACCCGTCCGAAGACCCAGCGTCGCGCCCGCGGGTGCTCGTACAACAGACGGGCGAGCATGCGCGCGACGCGCAGCTCGGCGAGCATGGGCTGCAGCGCCGTGTGGTAGCCGGCGCGGGCGCGGGGTGGATCGAGCTCACTCGCGATGATCGCGTCGGCTGCGAGCCCGCCGCTCCGCGCCGCCGGACTGATCCCTTCCGCCGTCACCGGGTCTGCGAGCCCCGCCGCGTCTCCGACCAGGAGCATCCGCTCGCGCGCGAGCGGTCCGGCGCGCGGGCGGACCGGAATCACGAAGCCGTGGCGCTCCATCGCCCGCGGCGCCAAACCAATCACCCGCAGATACTCCTCGAGCTGGCGGTGCAAATTGATCGCGCCGCGGTGCGTCGTCAGCACGCCCACCGAGAGATGCGCCGTCTTAGGGAACACCCAGGCGTATCCGTGGGGGATGACGCCCACATCGAACCGCGCCACACCGCCGAAGCGGTCGAGCGTCGCGTCGTCGACGCGCACCTCGTACTCGAGCGCGGGGATGAGGTGTCGCCCGTCGTCCCACCCCGCCAGCCGGGCGAGCTCGCCCGTGGCGCCGTCCGCTGCGATGACGAAGGCTGCGGTCACCGGACCCGCATCGGTCTCGAGCCGGACCTCGCGCGGGCCGTGGCTCACGCCGCGCACCGTACACGGCGCGCGCAGCGCCGCGCCGGCGGCCACCGCGGCCGACGCGAGCAGCTGGTCCAGCCGGTCGCGCATCGTCATGGCGATGATCGGGGGCGCCGGAGGTTCGCGCGCGGCGCGGTAGTGCCGGTTCGCATCGAACAGATGCAGCTCGGCCTGCGGGCAGCGCCGCTCCAGCACCCGGTCCACTTCCGGCGGCAAGAGTGCGAGCGCCCGGGCGACGAGACCGCCACCGCACGTCTTGTAGCGGGGGAGCGCGCCGCGCTCGAGCAGCGCGACCGACAGGCCGTGGCGGGCGAGGGTGAGCGCGGCGGTCGCACCGGCGGGGCCGGCGCCGACGACGGCGACGTCGAACATGGTGATCATTAAGTTACCCCCCATGACCAAACTCGCTGCTGCAGCAACCGCTGTGCTGGTCGCCCTCTCGGTCGCGACCGCGTGCCGCGCCCAGACTCCGGCGGGTGAAGCGGGAATGGACGCGATGGACTCGACCGACCAGCAGACCGCCCATGCCGTCCATGAGGCCATGAGCGGCTCGATGTCCATGGATCCGCATCTCGTGCTGTCGCCGGTTCGCCCGGGGAGCCGCGCCGACTCGACCCGGGCGGCCCAGCTCGTGGCGCAGATCCGGACGGCGCTCGATCGCTATCACGACGTGCATGCCGCCGAGGCGGACGGGTTTCGCAAGTTTCTTCCGGGCGTTAGGCAGGCGATCTATCACTTCACGAGCTGGCGCTGGGCGCTCTCCGCCACGCGCCGGTTCGATCCCGCCAGGCCCACGTCGCTCTTGTACCGGGAGGGTCCGGGCGGGACGCTCGTGCTCGCGGGAGCGATGTACACGGCCCCTGACCGCACGTCGCTCGACGCGCTCGACCGGAGGATTCCCCTGTCGGTCGCACGCTGGCACGAGCACGTGAACTGGTGCCTGCCGCCCGTGGGCCAGCGGGAGCGGTGGCGCGAGACGCGCGATGGGAAGCCCGTGTTCGGTCCCAAGTCGTCGATTGCGACTGCGGACGCGTGCGCGGCCGCGGGCGGGCGATTCGTGCCGCGCCTCTTCGGATGGATGGTGCACGTCATGGCCTTCGGGAGCGACGATCCAAAGGTGATCTGGGACGCGGAGCACGAGCATATGCACCAGTGACGCGACGCCCGGCCGCGCTGCGCTTGGGGCCGCTCGTCGCGGTGATGTTTTTCACCGTTTCGGGCGGACCGTTCGGCTTGGAAGGGCTGGTCGGCTCGGTGGGGCCGGGGGTCGCGCTGCTGCTGCTGGTCGCGACGCCCCTCATCTACAGCATTCCCGAAACGCTGCTCATCGGCGAGCTGGCCTCGATGCTGCCTGTCGAAGGCGGCTACTACCAATGGGTGAAACGGGCGTTCGGTCGCTTCTGGGGGTTCTGGAACGGCTGGCTCTCCTGGACCTATTCGCTCCTCGACATGGCGATCTACCCGGTGTTGTCCATCCAATACCTGCGGTTCTTCGCCCCGGGGCTGTCGCAGCTCGAGGCCTGGCTCGTGGCGGTGGCGCTGATCTGGGGAGCAACGTGGCTCAACCTCCGAGGGACGCTCGTGGTGGGGACGGCGTCGGGCTGGTTCGTGGCGACCGTCCTGCTGCCTTTCGGGGTGCTGGTGGGTGTGGCAATCGCGCGCTGGATCGCGCAGCCGGGAACGCTCGTCCCGGTCACGCCGTTCCACGCCGCGGGCAGCTCGTTCCTCGGGGCTTTGGGCCTGGGCGTCTCACAGAGCATCTGGAACTACTCGGGCTGGGACAACGCGTCGACGATCGGCGGGGAGATCGAGCACGCGTCGGCGACGTACCCGCGGGCCCTCGCGCGCACCCTACCGCTCGTGACGGTCGTGTACCTGCTCTCGGTAATTCCCGTGCTCGCGCTCACGCCGTGGACGGCGTGGACTGACGGCGCGTGGCCGGACCTCGCCGCTCGCGTCGCGGGCCCGTGGCTGGGGCGCTGGCTCGCGGCGGCGGGGATGGTGAGCGCATTCGCGCTCTTCAACGCGCTGCTGCTCGTGTACTCCCGCATTCCACTGGTGCTCGCGCAGGACGGTCTCCTGCCGGGAGCGCTCGCGAGAACCGACGCGCGCGGCACGCCGCGCAACGCGGTGCTGGTCTCGGCGGTGGTGTATTCGGTGTTCGCGCTGTTGCCGTTCGGCGGATTGCTCGCCGGAGATGTGCTGCTCTACAGCACGGCGCTGGCACTCGAGTTCGCGGCGCTGGTGCGGTTGCGGCGCGCGGAGCCCGAGCTGCGCGGCGCGTTCCGCGTGCCGGTGGGGGTGCCGGGATTGGTGGCGCTCGCGGCGCTGCCGATCCTGCTGCTCGTCGCCGGCGTCGCGCTCGAGGTGCGGAGCCGGGCGATCGGGCTGCCGGGGGTGCTGGTGGCGCTAGCGCTCGCTGCCGCCGGGCCACCCTTGTACGCCGGGCTGCTCGCGCGCCGAGCGCGGCTCGAGCCGGGGCGCGCGCCGTGACGCCATTGTTCGCCCTCCTTGCGGACCTCCGAAAACGCGCGCAACATAGCGGTCGTTGAACTTTCGTGCGGCACAGCCGCGGCCATTGCGCACCAGGTCTGGAGGAATCGTGGTACAGCGCCTCTCGCTTGTCTCGCTCGCGCTGAGCTTCGCGGTCGGCATCGCGGCCGCTCAGCAGCGCTCCATCACCGGGAAAGTCGTCAGTGCGACCACCTCCGAGCCCGTGGCCGGGGCCACGGTCTCGGTGATAGGGACTCCGATCTCGGCCATCTCGAACGATCGCGGCGAGTTCTCGCTTGCCGGGCCCGGAGGCACGGTGACGTTGTCGGTCCGCGCCGTCAGCTACAAGCGTCGTCAAGTCACTGTGCCCGGGGATCAGGCCAGGGTCAGCGTGAGCCTCGAGCCGGACGTCTTCAATCTCGAGGCGGTCGTGGTGACCGGGCAGGCGACCGGGGTGGAGCAGAGGAACTTGGCCAACGCCGTGACGACCGTGACCTCGGAGCAGCTGGATCGTGCTCCGACGCAGACCATCGAGAGCGCCCTCCAGGGGAAGATTCCTGGGGCGCTGATCCAGATGAACTCGGGCGCCCCCGGGGGCGGCGGCCAGATCAACCTGCGCGGAGTCACGACGATCAATGCGGGCGTGGACCCGCTGATCGTGCTCGACGGCATGGTGATCGCCAACGATGCGATCGGCAGCAACATGAACGCGATCACGGCAGCGGCGGCGGGCGGCAATGCGTCGAATCAGGACAACCCGGTGAACCGCCTCGCGGATATCAACCCCGCGGACATTCAGAGCATCGAGGTGCTGAAGGGCGCCTCCGCGGCGGCGATCTACGGGTCGCAGGCGGCGAACGGCGTGATCATCATCAATACGCGCCGAGGCCATCCCGGCGCTCCTCGCTTCAGCCTCACGCAGCGGTTCGGCACATTCGATGTTTCTAACCGTCTGGGCTCTCGTAGGTTCGCGGACGCGGCTGAAGCGGTTGCCGCGTTTGGGCCAAACGCTGCCGGCTTCTGCACCCTCCCCGGCGGTGCATGTCCGGCCTTCGATAACGAGGGCGCCCTGTACGGCGAACACCAGCTCGCCGTCGAGACCGACGCGAGCGTCACGGGCGGCAATGACCAGACGACGTACTACTTGTCGGGTCTGGTGAAGAGGGACGGTGGGATCGCCCCGAACACTGGCTATCAGAAGCAGTCGATTCGCGCGAACTTAGACCAGGTCCTGGGCAACCGCTTCCGGATCAGCGTAAACCTGAACGCGGTGCACAGCCTCGCCAAACGCGGGATCTCCAACAACGACAATACCGGGACCAGCACGTTCCTGGTATTCCCGACGACCCCGAACATCATCGACCTGCGCCACTCGAGCAGCGGGTGGCCCATTAATCCGTTCGCCCCTTCGAATCCGCTCCAAACTTTCGCCGAGCTCAAGGATAACGAAGACGTGTGGCGCATCCTCGGTACGTCGACGGCCAAGGTGGATGCCGTCACGACACCGACCCAGCACCTGCAGTTCACGATGACCGGTGGTTTGGACTTTTTCAACCAGCGGAACGACATCTTGTCGCCTGCGGATCTGCAATACGAGCCCTTCGATGGACAGCCCGGCACCGTGGTCCTCGGCAAGGGACAAGACCTCCGGTTGAATCTGGTCGGCAGCGTCGTGCACACCTATACGCCAGCGTCGAACGCCTTTCAGGCGACAACGTCGGCGGGATTCCGATACGAGCACCGCGACCAGAACCTGACGAACGTGGTGGGCCGCTCGATCGCGCTGGGGCTCCAGAACGTGAGCCAGGCCGCGAGCATTACCTCCAGCCAGAGCGAGCAACCCCAGAAAACCGTCGGCTTGTACGCGCAGGAGGAGCTGCTCGCGGCGAGCCAGCGACTACTCCTGACGGCGGGTATTCGCGCCGACCGCGGCAGTGTAAACGGCGACCCGAGCCACTACTTCTTCTATCCCAAGGCCTCCGCTTCCTATCGCTTCGTGCAGCCGGCTGGCGGCGTCGATGAATTGAAGCTCCGACTCGCTTGGGGCCAGACTGGCAACCCGCCGCTGTTCGGCGCCCGCTACGTCCTCGACAGCACGAACGCGCTCGGCGGCCAGGTCGGCCAGTATCGGTCGTTGCGGCTCGGAGACCCGAGTATCAAGCCGGAGCGGAACACGGAGATCGAAGGCGGATTCGACGCCGCGTTCGGCGGGCAGACCTGGACGCTGGGCGTCACCGTGTATCAGAAGACCATTACGGACCTGCTGCTCGAGGCATCAGTGGCACCGTCGACCGGGTACCGGACGCGCATCTTCAACGGCGGCGAGCTGCGCAATCGCGGCGTCGAGGCGGCGCTCGCGGTATCACCGGTGCGGAAGGCGGAGGTGAACTGGGTGCTCCGCTCCACGTTCTACCTCAACCGCAGCAAGATCGTCGCGCTGCCTGTCCCGGCGTTCAACACCGGTGGGTTCGGCACCTCTTTAGGCGCTTTCCGGATCGCGCAGGACAGCGCGGCGACGCAGATCGTGGGGACAGAAGGTCTGGTCGGCGACGCGAACCCGGCCTTCCAGATGTCGTTCTCGAGCGACCTCGATTACAAGCGCTTCAGCGTTGGCTTCCTGTGGGACTGGAAGCACGGCGGCGACATCATCAACCTCACACAGCTGCTGTTCGACGCATTTGGCAATTCCGTCGACCAGGTTCCGGCCGGCAACACGCGGATCGGCACATGGGCGAGCGGGAAGACGAAAATCTACGTGCAGGACGGCTCGTACTTGAAGCTGCGCGAGCTGAACGTGGCCTACAGCCTGCCGCCCTCGGTCCCCCAGCACTTGGGGATGCGCACCGCACGCATTTCCTTCAGCGGACGCAACCTGCTGCGGTTCACACCCTACAAGGGGCTCGACCCCGAGGTGTCGAACTTCGGCAATCAAGCGATCGCGCGGAACATTGACGTGGCACCGTTCCCGCCGAGCCGCAGTTTCTTCTTCTCGATCGACATGGGGTTCTAACCATGCGCGCGCTCAAGACAGGGAGTGTCGATATGAAGAGGGCGTTTACCGGGCTCGCGTTGGCGGTCGCCGTGGGCGTCGGCGCTTGTAACTTCGAAATCACCAACCCGAACAGCCCAGCACCGATTGGGCCAAACGCCACCCCCGACCAGGTCAAAGCCGCAGCGGTCGGGACGCTCGTCGCGGTGCGGGTGGACGTCCCGCGCTGGGTGTTGGCCGGTGCGATCCTCGGGCGCGAGGGATACCGTCTCGACACGGCGGACCCGCGCTTCACCACCGAGCTGTTACACGGTCCGCTCGATCCGAGCAACGATGCGTTCGGTGGCGGGCAGTGGGCCGCCGAGTACCGGGCGATCCAAAGCGGTTATCAGATCCTCAATGTGATCGGCTCGGCTCAGATCGCGGCGGGAGAAAGGAATGGGGTACGCGGCTTCGTGCACACGATTCAAGCGGTCGCGTTCCTGATGGTACTCAACGCGCACACGCAGGACTCGATTCCGGTCGACGTGAACCGCACCGTCAGCCAGCCGCTGGCGCCGCTCGTCTCCAACGACTCGGCCTACAAGTTCGTCATCGGGCTGCTCGATTCCGCGAGGACTGAGCTTTTGGCGGCCACCGCCTTCCCCTTCGACCCGGGTCCGGGCTTCACCGGGTTCAACACCCCGGCGACATTCCTCACATTCAACCGCGGGCTCGCCGCGCGAGTGTGGACGTATCGCGCCAGTCCGGGCGCACCGGGGGTGAACTGCGCGGCCTGCCGAGACTCGGCGGCGACGGCGCTGGCCGCATCATTCCTCGACCCGACAGGGTCCATGGACCTCGGCGTCTTCCACGTGTTCAGCACCGGGAACCAGGACGCGCCCAACTCGCTCTCTCAAAGCCCGGCGTCGGCGATCAATCTCGTGCACCCCTTCATCAAGGCGTCGGCCGAGACCCAAAACGCGAGCACGCTCTTGGACAAGCGCTTCCTCGCGAAGGTGACGGATCGCAAGAGCGCGACGGCCACGGTCCCCGATACCTTTGCGCTGGCTTGCCTCAAGTCGGCACTCGCGTGGATTCGCTACCCGAGCCCGAACGCCACGATCCCGATCATCCGCAACGAGGAGCTGATCCTGCTCGACGCCGAAGCTCAATGGTTCAAGGCGGCGCCCAACAAAGTGCAGGCGGTCGCGGACTTGAATCTGATTCGCCAGGCCTCCGGAGGCCTGGCGCCCACCACCGTCACGACCGGCAGCCCGGATGCCGCCTTCCTCGATGAGCTGCTGACGCAGCGGCTCTACTCACTCATGTACGAGGGCGGGCACCGCTGGATCGACATGCGGCGATACGGCAGGCTGTCCCAGGTGATCATCGATCGCCCGACGGGATGCGCCGCGACCAAGGACACGGTCTCGGATAGGGTGTTCGCCAGCCTCCCGATCAACAGCTTCGAGGTGGAGGCGCGTAAGTAGCCGAGCGCCTGCGGGCTGTTCACCGCCGAGCGCGGGGAGCGCTCGGCGGTTTTTTCTATGCGTCCCGGTGCATGTTCTGTCGCAAACCGCGACCGCCCCTCCCGTCTTGCGGGGTCGCCGTTCGGGGGGCAGCATATGGGATGCTTCGTGCGGCTCACCGTCGTGAACTCCCTCGCCTTGCTCGAGGAGGCCTCGTGGTAAAGCGCCTTTCGCTCGCCGCGCTCTGCGCACTACCCCTGCTGGTCGCGTTGCCGAACTGGCTCCACGCCCAAGGTGGAATCATCCGCGGACGGGTCGCGGACCCCCAAGGCGCGCCGCTCCCGCGCGCGGCCGTGAGCGTGGACGCGATCGGGGCGCGCACCACCACCGACGACCAAGGGAGCTACGAGATCCGTGGCGTACCCACGGGCACGCACACCGTGCGCGTGCGGCTCCTCGGGTACGTGCCGCAGAGCGTCCAGGTCACCGTGAGCGGGACGCAGCCGACCCGTCAGGATTTCTCGCTCGTGGTCCAGCCGATCACGCTTTCGCCCGTAGACGTGACGGTCGGGTCCCGTGCCCGCCACGCAGCCGCGAACGAGCTGGCCGTCCCGGTCGACGTGTTCGGCGCCGAGGATATCAAGCGACAGGGCACAACTGAGATGAGCCAGATCCTGCAGCAGCTCACTCCATCGGTGAACTTCCCGCACCAAAGCGTCACCGACGCGGGCGACATCGTGCGCCCCTTTACGCTCCGTGGCCTCTCCCCCGACCAGACGCTCGTCTTGGTCAACGGCTGGCGCCAGCACCAGACCGCGCTGGTGAACAACTTCACCTACGGCATGGGCGCGGGCTCGAGCGGCGTGGACCTGAACACGATGCCGCAGAGCGCCCTCGACCGGATCGAGGTGCTGCGCGACGGCGCCTCGGCGCAGTACGGGTCCGATGCCATCGCGGGCGTCGTGAACTTGGTCATGAAGGAAGGGCAGTTCACGCCGTACGTGAACGTCGACGCCGGGCGCTATACGCCGCGCAACTATTCCGCTGACGGGACGACCGTCGACGTGAACGGCGGCTGGGGCATCGGGCTCGGCCGCGGCTCGCTCGCCTTGTTCGGCGAGTTCCTCGACCGCCAGCCGACCAACCGGGCGTACGCAGACCAGTTCGAAGACGCCGGTACGGGCGTCCCGGACTCCATAGACAGCCATGGCCAAGTGGTGATCAAGCGCAACCCGGTCGAGCAGCCGAGCGGCCACTGGGGTGACGGGCTCGAGAAGGACGTGTTGACGATGGCGAACTTCCGTATGCCTTTGAACGAGGCCCGGACGAGCGAGCTTTACGCCTTCGGCGGTTACAGCTTCCGTCGCGGAACGGGGAACGGGTACCGCCGCTGCGCGGTGGACTGCGCGAGCTTCATCACGGGGCGCGCCTGGCCGCAGATCTACCCGCTCGGCTACCTACCCGAGTTTCACCCTGACGTCGCGGACTACTCCGTCGCCGGTGGGTTCCGTGGTGCGACGCACGGCTGGTCGGTGGACCTCGGGGCTTCCTTTGGGCACAACGACTTCAAGTACAACCTACGGAACACCTCGAACGTGTCACTCGGGCCGTGCTTGAGCCCGACCGCGCCGTGCGCTCCGGGACCGGACCATATCCTGGGGACCGCAGACGACCTGGGAATCCCGAACCAGACCTCGTTCTTCGCAGGTCAACTGGCGCGCGAGGAGTTCGTCACCCAGGTCAACGTGACCAAGTCGTTGAACCTGGGTCTTCAAGCCCCCGCCAACCTCGCCTTCGGCGCCGCGTTCCGGCGGGAGCGCTATCAGATCACGCGGGGTGAGACGGCCTCCTGGATCGACGGCGGGCACCTGTCGCCAGACAGCGCAGGGTCCGACGGGATCTGGGGCACGGCGGACGATGATTCGACGACGCTCGCCGGCTCACAGGTATTCCCCGGCTTCGCTCCCAACAACGAATCCAACTCACATCGCACCAACGTCGGGGCCTACGCGGACCTCGAGACGCAGCTGACCCCCGAGTTGCTCGCCGACGTGGCGGGACGCTTCGAGCACTACAGTGACTTCGGCTCCCGGATGACGGGTAAGCTGGCACTGCGCTACCAGCCATCCAAGCAGTTCACCGTGCGCGGCGCCGCGAGCACCGGGTTCCGCGCACCGGGGATCAGCCAGGAGTTTTTCAGCAAGGTGGTCACCAACGTCATCGCCAATCAGGCGGTGCAGGTCGGCATCTTCCCGGTGGGTACGCACGCCTCACGCGTGCTCGGCGCGAAGCCGCTGCGCGACGAGACCTCGGTGAACCTGAGCGGGGGGGTCGCCTACTCACCCACGGGCAACCTAACGCTCACGGCAGACTACTTCTACATCAAGATCGACCATCGCATCATGCTGAGCGGGACTTTCCAACAGGATAGCACGCTCAAGATTCTGGCAGACAGTGGAGTCACCGGCATCGGGGCGCTTCAGTACT
>WNFT01005208.1_pt1 | contig 11360 bp, 7 predicted proteins | sample 5400191 | NCBI WGS metagenome assembly WNFT01 (sample SAMN13153359, study PRJNA577476) | soil metagenome | isolation source: 80 cm saprolite under Madrone tree | place: USA:California | collected 2016-06-14
GCCTCGGCACGATCCAGGTCGAATACTATGCCGCCACCAGCTGGGACCCTGCGATCAAGGCCGTGATCCTGACCGGTCCGTTCGGGAAGTTGCCATGGAAGTCGCGCAATATCCTCATCCAGAACGAGGACACTTACAAGAAGCTCGGCGCGGCTGCGCGCATCGCACTGGCGACCGGCAAAGCCGCCGATGTTCTGTCGATGCGAATGCCTTATCTTGGCGGCCGGCAGACGGCGGTGACCGCCCAGCATTTTCTCACTTATCGTGACGAACAGGCGAGCGCCGCCGACGGCACGTATTGGATTGCCCGCATTCCGCATCCGATCCTGCTGCTGCGCGACCAGGCGGACGGCATCATACTGCCCTTTGAGCCCCATATGTTGCTGAGCGCAGCGCATGCGGAAGGCTCTCTCGTGCCGAGCATCAGCTATGTGGTGGTGCCGGATCAACATCCGGTGAGCGCGGCCGGGCACGTATTTACCGACAACACCCAGCCGCTGATCGACGCCATATCTGCGTGGCTTGCCGAACAGCATTTGTGATCGACGATGGCCGCTTCCGACCGTATGACTTGCTCCGCGCGTGATATCGCCTCAGCACAAGGGTGAGCAATGAAACTTCCCCGTCGACAATTTCTGCATCTGGCCGCGGGCGCTGCCGCGCTTCCGATGGTCTCACGCTTTGCCAAGGCACAATCCTACCCGACGCGGACGGTGCGCATTGTGGTCGGTTTCACCGCCGGCGGTTCCACCGACATCGGCGCGCGCTTGATTGGACAATGGTTGCAAGAGCGGCTCGGCCAGCCATTCGTCATCGAGAACCGGCCGGGCGCGGGCACCAATATCGCAACCGAGTCGGTCGTCCGCGCATCTCCCGACGGCTATACGCTCCTGATGGTCGGCCCGTCGAGCGCGGTCAATGCGACGCTGTACGACAAGCTCAGCTTCGTGTTTCTCCGCGACATCGCGCCGGTCGCGAGCTTGATCCGGCAACCGCAAATCATGCTGGCCAATCCGCAGCTTACGGCAAAAACCGTGCCCGAGCTGATCGCCTACGCCAAGGCCAATCCGGGCAAGATCACTATGGCATCGGCCGGCATCGGTTCGACCGGTCATCTGGTGGGCGAATTTTTCAAGATCGCGGCCGGCGTCGATTTTGTTCACGTGCCGTATCGGGGCGCGGGCCCGGCATTGACCGATCTTCTCGCCGGACAGGTCCTGATGTCATTCGCCGGGATCGCCGGAGCGATTGAGTATATCCGGACCGGGAGGCTGCGCGCCCTCGCGGTCACGACCGCGGCACGCGCGGAGGCGCTACCGGACATCCCGACCGTGAACGAATTTGTACCTGGCTTCGAGGCCGGCGACTGGCTCGGAGTCGGCGCGCCCAGAAACACACCCCCTGACATCATCGATCGACTCAACAAGGAGATTGCCGCCGCCCTCGCCGATCCCAAAATCAAGGCGCGCTTTGCCGATCTGGGCGGCACGGCGACGGCGCTCACGCCGGCCGAGTTCGGCAAGCTTCTCGCCGACGAAACCGAGAAGTGGGGCAAAGTCATCCGGGCAGCTAACATCAAGCCGGAATAGCGCGCTCGGTGTCAGATATTCCATGACGCTGCGCAGACGGCCAGGGATTTGCCACAGCGGCGTACGCAACCTGAGTTTTGCCCTTTTACGAAACCCCTCTGCAAGACACTGATTTCGCCTGCATAAAAAGGGGTATTTCGTTCTGCCAAAATCGTCAGGGCAGTTATTTAGATATTTAGGTATCTAAATACCTATCAACGGCGTGCCTAGCTATCGCGGCGCCGCACGGATCAGCCCAGCAGGTCAACCTTGAAGCCCGAGCGCCGCACGACGCCGTCCCGCGCTTCCGCAACCAGCCGCAGCACACGCGGCACGTCGACGCCGACCAGGTTACCCCGCCACTTGCGCGCCTTGCCGGCGATGAAGACGGTGTCGACGTTGCTGGGGTTCATCAGGTTGACGACCGCGCCCGGCGCGTTATTGAGCGGCCAGACATTGAGGCGGTCGGCCTTGAGCAGCACGATGTCGGCATCCTTGCCGGGCGTCAGCGTGCCGACCTTGCGTTCGAGGCCGGTGCAACGTGCGCCTTCGACGGTGGCGAACTCGAGCACGTCGCGACAGGTGAGCAACGCCGGCAGGTTCTGCGCGCCGGTGCGTGCCCGCTGCAGCACGCCGAGGCGTTGCAGCGTGAAGGCGGCGCGCATCACGGTGAACGGATCCTGCGCCATGGTCACGTCGACGTCGGAGCTGAGCGACGGGCGGATGCCGTGGTCGAGCGCGTCCTGGATCGGCGGCAGCCCATGGCCCATCGCCATCTCGATCGGGACCGCGAGCGACACGTGGCCGCCGCTATCCTTGATCAGCTTCCAGGCCGCGTCGCTCATGTGGGTGCAGTGGATGTATTCGTCGCCCGGCCTGAGCAGGCCTGCACGGCCGAGCGCGAACAGGACCGGCTCGGTGTTGTTGTTGACGCCGTGCGAGACGGCCGGCACGCCGGCCTCGCGCGCGGCCCGGAAAATCCCCTCGTCAAGATTGGCGCCGAGCGCAAGGGTCAGGAGCTGGTCCTTGGAGCTGAAAGTGGTGCGGGCGAGCCGCATCACGTCCTGCGGATATTGCGCGGCCGGGCCGGTGCCGCGCGAATAGGCGTAGACGACGCGCAGGCCGGATTCCTGCAGCGCGCGGATGCCCGCGTCGGTGTGCTCCGGCGTGTGCTGGACTTGCGAGGTATCGACCGCGGTGGTGGTGCCGTGGTCGATCATGCCGAGCGCAGTGACGAGTTCGCCCGCATAGACATCGGCGGGCTGGTAGACCGCGGTGAGCGTGCCGGCGATGTCGCGCTGGTAGTCCGGGTTGAGCAGGCCGTTCGCAAGGATGTTGCGCAGAATGCCCTGGTAGAAGTGGTGGTGGGTGTCGATGAAGCCCGGAATGACGATGCGATTGGCGGCATCGACCACCGCCGCGTCGGCGGCGGCGACGCCGGGGCGCACCTCGCGAATCTTGCCATCCTCGATCAGCACGTCGGCTTGCGCGAAGTCGCCGACCTCGCGGTCGAGCGAGAGCACCACGCCGCCCTTGATCAGGATGCGCCGCTCTCCCAACACCCGCGCAAGCTCCGCATCGCCGCCTTGTGCTTGCGCATTGGCGGACAACATGGGGGCTGCTGCGGCAGCGCCAAAGAGGCTTGCCCCCGCCCTTAGAAAGTCGCGGCGCGAGCTCGTTTCATCGCCACCGGTGTCGGCAGCGGAAATTCCCGACGCGCCGCTATTGGCTCCGTTCAATCGCTCGCTCACGCTTACCTCCCCTTCTGGCGGCTCTTGTCATGTGAATCGCAATGGTGCCGCTGCACCAGATGAGCCGCGGGCTCAGGGCACGGCAGCCAGCTACGATGGGACAGCGAACGTAGACTAGAGCAGATTTTGAACCGAGTGGCGATTGGCGCATTGGATTGACGGGCGCCCAGGAGAAGCAATATGGAGCAAAAGGCCAAAACGAGGCCATCCCCCGACCGCCGGCCGAGTGCTCCGTTGGGGGATAAGCACGGTGTCATGATCGCGCCCAAAACCGCAATGACCGAGGGACGAGTCCTTCAGGGCCGTCAGGCGCCACCCGCGACCCTGGTGATCTTCGGTGCCGGCGGGGATTTGACCAAGCGCCTGGTGGTACCGGCGCTCTATCATCTGGCGCAAGCCGGCAAGCTTCCAGACGCGTTTGCCGTCATTGGTGTCGATCATAATGACCGGACGACCGAGCAATGGCGCCAGAGCCTGACCAAGATGATGCAGGCGTTCACGCAAGCGGCTGGGATCGACGCGCAGGCATGGTCATGGCTCACCCAGCGCGTGCGCTACATGCAAGGAGACTTTACTCAGCCGGAGACCTTCAGCGATCTCAAGCGCCTGCTGGCCGAGCGGCGACAGCAGAACAATACCGCCAACGTCTTGTTCTATCTGGCGGTCGCCGACCGGTTCTTCGGTCCGGTGATCGAGCAGCTCGGCTACGCCGGGCTGGCCCAGCAATCGGAGGAAGCGTGGCGGCGGGTGATCGTCGAAAAACCTTTCGGGCACGACCTCGCATCCGCGGAGGCACTCAACGCGCAAATCCTCAAGGTGCTGTCCGAAAATCAAGTCTATCGGATCGATCATTTCCTCGGCAAGGAAACGGTCCAGAACATTTTGGTACTGCGGTTTGCGAACGGCATCTTCGAGCCGCTCTGGAACCGCGATCATGTCGACCATGTGCAGATCACGGCAGCCGAGACTGTGGGTGTCGAGGGTCGCGGCCGGTTCTATGAGCGAACCGGGGCGCTGCGGGATATGGTGCCGAACCACCTGTTCCAACTCCTCGCCATGATCGCGATGGAGCCGCCGGTCTCGTTCGACGCCGACGCGGTGCGCTCCAAAAAGACCGAGCTCTTCCAGGCTGTCCATTCCGTCTCGCCGGAGAACGCGGTGCGTGGCCAGTACGGCGGCGGGATCGTGCGCGGACAAAAAGTTCCGGCTTACCGGCACGAGCCCGACGTTGCCCCGGACTCCGGGACTGAAACTTATGTGGCGCTCAAGCTCGCCGTCGACAATTGGCGATGGGCCGGCGTGCCGTTCTATCTGCGCACTGGCAAGTGCCTGCCGGCACGCGCGACCGAGATTGCAGTCCAGTTTCGGCGCGCGCCTTATGCCCTGTTCCGCAACACCCCGGTCGAGCGGATGCCGGCCAATATCCTGACGCTGCGCATCCAACCCGATGAAGGACTGTCGGTCAGTTTCAGCGCCAAACGGCCGGGCTCCGAAATCGAGATCGACGGTGTGGCAATGGATTTTGCGTACCGCGACTATTTCGAGCCGCTGGCAACCGTCGGCTACGAGCCGCTGATCTACGATTGTTTGATCGGCGATGCCACCTTGTTCCAGCGCGCCGATACGGTCGAGGCGGCTTGGCGAGCCGTCGAGGGTCTCATCGATTGCTGGGCACGCGATCCGGCCAAGGACTTTCCCAACTATGCCGCCGGCAGCCCAGGCCCCGAGGCCGCCGACCGGCTGCTCGCGCGCGATGGCCGTGCATGGGTGCCGGTCAGGGCCAGCCACCCGCCCACGGCGATTCGCCCTTGATATGGCTGCACCATACCGTCGAGGTGGCCGATGAATGCGACAACAACACTTCACGATCTCGGTCAAAGCCTTTGGCTTGACAACATCACGCGCAACTTGTTGAGGACCGGCGTGCTCCGGCGTTACATCGACGAGTGGTCGGTCACCGGGCTGACATCCAACCCGACGATCTTCGATCACGCGATCCGGAACAGCAAAGATTACGATGACGCGATCAAACGCAAACTCGCGCAAGGCCAGTCGGGAGAGCAGCTGTTCTTCGAGCTGGCGCTGCAGGACCTCACCGAGGCCGCGGATCTGTTCCGGCCGGTTTACGACCGGACATGCGGCGTGGACGGCTGGGTTTCGCTCGAAGTGTCGCCGTTGCTGGCGCACGACACCAAATCGACGATCGCCGAGGTCAAGAACCTGTACGCGCGGGCCCGACGGCCCAATCTACTGATCAAGATTCCCGGCACCAAGGAAGGACTGCCCGCAATCGAAGAAGCGATTTTCGCCGGCATACCGGTTAACGTCACGCTGCTGTTCTCCGTCGACCAATACGTTGCGGCCGCCGACGCATTCATGCGCGGCATTGAACGCCGCATCGATGCCGGATTGCGGCCCGACGTGAGATCGGTGGCGTCGATTTTCGTCAGCCGCTGGGACGTCGCGATCGCCGGCAAGGTGCCGGCGGCGCTCAACAACCAGCTCGGCATCGCTGTCGCCAGGCGGGCCTACAAGGCCTATCTCGGCTTGCTGCGTTCGCCGCGATGGATGCGCGCCTATAACGCCGGTGCGCGTCCGCAACGTCTGCTATGGGCCAGCACCGGGACCAAGGATCCGAAGGCTTCGGATGTTCTCTACATCAAGGCCCTGGCCGCGCCATTTACGGTGAACACAATGCCGGAGGGCACTCTGAGAGCACTCGCCGAACACGGCGTCGTCGGCGCGACCATGACTGCGGACGGCGGCGACTGCGAAGACATACTGGCGCGGTTCGCCGCGGCGAACATCGACGTGCAATCGCTGTCGGTCAAGCTTCAAGACGAAGGCGCCAAGTCGTTCGTCAACTCGTGGAACGATCTGATGGCCGTAATTAAGTCCAAATGCGCCGTCTTAGAGCGAGCGAGCTAGCGGCCGTGGACGCCGAATCGCTGTTTATGGCCGAGCGTGGAGCAGTGCGGCGGCATCAAGCGGCGGTCGTAAAGAAGTTTGTCGTGAAAAGAGTGCTGGTTGTCGACGTCGGCGGAAACGCGGTCAAGATCCTCGTCAGCGGGCATAAAGTGCACCGCTCGTTTCCCTCCGGGCCGAAGATGACGCCCAAAGACATGGTCTCAGGCGTGAAGAAACTCACGGCGGATTGGGCCTACGACGTGGTGTCGATCGGTTATCCGGGCCCGGTGCTCCACGGCAGAGCAGTCGCTGAGCCCTATAATCTCGGACGCGGATGGGTCGGCTTCGATTTCGCGCGGGCATTTGGCTGCCCCGTGCAAGTCGTCAATGACGCCGCCATGCAAGCCTTGGGCAGCTACCGGGGCGGCAAGATGCTCTTTCTCGGGCTTGGAACCGGACTTGGCTCGACCATGATTGTCGACGGTATCGTCGAGCCCATGGAACTCGGTCACTTGCCCTACAAGAAGGGCACCTATGAGGATTATATTGGCCGCGCCGGTCTCGACCGGCACGGCAAGTCGAAGTGGCGACGGCACGTCGCCGACGTGGTGACTCGACTCATCGCCGCGCTCGAGCCTGACGAAACGGTGATCGGAGGCGGTAATGTCGGCAAGCTCGCGGCGTTGCCGCCGCACACCCGGGCGGGCGACAATGCCAACGCGTTCCGTGGCGGGTTTCTGTTGTGGCAAGCCAAGAAACGAAACACGGCGGCGCCTTCGAAGCGGCGCCTTTAAGTAATCAGAAAGGATGTGCAGATGGAGGCACGACCGGAGACGGTTCCCACGCGATCAAGAGGCAAGCACGCGATTTGGCGCGACCTCCAAGACCACCATGCGATGATGCAGGGCCGGCACCTGCGCAGCCTGTTCGCCGATGATCCGGCGCGCGGCGAGCGGATGACCGCAGAGACCGCCGGCGTCTACCTCGATTACTCGAAAAATCGCATCAACGATGAGACCCTCAGCCTGCTCATCGCGCTTGCTGAACAATCCGGGCTGCGGGCCAGGATCGACGCGATGTTTCGCGGCGAGAGAATCAACATAACGGAAGATCGCGCCGCTCTGCATGTGGCGCTGCGGGCGCCGAGGCGAGCATCCATCATCGTCGATGGCAAGAACGTCGTGCCGGAGGTCCACGCCGTGCTCGGCAAGATGGCCGACTTTGCCGACCGCGTCCGTCGCGGACAATGGAAAGGCCACAGCGGCAAACCCATCCGCAACGTCGTCAACATCGGCATTGGCGGTTCTGACCTCGGACCGGTGATGGCATATGAGGCGCTCAAGTTCTATAGCGACCGCGCCATGACGTTTCGCTTCGTCTCAAACGTCGATGGCACGGATTTCGTCGAGGCGACGCGCGATCTCGATGCGGCGGAGACGCTGTTCATCGTCTCCTCGAAGACCTTCACGACGCTTGAGACGATGACCAACGCACAAAGCGCGCGCGATTGGTCGCTGCGGGAATTCGGCGGCGATGCAAAGGCTGTGGCCAGGCATTTCGTTGCGGTCTCGACCAATGCCGACAAAGTCGCCGAATTCGGTATCGACACCGCCAACATGTTCGAGTTTTGGGACTGGGTCGGCGGCCGCTACTCGATGGACTCGGCGATCGGCCTCTCGACCATGCTGGCCGTCGGCCCCGATCACTTCCGCGACATGTTGGCGGGCTTCCATGCGATCGACGAGCATTTCCGGACCACGCCGTTCAGCCGCAACCTGCCGGTCCTCATGGGCCTTCTCGGCGTCTGGTACAACGACTTCTTCGGCGCGCAGACCGTCGCGGTGCTGCCCTACGACCAGTACCTGAAGCGTTTCCCGGCCTATCTCCAGCAGTTGACGATGGAGAGCAACGGCAAACACGTAACGCTCGATGGGACACCAGTCGAGACCGAGACCGGCCCGATCTATTGGGGCGAGCCGGGAACCAACGGCCAGCATTCCTTCTATCAGTTGATCCATCAGGGCACGCGGCTCATTCCGTGCGACTTCATCGCGTTCGGACAGGCGCTCAACCCGCTCGGCCGGCATCACGATATGCTGCTGGCGAACGTTTTTGCGCAGAGCGAGGCGCTCGCGTTTGGAAAAACGCGCGAGCAAGTCAAGGCCGAAGGCACGCCGGATTGGCTTGTTCCGCATCGTGTGTTTGAAGGCAATCGACCATCGAATACCATTCTGATGGACCGGCTGACCCCGGCGGCGCTGGGAAAGCTGGTCGCGCTCTACGAGCACAGCGTCTTCACCCAGGGCGTGATCTGGAACATCGATTCCTTCGATCAGTGGGGCGTCGAACTCGGCAAGGTATTGGCGCAGCGCATTATCCCCGAGCTCACGAGCAAGACCGCCCCCAAGCTCGGCCACGATAGTTCGACCAACAACCTGATCCGCCGTTACCGCAGCCTGAGGGGTACGACGTGACGACGAAAGTCGTGAAGCTCGCTCCGTCGATCCTCGCCACCGACGGCGAACTCATCACCTCTGCCATGGAACGGCTGCGGGCGGCAACACGGCTCTGATGGAGAAGGATGTCATGCAGCTTGCAATGATTGGCTTGGGAAGAATGGGCGCCAATATGGTGCGGCGGCTGCTCGGAGGCGGCCATCAGTGCGTGGTCTTCGACGTGTCGCGGAAGGCGGTCGAAGATTTGGCAAAGGAGGGGGCGATCGGAGCCTTATCGGTCGCCGACCTCGTGGGCAAGCTTGAGAAGCCGCGGGCGGTCTGGTTGATGGTTCCCGCCGGCGCCGTCGACACGACAATCGCCGAAGTCGTACCTCACCTCGAGCGAGGCGACATCCTCATCGACGGCGGTAACTCCTACTACGTCGACGACATCCTGCGCGCCAACGCGCTCACACCCAAAGGCATCAATTATGTGGATGTCGGCACCAGTGGCGGCATCTGGGGCTTGGAGCGCGGTTATTGCATGATGATCGGCGGACCGGAAGCTGCCGTACGGCGCCTCGATCCGATCTTTAGGACGCTGGCGCCGGGCGTCGGAAACATCGCACGCACGCCCGGACGCGAGAAGATCGGCGGCACCGCCGAGCTCGGTTACCTGCGCTGCGGCGGCAACGGCGCCGGCCACTTCGTCAAGATGGTCCACAATGGAATCGAGTACGGCGTCATGGCCGCTTATGCGGAAGGGATGAACATTCTGCACCACGCCAATATTGGCGCGCAGCAGCACACGGTCGACGCCGAAACGACGCCGCTGCGCAATCCGGAGCTCTATCGATACGACCTCGATATCCGCGACATTGCGGAACTCTGGCGACGCGGCAGCGTCATCGCGTCATGGCTCTTGGACCTTACTGCGGCATCACTGGCCAAGGATCCCGCGCTCACGAGCTTTGCCGGCAGGGTCTCCGACTCGGGCGAGGGCCGCTGGACGATCAAGGCCGCGATCGACGAAGCCGTGCCGGTCCCGGTGCTTTCGGCCGCGCTCTACGAGCGTTTCAGCTCGCGCGGTGAAGCGACTTTTGGCGACAAGCTGCTGTCGGCGATGCGTCACGAATTCGGCGGACATGTGGAGAAACCCTAAAGACACGCGCGGGAAATTGGAGACGCGCAAATGAACACTATCGCTGGCGCCGCGGTGGGTTTGCCCCAACCGATGACGAATGCGCAATTGGATCAGCTGGCGATCAACTGCATTCGCACCTTGTCGATCGACGCCGTCCAGCAGGCGAAGTCGGGGCATCCCGGTACGCCGATGGCGCTGGCCCCGCTGGTCTACACGCTGTGGAACCGCGTCATGCGCTTTGATCCGCAAGATCCGATTTGGCCGAACCGTGACCGGTTCGTGCTTTCCAACGGGCACGCCTCGATGCTGTTGTGGTCGGTGCTTCACCTCACCGGCACCCGCGCGGTGAATGCCGAATATGAGCGGCTCGGACAGCCGGCGGTGTCGCTTGACGATATTCGTCGCTTCCGCCAGCTCGACAGCAAAGCCCCAGGTCACCCGGAATACCATTGGGTTTCAGGGGTCGAAGCCACCACCGGCCCGCTCGGGCAGGGCATCGCCATGAGCGTCGGCATGGCGATTGCCCAAAAATGGCTTGCCAACCGCTACAATCGGCCGGCCTTCGAGATCTTCGATTATAATATTTATGCGGTTTGCGGCGACGGCTGCATGATGGAAGGCGTGGGATCCGAGGCGGCGTCGCTCGCAGGTCATCTCGCCCTCGATAACCTCTGTTGGATTTACGACAACAACCACATCACGATCGAAGGCAGCACGCGCATCACGTTTACGGAGGACATTGCCGCCAGGTTTTTAGGCTACGGCTGGAACGTTCTGCGCGTCGGTGACGCCAACGACATCGACCTGATCGAGCACGCCTTGGACACCTTTCGCAAGACCAAGGGGCGTCCGACCTTCATTATTCTGGATAGTCACATCGGATACGGCTCGCCCCACCGGCAGGATACCGCCGCGGCTCATGGCGAGCCGCTGGGCGAAGAGGAAGTCCGCCTCACCAAGCGCGACTACGGATGGCCGGAGAACGCAAAGTTTCTGGTTCCCGATGCTGTTCGTGACCACTTCGCTGGCGGCATTGGAACGCGGGGTGGGCGGGCTCATGGCCGTTGGACCGAACTGTTCACGGCGTACCGGTCGGCGTATCTGACGCTCGCGACCGAAATCGAATTGATCGAGCGCCGTGCGCTGCCGGCCGGATGGGACGCGGCGCTTCCGGTCTTTCCCGCCGATTCGAAGGGCATCGCAGGGCGCGATGCGTCAGGGAAAGTACTCAACGCCCTCGCACAGAACATCCCCTGGCTCTTGGGCGGATCGGCCGATCTCGGCCCGTCCAACAAAACCACTCTGACGTTTCTGGGGGCGGGGGATTTCGAGCCCGGCACGCCCGGTGGGAGAAATCTCCACTTCGGCATCCGCGAACACGCGATGGCGGCCATCGTCAACGGCCTCTCTTTGTCAAAATTGCGGGCCTTTGGCGCGACGTTCTTCATCTTCAGCGACTATGCGCGACCAGCCATTCGGCTGTCCGCCTTGATGGAGCTGCCCACGATCTTTGTATTTACCCACGACGCCATGGGGGATGGCGAGGACGGTCCGA
>WNFT01015545.1_pt1 | contig 11359 bp, 8 predicted proteins | sample 5400191 | NCBI WGS metagenome assembly WNFT01 (sample SAMN13153359, study PRJNA577476) | soil metagenome | isolation source: 80 cm saprolite under Madrone tree | place: USA:California | collected 2016-06-14
CGCTGTACGCCAGCGTGCGTGAGCTGGGGCTCGAGGGGATGGTGGCGAAGCGGGCGCAGTCCCCGTACCGCGGCGGCCGCTTCCGGGACTGGCAGAAGGTCCGAGCCGATCGGGTGGGCGATTTTGCGGTGGTCGGGTTCACCAAGGCGGAAGGATCGCGGACCGCCTTCGGGTCCGTGCACGTCGCCGTGCAGAAGGAAGAAGGCCTCGTCTACGTCGGGAAAGTGGGGGGCGGGTTCAGCGAGAAGGAGCTCACCTCGGCGCGCGCGGAGATGGAAGCGCTGCGCCTGGCGAAGCCTCCCTGCATCGGACCGCTTCCGCCCGGATCCGGGCACACCTGGGTGGAGCCCAAACTGGTGGTCGAGGTCCGGTACAAGGAGATCACCGAGGAGGGTCTGCTGCGCCAGCCGACGTTCCTCCGCTTCCGCACCGACAAGGCCCCCGGAGAGTGCGTGTCCCCGGACGCGCCGCCGGTGTCGCTCGCGCCGCGCGAGGTGCCCTTCAGCAACCTGGAGAAGGTCTTCTGGCCCGAGGAGGGCTACACCAAGGGCGATCTGATCGCGTACTACCGCGCGATCGCCCCTTGGCTGCTCCCGTATCTGCTCGATCGACCCGTCGTGCTGACGCGGTATCCAGACGGCATCGCCGGCAAGAGCTTCTTCCAGAAGGATGCTCCCGATTACGTGCCGCCCTGGATCCGCACGGCGCGGGTGTGGAGCGAGGAGGGCGGGCGCGACATCGACTTCTTCGTCTGCGAGGACGTCGATACGCTGCTCTACGTGATCAACCTCGGGACCATTCCGCTGCACCTCTGGTCCTCGCGGCTGTCCAGGCCCCAGCACCCGGACTGGTGCATCGTCGACCTCGACCCGAAGACGGCGCCCTTCGCCGACGTGGTCACGCTGGCGAACGCGGTCCACGAGCTGTGCGATGAGATCGGCCTGCCCAGCTTCTGCAAGACCAGCGGGCAGAAGGGCCTGCACGTGCTGCTGCCGGTCGGCGGACAGCTCACACACGGACAGTCCACGACCCTGGCGGAGCTGATCGCGCGGGCGGTGGAATCGCGGCATCCGGAGATCGCGACCACCGTGCGGCACATCCCCTCGCGGAAGGGGCGGGTCTACCTCGACTATCTGCAGAACGGACACGGGAAGACCATCGCCGGCCCCTTCAGCGCGCGCCCGGTGGCGGGAGGCACGGTCTCGATGCCGGTGCGCTGGAACGAGGTGAACCGCAAGCTGGACCCGCGCAAGTTCACGCTCGGGACGGCTCCGGCGCGAATGAAGAAGCTGCGCGACGATCCGCTCGCTCCGGTGCTCGAGCTGAGTCCCGATCTGCAAGGCGCGCTGGCTCGCCTGGCCGGGAAGCTGAAGTGATCCTTCGCCGGGCGCCGGACGCCTTCTGCCTTTACGTCCTCGCGCACGGCGCAGGCGCTGGCATGCGGCATCCGTTTCTCCAGGCGCTGGCGGATGCCCTGGCCGCCCAGGGCGTGGCGACGCTGCGGTATGAATTTCCATACATGGAGCAGGGGAAACGGCGCATCGATCCTCCGCCCGTCTTGCACGCGCGCGTCCGCGAGGCGGCGCAGGCTGCCGCGCTGGAAGGGCTTCCGCTCTTCGCGGGCGGCAAGTCGATGGGTGGACGGATGACGTCGCAGGCGCAGGCGCTCGAGGGGCTCGCCGGAGTTCGCGGGCTGGCGTTCGTCGGATTTCCGCTTCATCCCGCCGGCCAGCCTGGGACGGAGCGGGCTGCACACCTGAGCGACGTGCGCCTGCCGATGCTCTTCCTCCAGGGCACCCGCGACGAGCTGGCCGATCTCGCGCTGCTGCGGCCCGCCGTCGAGGCGCTGCCGCAAGCGACGCTGCACGTCGTGGAGGACGCCGACCACTCCTTCCATGTGCGCAAGAAGAGCGGGCGGAGCGATTCCGAGGTTCTGGACGAGCTGTCGCGGACCTTCGCCGGGTGGGCTCAGCGGACGATCGGCGATTCGTCGAGCCGATAGCGCACCGTCAACATGGCTTTGCTCCCACGGCCACGAAGAGGCCTCCTTCGCCCCCCAGGCTGCGCATCCACCCGAGCTGCGCCACGGCGCGCTCGACCGCCCAATCGTCCTCCTGCGCGAAGAGCTCGTTCGTCTCTCCGCCCAGGAGCGTGCTGGGGAACGCACGCAGGTAGGTGAACCCGCTGGCGCGGAACCAGGAGCGCACCTCGCCCAGCGTGTGCCGGTGCTCCTCCACGTGTTGGTACTGGTCGCGCAGCCAGGCACGGCGCCGCGCAGGCTCTCCCTGGCGCTCGGTGAGCACCGGATCGCCGGGGACCCAGCGGTAGCCGGTGAGTCGCGCGATCTGGCGGCGCGCGCGCAGGGGCAGCCGGGCGACCGCGTTGTAGACGCCGACCACCAGCACGCCACCGGGTCGAACCAGATCGGCAACCGCGGCGAACGACGCGCGCGGGTCGGGAGTGTGGTGGAGGACGCCGGTGCAGATCACGGCGTCGAACGCCGCGCGCCGCAGCCCGGGAGCGTGAAGATCCGTCTCCACGAAGCGGACGCCCTCCACCCCCAGACGCTCCGCCGCATCTTGCGCCAGCTCCAGAGACGGGCGCGTCAGGTCCGCGCCCACCACGATGCGGTCCGCGCTGGCGAGGAAGAGGCTGAGCTGGCCGGTGCCGCAGCCCATCTCCAGCACCGAAGCGTCGCCGGGGAGGCCGGCGTCGAGGCTGCGCGCGAAGGCGCTGCGCGAGGCGCGCTCCCGCAGGGAGGACAGGCTGTCCCGGGCCGGGTACCCGGGGAAAGGCGCCTGGGCATAGAAGTCGCGGACGCGATCGGTGCGCTCGTCTCCTGGAAGGCGCAAGGCGGGAATTCCACCCGGCGCGGCGTATTGCGCCGGGCACGCGCCGCAGCTCAGCTCCACGAGAGGGCCGGTGCAGCGCGGGCAAGCGAGAAGCGCGTCAGAAGAATGCATAGAGAAACGGCGCCAATGCTTCCACAGTGGCGCTCACGATCAGGACCAGTCCCGTCAGGCAGAGGAAGACGAGCAGCGGCACGAGCCACTTGCGTCCGGACTCGCTCCGCCACACGCCGCGCGCGCCATCGGCGATGGTCGGCACCGCGCTCGCGAGCATGACCAGCGCCCGGGCGACCCTCCCACGCCGGCGGATCATGCCACCTCCGGCAGCGCCTGCGCGGAGTGGTCCTTCACCACCAGCGAGTCTCCCGCCACCAGCAGATCGATTCCGCTCCGGCGGAACGTGGAATACCCCTCGATGGCCCGGTTGACGATGGGCTCGCCCGCCAGGTTGAAGCTGGTGTTGAGCAGGACGGGGATCCCGGTGCGCGCTCCATACGCTTCGAGCAGCGCGTGGAACGCGGGCGCCATCGCCTGGTCGACGGTTTGCAGCCGGGCCGTGCCGTCGACGTGGGTAACGGCGGCCAGCTTGTCGCGCCATTCGGGACGGACCGGGAAGACGCCCGACATGAACCGCGCAAGTCGCGCGCCGCCGGGGGGCAGCTCGAAATACCGATCCGCATGCTCCAGCGGAACCGCGGGGGCGAAGGGGCGGAACTCCTCGCGGTACTTGATGCTGCGGTTGAGCCGATCGCGCATCGCGCGCCGGTGCGGCGCGGCGAGGATGCTCCGGTTGCCCAGCGCGCGCGGTCCCAGCTCGCAGGCGCCCTGCATCCAACCCACGATGCGCCCCCGGGCAAGCTCGTCCGCGACCCGCCCGATGAGCTCCGCCTCCGGCAAGCGCGTCGGCTGGAAGCCATCCTCGCCGGCCACGCGCGAAAGCTCGCCGGCGTCGGTACCCGGGCCCCAGTACGGATGGTCGGCGACCGGGCGGTGCGGCCGGGCGAAGTGGATCCGATCGGCGTAGAGGGCCGCGCCCAGAGCGCAACCCGCGTCTCCGGGCGCGGAAGGGACGTAAACGTTGCGGAAGCCGGACTCGCGCAGGATCCGCGCGTTCGCCACTCCGTTCAGCGCCACGCCGCCGCCGAGGCAGAGATCCTGGAGCCCGGTCTCTCGCTGCAGCCGGCGCGCCAGGTCGACCAGGATCTCCTCCAGGACGCGCTGCACGCTGGCAGCGACGTCCGCGTACCGGCGCCCGTCCGCGCTTTGGAGGTCGATGGGGTCCCACGGCTCGCGCGGCGGCCCCAGCTCCGCCACCAGCTTCCGCGAATAGCTGTGACGCGCGCTTTGATGAAAGTCGAACCAGGAGAGATCGAGCGCGACCCCGCCGTCCGGCGTCCGCCGCGCGATCCGCTTGAGGAGCTCTTCGTAGGTGGGTTTCCCGTACGCGGCGAGGCCCATCACCTTGTACTCGCCATCGTTCACGGGAAAGCCGAGATAGGCGGTGAAGCTGGAGTAGAGCATGCCGAGCGAATGCGGGAAGCGCATCTCGCGCGAGAGCTGGATCCGGGTGCTGCCGTCCTCGTCCACCTCCCCGCGCCCCATCGTGAGCGTGGCCCACTCGCCGACGCCGTCGGCGGTGAGAATCGCCGCGCTCTTGGTGGGCGCGGTGAGGAACGCGGCGGCCGCGTGCGACTGGTGGTGCTCGCAGAAGAGGATGCGATCGGTCTGGACCCCGAGCTGGGAGCGGATGATTCCCTTCACCCACAGCTTGCTTCCCAGCGCGTTCTGCATCGCCCGGGGAAAGCTTCCCCAGGTCCGGGGAAACCCGCGCAGCGCCATGGTCAGGATGCGCTCGAACTTCAGCATCGGCTTTTCGTAGAACACCACCGCGTCGAGCTGGTCGGGCTCGAGGCGCGCCTGCTCCAGACACCACTCGATCGCGGAGAGCGGGAATGCGGCGTCGTTCTTCCGGCGCGAGAGCCGCTCCTCCTGCACTGCGCACACCGGCTCTCCGTCGACCAGGAGCGCGGCGGCGGAATCGTGGTAGTGCGCGGAGATGCCGAGGACGCGCATCAGTACTGGCTCGTCATGGGAGTGGGGCGGCGAGCGCCGGAAAATCCCTCAGATTCTTTCCTCGCTGCACGCTTCGCCAGGAGCGCGAACGCCGGCAGCAAGAAGAAGTATTGGAGCGCCAGGAAGGCATGTCCCAAGACGGCGGCGAGGGCTGCCGCGGCGCGGAGGTAGGCGCTCCAGACCCGGCCGGCGCGCGCTTGCCAGAGGCGCAGCCCCTGCTTGCGCGGAGAGAGCCGGGCGAGCTGCCTGCGCGTGTACGTCATGTGGAATACCTCGTCTTCGAGGATGCGCGTGAACACGGCCCGGGTCTGCGGATCTGCATCCAGCACCTCCGCATAGACGGCGAATCGCCCTGCGGCCGCGTTCTCCGACAGATGCAGGAAGGCGAGGAGTGATTCATCCGCTTCCCGTTGTACCTGGAGGTCGTCCAGACCGCGCTCACCGGGCGCGAGCCAGTTGGCCTCGAACCGGCCGCCATCGCCCTGCGCGGCGAGAAGGTCACGCCCGCGGCCGGCAAACAGATCGGCGTGACGCTGCTCGTCCGCCGCGTGGCGAAAATAGAGGCGCCGCAAGAGCGGGTCGCGGGTCAGCTCGGCGGCACGCGCCAGATCGCGCGCGCCGTCGGCCTCGGTCTCGGCGAAGCGGAACAGCTTGCGCGCGCGGCGCCGGGGATCCGCCCAGACCCAGCGGTGCAGCGGCTTCAGCAGCCGATCCAGCCTGGACGGCTCGACGCGCACGTGACGGACGCTAGCACAGTCCTGCTACCCTGCCCCCGTGCTCCGGCGCTCGGTGTCCATCGCGCTGCTCCTGCCGGCGGCGGCCCTGCTCGCGTTCGCCGCGACCGCCGATCGGAGCTGGTTCCTGCGCCACGTGGTGGTGCCCGCCTACTATCAGCCCCCGCCCGCCTGGACGCTCCCCGGCCTTCGCGTCGCTTGCGTGGTCCTGGCACTTGCGCTCTGCGGCTGCGCCCTGCTCGCTTCTCGCCATGCCACCGCCTCGGGGGCGGCGCGCGTCGGTCTGGCGGTGGCGCTTTCTTTCGGCGCCGCCGAGATGGTGCTCCGGCTCGCCGATCGCCCCGAGATCGAGACTCCCAATCCCCGCCTGGAATGGCAGCTGGGTATCCAGGATCCCATTACGGGATGGGCGTACGTGCCGGGGCGGAGCGTCGAGGTGAGGACGTACGGGGGCGGCCAGCGGGTCCGCTACGACATCGACGCGCGGCAACCGCGCCCCTTCGACCGACTTCATCGAAGACGCCTCGGTGCCGACCCTGATCGTGGCCGGCGAGTCGATTGCGACCGGCCACAGCCTCCCCTGGCGCGACACCTTCGCGGCGCGGCTGGGCACGATGCTGGGTCTCCAAGTGGTGAACGTCGCGGAAGGCGGGTACGCCTCGGACCAGGCGCTGCTGCGCGCGCGGGAGGCGCTGCGCAGGCTGGTGCGGCCCGTCGCGCTGGTGGAGACGGTGCTCCCGGTGCAGCTGCACCGCAACGTCCAGGACGATCGTCCACACCTCGTGTTCCGCGGCGGTGAGCTGGTGCTCGAGCCCGCGTCGGCGTCGCGGCTGCGCCTGCGCGAGATCTTCGTCAACCAGCTGCCCTACCTGTCCGAGGCCCGACTCTCGCGCAGCCTGGAGCTGACCCGGGCCATCCTGCGCGAAACGGCGCGCGAGGCGCAGGCGCGCGGAGCGCGGCCCCTGTTCGTGGTGCCGAGCTTCGATGCGTCGCGCCCCGAGGCCTTTGCGGTCGAGACGGTCCTGGAAGGCCTTCCCCACGTGGTGGTGGACCTCGATCGGTCGAGGCTGTTGCCCGACGGCCATCCCGATCCGCGCGGCGCGCAGCAGATCGCCGATGCAGCAGCGGAGGCGCTGCGGTAGAACGCTGCCCTGCGGCGGCCGGGAGTTGGGTCGCGCTCAAGCGTAGGCCCTGAGCCGCCTGCGGCGGCCGGGAGTTGGGGTCGCGCTCAAGCGTAGGCCCTGAGCCGCCTGCGGCGGCCGGGAGTTGGGTCGCGCTCAAGCTCATCGCGGCCAGGTTCACCACGTCCTGCACCGATGCGCCCTGCTGCAGGACGTTCACGGGCTTCGCCATCCCCATCAGGACCGGGCCGATCACCTCTGCTCCGCCGAGGCGCCAGAGCAGCTTGTACCCGATGTTGCCGCTGTTCAGTTCGGGAAAGATGAGCACGTTGGCGTCGCCCCCGAGCCGCGCGAAGGGGAACTCAGCCTCGCGGACGCTGCGCACCACGGCCGGATCGACCTGCATCTCGCCCTCCACTTCGAGATCGGGCCGCCGGACACGAACCAACTCGACCGCCCGGCGCACCTTGGCCGGCGAGCCACCGCGGTCGGTGCCGAAGTTCGAGTAGGAGAGCATGGCGATGCGCGGGGTCAGCTCGAAGGCCCGCGCCAGCTCGGCGGTGGAGATCGCGATGTCCGCAAGCTCCTCCGCGGTGGGGTCCGCGTTCACGGTGCAGTCGGCGAAGAGCTTGAGCGACTCCTTGAACGCTACGATGTACGTGCCCGACGCGCGCCGGCCCTGCTGGGTGCGCACCACTTCGAGCGCGGGGCGGATGGCCTCGGGATAGGTGCGGGTGAGCCCGGTGACGAGCCCGTCGACCAGACCCTCGCGCACCATCATGGCTGCGAACGTGTTGCGCTGGCGGATCCGGTAGAGCGCCTCGGCCCAGGAGATGCCGTGGCGCTGGCGCAGCGCGTAGAATGCTTGCGCGAACGCAGCGGACCTGTCGCTGGTGAGCGGATCGACGATCTCCAGGTCGCAGATCGCGGCCAGGTGCGCTTCCTTCGCCTGCTCGAGGATCTCATCGCGCCTTCCCAGGAGCACCGGCGTGCAGATGCGCTCCTCGGCGAGCTGCTGTGCCGCCCGGAGGATGCGCGGGTGGTTGCCCTCCGGAAAGGCGATGCGAGTCATCCGGCGCCGCGCGCGCGAGACCACCACGCTCATCACCTCGTATGTCCGGCCCTGGCGCCGGCGCAGCGCCTCCACGTACGTCCCCCGGTCGAGGTTGATGCGCGCTACTCCGGAGTCCATGGCGGCCTGGGCGACGGCGGGAGCGACCTCGATCAGCACGCGGGGATCGAAAGGCTTGGGGATGATGTACTCCCGGCCGAAGCTGAAGACCTGCCCGCCGTACGCCGCGCTGACGCTCTCCGGAACGTCCTGCCGGGCCAGCTCCGCCAGCGCGCGCGAGGCGGCGAGCTTCATCTCGTCGTTGATCGCCTTCGCCCGCACGTCGAGCGCGCCCCGGAACAGGCCGGGAAATCCGAGCACGTTGTTCACCTGGTTGGGGTAGTCGCTGCGGCCGGTGGCCATGATCACGTCCGAGCGGACCGACTGCGCCTCCTCCGGGAGGATCTCCGGCACCGGGTTCGCGAGGGCGAACAGGATCGGATTGGGGGCCAGGGCCGCCACCATCTCCTTGGAGATCACCCCCTGCGCGGACAGGCCGACCACCACGTCCGCGCCCTTGATCACCTCGTTGAGAGCGCGAGGCTCCGCGCCCTGCGCGAACACGCCTTTCCACTCGTCCATGTCCTCGCGCCGCCCCCGGTAGACCAGACCGAACTTGTCGCACATGAAGATGTGCCCGCGGGGGACTCCCAGCTTCACGTACTGCTCGGCGCAGGCCACCGCGGCAGCGCCCGCCCCGACGAAGACCACCTTGACGTCCTCGATGCGTTTTCCCGCCAGCTCCAGCGCGTTGATCAGCGCGGCCCCGGTGATGATGGCGGTGCCGTGCTGATCGTCGTGGAACACGGGGATCTGCATGTCGCGCAGCCGCTGCTCGATGACGAAGCACTCGGGGCTCTTCACGTCCTCGAGGTTGACGCCGCCGAAGGTCGGCTCCAGCGCCTTGACCACCTTGCAGAAGGTATCGACGTCCTTGACGTCGACCTCCAGGTCGAAGACGTCGATGTCGGCGAACTTCTTGAACAGGACGCCCTTGCCCTCCATCACCGGCTTCGACGCGTATGCGCCGATGTCTCCGAGCCCGAGCACCGCGGTCCCGTTGGAGATCACCGCCACCAGGTTGCCGCGGGCGGTATACTTGTACGAGAGGTCGGGATCCTGCGCGATCTCCAGGCAGGGCTCGGCGACGCCGGGGCTGTAGGCGAGGGAGAGATCGCGAGCGGTTGCCACCGGCTTGGTGGGAACGACCTCGATCTTTCCCTTCCGGCCGCTGGAGTGGTAGTCGAGCGCATCCTGCCGCGACGGGCGCCCGTTCGTTTCGAACATGCTGGCCATGGCGGGGCCCTGTTTACCACGCATCCTCGCCCGTGATACGCGCAGCAGCGCGTGGGCAAGGCTCTCGAGAAGCTGATCACGACCATGTTCCAGGCGCATCCCTGGCATGGGGTGTCGCCCGGCGATCCCGCGGCGGTGGTGGAGGCGTATATCGAGATCGTCACCACCGATACCGTCAAGTTCGAGCTCGACAAGGAGAGCGGCCACCTCCGCATCGATCGCCCTCAGCGCTTCTCGAGCCAGCCGCCCACGCCGTACGGCTTCATTCCGCAGACGTACTGCGGCACCAGGGTGGGGCAGCGCTGTTCGGAGCGCTGCGGGGTGCCCAACATCCGTGGAGACGGCGACCCGATGGACATCTGCATCCTCACCGAGAAGTCGATGGCGCACGCCAACTTCTTCCTCCGCGCGCGACCGATCGGCGGGCTGCGGATGATCGACGGCGAGGAGGCGGACGACAAGATCGTCGCGGTGCTCGAGCGCGACATGGCCTACGGCGACCTGCGCGACATCGCCGATGCGCCGCAGGGCGTCATCGAGCGCCTGCGGCACTACTTCCTCACCTACAAGCAGATGCCCGGCGAGCCGGCGCGCACGGTGCGGATCGCCGAGGTCTACGACCGGGTCGAGGCGGTCGAGGTGATCCGGCGCAGCCTGGAGGACTACCGCGAGATCTTCGGCGACCCGCAGACCCGTGCGGAGCAGCTCGCGAGGCTGATCGGGCAGGGGGGATGAGCAACTCGCTGTGTGGATCCGCTCTTCGTGCCCTAGTATAGAGCGGGCAGCCTTGGTCCCCTATCCGCCTATCGAACCGACGCCGGTCGCAGTGCGCTTTCCTGAGCCGCGGCGGGGCGAGGACGTGATCGCGGTCAGCCGTTCGCTCTCGCCGGCCCTGGTCCTCGAGGCGTACAAGTCCGGGATCTTTCCCTGGCCGGTGCGGCAGGGTCTCGTGCCCTGGGCCTCTCCCGATCCCCGCGCCCTCTTCCCGCTCGAGGCACGGAAGCCCTGGCCGCGCACCGTCCGCCGCGCGCTCAAGGGGGACTTCCGGGTCTCGATCGACGAAGCCTTCGAGGAAGTGATGAGGGCCTGCAGCGACCGGCGGGGCGAGGGCACCTGGATCACGCCCGACATCGTCTCCACCTATGCGGAGCTGCACCGCCTGGGCTGGGCGCACAGCGTCGAGGTCTGGCGGGACGGGAAGCTCGCCGGAGGGCTGTACGGCATCGCCATGGCGAGCATGTTCGCAGGCGAATCGATGTTCCACCGGGTCAGCGGAGCGTCGAAGGTCGCATTTGCCGCCTGCGTGGAGCGGCTGCGCGAGCAGCGCTTCTCGCTCTTCGACGTGCAGGTCCTGACCGGGCACCTGTCGCTGCTCGGGTGCATCGAGGTCCCGCGCGACGACTACCGGGAACGCGTGCGCGCGGCGCTGCAGCGTTCAGCGCGATTCGCCTGACCGGAGCCTGTCCGCCGGGCGGTGAACAGGACCATGGCCGCGCCCCTGCCAGATCGGTAGACTGCGTGCATGCGGTTCGGAATCGACTTCGGTACCACCCATACGGTCGTCGCGATGATCGATCGGGGGAACTATCCCGTGGTGTCCTTCGAGCACCACGACTCGATTCCCTCGATCGTCTCGCTGGACTCCAATGGCGAGCTGGTCTTCGGACGGACGGAACCGGGCTGGACCGTCCTGCGCTCGTTCAAACGGCTCCTCGCCGACGCGCACCCGGACACGGAGGTGCGGATCGGCCATCGCGCGGTCCTGCTCGCGGACCTCCTCACCGGCTTTCTCGCGTACCTCCGGCAAGAGCTGCTCTACCGCTCCAACGCGGGCCTGCGGAAGAAGGACGCCATCGAGGTCGCGGTGAGCGTTCCCGCCAACGCCTCGACCGCGCAGCGCCTGATGACGATGGACGCGTACCGCCGGTCCGGTTTCGACGTGAAGGCGGTGCTCAACGAACCCAGCGCCGCCGGCTTCGAATACGCGCACCGGTTCCGCGAGACCGTCACCAGCAAGCGCGAGTACGTGCTGGTCTACGATCTCGGGGGCGGCACCTTCGACGCCTCGCTGATCCACATGGAGGGCCGCGCCAACGAGGTGATCACCTCCAGCGGAATCTCCCGGCTGGGAGGCGACGACTTCGACGGCGCCATCGCCCAGCTCGTCCTGGCCAA
>WNFT01005210.1_pt1 | contig 11358 bp, 7 predicted proteins | sample 5400191 | NCBI WGS metagenome assembly WNFT01 (sample SAMN13153359, study PRJNA577476) | soil metagenome | isolation source: 80 cm saprolite under Madrone tree | place: USA:California | collected 2016-06-14
AGTTCATCACGCTGCCTTTGACGCATCCGCTCTCGTTCGTCACGTTGTCCTTGACCGGGACGCCGTTGTACATCTGCCCGTTCTCAAAGAAGTGACACCAGGTGTCGATATGGGCGACGGTCTGGCCGTGGTAGCTCACCTGGTAGTTGTCCGTCGTGCCGACGTCGGTGATGGCGTTGGTGACGCGGTGGAAGACGCCGGGAGGGCCGACGTCGGCGGCGGCGGTCTGCGGCTCGGCGTGGGCGAGCGACACCACGATCCCGTCGCGCGCAAGCCGCATGGCGCTCGCGACCTTCTCCGGCGTGATGAGGTTCGTCGTGCCCCTGGACTCCTGTCCTAGCGGCGCCCATCTGCCCCAGGTCTTGAACTCCGTCCGCCATTGCTCGTACTGGGCTCGCAACGCCGCCGTATCGGGCGGAGCAACCGGCGCCGGTGCGGGCTGCGCCTGCGTGCGCATCTCGCCCCCTCCAACCAGGCCGGCCATGACGAGACCCGCACACACCGTGACTGACGCCAGACTGTTTCGCATGCGCTCCTCCACTGCGTTCAAAGAGTTGTTAAACCGGGATTCCGATTTTGGCCGGCCGAGAATACTCGCATGATTCACAGCGGATCTCGATCGTTTCGAATCGTATCCCGCTGTCGTCGCCGGGCTTGTCCCGGCGACCCCGAGCGTTAGAGCATAGAGCAAATCGAATCGAGGTGGCGGACAACCCCGGCCATGACCAAGAAGAGATGGCGGGTGGTTCAATGTGACCGGGAACAGCTGTAGTTGAATTCGCCGCAGCCCCACCCCAGTTGTCAGCAGCGGCCAATCCTCGAACCCGGCCAGAAAAGTGCGCCACTTGAGGAAGCTGGAATCGTGGGATTTCTTGATCGACTCTGGAACGCTATCAGCGAGGTTGAGTTCGGCGACATGCCGGGGTCGGGCGGCGCTGATTCGGAGGACGTCCGCAAGCGCGCACAATCGATCGCGCCCGTCGTGTGGCTCCTCGGCAAGACCGGGGCAGGCAAGACTGCGATTGTGGCGGCGCTCACGGGCGACCCGCGCGCAGCGATCGGCGAAGGGTTTGAGCCTTGCACGCGAACGGCCGTGTTCTACGATGTGCCGCCCGAGGTTCCGCTGCTTCGTTTTCTCGATACGCGAGGACTCGGAGAGCCCGATTATGATCCCGCCAACGATATCGCCTGGTGTGAGGGACAGTCACATCTGTTGCTGATTGTGATGCAGGTGGCGGATCCGGCCCAGCATACGGTGTTGCGCGTTCTTCGTGAGGCGCGGCACCGGCATCCCGACTGGCCGGTCATCGTCGCGCAAACCGGGCTGCACCGTCTTTACCCTGCGGGCGTTGGTCACCCGGAGCAATATCCGTATACGGGCGGATCACAGGACGAGACGCACGCCGCGGTGCCACACGCCCTGCGGCAAGCGCTCGCCCACCAGCGCCGCTGGTTCGAGGCGTTGCCCGGGCGGCCGCCGCGTTTCGTGGCGATTGACTTCACGTTACCGGAAGACGGATTCCCGCCTCACGACTTCGGACTTGGGATGTTTTTGCAGACCCTCGAAGAGGCTGCGCCCGAAGCATTCGAGGCGCTGCATCTCGCGCGGGCCGATGCGCTGAGCGACCGGATAAGGACGAAAGCCCGACCGCTGATTTATGGCTACGGCGCAGTGGCCGCCGGCGCCGGCGCTGTTCCAATCCCGATCGTCGGCGTGAGCAGTCTCGCCGGCATCCTCGCCATCATGCTGCGCGCCCTTGCGATCCGCTACGCTGTAGCCTGGACGCCAAGCGCGTTCGCCCAATTCAGCGGCGCCATCGGCGGCGGTGCGCTCGGCTGGTGGACTCTGCGATATGGCTTCAGGGAAGTTCTCAAAGTCATCCCGATGGTTGGCGCCGTGGCGGCGGGAGCGCTCAACGCGGCGGCAGCTTTCGGGGTGACCGTGGGCATGGGCGAGGCCGCTTGCGTTTGGCTGGCCTATCGGCGGCGCGGCCTGACAGCGCCCAACAACGAGGTGCGCCGCGCCTTCACGGACGGGCTTGAGGCTGGGCTTTCGTATGCGAAAAGCCGAGCGGCGCGACGCCCTGGACCCAGTCCATGAGATTCGGCACGCTGCTTCGGCGTTATTGGCCCGAGATCATCCTGTTCCTGGCGGCCGCACTGCCGTGGCTGTCGCTCCTGGCGCTCGGCGCTCTGTGGCTCTGGCAAAGCGGGCATGTTTGGGTCTGGGCGGTCGCCGCTGCCGTTCTCAGCCTCATGACTTGGCCGTTATCAAGATTTGTCCGCCGTCGCGCCAACGAGGAGGCGCGCCTCGCCTTAGGCGATTTGGCCGAGCCTTCGCGGAACTGGAACGCCATCGAGCAAGAAGCTTGGACCGACGTGCTCGCCATCGCGGACGCCACCGCGCCGTTTGCCTTTACGGAGATAGAACCGCTCGTCGCCGGCGCCCGCGATGTCGTCGAGACCGTGGCCCGCCGCTTCCATCCCGAAGCGCACACCGCCTGGGCGCAATTCAGCTTGCCCGAGTTCTTGCTCTTGGCGGAACGGCTGTGCCGGGACGTTCGCCGCGAGGCCCTGCGCCACATCCCGGGCGTGAGGGCGATCAGGCTCAGTCACCTGTTATGGGCGCGCCAGCAAAACGAGCGCTACGGCGCCATCGCACGGACCGGTTGGCGCATGGGCTTCGGTCTTTGGCGCATCGTCCGCGGCGCGCTCAATCCGCTTCAAGCTGTCGGCCAGGAGACAAGCAGCATTTTCGTGGAAAAGACCGCCAAGGTGCTCTCCTATCGATTGCGGGCCTATGCCACGCGACTGCTGGTACTCGAGACCGGCCGCGCCGCCATCGAACTCTATGCCGGCCGACTTGCCCTCTCGGATGAGGAGGTCCGCGCCGCGCAAGAGCGTGATATGGCCGACACCGTCGCGCCACCCGCGCCTGTGCGGATCGTTCTGATCGGACAAGTCAATGCGGGAAAATCGAGTCTTGTGAATGGGCTCGCACGGGAGATCCGATGCGCCGTCGGGCCCTTGCCGGTGACCTCGCGTGCGGCGGAATACCTGCTCGAACCGGAAGGGCATCCGACCGTGACGCTCGTTGACATGCCGGGGCTCGACGAACGCGCAGAGCGGGCATCGCAGGTGCGGGCGGAGGCCGAACGTGCCGACCTCATCGTGTGGGTGGCCTCGGCGACACAGCCGGCCCGCGGCCCGGATCGCAAACAGCTTGATGAGATCCGCGCGTGGGCCGGCGCGCAGCTGGCGCGGCGGCCCCCACCTGTTCTTCTGGCGCTGACCCATATCGACGAACTGCGTCCCGCGGCAGAATGGGCGCCGCCCTATGATGTCGCCGCTCCCGCGGGCCCAAAGGCCCTGGCGATCCGCGCCGCCGTGAATGCCGTTGCGGGCGCCCTCGATTTGCCTGTGGACACGATCGTGCCGGTCGCCATGCCGCCTGGCCGGGTCACCTACAATCTCGACGCTCTCTGGGCCCGGATTGCCGTCGGACTGGACGAGGCAAAGCTTGTGCAGCTTGATCGCCTGCGGGTCGGCCAACAGCGACTGAGCCTGCGCGAACTGGCGGATCAGCTTAGGCATACGGGCCGCGCGATTGTTAAGGGCATCGTCAAGGGCTAATGCTTCGACGGGACGCAACGGATGCTGCATCGGCGAGCGGATCGTCAACCCCTCAGGCGCGGGAGCAAGGCCAACGCGTTACCCCGTTCGATCGCCTCCCGCTCGCCTTCCGACATCGGCGATGTGTCGCAACTCCTCGATCATCGCCGCAGTCTTCACAAACGGATAATCCGATCCTAACAGAATGTTGCTCGCCGGCGCCATGGCCCGTAAAGCCGCCATCGATGGCGGGGAAGTGGCGCTTGCCGTGTCGTAGTAAAGCTTGCGCAACTCCGCCAGCACCCCGTTTGGCATGACCTCGCGGGCGTTCGCACCGCCACCAACGGTTTCGGCCATGCGGCCTGCCAGCATTGGTGTTGCGCCTCCGCCGTGGGAAAAGATCCACCGGATATTTGGATTCTTGGCGAGGGTACCGTTGGTGAGCAGGCTGGTGATGGCCCGGGTTGAATCAAACGGATATTCGATCGCCTGGGGCCGCAAGCCAGGAATGACACTGCCACAGCACGCGGCTGAGGTCGGATGAAAATATACGACTGTCTTGCGACGATTCAGTTCCTCGAATACCGGAGCGAATGCGGCGTCGCCCGGGTATTTGCCATCATAGGACGTGAGGAGGCCGATGCCATCTGCCTTGATGGTGTCGAGCGCATATTCGATCTCTCCGAGGCTGCCGTCGATATCCGGAAGCGGCACGACCGCGAAGAGCCCATATCGCCCCGGATAATTACGGATCTGCTCAGCGGCATACTCGTTCCACATCCGCGACAGTCGGCGGCCAGCGGCGACGTCGCCGAACCAGACGCCCGGGGTGGTGACCGAAACGACCGCGGTGGCAATGCCGTTCTGATCCATGACATCGAGCGACTCGGTCACGCTCCACGAGCGCATCTGGCTCGCCGGAATGCTGTGACCGAAATTAATCCGCTCCTGCTCCTCCTTCATATATGCGGGCGGCAGGAAATGATGATGGACGTCGATCCGTTTCTCACCCGCGGACTGAGCCTCAGGTGTCTGGGCGAACCCAGGGCCGGCGCCAGCCATGGCCGCCGCGCCCAGACATGTCAGGAATCGACGGCGCTGCATGACGCAGGACGACGAGGGCACGCCGTCCGTCACAAAGGTATCAAGCTTCGCAAAGCCGACCATGGCGCATCCTCCAGCGACCTGAATTGATATATTTGGACTAAGTCCGTGACTTGCGTGATTGACCTGACAGTAGTGTAGGCTTTCAATCCGGTCTGCTGTCAAATCGCGTGTCGTTCGCGTGGTCGCATCGTTACAGGGAGGGCAAAATGATGTTCCGGAACATTTTCGGTCGAGCCGCTCGGCTGGCGATGCCGATCTGGGCAATGCTGCTGATGACGGCCGGCGGCGCGGTAGCCTTCGACGAAACCAAATATCCCGACCTCAAGGGCCAGTGGCGCCGTGCCGAGCGCGGCGACATTGCCGGAGGCTTTGGCGGGCTGCGCTACGACGCCAGCAAGCCTCCGTTGCTCGGCCAGGAAGCGCCGCTGACGGCGGAGTATCAGGCGATCTACGAGGCCAATCTCGCCGATCAGGCGGAGGGCGGGCAGGGCATCGAGTCGACCTTTACATGCCTCGCGCCCGGGATGCCGCGGATCATGCTGGCCTACGCGCCGATGGAAGTCGTCGTCACCGCGGACACGACCTACATCCTGATGGAGCACATTCACGACAACCGCCGCATTCATACCGACGGGCGCAGCTTTCCCGACAACATGGACGACGATCCGCAGTTTTCGGGCTATTCGATCGGCCGCTGGGTAGATGAGGACGGTGACGGCCGCTACGACGTGCTCCTCATCGAGACGCGCGGTTTAAAGGGCCCGCGCACTTATGACGCCAGCGGCATCCCGCTCCATCGCGACAACAAGACCATCATCAAGGAGCGCATCTTTGTCGATCGCGCCGACGCCAACCTGCTCCATGACGAGATTACCACCATCGACAACGCCTTGACGCGGCCGTGGGTGGTCATCCGGAACTATCATCGCGTCGTCACCGATAAGCCGATCTGGTGGCGCGAGGATGTTTGCGCCGAAAACAATGCCCATGTGGCGATTGGCAAGGAATCGTACTATCTGAGTGCGGATGGCCTGCTCATGCCCGCAAAGAAAAATCAGGCCGCACCGGATCTGCGATATTTCAAGGACTACGCGAGATAAGGTGTAACAGCCCCACTTGGTCAAGGCCGGGCTTGTCCCGGCCATCCCGATAATCGGGCGATCGAGATCGCCGGGACAAGCCCGGCGATGACGCCGCCAATTTTTGCTCCTGTTACGATAAGGTCAGGCCGCGGTGCTGACGCTGGGAGCAGCAGCCGCGAGTGCTGCACGCAGGGCCTCCTCTTTGGTGTGGTCGAATGACGTGCGCAGCACTTTTCCGCCGACGCCCTTCAGGTCGGCGAGAACCTTGTCGGCAGTCACCTTGCGGATTAGCAAGAAAAGTGCGGCATTGCCGGCCTCAATGCTCGCTGCCACGTCCTTCATGAACCGATTATCAATCCCGACGTCCGTCAGCGCTCCGCCGACGGCGCCCGACGCGGCGCCGACTGCGGCGCCGAGCAAAGGCATCAAGAAGATCAAGCCGACCAGCGTGCCCCACATCGTGCCCATGGCCGCCCCGGCCGCGGCGGGATGGAACAGTTGGTTGAGCTTGACTCGCCCGTTCGGCTGCTTGACGGCGATGACGGCGTCTCCAAGCTCGATAAGATAGTCCTTCTGCATGTCGAGCACTTTTTGCCGGACTTCCTCTGCCTTTGCTTCTGAGGGGAACTCGATAACGACCAGGTCACTCACAGTGCTCTCCATTGCTACAGGTTAAAGTTTCTTCTCGATCTTCTTCGTCTCGGCTTCCGTCTCGGCCTCGACCTTCTTCCATTCGTCTTTCAGCCTCGTCCAGAACGAGGCCTGCGGCGCCTTCTTGCATTGGCCGATGAGCTCCGGGGTCACCTTCTCGATGCCCTTGATATCGATCACCGCCGCCTCGGGCTGGCCGCCCTTCGCGTAAGCCGCTGCCCAGTAGACGACCTTCGGCTTGAACTGATCATCGACCGACAGGAAATCTGCGCAGGCCCACTGCGTAACCGGCTTCTCGACTTTGGCCGCAATCGTGGTGGTTGCCGCAGCTGCCAAAATGAGGGGAATCAACAGACACTTGACCTTGGAGAATTCGATAACAGTGGGGTCGCTCATGGTGCTCTCCTTCTGCCGGCTCGCGGCGTTGGTTCGCCGCAGATCGCCATGCTGAACTAACCGACGCTCAGATGCCTGGACGCCGGAGCTTTAGTCGTCGGCCATGATCAAGAGGACGTTCGGTGCTCTTGAATGGCGTGACGCGCCTGGCGAGCAACGCGTCAACTACGCGGCGTTGCGCTCGGACCGCGCCTTCGACCTTCCGCAAGGACGGTGGAAGAGCCCCCCTTTGTCATCGCCGCGCCGAGGCGAACCGGGGCGCCAGTGACCTTCCCGCGCCCGGCACCGGCCAAACTGCCATCAGGGTACCGACAAGTTAGGACAGGCGCGCTGGTCCACCGATTTGCTCGCGCGACGACCTCCAGTACTGGCCACTCGACCAGCAAACGACCGCAGGCGAAAAAGGTTCAGTGCGCATCGATGAAAACGCCGCGACGCCCGGCCCTTTCGACATCCGCAAGCGGGAATTCCAGGAGGCCTTGAAGATGCTGTCAGTTCATCCGGGTTACGGCCGGCGGCGTCCAGGAGCCGTCGGTGATTTCGACCTTTGGCCAATAGGCGCGCAGGCAAAGGGAGAAGTCGCCGCGCTTGGGCGCCGGCAGCCAGTTATCGACCAGCCCGGCAGGCGGAGGGTCGGCCTGCACGTAAATGGTCAGGGAGCCGTCAAGGTGGCGTTTGAGCGCCCTCGTCTTCGTTCCGATGGAGTAGCGCCTGATCTCGTTCGGCTCGAAAAAATGGTGCTGGTTATAGAGCGTGAGCGACCAGAAGCCCCGCACCGGCGGCGTCTGGTCTTGCGCGAATGTCATCATATAGCGTTTCGCGCCGTTCAGCCGCTGTCCGCTATCATCAAGGTCCTGATAAAAATATTGCGCCTCGTTCAGCTTGTTGACGAAGATATTGGACTTCGCCACGGCGGTACGCGTGAAATAGTCAGTGCCGAAGTCGGCGCCATTGCTCTGCGTGCTCCAATAGCGCGGCAGTTGCAGCCCGAAATTCCGAAACTCGAGAAGCGGAGCCACAAGTCCCGTATCGGCTTCAAGGGCGGCCCTGTTCAGCGCCGCCCTGATCCTCGCGTCCTTCTCGGCGGCAGCCAGCACGGCGCCGACCTCGGCGTAGCGTGATTCCTCTCCCGGCAACGGCGCGGCGTCGGCAAGCACAGGGGGCAGTATGTCGAAGAACCGCTCCGGCACGATCAATTTCACTTCATCCTCGCCTCCCGTTACCGACATTATGTGCCGCAACTTGGTCCAATCCCGGCTTTTCATCTTGCCGTCGTAGTCGGTCAGTGGGTACATCATGATCTCTCGAGTGACGCTCTGCACGGCCTTGTTGTCTTCCGGGCTGTCGTCCTGGAACACACGCGCGATGAAGTATCCGGTATTGGTCGAGGAGCGAAAAACCTTGGTAATTCCCTTCGGGATCTCGCCTTTCCATTTCGGACCGACGAACAGATAGAAGCCGGGCGTGGTGCCGTACATCTTGCCAAGATCGGCAAAGCTGTCGGTACGCAGATCGACAGCCTCGTAGACCCAAAACCGATCGCCAAAATCCGGCACCTGAATCACGACTGGCGAAAGGTCGAGCGCGAGTGCACCCACGCCATAGACTACGTCCTGATTTGGGCACGGGTTGAGGCGCTGTTCCGGTGGAATGTAGTCGGAGAGCATGCCCAGCTGATTGAGCGGGGCTACCGGCACGGCCCCCGAAATCGTGGTGTCCGACACCTTTTCGTGGACGAGCCGACGAATGTAGACGTTGACCAACGGCCAAGCCCAGAAATAAGCATCCCGGCCGACAAGCTCCGCATACTCTGGCGTGATTTTTGTGCCCGCAACCGGCGCCGGTGGCAGCGCCTGCGTCCATTCCGGCGACGGCGAGATAATCCGCGCCTGCGCGAGCGTGGCAAAACCGACCGAAGCGAGCGCTATTCCGCCTGCCATCACTTCGCGGCGTGTGGTTGTCACTTTGTCGTCCCTTGGACTCAAGCAAAGACAAGTGGCGTGGCGATGCTACGACTGGTTTCGCCCTTCGATTGCTGGAATGGTGCTGAGCGCGCCGAGTATCGTCAAGGTTCTCTCCCTGTGTCTACCGGAATGCCAGGCCGCCGGAAATGTGCCGCGCCGAACGGCGGCGCTCGGTCACGACAACAATCCTGCTGACGAATTCGTTTCAGATTCGTCGAAATATATGCGCAGTGCGCCAACGGCTTTGGATTTCGGTCGCCTCGAATCGCTTGCCGCGTCGTCGCCGGGCTTGTCGCGGCGCCCCCTCGTTCCGGCATCATCTTGGCATAAGCGGTGCCGGGGCGGAATCAGCAACCTTTTTCAAGGGTCGAGCCCAATCCTTGATCATGCGGGCGATAAAATAAGCAGGCTTGTGCCGAGGAGATTCGAATGCAAGTTCTTCCGCAACCGGGTTTCCGGTCTGACCAACAGCGGTTCCGTGCGAAATGACGACACGATACTTTGGCGCTCCCATCAGGCGTAACGAAGACCGGCGTCTCCTCACCGGCCGGGCGGTGTTCGTCGATGACATCGCATTGCCCGGCATGGTGCACGCCGCCTTCCTGCGCAGTGCAGTCGCGCATGGGCGCATCCGCAGCATCGACGTCGAGGCGGCGCGCGTGCGGCCCGGCGTCGTCGCGGTCTATACGGCGGCCGACCTCGGCAGCTACTGGCAGCCCGGGCCGCTGCTGGTGCCGCCGCCGCCGATCGCCGGAATCACGTTTAACCAACGCACCCAGGTGCCGCTCGCCCGCGACAAGGTGCGCCACGTCGGCGAGCCGCTTGCGGTGGTGATTGCGGCGAGCCGCCAGGTGGCGGAAGACGCCCTCGCCGACATCGCCGTCGACATCGAGCCGCTGCCGGCGGTGGTCGATCTCGAAACGGCGCTCGCTGCGGCGTCGCCGCGAGTCCATGACGACGTGCCCCAGAACATCGCCGCCCATGTGCACCAGACCAAGGGGAACTACGCGGCGGCGCTAGCGCAGTCGGCGCATGTGGTGCGGCGGCGGTTCATCTATGACCGCGGTGCGTCATCGCCGATCGAGACCCGTGGCATCGTGGCCAATTGGGACGCCAGGGCCGATCAGCTGACCGTGTGGGACACCACGCAGGCGCCAGTGTTCCTGCGCGGCGGGCTTGCCGCGATGCTTGGCCTTGGCGAGCGGCAGGTCCGTGTGATCGCGCCGTTCGTGGGGGGCGGCTTCGGACCCAAGATCATGCTGTTCTACCCGGAGGAGGTGGTGCTGCCCTGGGCGGCGATGCGGCTCGAACGCCCGATCAAATGGATCGAGGACCGCAGGGAGCACTTCTTCGCCACCACCCATGAGCGCGGCCAGATCCACGACGCCGAAATGGCGCTCAGCCGGAACGGGCGCCTCCTCGGCATCAAGGATGTGTTTCTGCACGACAGCGGAGCCTATGATCCCTATGGGCTGACGGTGCCGATCAACAGCCAGTGCACGCTGCTTGGTCCTTATGACGTCGCCAACTACGACTCGACTTTTACGGCGGTGTTCACCAACAAGCCGATCGTCACGCCTTATCGCGGCGCCGGACGCCAGCATGGCGTGTTCGTGGTGGAGCGGCTCATCGACCTCGCCGCGCGCGACCTCGGGATCGACCGCGCCGAAATCCGCCGGCGCAATTTCATTGCCCCGGACGCGTTCCCGTACGACAACAAGATCATTTACCAGGACTTTGCACCGCTCTCCTACGACAGCGGCAACTACGAGCCGATTCTCGACAAAGCGCTGGCGATGGTGGGCTATGACCGCTTCCTCAAGGAGGAGCAGCCGCGCCTGCGCCGCGAGGGTCGCCATCTCGGCATCGGGATTGCGGCCTACGTGGAGGGCACCGGCATCGGCCCCTATGAGGGCGCGCGCGTACACGTGCAGGCCAACGGCAAGGTGAGCGTCGCCACCGGCATCGGCACCCAGGGCCAGGGACACTTCACGAGTTTCGCCCAGATCGCCGCCGATGAAGTCGGCGTCGACGTCCGCGACGTCGACGTGGTGACCGGCGACACCGACCAGTTCTATTGGGGCGCCGGCACCTTCGCCAGTCGCGGCGCCGTGGTGGCCGGCAACGCCGTGAGCGCGGCCGCCAAGGCCGTGCGCAAGAAGATCCTTCGTATCGCATCCGAGCACTTCGAATGCGCCGAGGAGGATCTCGACATTGCCGGCGGCAAGGTCTCGATCGCCGGCGTGCCGGGCAAGTCAGTGCCGCTCGGCGACCTCGCCATGAAGGCGAACCCGATGCGCGGCGCGGTGCGGCCCGGCACTGAGCCGGGCCTCGAGTCGACCCAGTATTTCGGCCCGGCAGCGGGCGCCACGGCGAGCGGCGTGCACGCCATCATCGTCGAGGTCGATCCCGAGACCCTCGCGGTCGCAATCCGCAAATACGTCGTGGTGCACGACTGCGGCACCGTGATCAATCCGATGATCCTGGCCGGGCAAATCCATGGCGGCGTGGCGCAAGGGATCGGCAATGCGTTCTACGAGAAGCTC
>WNFT01005211.1_pt1 | contig 11358 bp, 8 predicted proteins | sample 5400191 | NCBI WGS metagenome assembly WNFT01 (sample SAMN13153359, study PRJNA577476) | soil metagenome | isolation source: 80 cm saprolite under Madrone tree | place: USA:California | collected 2016-06-14
TCCTTGCCGTCGATGACGCGGTGATCGTAGGACAGCGCCAGATACATCATCGGGCGTATCTCGACCTTGCCGCCGATCGCGACCGGGCGATCCTGAATCTTGTGCATGCCGAGAATGCCGGACTGCGGCGCGTTCAGGATCGGCGTCGACATCAGCGAACCATAGATGCCGCCATTGGTGATGGTGAAGGTGCCGCCCTGCATCTCCTCGATCTTGAGCTGGCCGTCGCGCGCACGCCGGCCGAAGTCGGCAATGCTCTTTTCGATCTCGGCGATCGACTTTTGATCGCAGTCGCGCACCACCGGCACAACCAGACCCCTGTCGGTGCCGACGGCGACTCCAATGTGATAATAATTCTTGTAGATCAGATCGGTGCCGTCGATCTCCGCGTTGGCCGCCGGGATGTCCTTGAGCGCTTGCACGCAAGCCTTGGTGAAAAAGCCCATAAATCCAAGCTTGATGCCGTGCTTCTTCTCGAACACGTCCTTGTACTGGCCGCGCATCGCCATGATGTGGCTCATGTCGACCTCGTTGAAGGTCGTGAGCATGGCAGCGGTGTTCTGTACTTCCTTGAGGCGGCGCGCGATGGTCTGGCGCAGCCGCGTCATCTTCACGCGTTCTTCGCGCGCGGCATCGTCGGCGGGCGAGGGAGCGCGCACCTGCACCGCGGCCGCGGGCTGATGGATCGGCGTCGGCGCCGACGCCGCCTTCTCGATCGCGGCGAGCATGTCGCCCTTGGTCACGCGGCCGTCCTTGCCCGAGCCGGGGACGGTGGCGGCATCGATGCCGGTTTCGGCCGCGATCTTGCGCACCGACGGCGCCAGCGGCGCATCGGTTGGTGGCGCCTTCGGAGCGGCAGCAGCAGGCGCGGCAGCTGCGGCGGACGGTGGCGGGGGCGGTGCCGCGGCCTTGGCAGGCGCTGCAGCCGGCTTGGCGGCGGCTCCCGCCGCGCCATCATTGATCTGTCCGAGCAAGGCACCGACCGCGACGGTTTCGCCATCCTTGGCGCTGATCTCGCCAAGCGTGCCGGCCGACGGCGCGGGGACTTCGATGGTGACCTTGTCGGTCTCCAGCTCGACCAGCGGTTCATCCACCGCCACGGTATCGCCCGGCTTCTTGAACCAGCGGCCAATGGTGGCCTCCGTCACGGATTCGCCGAGCGTCGGAACGCGAATTTCAGTCATGGTTGTTTCCCCAATGCCTTGTGCTGTCATCGTCCGCGAAGGCGGACGATCCAGTAGTCCGTGACGGTCCTGATCGAAAACGGGCGGCGCGGGTTACTGGATGCCCCGCTTTCGCGGGGCATGATGGATTTGCAATTTCTCTAGTTCAGCGCCTCGTCCAATAGCGCTTTAAGCTGCGCCAGGTGTTTCGACATCAACCCGGTGGCGGTTGCCGCCGCGGCAGCGCGGCCGGCGTAACGCGGCCGCCTGTTCGGCGCATTGATCTGGTTCAGCACCCATTCGAGATAGGGCTCGATGAAATGCCACGCGCCCATGTTGCGCGGCTCTTCCTGACACCATACCACCTCGGCACTGCGGAAGCGTCCAAGCTCCTGAACCAGCGCCTTCAGCGGCACCGGATAGAGCTGCTCGATCCGCATCAGGTAGACGTCGTCGACGCCGCGCTTTTCGCGCTCCTCGTAGAGGTCGTAATAGACCTTGCCCGAGCACAGCACGACGCGGCGGATCTTGTCGTCCGGCACCAGCTTGATCTTTTCGTCGGGCAGCATCACCGCGTCATCGTAGAGAATGCGATGGAACGTGGTGCCCGAGCCCAACTCCTCGAGCCGCGAGACCGCCCGCTTGTGCCGCAGCAGCGACTTCGGCGTCATCAGGATCAACGGCTTACGAATCTCGCGGTGCAATTGACGCCGCAACACGTGGAAGAAATTGGCGGGCGTGGTGGCGTAGACCACCTGCATGTTGTCCTCGGCGCACATCTGCAGGAAGCGTTCGAGACGCGCCGAGGAATGCTCTGGCCCTTGCCCTTCATAGCCGTGCGGCAGCATGCAGACGAGGCCGGACATGCGCAGCCATTTGCGTTCGCCCGAGGAGATGAACTGGTCGAACAGCACCTGTGCGCCATTGGCGAAGTCGCCGAACTGCGCTTCCCACATCGCCAGCGCGTTCGGCTCGGCCAGCGAATAGCCGTACTCGAATCCGAGCACGGCTTCTTCGGAGAGCAGCGAGTTGATGACTTCGTAGTGGCCCTGATCGCCGCCGAGATGATTGAATGGCGTGTAGCGGCTCTCGTCTTCCTGGTCGATCAGCACCGAATGCCGTTGCGAGAAGGTGCCGCGCTCGCTGTCCTGTCCCGACAGCCGGACGTGGTGGCCCTCCTGCAACAGCGTACAGAACGCCAGCGCCTCGCCGGTCGCCCAATCGATGCCAACGCCGTTCTCGATCGCCTTGGCGCGATTTTCAAGAAACCGCTGCACGGTGCGGTGAATCCGAAAACCGTCGGGCACCCTGGTGATCTTGCGGCCGACATCCCTGAGTACCGCGACATCGACGCCGGTGACGCCGCGGCGGGCGTCCTCCTCCTGATCCGCCGATTTGAAGCCGGCCCACTTGCCGTCGAGCCAGTCCGCCTTGTTGGGCTTGTAGCCCGATCCGGCCTCAAGCTCGGCATCGAGCCGCGCCCGCCAGTCGGCCTTGGCCTTCTCGATCTCGCCTTCGGTCATCACGCCTTCGGCGATCAGCCGTTTGGAATAGATCTCGAGCGTCGAGGGATGCGTCGCGATCTTCTTGTACATTACCGGCTGGGTGAACGCCGGCTCGTCGCCTTCGTTGTGGCCGTGCCTGCGGTAGCAGAACATGTCGATGACGACGGGTTTATGGAATTTCTGCCGGAATTCGATCGCGACCTTGGCCGCGAACACCACGGCTTCCGGGTCGTCGCCATTCACATGGAAGATCGGCGCGTCGATCATCTTCGCCACATCGGAAGGATAGGGCGAGGAGCGCGAGTAGCGCGGATAGGTCGTGAAGCCGATCTGGTTGTTGACGATGAAATGCAGCGAACCGCCGGTGCGATAGCCTTTCAGGTCGGACAGGCTGAAGCATTCCGCCACTACGCCTTGTCCTGCGAACGCGGCGTCGCCATGCATCAACATAGGTAATACCGAGATGCGCTGGTCCGGCGGGTCGCCATGCTGATCCTGCTTGGCGCGCACCTTGCCGAGCACGACGGGATCGACGATCTCCAGATGCGACGGATTGGCGGTGAGCGACAGGTGAATCCGGTTGTTGTCGAACTCGCGGTCCGACGACGCACCGAGATGATACTTGACGTCGCCGGAGCCCTCGACCGCGTCGGGATTGGCCGAGCCGCCCTTGAATTCATGAAACAGCGCGCGATGCCGCTTGCCCATCACCTGGGTCAGCACGTTGAGGCGTCCGCGATGCGGCATGCCCACCACGATTTCCTTCACCCCAAGATTGCCGCCGCGCTTGATGATCTGTTCCAGCGCCGGGATCAGCGATTCGGCGCCGTCCAGACCGAAGCGCTTGGTGCCGGTGAATTTCAGATCGCAGAATTTCTCAAAACCCTCGGCCTCGATCAGCTTCATCAGGATGGCGCGCCGGCCCTCGCGGGTGAAACTGATTTCCTTGTCCGGTCCCTCGATGCGCTCCTGAATCCAGGCCTTCTGCGCGGCGTTCGAAATGTGCATGAACTCGACGCCGAGCGTTTGGCAGTAGGTGCGCTCGCAGATCGCGACGATCTCGCGCAAGGTGGCGTATTCCATGCCCAGCACATGATCGAGAAAGATCTTGCGGTCGAAATCGCCGTCGACGAAGCCGTAGGAGCGCGGATCGAGTTCCTCGCGATCGCGCGGCGGCTCGATCCCGAGCGGGTCGAGCTTGGCGTGGAAATGGCCGCGCATTCGATAGGCCCTGATCAGCATCAGCGCGCGTATGGAATCGCGCGTCGCCTGGTGCACGTCGGCCGGTGTCAGTTCGGCGCCCTTGGCCTGCGGCTTGGCCGCGAGCTTGGCTCCGATCGACCTTTCAACTTGCGCCCAGTTGCCGTCGAGCGCCGAGGTCAGTTCGTCGCGTGGCGCCAGCGGCCAGCTGTCCCGGCGCCAGGAGGGTCCTTCGGCGTTCTTCAGGATATCGCCAGGCTGGTCTTTCAGGCTCCTGAAAAACTCCTGCCATTCGGGGTCGACCGAAGCGGGGTCTTTCTCGTAGCGGGCGTAAATATCATCGATGTAGGAGGCGTTGGCGCCCTGGAGAAACGAGGAGAGAGCAAAGGCTGCGTTCGCGTCTTGGCGAGACATGATGGCGTCCTGGTGATTTTATTTCGCGCATGGAATACGGCGCAACAGCCAATCCGGGCCGGATCAGCCTGATAAGGAGACCTTTACCCTATATGGGGCGAATGTTCGCGCCGAAAAGAACAAAAAATTGAATCAGAATTTCAATTTTTCGACAAGGGTCTTTCCGAGCCGTGCGGGTGACGGCGAGACCGTGATTCCGGCGGCCTCCATCGCGGCGGTCTTGGAAGCCGCGTCACCCTTGCCGCCGGAGATGATCGCGCCGGCATGGCCCATGCGCCGGCCGGGAGGCGCTGTAACGCCGGCGATGAAGCCGACCATCGGCTTCTTGCGGCCCCGCTTGGCCTCGTCCTTGAGGAACTGGGCGGCGTCTTCTTCGGCCGATCCGCCGATTTCGCCGATCATCACGATCGAGGTGGTCGTGGGGTCGGCGAGAAACATCTCCAGCACGTCGATGAATTCGGTCCCCTTGACCGGATCGCCGCCGATTCCCACCGCAGTGGTCTGGCCGAGATCTTCCTGGGTGGTCTGGAACACGGCTTCATAGGTCAGCGTCCCGGACCGCGAGACAATGCCGACACTGCCCGGCTTGAAGATGTTTGCCGGCATGATGCCGATCTTGCATTCGCCGGCGGTCATCACGCCCGGACAATTCGGTCCGATCAGCCGCGATCTCGATCCGGAGAGCGCACGTTTCACCCGCACCATGTCGAGCACGGGAATGCCCTCGGTGATGCAGACGATCAGCGGGATTTCGGCATCGATGGCTTCGCAGATCGCATCCGCAGCCCCCGGCGGCGGCACATAGACCACGCTGGCATCGGCGCCGGTTTTTTCCTTGGCCTCAGCCACGGTGTCGAACACCGGCAAGTCGAGATGGGTAGAGCCGCCTTTGCCTGGAGAGATGCCGCCTACCATCCTGGTGCCATAGGCGATCGCGGCTTCCGAATGAAACGTGCCGTTCTTGCCGGTAAAGCCCTGGCAAATGACTTTTGTGTTCTTGTCAATCAGGATGGACATGTCTGGGATTGCTTTCGCGAAACGATCAGTAGGGGCTCAGTTGATCCGGCGGTAGACGCCGGTGAGCACGTCGGCCCATCCTTCCGCGTCGGGCGAGAACTGGATCTTCATGGTGTAGCTGTTGTCGTCGAGGATCTCATAGACATGGCGCGCATTGCCGCGCAACGAGCCGCGCACCAGGATCAGCGTCTTGCCGGTCCAGCCTCCGGACGCCGGCGCCGGCGAGTAATAGCCGAGTGAATCGTGCCAGAACAATTTGTAGTGCCGGTCCTCGCGGTCATAGGTGAACACGCCGTGGGTCGCGAAGCTTTCCTTGCCGTCGCGCATCTGACGGGTATCCTGGATCAGATAAAAGCCGTTGAGATCCATGCGCGCGACAACGTGGGAGGTGGCGGGCCCTCCCGCGGTCCAGCGCGACGGTTGCACCATCTCGTCACCGTTCCACTCCCCCGCCAGGGCGGCGAGTTTACGATGCTCCTCGAGCGGCGTTGGCGCCGCGAGACGGTCCTGGGCCATGGCTTAGCTCCCTTTCACAGCCTTGACGATTTTTTGCGCGGCATCGTCGAGATCGTCGGCCGGCACCACGTTGAGACCGGATTCCCGGAGGATCTTCTTGCCTGCGTCGACATTGGTGCCCTCCAGCCGTACCACCAGCGGCACTTTCAGCCCGGCTTCCTTCACCGCCGCAACCACACCCTCGGCGATGATATCGCATTTCATGATGCCGCCGAAGATATTGACGAGGATGCCCTTCACATTGGGATCGGCGGTGATGATCTTGAACGCCGCCGTGACCTTGGCGCGGTCGGCGCCGCCGCCGACGTCGAGGAAGTTGGCCGGCGCCATGCCGTAGAGCTTGATGATGTCCATCGTCGCCATCGCCAGGCCGGCGCCGTTGACCATGCAGCCGATGTTGCCGTCGAGGGTGACGTAATTGAGATCGTGTTTCGACGCCTCGATTTCCTTGGCGTCCTCCTCGGTCTCGTCGCGCAGTGCCAACACCTCGGGGTGACGATAAAGCGCATTGTCGTCGAACGACACCTTGGCGTCGAGCACGCGCAGATCGCCTTGTTTGGTGACGACGAGCGGATTGATTTCCAGCATCGCCATGTCCTTGGCGACGAAAGCCGTGTAGAGCTGCGTCGCCAGCCGCTCAGCCTGTTTGGCAAGATCGCCAGTAAGACCCAGCGCCTTGGCGACAATGCGGCCGTGGTGGGCCATGATGCCGGTGGCGGGATCAACCGAGAAGGTCACGATCTTCTCCGGCGCAGAGTGCGCGACATCCTCGATATTGACGCCGCCCTCGGTGGAGACCACGAAGGATATTTTGGAAGTTTCGCGGTTGACCAGGATCGACAGATAAAACTCCTTGTCGATGTCGGAGCCTTCCTCGATGTAGAGCCGATTGACCTGCTTGCCGTGCGATCCGGTCTGCACCGTGACCAGCGTCGCACCGAACATCTGCCTGGCGAATTCATTGACCTCGGCAACCGATTTGGCGATGCGCACGCCGCCCATGCCGCCGGCGGAGGCTTCCTTGAATTTGCCCTTGCCGCGGCCGCCGGCGTGGATCTGACTCTTCACCACCCAGACCGGACCGCCGAGCGTTTTCGCGGCAGCATCGGAATCGGAGGCGCGCAGCACCGCCGCGCCGCGCGAGATCGGCACCCCGAATTCATGCAGCAGCGCCTTGGCCTGGTATTCATGAATGTTCATTCGGATGCTCCCAGGCTCCTCGTGCGGCGAATTCGGGATTCATATCGGGCTTGGCGGCTGGCATACCATATACCAGAAGGACTGCAAATTCGGAAATTGGAGTATCGCAGGTCAATTGGCTTGATCTATCGGGTAATAGCCAAGCGCAATTAGCGGCCTAGCAGGTCGGGCGCGATCTTCTTGCAGGCCTCGACCAGACCCTGCACGGCGCCGACCGACTTGTCGAACGCCTCGCGGTCCTTGCCAGCCAGTTCGATCTCGACCACCCGCTCGACGCCTTTCGATCCGATCACGGCGGGCACCCCGACATACATGTCCTTCACGCCATATTCGCCGGAAAGATAGGCGGCGCAGGGCAACACGCGCTTCTTGTCCCTGAGGTAGCTCTCGGCCATCGCGATGGCGGATGCGGCGGGCGCATAGAACGCCGAACCGGTCTTCAGCAGGTTGACGATCTCGGCCCCGCCGTTTCGCGTGCGGTCAACGATCTCGTCGATCCGCGCCTGCGAGGTCCAGCCCATCTTCACCAGATCGGGCAGCGGAATGCCGGCCACCGTGGAGTATCTCACCAGCGGCACCATGGTGTCGCCATGGCCGCCAAGCACGAACGCTGTGACGTCTTCGACCGAGACGTTGAACTCGTCGGCAAGGAAATAGCGGAAGCGCGAGGAATCCAGCACGCCCGCCATGCCCACCACCTTCTTGTACGGCATGCCTGATGCCTTCTGCAGCGCCCACACCATGGCGTCGAGCGGGTTGGTGATGCAGATGACGAAAGCATCGGGTGCATATTTCTTGATGCCGGCGCCGACCTGCTCCATCACCTTGAGATTGATGCTCAACAGATCGTCGCGGCTCATGCCGGGCTTGCGCGGCACGCCGGCGGTAACGATGCAGACTTTGGCGTTGTCGAGCGCGTCGTAGGAATTGGCGCCGGTAAAATGCGCGTCGAACCCGTCGACCGGAGAGGATTGCGCGATATCGAGCGCTTTGCCTTGCGGCACGCCCTCGGCGATGTCGAACAGCACTACATCGCCCAATTCCTTCAGGCCGATCAGGTGAGCCAGCGTTCCGCCGATCTGGCCGGAGCCAATCAAAGCAATCTTGTCGCGCGCCATGGGAAATCCGTCCTTTGAAGGTCATGCAGGAGGGTGGAGAAAGCTTAAGTGGCTGGTTATCCCTTTCGACCGACCCGTTCAAGTCGCGCCCTGCTCAATTGTCCGCCACTCGCGTCGATCCGGGGCACGTCAAAGACGCGAACCCGAATCCAGAGGTTATTGGAGCGAGATTCCCCGATGTGCAATTGCACATCTGAGGTTTGCGCTGACGCGCGCCCCGGAATGACGGAGTGTGAGTTCTACGTTTCCACCAGCCCTGTGCTCGAGCCGCTTGCGACGGAATCCTTGTGGCCATGCGGCAGCGCCAGATAGGATTCCGAACTCATCTCGATCAGCCGCGACGCGGTCCGCTTGAACTCACTCGCCTCATCGCCGTCGGGCGCGACATACAGCGACTGCGGATCGGCCCCGGCGGAGGCCATCAGCTTCACCGCGTTGTCGTACAGCGTGTCGATCAGCGCGATGAACCGCTTGGCGGCGTTGCGGTCGGCGTAATCCATCACCGGAATGCGGTCGATCATGATGGTGTGATAGTCGTGCGCGAGGCGGAGGTAGTCCGACGCGGCGAGCGGTTTTTCACAGATATCCGCAAACGAAAATCGCGCGACGCCATCGGCCGAACACGGCACATGCAGGATCCGTCCCTTGATCGAAATATCGCGCGGCTTGCACTTGGCATTGCCGGTCATCTTGACCCATGCCTGGTCCAGCGCCGCATCGGCGTCGCGGTCCACCGGCACCAGCCACATTTTCACGCCGGTGAGTTTTTCGAGCCGGAAATCGGTGCGTGCATCGAGCCGCAGCACGTCCATATGACCAACTATCTGCGCGATGAAGGGCAGGAACAGCGCCCGGTTCAGTCCGCCCTTGTAGAGATCGTCGGGCGCGACGTTGGATGTCGCCACCACCACGGTGCCGAGTTCAAACAGCTTTGAGAACAGCCGCCCCAGGATCATCGCATCCGCGATGTCGGTGACATGGAACTCGTCGAAACACAAAAGCCAGGCCTCGTCGAAAATCGACGCCGCGGTGAGCGCGATCACGTCGCCGTCGGCGATTTCGCCGCGCGCGATGTTCTGGCGAAAGCCGTAAATCCGCTCGTGCACCTCGGCCATGAATTCGTGGAAGTGCGCGCGGCGCTTGTGCTCGACCGGACTGTGCTGGAAAAACAAGTCCATCAGCATGGTCTTGCCGCGCCCGACCTCGCCATGAATGTAGAGGCCGCGTGGCGGCGCCTCGTCCTTATCCGCAAACAGCCGTCCAAGCAGGCCTTGCTTGCGCACTGGCGTGTAGCTCGCGAGCCGCTGCCCGAGGTCCGCGAACGCCTCGGCGGCCTCCGCCTGCGCGGCGTCGGCCTCGATCGCGCCGGAGGCGACGAGGCTCTGATAGTGGGCGCGGAACGAGGCGGGCGGGGGAGACAGCATGGCCCCTTTACGCCGTCAACACGGTCGAAATTGCAAGCCATGAATTGGTGCAAGGGGTATGCGGGCGCGGGTCCTGAAGGCGCTGCACCGACTTAGGGCAAGCTGTCATACCCGCGAACGCGGTATCCAGTACGCCGCGGCCTTGCGATTCGATCACAGGCGGCTCTGGAATACTGGATCGCCCGGTCAAGGCCGGGCGATGACAGCTGTGCGTATGCCGGGCACTCACGCGCTGAGCGCATAGGAATCCTCGACCACATACGGCCCGCCACCGGTGGACGCCCGGGACGAGAACAGCACGAACCGCGACGCGGTGAATACCGTCGTCGGAAAATATCCGCGTACCGACAGATAGTCCGCGACATCCTGGTTGGACGCATCGCGCAGCCGCGCCAGTGTCACATGCGGCGTGAACTTCCGCCCCTCGGGATCGAGCCCGATGCGCTGCATCAGCCGCTCGAGTTCGGCCTGCAGCTCGATCAATGGCCGGCTCGGCACCACCGAGGCGACCACCGCGCGCGGCTTGCGCCCGCCAAAACTCGACAGGCCTTGCAGGGTAACATCAAACGGCTTGCGGTTGACCCGAAACAGCATCGAGGCGATTTCGTTCGCGGCTATGCCGTCGATATCGCCGATGAAGCGTAAGGTGACGTGATAATCTTCGGGATCGATCCAGCGAGCGCCTGGAAGGCCGCCACGCAAATTGGAAAGGGTCTGGCCGATCTCGGCCGGAATTTCCAGTCCAGTGAACAAACGCGGCATCGTTGTGACTCCCGATGCTGAACCCGGTAACGAATCACCGATGTTGATTTCTACCGCAGTTATGTGACTCTGCGAAGCATCCGGCGTTAACAGATTGGAAATCTCCCGGCAAAACACCTGTTAGGGTTATTGCTGCCCGTTTTTCAACTACGTTGCCCGGATATCGTGCCAAGAAATGCCTCCACGGTGGGCAGGATATTTTTGACGATCATATCGACGCCCTCAGCCGTTGGATGCAGGCCGTCCGCCTGGTTGAGCTTGGCGTCGGTGGCGACGCCCTCCAGGAAAAACGGGTACAGCGGCACCCCGAAGGATTTCGCCAGCTCCGGATAGATCGCGTTGAAACGCGCCGAATAGTCACTTCCATAATTTGGCGGCGCCACCATCCCGCACAAGAGGACCGCGATCCTGCGCGCCTTCAGCCGTGTCAGGATGTCGGTCAGCGCGGCGCGGGTCACCCGTGGATCGATGCCTCGCAGGGCATCGTTGGCGCCGAGCTCGAGGATCACGGCCTCGGTACCTTCCGGCACCGACCAGTCGAGCCGGTCGCGGCCGCCCGAAGTGGTATCGCCGGACACCCCGGCGTTGATCATATCGACCGCTATCCCCTTGGCTTCCAAGGATTTTTGCAGCCGGGCCGGGAACGCGGACGAGGCCGAAAGGCCAAGGCCGGCGCTCAGCGAATCTCCCAATACGACCATCTTGATCGGCTTTGTTTCGCGAGCGGCCGACGTTTGAGCGAACGCTGTTCCCGCGGCCATCAGAAGCATCCCCAACACAAGCATGTGCACGAACGACCGCAGCTGCCCCTCGACCCCAGCGGCGAAAGTGCCATATGACCGAGCCATGGACAGTCTCATCGAACCCACCTCCCTGGCCGGCCTTGAGCCGGACACCATTTTTATTTCCAACGTCAATCTCTCGCTCGGCGCGGGCGCCGCGCGGGTTCACATTCTCAAGGATATCAGTCTGCGCGTGGCGCCGGGTGAAGCGATTGGCCTGATCGGACCGTCAGGCTCGGGGAAGTCCACGCTTCTGA
>WNFT01009973.1_pt1 | contig 11356 bp, 11 predicted proteins | sample 5400191 | NCBI WGS metagenome assembly WNFT01 (sample SAMN13153359, study PRJNA577476) | soil metagenome | isolation source: 80 cm saprolite under Madrone tree | place: USA:California | collected 2016-06-14
CGCGGATTCTTCGCGTTCCAGGACGGCAGCTCAACGTACCACGGGTTGCAGTCCACTTTAAGCCACCGGTTCAGCGGTGGCCTTTATTTCCAAGCCGCATACACGTATTCGAAATCCATTGACAATGGCTCGGGATCGGTCTTCGGTGATGAGCTGAATGGCTTGACGCAATTTGGCGACCTCCTGAACCCGAGCGGTCAGCGCGCGGTTTCGGATTTTGACCGCAGGCACCGCTTCGTTATCAGCTACAACTATGATTTGCCGATTGCAAGGCTGCTTCGCGGCCATGGGTCGACCCGCTTGGTGAACGGCTGGGCCGTCAATGGAGTAACCATTTTCCAGTCCGGGTCGCCAATCACAGTCTCTGATGGCTCAACTTTTACGCTCCAGGATCTTGAGGGGATTAACGGCACCAATTTTGCTACTCTTGCGCCTGGTGCAACGCTGGCATCGGCCGTCCCTTCTGGGGGTGTCGAGAGTCGCCTCGGTTCTTTCCTTAATCTGAACGCTTTCACGCCCGGCGGCAACTGCGTGGATAACCAGAATATGGGAGTCCCCTGCCAAATCCCCAATCCCAGCAAGCCCGGTCAGTTCCTTCCCAATCCCGCATCCGCCGGCGCGGCCATAGGGAACGTTGGGCGCAATACGTTCCGCGGCCCCTTCCAACAGAACTGGGATCTGTCCATCACGAAGAGCACAAGGATCACGGAAGCCACTTCGGTGGACTTCCGCGCCGAGTTCTTCGACGCCTTTAACCACCCCGTATTCTCGGGTCCACAATCCGGCGGGTTTGGATCTGCTACTGGCAATTTAGGTCTAGTCAACATCGCAAACGGATCGAGCGCCATTTTGTCAACGGCTAATCGTCCCCGAATCATACAGTTCGCGATGAAGTTCAACTTTTAGTGTCTTTTAATTCGTAATTCTATCTTGCCTCCGGCTCCGACGCATTGTTGGAGCCGGAAGCTTAGGTCAGAACGCGAAGCCAGCGCGCGGTTTCATAGACCCAATTGCAGGCGCCATCGACACTGGGTGAGTGTTGCAAAATGGGTCGTGTATGCCCGGCTTGGCGTGTCCGCTGAGCTGCGGGAAGCTGATTTTCAGTTTCCTTTCATTGGCAATAATCGCCATCCCGACGCAGCCCCATTCATGTGCCAGAAAACTGGCACCGTACCACGCCGCTGGCAGGGCCACCCTGGCAGCTTGATCAAGCGCGCCGTCTCTGCGCTCCTCATCTCACGACAAATCAACAAGTTCGGGTCTTTCAGGAACACTTGGCGCTTTGGCACGCGCGATGCATTTCCATGAGCGTGAGGCACCTGCCATGGCTCGAATACAAACCGCGAACGGACCATCGGATTTGCGACCGCAGTTCGCGGGGAGACGCGCAGGTTCTTTCTTCCAGATCGAGGCCTGGATGCCGAGTGAAATCAAGGCCATCTCTCCGCTGGTGGACCGATTGATGCGACTGATCGAGGGATCCCACTGCGTTGCCGGTGAGGAACCCGCCGTCGAATTCGCACTTGAGGAGGCTCTTAACAATGCGGTGGTTCATGGCAACCGTATGGATGGCCATAAGTTGATTCAGGTTCTTTGCCGCTGTGAATCGGGTAAGGGAGTTTCCATCGTCGTCAAGGACCAAGGACAAGGATTTGATCCTAATGGGGTTCCCAATCCCCTGAGTCCCGAAAATTTCGGCACTGATCGCGGGCGTGGCATCTGGCTGATGAGAGCCGTGATGGACGAGGTGTCCTTTGAACGCGGTGGCACTGAAGTCTGCATGCGGAAGGCACTGACACGCCAACCAAGTACGGAGCGCGAGCTACCAACGAAACAGTGTCCCTCAGTCCGGCAAACAGAGCTAACCACGGCGTCGCCGTTGTCGGCGGGCGAACGAGTCGATTCGCCAGAAGAAAGAGATTGACGTGTTGAAGATCACGAGAACGGAAACGCCGGCAGAAGAGAAATGGATTCTGCAAGGCCGCTTAGTCGGTTTGTGGGTTAGCGAACTGAGAAGAAACTGGAAAAAGACTCATCGGGCCGACAACAACCTGAAGTGCATTGTCGATCTCAATGAGGTCACGTTTATCGATAAGAAGGGCGAGAGGCTCTTGCGAACCATGTCAAAGGAGGGCGCGCAATTGATCGCCACCGGTATCTACATCAAGCACGTGCTTCAACAGAGGTGTGAAGGATGAAGCTGTCAAGGAGCCGAACTATGCCAACCGAACTCATAGACAACATCGACAAAGAGGAAGGCGCGATTGCTTCTATCGACAGCCTTCCCGGCGAAGGAGACATGAACCTCGTCGCTGCCGCAAAGAACGGAAATAAAAAGGCGTTCGAGACTCTGGTCGAACGTCACGAGCAAAGGATTTTCTTCGTTGCGCGGCGCATTACCCGGACGCGGGAAGATGCCGAGGATGTCGTACAGCAAAGCTTTCAAAAAGCGTTCACCCATTTGCGGAAGTTTGAGGGGAGATCCGCCTTTTCCACCTGGCTGACGCGTATCGCCATCACCGAAGCGCTCATGTTCTTGCGGAGAAATCGCGGGTTGCGCGAAGTGTTGATCGACGATTTAAACGGGAATGAGGAAACCGCAACCGCGCTGGAAGTCCCTGACTCAAGTCCGAATCCCGAAGCTATCTATTCACGGCGAGAGTGGGCGGAAATGCTGTCCTTGGCTATGAATGAGTTGCCGCCCGGAATACGGAGGGCGATCCAGTTGCGTGAGCTCGACGAGCGATCATCGGAAGAGACCGCCCGAATCATGGGAATCTCTATTTCCGCGTTGAAGGGCCGGATGTTTCATGGACGAAGGAAATTGCGCGAGAGATTGATGCGCTACATCGATTCCGCTCGCATGTTCCAAGAACGGACGTTCGAAATCAGGGGTAATACGAATGGTATTTCGCGTCATCGACTCGCCTGCCATCAGTCTGGATAGAACTAAGTGAAAGGAGGCCGTCATGGTGATTTTGTTCTCGGTTGTGCTGGCAATCTTGGCGTTCCTGTTCATCGTCGGCCCAGACAATGACTTTGGCCGGAGGAATCGCCGCTGAATCGGACCAAATTGTCGGACAGGGCGTGTCTGAGCTTTTTTGCTTTTCACAAAGTCGATTGGATCGAAGTGCAACACCATTGGTGCCCGAATAACCGTTACGTGCTTGGAGATTATTGTGAGAATGCTACTGAAATTTGTATGGCTATGGCTGTTGCCGAAGGCCGTTTTCATTCTTTGGTTGTTCACGAGGTAGGGAAACTCTTTGGGAGCGGCCCGATTTCCAATGGGATGCACAGCACTCGGGTGCGACAGCCCACACCGCCCAGCCGTCCGCCGGTATCGCCTTTCTGTTTTGAGCGAGCGATACGTCGTTGTGGCTACGAGGCCCGACTCTTACCCCGGTCGGGGCCCGTGGCGCGGAGGTGTGAGGGGTCCGCTGAGATCGAGAGCAATTCAACTATGAAAGGAAGGGACTCGGGTATGACATTGAAAGGCAAGAGAAGTGAGACTTTGGAGCTTCACGCAAGTCCCATTCGGCCTCACGCAAAAGATATTTCTACAAACCACGTACCGCATCACGACGAGATCAGGCTTCGCGCTTACGAAATTTATCTGGAACACGCCGGTATCTTAGGCCGTGAGCTTGATGATTGGCTCCAAGCCGAAAGCGAATTTGAAAGTGCGGCGCTCTTTATGCGAGCCGCGACAGGAGAAAAGCACAGACCGTGAAATTTCACACTCGAGTAAACGAGCTTTTACCGGAGAGCGGAGCCAGCCGAACAACCATGCAGTCATCCCTCACGCACGAGAAGGCCATTCTGCCAATGGTCATCCTGATGGTAACGCTCGGCATTTTCGCCTCAAGCTGCAATCGCGGCCGGGCAGCAACAGCGGCGCCGCTGCCGGAGGTCGAAGTGGCCACGGCAGAACAACGCGATGTCCCCGTGTACAGCGAATGGGTAGCGACCTTGGACGGCTACGTCAACGCCGAGATCCGACCCCAGGTCTCAGGCTACATAATCAAGCAAGACTACACAGAAGGTTCGCTCGTCCGCAAAGGCCAGGTGCTGTTCGAAATAGATCCGAGGCCCTTTCAGGCGGCGCTTGATCGCGCAAAAGGGGACCTTGCACAAGCGCAAGCACAACTTGGCAAAAGCGCCCTTGATGTGGAGCGCGACACGCCGCTCGCAGAAGCCAGGGCCATAGCCAAGAGCCAATTAGATAACGAGATTCAGGCGAAGCTTGGCGCCCAGGCCGCCGTCGAATCGGGCAGGGCGGCGGTGGAGCAAGCGGAGCTCAACCTGGAGTGGACGAAAGTCACGTCGCTGGTCGATGGGATCGCGGGGATTTGTCAAGTCCAGATTGGAAACCTGGTCGGACCCAATTCTATCTTGACTTCCGTTTCGCAAGTCGAGCCTATCAAAGCTTTTTTCCCGATTAGCGAACATGAATATGTCCTCGCACAGAGGAAGAGCAATGCCATTTCCAGCGGGCACGCCATCCGCTTTTTCGGAAGTCCGGTCGACCTGATCCTGACTGACGGCAGTATCTACTCGCAAAAAGGGAAAATCTTGCTGGCGGACCGGCAAGTGGATCCAAACACGGGCACGATTCGCATCGTCGCTGCCTTTCCCAATCCCGGCAACATCCTGCGTCCCGGCCAGTACGGACGTGTGCGTGTCGAAACCGACATGAAAAAAGGCGCTCTGCTGCTACCGCAGAGCGCCGTTGCGCAGTCGCAGGGAAGCTATCAGGTGGCGGTTGTCGGCAGCGATCACAAGGTTAGTGTGCGCACCGTGAAGCCCGGCGCAACGGTTGGGACGATGTGGGTGATTGACGAGGGCCTCAAGCCGGGTGAGCAAGTTGTAGTCGAAGGACTGCAAAAGCTCAAGGAAGGAACCCTCGTTACTCCCAAGCCCGTACATCTTTCAGGGGAAGGAAACTGAGCCATGTCGAAGTTTTTCATCAACCGTCCGATCGTCGCGATGGTGATCGCCATCCTTATGGTGATTGTGGGCGCGGTGACCATCACCAGCTTGCCTGTGGCGCAGTTTCCTAACATCGTCCCGCCGGAAATTCAGCTGCAGGCCAGCTATGTCGGGGCGGACGCGCAGACCCTGGAGCAATCCGTCGCCACGCCCATTGAACAGCAAATCAACGGCGTGGACAACATGAACTACATGTATTCGCTGAACGCTACCGGCAACTCACAAACCACCATGGTCGTGGACTTCGACCTGAAGACGGACCCGAACACGGATCTAATCCTCACACAGTCGCGCGAGCAACTCGCCGGTGGTCAGCTTCCGCCGGACGTTAACACCTACGGGGTCACCATCAAAAAGTCCGTGACCGCTCCGCTCATGCTGGTCGGGCTATTTTCCCCCAAGGGCACTTTCGATACCAAGTTCCTTGGCAACTACGCTTATATCAACCTCAATGACCCGATCGCCCGCTTGTACGGTGTCGGCCAGACGCAGGTTTTCGGCGCCGGGCAGTATGCCATGAGGCTCTGGGTAAAGCCGGACCAACTGGCGAAGCTGGGCATGACTATCACTGACATCGTCAACGCTGTCCAGGCGCAGAATACGGTGAATCCGGCTGGTCAGGTCGGCGGCGAGCCAGCTCTCCCGAACCAGCAATTCACTTATTCCGTGCTTGCGCAAGGCCGTCTGACGTCGCCGGAACAATTCGAAAACGTGATCGTGCGCGAGGCGCCAGACGGCGGGATAGTTCGAGTGAAAGACATCGCCCGCGTGGAGTTGGGCGCACAGGACTACAGTATTGTCAGCCGATTGAATGGCAAGCCCGCCATCGTCATTCCCGTCTACCAGTTGCCCGGCTCTAATGCGGTCCAAACGGCCGCCGGCGTCCGAAAGCTGATGGCCGAGATGAAGCAGCGCTTCCCGCAAGACATGGATTACGCCATATCGCTTGACCAGACGAGCGCAGTTACGGAAGGCATAAAGGAGATCATTGTCACGCTCTTGATCGCTATCGTCCTGGTCATCCTGGTGGTCTATCTCTTCTTGCAGGACTGGCGCGCTACGCTGATTCCGATGCTGGCCGTACCCGTCTCGCTGGTGGGCACGTTTGTTCTCTTTCCGCTGTTCGGCTTCTCCATCAACACGCTTTCGATGTTCGGACTGGTGCTCGCTATCGGCTTGGTGGTAGACGATGCCATTGTCGTCGTCGAAGGCGTGCAGCGCCACATTGAGGAGGGTCTGCCTCCCAAGGACGCGGCTCGAAGAGCTATGGAAGAGCTTTCCGGGCCGGTCGTCGGTATCGCCCTGGTTCTCTCGGCGGTCTTCGTGCCGACCGTCTTTATCCCAGGCATCACCGGACGGCTCTACCAGCAGTTTGCCTTGACCATCGCGATCTCCGTGGTCCTCTCGGCTTTTAACGCCCTCACGCTGAGCCCGGCGCTTGCCGCGCTACTGCTCCGGCCAAAGAAGGAAAGCCGCGGGCCACTCGCAAAATTCTTCGCGTGGTTCAATCATATGTTCGGGAGCGGCACGGAAATCTATCTGCGGCTGTCCGGTGCAATGATCCGGAAAATCGCCGTGGCGCTGGTGGTGCTTGTGGCCTGCGGGCTTGCCGGAGTTTTCTTTGGCAGCCGCGTGCCATCCAGCTTCCTGCCCGATGAAGACCAGGGCTACGTGTACATCAACATGGACCTTCCGAACGCGGCTTCGCTGGAGCGCACCAGCGCAGCGGCGAGACAGGTTGAGGAGATCATCGCCAATACGCCAGGTGTCGAATACACCACGAGTGTTGTTGGCTTCAGCTTGCTCAGCTTTGTGCGGACTACTTACAACGGCTTCTTTTTCGTCACGCTGGAGCCCTGGAGTGATCGTAAGACCAGAGCGGAACAATATCAGGAAATCAAGGTGCGCTTGAACCAGCACCTTAGCAAGCTTCCGCAAGGAACCGCTTTCAGCTTCTCGCCGCCAGCAATTCCTGGAGTCGGCACATCCGGCGGATTTCAGTTCGTACTCGAAGACCGTGCCGGGCGGGACGTTCAGTTCTTGGCAAACAACCTGGACAAGTTCCTGGCAGCGGCTCGCAAGCGTCCCGAAATTGGCTCGATATCCACCTCCTTTCTACCGAGCGTGCCGCAAAAGTTCTTGGAGGTCGACCGGGAGAAAGTGCTGAAGCAAGGTGTGGCCGTCAACGATGTTTACAGAAGTATTCAGGCTTTTATGGGCGGTCTGTTCATCAACTACTTCAACGATTTCGGCCGTACGTGGCAAGTGTATGTAGAAGCCGAGGCTCCTTACCGATCGGATCTTTCGAACCTGAGCCAGTTCTACGTGCGCAACGGTGGAGGGCAAATGGTGCCCCTCACCGCGCTGACTAAGTTCGAGTCGCGTGACGGCCCCGAATTTACGATGCGCTACAACGAGTACAGGTCAGCGCAGATCAATGGCAGTGCCGCGCCAGGCTACAGCTCAGACCAAACCACGGCGGCTTTGGAAGATGTTTTCAAACAGACGATGCCTGGCGAAATGGGCTTTGATTATATGGGCATGTCTTATCAAGAGCAGAAGGCCCGGCAAGGAATATCGGCTTCGGTCATCTTCGGCTTCTCGCTGTTGTTTGTATTTCTGATCCTGGCGGCCCTCTATGAAAGCTGGTCATTGCCTTTCAGCGTGTTGCTAAGCACTCCGGTCGCGGTATTTGGCGCTTTTGGAGTCTTGTGGCTGCGGCGGACGGTGCTGGGTGCTCTCTATCCGGCTTACATGGTGCAGATCGAGAACGATGTCTATTCGCAGATCGGTCTAGTGATGCTGATCGGATTAGCGGCCAAGAACGCGATTCTGATCGTCGAGTTTGCCAAGGAAGAGTACGAAAAGGGTAAGCCTCTGGTGGACGCTGCGCTTGAAGGTGCCAGGCTCCGCTTGCGGCCGATTCTGATGACCTCTTTCGCATTCATTCTCGGTTGCGTGCCGCTCTGGACGGCAACAGGTGCAGGCTCAGTCGCGCGTCAGATCATGGGTACAACCGTAATCGGTGGCATGGTGGCCGCTACCGCGATTGCGATATTCATCATTCCAGCGCTATTCGTCCTGGTCGAGCGCCTGGCAAGCCGTCGCAGCGGCGAAGCGCCCGCCCATGCGCCTGTCCCGCAGCCAAGCCCGTCGGAAGGAGACTAAGTTGACAAAACTAACGGCCATATCAATGGGCCTCTCCCTAACTATGCTCCTGAGTACGGGCTGCGCTGTGGGGCCGAACTATAAGCGACCAAGTGCCGACGTTCCTGGCATGTACCGTGGAGCTACTCCGCAAGAACCAGCGCAGCCCGCGGCGTCGCAGTCGTTCGGAGACCAAAAATGGTGGGAGGTCTTTCAAGACAAGCAGCTGCAAGACCTGATCCACACCGCTCTCCAGCAGAATTACGATGTTCGCATTGCGGCAACGCGAATCCTCGAAGCCCAGGCGCAACTGGGCATCACGCGAACTCGATTTTTGGGGGAGGTACCGCCGCGCCACCGAAGCAGCCCGGGCTAATCTGTTGGCGACAGAATGGGCGCACGAGTCGGTTGTTAGCACACTGGTGAGTGACGTTGCGACAACCTACTTCCAGCTTCGTTCGCTCGACTTGCAGCTCGAAATCTCGCAGCGAACGCTGGCTTTACGCAAGGACTCGTTGGGGCTCACACAAACGTTAGCAAACGGTGGGGCTACATCCATGCTCGACGTCCGGCAGGCGGAGCAGTTGGTGGACACTGCGGCTGAAACCATCCCCGACCTGGAGCGGCGTATCGAGCAGCAGGAAAACTTCCTCAGCACGCTTCTGGGAAACAACCCTGGCCCTATCGCACGGGGAACGAAGTTGACCGAGCAACCGCATATGCCTGAGATTCCGGCGGGGCTTCCCTCCAGCCTGCTTGAGAGACGACCCGACATTCGCGAAGCCGAAGCACAGTTGATCGCGGCCAACGCTCAAATCGGAGTAGCGAAGGCAGCGTACTTCCCTCAAATCAGCTTGACCGCGACCGGCGGATACCAGAGTTCTGCACTTACCAGCCTGTTCACTGGGCCGGCCGGGCTGTGGAGTTTCGGAGGATCATTGGCACAGCCCATTTTCGCCGGAGGAAGGATTCGTTCCGGTGTCAAGTTTAGTGAGGCGCGGCAACGGGAAGCACTGCTGACTTATCGCCAGACGGTCCAACAAGCTTTTCGCGGGGTCTCGGACGGGCTAGTCGAGTACCACAAGGACCGGGAATTCCGGGAGTACCAGGAGCAACTGGCGCTCTCAGCTCAAGACGCGGCGCAACTTTCTGAGATGCGCTATCGAGGCGGAGCCGCCAGTTACCTGGAGGTGTTGACCAACGAAACCAATGACTTTGCTGCCGAACTGGGACTCGCTCAGGCTCAGTTGAACGAACTTGTAGGTCTGGTTCTCATTTACAGAAACCTCGGTGGCGGCTGGCAACAATAAGACGCGGCGGGGATTGGACTGGCTTCGGTTGGAGACTGAGTTGATAACAAGGATCACTCGAGTGAAGCGGATACCCTTGCTTGCGTTGTTCTTTGTCTCCGCGATGGAGTTTGCCCTGGAGCACGCGCTGATAAATCTTGTGCTCATGTCTGGGGCACTCACGATCTTGTTATGGGGCGGGTTACGGAAGCCTTGAAACATTCATGCGCCTTCGAGAGAATACGCCAACGCTACTGCGAGAGCGCAACGCTAGCGCTCAGAGGGCGCTTTTGCTCGGCTGCGTAAGTGGTCGGACCAGAGAAGCGAGGACAAGAAGACGATCCGTACGTTCATCGACAACGATACCCCAACCGAGGAAGGACGTCGTAATGAAGAAGCCACAACCCAGTCCTCTTACGCAATCAAACGCGGTTCAACCTCAAGACCAGATTCAGGGGCAAATCCGCCAACGAGCCTACGAAATATACGAGCTGCGTAGAAGAGAGGACGGTCACGATCTGGATGACTGGCTTAGAGCAGAAACGGAGGTGACTCGGAATTTCGGGGCCTAAGCGTTAGGGGACAAGGGCGAGAGGTACTGCAATGGTTTCAGAGAATGAGGCGACGCTTCGAGATGAAGGTGGCGTCCCCGAATCCCGGAGGGAATGCCGTGACTGTGGGGCGCGAATTGCGGTGCACTTTGGCCGACCGCTCTCCCCCGCATGTGGCCGGGTGCATCGCGCCCCACCGGAATCTGGTCACAGGAGCCGGTGGAAAGTCAGTGCCAATGCGGAATGAAACCCCGGCTATTGGAGGTACAACAGATATGAGAATTAATAAATTAGTTAGCGCGGAAGAAGTAAAACACTTGTGCTGGGGTTGAAAGAAGTGAACTCGTGGACCCGATCGCGGTGAGGTTCCTCGCAATGCGAAGTTGAGGAAATCGAACTCAGGAACGTTTCGCGCTACATCTGCCAATGGATCTCCAGGGAGGCTGTAAGGGAAAACGAACCGGCCTTTCCGAAGGGAAAGGTGATTAGCGGATTTCGACGACACGTCGATCTGTGAATTCTTGCGGGAGGAAGAAGTGGCCTCGAGTTGGAACAGGTGTCAACCAGAAGTGCAATCGATCTGGCCCGGTCGTCGCAACAAAGAACCGCTCACTTCAGAAGTACCGTGTGATGACGTCCAGATGCAAGGTGGCCCCAGCTCGAGCCACGAAACCGAAATCCATAGCAGGTTGCAGGGAATTATCGGGTCCAGCGCGGCCCTCAAGCACGTGCTGGATCAGGTCATGACCGTCGCTCCGACACCTTCCACCGTGCTGATTGAAGGCGAAACAGGAACAGGAAAGGAACTTCTCGCGCGCGCCATTCATGACCTGAGCCCGCGGCGCGATCAGAAGTTCGTGACGTTCAATTGTGCCGCAATTCCACTCGGTCTGCTGGAGAGTGAATTATTCGGTCACGAAAGGGGCGCGTTTACCGGTGCGATCGCCCGCAGGATGGGGCGTTTTGAACTGGCGGATAACGGAACACTTTTCCTCGATGAGATCGGCGACATCTCTCTCGAGTTCCAGGCCAAGCTGCTGCGAGTTCTGCAGGAGCAGGAGTTTGAAAGGCTGGGCAGCACCCATACGCAGCGTGTGAATGTGCGTCTGGTGGCCGCAACCAATCGGGACCTGAAAGAGATGGTTGCTCAAAAGCAGTTTCGCAGCGATCTCTACTTCCGCCTCAACGTCTTTCCGGTCGCTGTCCCTCCGCTGCGGCAACGCCGCGAAGACATCCCTTTACTGGTGGCAGCGTTCGTCCACGATTGCTCTCGCCGTATGAAGCGGCGAGTCGATACCGTTCCTGTGGAGACGATGGCAGTTCTCACACAGTACGCCTGGCCCGGGAACGTCCGCGAGCTGCAGAACTTCGTCGAAC
>WNFT01018006.1_pt1 | contig 11356 bp, 8 predicted proteins | sample 5400191 | NCBI WGS metagenome assembly WNFT01 (sample SAMN13153359, study PRJNA577476) | soil metagenome | isolation source: 80 cm saprolite under Madrone tree | place: USA:California | collected 2016-06-14
AATGGGGAGAAGAGCGCAGCGCATTCCATCCTGGCCAGGAGTGATTCACTCCAACAAAGGCCGTATACATTTGCGCAGACCAACCTGTGACATCCTCACAATTCGCTTGCGGCAGAGCGGCGGACCATACATTCCGGTTGCTATGATCCGGCGTACAGCTGAAAGGGCGCCCAGTAGAAGGGCTTTCTGAAAACGGAATTGGAATTGGCGGAATGGAGGAGTGAGAGTTTGGCCGCACGCAGCGAGGTGGCGGGATCTTTGCCGTTTCTCAATTCACGATAGAGCCCATCCATTAGCTCTGGGGTAGCGGGGGCATCGGCCACTTCCCATAGTGCGCCGATGACGTTGTGGGCTCCCGCGCGCAGAAAAGCCCAGGAGAGACCGACTAGTCCCTCGCCTGAATACGCGCGCGTTCCGGACCCGTAGCAGGCGGAGATGGTCACGAGTTCCGCGCGCAAGGGGCGTGTGACAATGTCTCTCGCATACAACTTGTACGAGTCGCCTTCCGGGCTGAGGATTACCGCAGATTCCAACGGGCGTGTGCGGCTGGCCGTCCCGTGCGTCACGAAATGCACGTAGGAAAAGCGTTCCGGATTGCTGCTGAGATACGCGCTGGGCGTCGCCCGCGTGCCTTCCAATACCGCCCGTTGAGGCTCCGGGAAGTACTGCCCGACTCTCTTCATTTCTTCCGGCGCTTGGGACAGAGGCGGAAATGCAGTGTTTGCCTGTTTCGTATTTCCAACCAGCAACAGATTCTTTCCCTTTGCCGCGGACCGGTTGGACGAGGCTGCGAGAAGCGTGAGCGAGTTTGCCGTAGTCAGGGTAACGTCTTCAATCCAGTAGTGAGGCTTCGGCTCCGGCGCGATTAACGTCTCGAAGTTCAATCCGTAAAGGCTGCCATCCGGCAGCAGGATTACGCGCGAGTTTGCCGGGATCAACTTTTGAGCCGGCGCGATGAGCATTGCATAGAGCTTCTCGCCGGTCAGCCTGTCCTCCGTCGCGAGAACATCTTTGGAGTCAACAATCGCGCGTCGGTAAGCCTGAACAAGCCGATCGATTTCCGAAGCCATAGGCAATATGAATGATGTCGTCTTAGCCGGCGTGATCACCCACAGGTACGATTGCTTCTCACCAAGCCAGTAAAACAGCAACGTCGCATGCAGTTGCTGCGCCAGTTGCTGGGGCGGTGCTTTCGGCCTCATCCGCGAACTCGCTTTCGCATCCGCGGACAATCCATCCGCAAGAGTCCGCGCCCGGCTCAGCTCGGCAACTTTGAGCGCTTCATCAGGACGCCCGCGACGGATAAGGAAGCCGACGTAATCATCGTAGAACTCGATAGCGCTGGAAAGAAATGTCAGACGGAATTCATCCTGGCTCACCGAGGTTCGGACCGCTTCCACGGTCGCGATCGATTTGCGGTACGCGATCTCCGCGTTCCCCGGGAGATCTTCGTCATCAAAGACTTTTGCCAAGCGCGCCTCTGCCTCCCATTTCAGAGAGGCCTCAGCGGACTTGTCTTCTATAACCTGGAGCAATAATTTCTTTGCGCGCGCGTAATTTCGATTGGCTGCTTCGATGCGACCGGCGATCAACTGTGAGTTTACGGTAAGAACGTGATCTTGGGCTGCCTTGAGATAGGGAGCGACTTGATCCAAATCCTGTTGCGCAAGGTCCGGCCTTCCCCGCGCGAGGTCCAGCAGCGCCAAATTCTCGAAGCATTGCGCCACACCCGCTTGATCCTTGAGATCACGCGCGTGAGAGAGCGCTTTGCGGTACATCTTTTCGGCGTCGTCCTCTTCATGGCGCGCGTGATGGACATTGCCGGCGTTCACCTGCCAGTACGCGGTGTCGCCATCAATCCCGAGCTGCGAAGATGCTTCCTCCGCCTTTCCAAAGAGTTCCAACGCCCTGTCCGCATCACCCATTTCGAAGTAATTCCAGCCTTGGTTTCCGGAAATCCGAGCTATCGAAGAGAACGCGCTGATGGACTCCGCGAGCCGAAGCCCGGCCGAATTCCAATCTATAGCCTGGTCGTAGTGTCCAAGTCTTGTGGACACCAAACCGAGGCTGCCGAGCGCAGCAGCTTCCAGGAAAGAGTTCTTCCGGTCCCGGGAGATCTCCAGAGCAGTGTGGTAGAAAGACTGGGCAGCGGAGGCGTCATCCCGCAAAAAGGCGAGAGTCCCCTTCCGCAAGGCAACGTCACCCAGGAGTTCAGGGTGATTGGCACGCGCGAGGGTGTCGGCAACCGCCAGATAATTCTCGGCGTCCGGCAAGCGCCCGAGAAAAGCGCAGGCTGATGCCTGTGTCATGCGTTGGCTAATTTGGATTTCACTTCGCTCGAGTGTGACGGGAACCTCTGTCTGCAAGAGCGTGAGCGAATCCTCATACCGGGCCTTGAGCATGAGGATCTCCGCTTTGAGGGTCCTGAAGCGCCAGTGTTCCTCCGTCTTTTCCGACGGAAATTTCTGAAACCCGGCATTTGCCGATTCGAGCGCGGCGCTGAACTGGCCGCGCTTCATCTTGATCCAGGCGTCTTGATAGACCGCCTGCGGATCGAACTGCGATTCCTTCTTGGGCCCCCGGCACCCTGCCGTAAGGCTTAGGAGCAGGCCGCAAATTAACCCGGCCAGGGCCGGCCATTGCCAACGGACTGCGCGAAGACGCCGCTGGCAGCTATTGGAGAACCGAGCTCCAAGCGAAGCATGGTAAGAGTCCGTTTGCATTCGTCGATGATCGCTTCCGCCAGGTAGACGCGGCCAAACTGCGGGATGACAAAGGCGTGCGCCTGGGTCGTAACGTCGGGAGCATCGGTCTTCATCTTTTTCACGAGCGAGCAAAGGATGACCTCGTGACCGGCCTTGAGATGGACCGGAATGCCCGTCTGGAACGGATCCTCCGCCATTCTCCTAAATTCTCCGCCCTTTCCCAAGTCCTTCCTGACTTCCGCAAACGTCTTGTATTTCACGAAGAAGTCGTCATTGAGAGTGACGTCCGCCTTGCAGCCGCCAATATGCAGGTTCTCGAAATTACTCCCCAGAAATGAGAAGTGCGACTCAGGCGCGCCACGCACATAGTATGAGGAGATTCTCGAGACTACACGGTCGGCAGTCACAACATCGAGAATATTTAGATTTTCGATGGTAGCAGTCACGAGGGTTGTATATGTAACTTTCTCCTCTATTTCCCCTTTCCCGCCTTTGAATATTTCCCTTTGCTCGCTCCCGGCTACATGCGTGTAGCCGGCCGTGAATTTGACGTATTCATTGAACTTGAAATTCTCCACCCTCGAGCTGCCGACCCCTCCAATCGTGGGCAGCGCCGTCGGTGCTTGCACTTCGATTAAATGCTGCACCGGCCTGGTGAAGTGGCCGCTAAATGCGTGAGCACTCGCGTTGTAGTGAAATGTCTGCTGGACTTCCGAATTTGCGGCGTTTTTCTTGGAAGACTTCTTACTGGCAGCCATCGGGGACACCTCGGGCCTAGCATGAGGCCCAATCCTTATTCATTTAGGGACGGAATTCAACTGTAAAAGGCAGCCGGCCCGCGTCATTCTGCGGATTGATCTTGCCACTGGCGCCAGGGTCGCCATAGAAGGCCAGGACGTACTTGCCGGGATGGAGTATTCCCGCAGAAATGGGAAGATGCGCTTCCTGGTTGGCGTTGCCGCCCGCGATCTTCGACCGCAAGAGCACTCGCCCTTCGGCGTCTTCGAGTTGCGCAATGTAGCTGTCAAAGCTGTGCGTCGGAACAAAGTCAAAATTCAAGAAAAAGGCTTCATCAGGACGGATTGAGAGTGTGCGGCCCTCTTCGCCGGCCGTGTTGACCCCGCGCAGAGAATGCGAACTGAATAGAATTTGCGCCGCGCCGTTGGCGGCCGCTTCCTTGGCTTTCGGAATAGCGACAAAACTCTGATAGCCGATGATCAACAGAAGGGCTGCAAAGGCAGGCACCGCAATCACCGGACGGAACCAACTCAACCATCCAGCCCCGGTCGGAGCGGCTTTTTTCTCCGCCAACTTCTCAGTTTCGGCACGTAGGATTTCCCGGCTGACATCCGCAAAGGCCGCAACGGCCTTTACATCCACCGCACATTCCGCACAATCAAAGAAGTGCTCTTCATATTCATCACGCAGGTCCGGGGGAAACTCTCCCAAGACGTATTTTTCCGCAGCCTGTAGACGCACTGCTTCGTTATGATCCATTTGTGCCATCCGGTAGATAGTGCAGGAGATAGCAGAATCGTTTCACCGGATTCTTCCACTGATCGCCGGTCGCGCAATCCGCATCTGGTCCTTCTCATACAAAGCCTTGAACTTATCTTTGGCTCTGTGGAGCAAGACCCTCAGGTAGTTGCGATCCACTCCGAATTCGCTGCACACGGCATCTTTGTCCTTTTCTTCCAGGAAGATAGCGCGCAGCAAGTTGCGCTCTTTTTGGGGCATTTCGTTGAGGATCTGACGCACGCGCTCCGCGGCCTGTTTGGTGACGAGCATTCCCTCCAGGTCTAAAACTTTATCCGGAATGTCCATGTGCACGTCCTCCATCTGCTGGCTCTTTGCGGAAGATCGATAATATTCCAGTAAAACGTTGTTACAAACGGAGTTAACGAACGCGCCAAAGCGCTCCGGCTGCCGGACCCCTCCCTCGCGTCTTAAAGCAGCGATGACACGTATGAAGGTTTCCTGCTGCAAATCCTCCACTCTGTCCGACGCCAGCGTCCGGGCCCTCAGTTTGATCCGCAGAAGTTGTTCAAAATAAGCAACAAAGTGGTGTTCCGTCGAACGATCCCCACTGCGCAATCGCTCCACGTACTCTTTGTCAAACGCAAAAAATTCCAAGGGGACCCTCGAGTCTTGGACGAGGAGTATATCTTCGCCCTCCCTACGGGGCAATCCATCAAAGATTCCTACCTGAGTGCCGAAACGGAACGAACCTGTGCTGCACTATCTTCCAGGACGCCCGTTGATTCGGGAATCCTTGATCCGTGGGGACCTGCCCCGGTCTCCACGTGCCCCAGTGGGCGCATTCGGGCCTGCCCTGAACAGGCGGGGCCAATACCATGGAGGACTTGTGCCAAGTACGGTAAGACACTCAAATCCCGTAAACAAAGCTGCGTTTCCATTCCCGAGAGCCTCGGCGACGGAGTCTTATCCGCCGAAGGTTTCCGCAACGAGCAATTCCCAAGTAACCGCCCTGAGTATTGAGTTCGTAGCTAAGCCGCACGAAGCGCATCGCGCGCAATTGGCGATTCCTTCAGCGCTCGCTGGCGCGCTAGAGGAAGTTACCGGCTTTGCCGGATGCCTCGTGATGGTTTCCGATCAGGAAGCGCGGCTCCTCACCGTAGTCACGTTCTGGTCGGGCAAGGAACGCCAGAAACTTTGCAACGAAAATCTGCGCTGGGTGCGCGCCCTCTTGGCGACCTATCTGGACTGCTGCCTTCGCGTGCAAATCCTCAACGCGCACTTGCCTCTGCTAGCTGCAAGCTTGCCTGCGCCGGATGTCGCTGACCATTCTTTCGTCGAGGATTGTCCCTCGTCCGATGAAGAAACCGCCTGCGAGCTTAGGGCATCTAATAATATGTGAGAGATTTGCGAGCTAACACGAACAGACGCCGAGTTTGAGCACTGGCCTTGGGGAGCCATAAAGACGATGCTTCACGAACGAAACTGCGCTAAACGCTCTTGCGGCCGCCTCTCGGTTGCATCATTGAATCACCAGTATCTCTGCCTGGAGCATTTCTTGCTCTCTTGCTATGAAAACCTCGAGCGCTTGGACCCCCGGGGCCGCAGCTTCAGCTCTCACCCCGTCGACCTGGCTTCCATGCGGGCTTTCATCGAAGAGTGTTCCCGCAAGGCGCTCGACATCAGTCTCCATTCCGAGAATCTTGATAATCTCGAACGCGGCCGCCTTCTGGACATCTTGCTCTGGGCCGGCGAGCTCTTCCTTCTCTTGCGAGCCCCGCGGCTCACCTTCCACGAGTCTCCTGCACTTTCTGAGGGCCAGGCTCTGTCGCGGGCGACTTCTTAGCTGTCGCTGGATCGCACCGCACCACGGGCCTTCACAAAAATCCGATTCGCCCATTCCGTCCACGGCGCGGTCTCGAACTCCGCGAGATAGGAATACGCCACCGGCACGACGAGCAGCGTCAGCAGCAAGCACAGCGTCTGCCCGCCGATGATCGTCACTGCGATCGACGCGCGTTGCTCGGAACCCGCGCCAATCCCGATCGCCACGGGAATCAGTCCCGCAATGATGGAGAGCGTGGTCATCAGAATCGGCCGCAGCCGCACGCGATTCGCTTCCAGGATCGCGTCACCCACCCGCATCCCCTCCGCGCGCAAGCGGTTCGTATAGTCCACCTGCAGAATTCCGTTTTTCTTCACGATGCCCAGCAGCAGAAACATTCCCAGCGCGCTCCAGAGGCTCAGTGCGCGTCCCGTGATCCACAACGAAAACAGCGCGAACGGCACGCTCAGCGGAAGCGTCAGCATGATGATGAAGGGATACGTGAAGCTCTCAAACTGCGCCGCCAGAACCATGTACATGAAAATAGAGGCCAGCAGCATCGCCAGCACGAGATTCCACGTCGTCTCTTCCAGCACTTTGACTTGGCCGGAAAAACGGTACGAATAGCCGGCCGGAAGCCCGACTTCCCGAATCGATTGCACGGTGTGCGCTGCAGCAAGGTCCAGCGGATAGCCGGTGGCGACGTTGGCGAACACGCTCACTTGAAACTCCCGGTTATAACGCCAGAGAGTCGCCGGCCCGACGCCACGCGCGATGGACGCCACGTTTTCGAGCCGCACCTGTCCCAGTTTTGTGGAAGGCACCATCATTCGCGCCAGCACATCCGGATTGTCCCGCTGCTCGGGCAGAAGCTGCATCGTCACTGGATATTGCTCCGAGCCTTCCTTGAACCGCGTAATCTCATCCTCGCCGGAATAAAAAAGCCTCACCGCGTCGCTGACGTCCGTCATGCGCACGCCAATGTCCGCCGCGCGTTGCCGGTCCACCTTCACCTGCAGCTCGGGTGTGTTGAGATTCAAGTTGGGATTGACGTCCACCAACTCCGGATACTTCATCATCCGCGTGGCGATCTGCTTGCTCGTCTCGGCTAGCTGAGAAAGTTCCGGCCCGCGAATTATGGCCGCGATGGGAAAATAAATTTCGCCACCGAGTACGGATGGCAACCGCACGTTGTATGTCAGGTTGCGATTGCTGCTTAGGATTCCCCGCACGGCTGTCGCCATCTGTGTATGGCTGCGTTTTCGTTCGCTGCGCGGCACCAGCACGATGAATAAGTGCGCGTGGTTCGTCGGGCCATGCGTGAAAGCTTGCACCAGAGCGACTTCTGGCAATGCTGCTACACGTTCAGCCACATCCCGCGCGAGTTGCGTCGTCTTTTCCAGGGAGGTGCCTTCGGGAAGAGTAAAAGAGCTGTTCAGTTCCGACTGGTCATCGGCCGGAATCCAGTCCCGTCCGACCAAACGATAAAAACCAAACGTGGAAAGAAAAGTGACCAGGCAGATCACCAGGATCGTGCCCCGGTGTGCGAGCGACCAGCGCAACATTCTCATGTACGAGTCTTCCACCCAGCGAAGCACCCCTCCCGCGTGTGCCTTCTTGTCGCTTTCGCTCAATCGCAGCAGGCGCGAGCTCATCATCGGCGTCAGCGTGAACGCCACCAGTAGCGACACCAGGATGGCCATCGCCATCGTCCATCCGAACGAGTTCACGTACTTCCGCGCAAAGCCGGTCATGAAGGCGACGGGCAGAAAAATAATCACCAGCGAAAGCGTCGTGGCCATCACCGCCAGACCGATCTCTTTGGTTGCTTCGATCGAGGCAAGGACGCGATCCCTTCCCTTGTCCTCCATGAACCGGAATATGTTCTCCAGAACGATGATGGCGTCGTCGATCACGATGCCGACGGCCAGCGTCAACGCCAGCAGCGTTATGTTGTTCAGCGAGAAATCCATTCCGCGCATCAGCGTGAATGTGGAGATGATGGATGCGGGAATGGCCACCGCGGCGATCAGCACGGCCCGCCAGTTTCGAATGAACAGCCAGACGATCAGGCTCGCGAGAATGCTTCCCAGAATCAGATGCTCGATCAGCGAATGGACAGACGCCCGGATGAAATCGGAAATATCGTGCACCACTTGCACTTGCACTCCGGGAGGCAGTTGCGCGCGCAATTCATCAAGCTTGCTTCTCACTTCATCCGCCACATGCACCGTGTTCGTGCCGGATTGCCGCAGCACCTGAATGCTCACGACCTCTTGCTCCGGGCTGCCCTTGCGGAACAAGCCCGACCAAGTGCGCAGCTCCTCCGCGCCGTCCTCCACTTGCGCGACGTCCCGGACGCGCACCGGCGTGCCGCCGCGGGTGCCAATCACGATCTCGCCGAACTGTTCCGCCGAAGTGACGCGCCCGAGTGTTCGAAGCCCCAGCTGCTGCGGCCCGGTGATCATCCGCCCGCCCGGCGCCTCGATATTTTCACGCTGCAGCGCCGCGCGCACGTCCAGCACCGTAAAATTGTGCGAAGTCAGCTTCCGCGCATCCAGCAGCACCCGGATCTGCCGGCCCTGCCCGCCGTTTAGGTCAACGCTTCCGACGCCGTCCACGGTCTGAATCACGCGGCGCACTTGCTTGTCCGCAATCTCCGTTAACTCGCGCCGGCTCATCGGCCCGCTCACCAGCAGCGTCATAATCGGATCGGATTGTGGGTCTTCCTTGGTGATGATAGGAGGCAGCGTGTCGCGCGGCAGCCGGTTGATTGCGGCCGCCACTTTCTCGCGAATATCCTGCGCCGCGCCTTCGATGTCGCGTTCCAGCACAAACGTGCACGTGATATTCGCGAATCCTTCCGAGGAGTACACGCTGATCTCATCAATCCCGCTGACGGATGAAATCGCATCCTCCAGTGGAAGCACCACCCCGGTGATCACTTCTTCAGGAGTCGCACCCGGCAGTTGCACGTTGACGTTTACGGTAGCGGGGTCCGCTTTTGGGAACAGGTCCACCGCCAGGCCGCGATAGGAAAAAATGCCCAGCGTCACGAGAAATGCGATCAGCATCACCGTGAACACCGGATACTTTACGCAGGTTTCGGCGAGTTTCATCGCTGTATCGCTTTTCTAGAGAAAGATGAATTTGAAAATTGCGCGCGGCCTATTTCGCCGCGGGCTTGCTGCCTTCACTCTGCTCTTGCACCGTCGCGCCGTCGTGCAAATCGCCGGAAATCGCCACCGCTACTCGATCCCCCGGCTTCAGACCTTCCGCCACTTCGAATCGCCGTCCGCGTTCGTCTTCCGTCTGTCCCGCCGGGCGAATCTGCTTCTCCGACACGCGGTTCCCATTCAGCAAGAAAACTTTGTAGACGCCGTAGCGGTAATTCACCGCCCGCTCCGGCAGAAAGATAGTCTTCTCTTCCTTCTCGCTCGGAATCGAAGCCTGCACAAAAAACCCCGGCTTCAATCGCCCGTCAAGATTTCCAAGCAGCGCTTCCGCTTCGAACGTTCGCGAATCCTGTGCCACCGCCGGATTGATTCTTGAAATCTTTCCTTGAAACGTCTCGCTCGGAAACGCCTCGACATGTAAATCCACCAATGCGCCGTTCCTTACCCACCCCGCCCAGCGCTCCGGCACTGCCAGGCGCACGCGCAGCCGGTCCGTTCGAACCACCACTATCACCGGGCTCTGCACTCGCACGTATTCGCCCGGATGAACGCTTCTCGTCTTTACCGAACCCGGAAACGGCGAGCGAATCGTCGCGTCGCCCAGTTTCTTCTGCGCCAGCTTTTCGCTCGCTTCGCTGGAAATCAACAGTGCTTTCAAGCGATCCACTTCCTGCAGCGCCACGTTGTACGTCGCCTTGGTGCTCTGGAAACGGCTCGCGGCTTCATCCAGTTGCTGCTGGGAAATCAGATTGTCCTTATACATCTGCTGTGCGCGCGCGTATTTGTGATCCGCGTCAAAGAGGTCCGCCTCCGCGCGCTGCACCGAAGCAATTTTCTTTGGGTCCGTGGGCGGCGGATCGTTCGGGCCGATGCCCAGTTGCGCGCGCACCTGCGTCACCAGTCCGCGCTGCCGCTCCACTTCAAACTGCAGCTCCTGCGGATCCAGCGTGATCAGCGCCTGCCCTTCCTTGACGGTATCGCCCACGTCCGCCAGCACGTCGGCCACCCGCCCATCCACCTGCGAACTCAGCGCGCTCTCTTCCAACGCAAACAGCGAGCCCACCGCTTGAATGCGCCGTCTCGCCGTCTCTTCCGCCACCGTATAAAAATGTACCGGCGTGGGGTGGGCCGCGTCCCCGAGGACGCTGCCGCTCTGCGATTTCGAGCACCCGGCCTGCAGAATGGCAGCCAGCCCCGCGAGTACTGCGAAACGCTTCACGCCTCGTCCAAACACAGCTTTTCGAATGATTTTGTGACGCACCGCTGCCCGGCCGCCCCCGTCTGCTCTTTTTGACGCAGCAATACCGCTCATGGTTTCAAATCTCGCGTCAAGAATCGGACCTTCGATCGTTTCCGAAACAGTCTATATCACAAGCATAGTTTGAGGGGTTTCAACTGCATTGAACCACGTGATTGCAAGCGTCCCGCTACGGCAGCGCCGAACCGCACTAGTCCGTCACGGAGAAATGGTGAACCGGGGAGGACTCGAACCTCCAACCCGTTGATTAAGAGTCAACTGCTCTACCATTGAGCTACCGGTCCACGGGAATATTTTAGAATTTTACATGGCACAAGCAGTTTTGTCGAACCACCGAAAATGGCCACCGGTCCCCCAACGCGCCCTACTTCTTGCGAAGAGTCGCCACCAATTCCCGCGCCACTTCCCGCGCTCGCGGCAGATCGCCAGGTTCGAACGATATTGCCGACACTCTCGGGTGGCCTCCGCCGCCGAATTTTTCCGCCAGCGAAGCCAAATTCTTATCCGCAGTCGCCTGGTTCCACGGATTCGTCCCCAACGAAACTTTCGCCCGCACCGCCGAAGCGCTCACGCTCACCGAATACACGCTTTCCGGATGCAGCAGGTACGGGATGAATTTGTTGTAGCCTTCCAGATCCAGATCACCGACATCAAAAAAAATCACTCCGTCGCGCGCTTCGCTGCGTTCCCGCAAAATCTCGATCGATTTCCGGTGCCGCTCCAGCAGCGGCTCCAGATGCCTCGCCACCAGCGGCAGCTTCACCATTTCGCCGAGGGGCAGGTAGGCCAATTCCGGAATGAGGCGCGACGGAAGCCCGTTTTCCGGCGCCGCCTCAATCACCAGCGCCAGTTGCATCGCAGGCTCCGCCATTCCCACTGCGAACTCGGGCGTCGGATACTGCGCCCCATCAATGAT
>WNFT01005216.1_pt1 | contig 11354 bp, 8 predicted proteins | sample 5400191 | NCBI WGS metagenome assembly WNFT01 (sample SAMN13153359, study PRJNA577476) | soil metagenome | isolation source: 80 cm saprolite under Madrone tree | place: USA:California | collected 2016-06-14
CGTTGTCGAATTGATCGTGCGCATGCGGCACAATCAAAACCGGCTTGCCCGATCTCATCCCCTGCCCCGTCGTGCCTACGCCACCGTGATGCACAATCGCACAAGCGCGCGGCAGCACTTCGCTGTACGGCGCGTACTCAAACGCCGCAACTCCTTCGGGCAGAGGCAGCGGGGGCATGTTGCGCTTATGGCCAATGAGCACCAACGCTCGTCGTCCGAGGACTCGTGCCGCCTTGATCGAATCGCGATAGAAATTGTGCGCCACCCAAATCGCCGAGGAACCAAGAGTGAAAACGATCGGCGGTGGGCCGCTCTCGAGAAAATCGATCAAGCCACTCGGGCTTTCCGTTTCACCAAAGAAATCGCGGCGGTCATAAAACGGGAAGCCAGTTACGACGGTATTTGTAGGCCAGTCGGGCTGTGGCGTTGCCAGAAGCTTCGAAAACAGCGCGAGTACTTTTGTCGGCGAGTGCTGGCCGTTAAGTATCGGTTGCTCTCCGCGCGGCATTCCCAATTCAGCGCGCAACTCATAAAGCGGTAGCAGAATTTTGTCGATTTTGATTTTCGCCAGCGCCATCGCACCTCGGCCAATCCACGGGCTCAGGCGCAGAGCGCGATGCAACGACGGCCATTGCGGCGGCACTATCGGATCGTAGATAGAAAGAAACGAGGCCGGCGCCAGCACGCTTGAGATCCAGTTCAGTCGTTTCTTCTGCGCGATAATTGGCCCAACGAGCGGAAGCGGGTGGGTGAGCAATAAGTCCGCGCCTTCGGTTGCTGCGTCGAGGTCGTCGTAGATGTCGCGCACGTGAGGCACGAGCATGTCCGCGACGACTTCACTACCGGTTTTTGGATCCATCGCGCGGCCGATGAAGTCTGCTAAGACTTCAGGTTGATCGTATGAGGGCACTATCGGTCGCACGGGATGGAAATCGATGCCGGCGGAGTCCATCTTCTCGCGATAGACTTCCGAAGTCGCGAAAACGGGATGATGGCCGCGCGCCTTCAGCTCGAGCGCGATCGCGATGTATGGATGTACGTCGCCGAACGAGCCAAAAGTTGATAGCACTATGCGTTTACTGCTCATCGATCAGCATCAACAACACTCGTGGCGTGCAACGTCGTCACGTCGCCGGCCCGCACGATTTCATTACGCCCTCTGCTCCCACTGGAGAGAATCTTTTGAACCAAAACTCGCTGTCAAAAAAATACAAGAAGTAGACTACTATGAGGAACGTCTGGGGTGCACCCCAAATCAGGTTGACTCGGCTCCGTTCATAACGGTGTCGAATGTCACTTTCAGAAATGGAGTGCCCGCCGCCGGCCGCTAAAAATGGAAAGCAGTTGCGGGACATTTGCGAGACGTTTTAACACCTTAGGTAACCTTTGAACTTCAGTTTAGAATTTACTGAGAAAAAGTGGGGATCGAACCCGCAACATCCAGCTTGGGAATTAAGATTTAGCCTGCATAAATTGGCCAAAAGGGCCGGCCGCATTCAGGCAAATCCGGCCGATTAGTCGTGTGGTCCAAGCGGGTGCGCCCTAGGTTCGGCTTGGCGCTTGTTGGCGAAATCTCCGCTCGCCATACTTCCCAGTTATCTTCGGCAAGGCGACTTACACCTTAAAGATTGCCTCGAACAGATCTTTCAAATGCATTAAGAAACGGATAAACAACTAAGTTGAAGCAATGACCGCCCCAGAGGCTTCGGACGCAGGTACGAGATTCCAATCTCTATCAGCGCGCCGCTAGTATGGCGGAGAGCCACGTGATTGAAGAATCGGTCTTTGAACGTAAAGCATTCGGGAACCATGAACACCGCAAGCATGATGTCTCCCTGCTCGTCGTCACTGTGCAACTCGATGAAGCCCGCGTTTGCGGGTACGCTAAAGGCCTTGCGAACGCCATCACCCGGATGAAAACTCAAATGCTCATCGCCGTCTACCAACAACCGGACCGCTCCCTCACCTAATTCAAAGGACTCGCGGCGAATTCTGGAGAGTTGAAGGTGGGTTCGCACTTCTTTCGCTTGGTGACTTTCCAGGCGTGGTGGTCTGAACCTGTTATTCATCGCTTGCCCACGTACACGGCCAAACAGATCAAGTCATGATTCGACCTGCTTGGCCGTCCTCATGGATCGATACGTTCTTTCCACCTCCGTCAAATCGACGCACTTTTTTGAAGTAAGCGACCTGGCTAGTCCCGTCACGTCCCGCGATCGAAACTTAGCCCTGCAAAGAGCACGCGCGCGGCAGGAAACGTACCAATCGTAAATTTCGCCACTTACTTGTGCACCGCCGCCAGACTCTAATTCGGTCGGCTCCGAAGTGCCGAAATGCGGCGGCACACTAGTTTAAGAATGTGGCCCAGCCGTTTCCCTCGTTTGGTGCTGTCAAACCGCTTCGCGGCCGGACACTCTCGTATAAGGGGATTGTCCGGATCAACGGATCGATGCGACAACCATCCTGTCTGCGAGTCTCATCGCGTTCCTGCTTAGACATGAGTAGCGAGTCTAATATCGGCCGCGGTCGCACGCACTCGTGCCAGTTCGCCGGCGTGCCGCGCCACGATGTGATCTCCAGCGTCGGCTTGAACCTGGTCGCCTGATTGAGTTTTACCCGCGGCTCGCTGATTTCGATAATTCGAATCCATCCGCCGGGCGCTGCAACCATTTCTGGGAACGGGCCCCACTGCTCAAGATCAAATTTTCGGTGCGGCGAGCCTGGTTTTACCTTTCGAAGCCGACCTTCGCGCATGCGGCGCTGCAGTGAATCAAGAGAGATTATCCCAAACCGGCTCCTGTTTCGTCGCGCTAACTTACCCAACGCACGAGGCTTGAACTTGTGCTTCAGCGCTCGCGGCTTTCCGTCGAGAATGTTTATCCACCCATAGCCTGGATCGAGGAGTGTCAAGAATCGCTTGAACTCCAAGATCTGAGAAATCGTTTCAGCGTCAGCTAAAGTGAACTCGTAATCTCTCATCTCTCGCCTTTTAACTCTGATCATCTGTGAGACCAGTTTGTATAACCAAGGACGTACATTTGCTCCAGCCTCGCATTGCCTAAACGAGCGATAGGCACGCAGGTACAACTCTCCCTTGACCTCATTCGGATCGATCAGGTCGCGGCAGAGTAGTTGGCACAACGCCTCGAGGTGTGGCATTACCAGAGTTTCAAACTCCTGGCTCAACTTTTCAGGCGAATCGCCCCAGTCGCGCGCACTCATCATCGGATGCACATCAACCAAAGCTAGATCGTCAGCACATCCGGCCCGGCCCACGCCGGCATAGCCTCCGTCTGCTGTCTGAGACGTTCCGTATTCGTTCCCTTCTTGCCGCTCTAACGCGGCATCTCCATCAGACGCAGCGGTCGCATCGTAACCTTGGAGACTTGTTAGTATTGTTTCGCTCAGCCTGTAGCCTGTTCCGCCCATACCGATTACCAACACATTCATACCCGCGGATATTGGTTGAGACGGTGGTTGTTTGACTTCTGGTTCCGTCCACCAACACTTTCCGGCCGAGCTGCCAAAGTCGACGGTGAAGTGCAGTTTGTCAGAATCTATGTCCAAATCGTCGTCTGTCTGGCAGATTTCGAGTTCGTCAAACATATCGCCAGTTAATGACGAGCCAACTAAATAACCACGCAAGACATTCCAATCGTAAGCCCACGGTCCGCTGGGTTTGTGAACCTCTTTCAAAAGCATCTTTTCGCTTTCACTCAACAGCCGTCGGTTAAATCGGAATAATGGAGGAGTCGGCGTGCCCTGGAAATCCGGCACTAACAGAGATGGTTCAGCAAATATGGTTTTGCTTGCGCTGTACGGACCAAAGTATTCGTTATGTTCAGTGACCAGACGTTCGAACCCAGCGCATTCAGGATCAATAAGTGCGTGTTTGCGATCCCAATCGGAAACTCCGGGATCGGTGTTGAATACTGTTTCGATGATTAGCGCGCCCGGTGAGAGCTTGATGTGACTTGATTGCCAGGGGATGAGTGCGCTCAATAGTTGTTGCACCAACTTCCGATCGCGGTCATTGGCAGGCACTGTTCGAAGTTTTGGCTTTTCATCCGCAGGTAAAACTCCCACCAAATGCGAAAAGCGTTTCGCCATCTCTTTCCTGATCCGCATCTTGATGTGCCTGAGATCACCTTCGCAGTGACCAGAGAAGAGCTCGGCGACTTCTTTGGGTTTGTAGTCATAAAGCAAACATCCGATTCCGATCGCCAGCTCTCTACAGGGCAATAGGGAGGTCTTCCAAATGAGATGTTTTATGTATCTCACCAGGAGATCATCTCGCGTGGGTTTGTACTTAGGCTCCAACCTTGGCCTGGGGCTCTCCTGATCGAGTTCCCGAACATAGGACGCTAAAAACACCGCGAATTGGAGAAGCCTCTCCGGCGGAATCAACGTCTTGTAGTGCTTCTTCGATCGTCTTCGCCTCGCCTGACGTTTCTCCAGACACTCGAAGACCGCAAATGCGTCAATAATCACGCTGAGCGCGACTTTGAAAACTGGGTGCAAGATGTAGGCAAGATCAAAAGCCTGTTGCAATTCCTTATCGGTGAGCTTCCTGTTCATGATACGCCTCCTTCTGCGATCAGTAAGGTCTCAAGGGATTACCTGCCACTTTACACCCTAACACAACCTCGAACACAGAAGCGTGGCAGTTTGGTCGTGTCGCTTTGGCATGCCGCAGGCCCTTTCCGTTGGGTGGTCACTTTGGCGTTTTAAGTGCCGCCAAATGCATTGGAGCGCCTTGCTAATCTGATTTTGCGAACGAGCTGAGCCTGTCACATGAGCCCGCGTTGAACTCAGCTAATGACGACTGGTTCGTTCGTCGATCGCGCGATTCGTCATTGCGTTCATGAGCTGTCACGCATTCGTGAATTCAGCAAGGAGAAGGAAGATGAAATCTATTGTCGGCTACTGGAATAGAGTTATGTGGTCAGCCGCCATCGTGAGACTGGCGACGGTACTAGTCGTGCCAGCGGCATTCTTGACGTCGGAGGGACGCTCGCTTCCCTTCTTTGGTTTTGTCGTGCTGACAAATGTCTTAGGGATAATTTCCGGACTCATCCTTTTTAAGCTCAGACTCCGGAAGCCATTCGCGACGTTGCTGATGATCCCGCACACGGGTGGGTGATCAAGCACACGATCGTCATCTTTGAAGGCTGACAGTTGGCTTGCGAGTCCTTTTGAACATTCACCAACTCTGGAAGTCGTGTGTAAAGAGTTTTCTGCGACGAATGGAGCGGGCGACGAGGCTCGAACTCGCAACTTTCAGCTTGGAAAGCTAAAGTTGGACAGACCAACAGACTGAAAGAATGAGGGGAAGATGAGGGGGCGTATGAATCGATATCAAGCCAGACCTAACTTGCTTTGACGACTGAAACGTCGGTAAATACGACTTGGTAATGCGTAGTAGCATGAGGTAAGAAGCCCAGAATACGACTTAAAATCCGTTGGTACGAAGGGACTGGGGTTCCATCGCCATCCTCTATGAATGCGAAGATTCCGTGGGTTGTTATTGTGGCCAATTTGTGGACAGATTTTACAGCCCGTGGCTGATAAGCGATGGTAAGGAATGTCAACGGTTGCAAAATGCTGAGAAATTCTTGGTGGCTGCAACTTTTGAAAAGGCAAATACTTACGTTTTTGCCGAGTTGGCGATTATGAATTACCATCCCGGCAACAACGCAAGTTTTGCTATGGTCGCAATGGGTGTTGTTATGCCAGCCAAACGCCTTCACACCAGTAATCAATTGAATGCAAACCTCAATTATTTGGAAGAATTCGAGCGATCACACGCCGCATCAATGACATAGTCGCGACCTGAGAATTTCTGCGCTTTAAATATGAAGGACTTGATGCCCTACGTAATAGTTCCAAAGGCACCGTATGCCCTCATTATCAGGCCGGGCTCTACGCAGAAATATCTTGTCGGCTTGATAGCCCTGATGCTAATCGCAATTCTCGCCGTGCTGGCGTATAGACGAGAAAGAAGAAACCTTCAAGAAGATTTCGCGGAAAAGATTGCACGCGAAAAGGAACGTCTACAGCGCGAAGCCGAAGAAGGACGCTGGGAGGCTCTGCCACCGACACAGGAAATGCGTGCAGTACTCGAAAGAATTCAGCCAGCGCAGCAAACTTACGACCTTCTTGAATCGGGTCAGGTGCTAGTCAACGGTGATATTAACGCGCACAAGGAAACTCTGCGCAAAGGAATCAGAGAGCTGCGTGATGCGTGGCATGCCCTCGATTTTGAACGACGCATGCAAATCAGTTTTGATTCTGATCCGTCCTCATCGAACGAATCTCACAAATCCGGCAAGTTCGGTGATTTCATTTCGAGCAAGGGATTTCTCGCCAGCATGAAAACAGCGTCACGGTCCCTTTCGCATGCGGGGACCGCTCTATTAGTGCTCGCCCTCGTTGGCGTCAGCGGCACAAGCGTGAGTAACAATCTCGAGGCCCAGCAAGTCCGATGGAATGATTTGATAGTTGCGGCAAACCAGAAGGAGATAAAGGAGAAATTTGACCGACTACTGGCTCAGCATCCAACGGAAACAGTTAAGAAAGAGGACGACGATAAAACTAAGAAAGAAAACAAGGCGGTCTACAACTACCTTGCGCGTAACTTCGAACGCTCCCTCGCACAATCCACCATTTGGCGAAATGCTCAACAATACAAACCTTCAACCGAAACGAGTCGTCGTAATGCGGTCAAGTCGGAAATTCTCAGCGAGTCACGAACGAGCACCTCGGACGCCTATAAGAGATATTGGGATGATGGTCCCGAAACTCCGACAAGCGACGGACCAGGGCCAAAACCCGGTCCTAAATCAGGTCCTAAACCGGGTCCGAAAACAGGCCCTGGATCTAATAGTCCTACTTCTGAACGCACTCCACGTGCGCAACCCGTGGATGAGGCTGCAAGCGGTAGAACGGTAGCCGACTTTCCTGAACCTGAGACGCTAATCGGAAAACAAGTCGCCAAAGACCTCGAAGCAACGTTAGAGAAACGTCCCAATCTCCGTGCGCGAATCAAAGCAAAGATTCTCAGTCAATTAGGACAATTTTCTGAACCTGCTGAAATTACAGACGCTGCGGATTATGCATTCTCGGAAATATTTGGAACATTCGTAGATAGTTCCGTAGGGACAGCAAGCTCCGAGGTCAACAACCTTCTTTCAAAGGTCGGTAAGTCGGCGATAAAGAATTCTGGCAAGGAAACCTATCAAATCCTTTATCAACGAATGATGAATGATCTCGCGGGGGAGACGAGTGTGGCGGATACTTACGGCCATATTCGGACTTTTGCAAGCGCAGATTTCCCAATAGTCAAGACTGCCACTCTTACTCCGCTTTCTGACGCGGCGCTAAGCTTAACAAGCAGTGAGGAGTACGCGAAATATCTCGAGCAGCACCCCCCAGCGCTAGCTGACAATCCCCTTGACGCTAAGGAACTCGAATGGGCGGCAGAGAAATTCAAAACAACCTACGACCCAAAAAGGCCAACGGTAGAACTTAACGCATTCGCTTCTTATGATGATATCTACAAAGCGCAGAGTACCACGCGAACCCAGACGCTCAAGGAACGACTGGTCGCTGAGCTTCGTAATGAAGCTCCGAGGGCGGAAGAGATTACGAGCACTTCGGCGGATTTCAGTCGTTCGCGCTCTTTCGCTGAGTTGGTTGGCCATTCCGATACTGGAGGCGTCTTAATCGGAAAGGCTCCGGATGGTGTTAGTCAAGCAGGAGATTTTATCGATCTGCGATGGACTATAGACAATAAACTTCTGAGTCTCGTCTTAACTCGGGCAGACGGTAAAGAATTTGCCCTCGGTCCCTACAAAACGTCGTTAGTTCATCAAGCACTGGCGTATGCCGCCGATGGTAGGAAATCTTCAGTCACGATTCTGAATGTCGATCAGAAAGGACATCAGAAGGTGTTTTTACACCCAGCGTTTGTCGATAGCGACCTAGGCCGGGAAATAATCGAATTAGACAAGTTCATTTTTGACGTGATGGAAAAACAGCTCACCTACATTGCGGCAGAGCAACGAATCGAGGCCCAAAGAATGCTCTACGAGATGGCGTACGTTGATCGGTTTGCTGCTTTCAATGCCGATCAACTTCGTCAGATTAACCTGGAAATTCAACAAGGGCTCCAGATAAGCGCAGACCAATCGAAAGAAATCAAGGATGTTGAGGGAAGGCTGCGAAAAGAGCAAAGTTGGCTTGCTGATAGCAGGGCTAACCAACTCGCGACTGAGGCTTTTAAAGCGCCGGGTGATCTCACAGATTCAAATCGGAGCATTTTAGCTCGGAAACCGGAATTCTTTGACGCCAAGATAGTTGAAAAGATAGGAACCTGCGCTACTAACGCACGCTCTTCGCGCGACTTCAATCAATGTATGCAATCCTCATTTGACTATGAAGTCTCCGCTGCTACTGATGCTACTCTGAAGGAATGGGCGATTCCCCCACCGAAAATCGAATCGCTAAGCGGCGTACGCGAGACGCCGTTCACGGTTACTCCCGATTTAAACTTTTTGCGGATCGAGAATGCCAGCGGCCCAAGCCAATTATGGCCACTCGACTATACGATTTTGCGTGCCTTCTCCTCGACGCCGGCGTTTCTCACGAACGGAAAGGACCCAGCGAAATACGTGGATCTCAACCCGTGGGAATTTGACGAGCTAAAACCCGAGATAGCACAAAGAGTCTGGAACAAGATTAACGCGGATGCGAACCTTCGATTGATGTACCAGGACTTAAGGGACTTCACCGTCTTGCAACGGCTCTTTCGCGTGGCCTTGGAAACTGATGCGTGGAAGCAGTTCCCAATTGAAAAATTGGCGGATCTCACACGCGCTACCGCAGATAGTCATAAATACGTACCTACGCAACGATGGGAGAATCCATTACATGGCAGTCTCAAACCTGATTTGCTCGCGTCCGACTAAGAATCAAAGTGGTTAACTCTCCGCGAACAATATTTGACTTCCTTAAAGAGTCAATGCGTTTTAGTAGAATTAGGGACAACGGAGCGTCACTGGTCCACGATGACTTTACCGTTCACAACTACTCTAGTGTGGCTCTGTCCTCCCCCAGTAGCGGAGGTTCGGACAGAAACGCCGTTGCCGCTTTGTACATACACCTGGCTACTCTGCGTTTGGGTTTGATATTGCGGATAGTTGGGTACGCTTACAACGCGAGCCGGAGCCGACACATATGTTGGATTCGTCGTGTATGTCGGCTGGAGGTAACGCTGAGGTTGTGATTCCGTATCGGCCTCTTCTTCTTCATCCGGGCACGTGCAATCTTCCTCCGACTCGTACTGTCGAGGACTCGTCTTTCTTGCAGAAGAGGACTGCGCTAGTTGAGTGGGTGTCGATGTTTCCTGGACAGGAGCGACTTGGTTAACGGTTGATGGGACTGTTTCAGAAACTGGCTGCGTTTTTATTTCCCCTGCGACGGATTTTGTTGGCTGTACCACGCTCTGGGATTGACTGCCGTTTTCGACTTTATTGTGGTCGCCAACAATTACGGTGATATTCCCAACCTGAATCTGAATGATAACGGCAGCAACAGCTCCTCCAATCAGAGTAAGCAAGAGCGCTATCACCAAGCGTCCTAACCATGAACTGTTCTCCCTCGCGTTCACATCAAAATATTGCGCCTGTCTAGTAGCGAAAATCAAGTTGCATTTTGGCTATGCACGAAATGCTCGTCGCGGGGCTGAAATCGCAAAGGAAAAAGGTTATTAGTTCCCCAAGGATTTGTGGCCAATTTGTGGACAGAATTTACAGCACTCCACTGTTACGCGATGGTAAAGAATGGTAGGGGATGCAAAATGCTAAGTAATTCTTGGTGGCTGCAACTTTCGAAAAGGCAAAAACTTACGTTTTTGCCGTACCTTTGATTTGGGACCGAGAGGTCGGAGGTTCGAATCCTCTCGCCCCGACCAGATTTAGGATGAGAATCCTCAAAATACCCTCCCATCACCTAGCAATTGATTGAGGGCTCCTGTGCACGCCTGCTTGGATCGAATTTCATCTAAGATGACCTTTTGCTCAACGTTTTTCGGAGTCTCGGCCTGCAAGCCATGGTCAGGCATTTAGCTGGTGGCGTTCCTTTCAGTCCATTTTCTACCGTCAATCCATGCTGGACTCTAAGGCCTTGAGTCATAAGAAACCTGCCCAATGAAAAATATTTTTTCTAAAAAGGCCGAAAAAGTGCGAATTCTTGCAGACTTTATCCTCCTTCTGTGATATATCTGGCGCGTCAGTTTTCCCATTTTGCTCAATTCTTGGAGGTATCAGACCACACATGGCGAACGGCACGGCAGCAGGCAAGAAGCGCATGACGCAGTCTGACGTATTTAATCACTTTGCAGAACGGACGGGAATGAAGCGCGCTCAGGTTAAGCAATTCTTCGAGGATATAGCTAGCCTGGCGACTTCTGAAGTGAAGAATAATGGCGAGTTCGTTCTGCCCGGCTTTGGCAAACTAGTTCGCTCTGAGCGGAAGGCACGCGAAGGTCGAAATCCCGCAACGGGCGAAACTATTCAGATTCCGGCGAAAACAACCCTCAAGTTTCGCGTCGGAAAGTCTATGAAAGACTCCGTTCTTCCGAAGAAGTAAAGGAAACGGCCCGCACAACCTTCACAAAGGACTTGGAAGCGTCGGTGTAGTTTCTCCCGCGCAGAGGTACCACCGACGCTTTTTCCTTCTGAACTGTTGGTAGTGGCCAACACGGTTCAACCTAACTCACCCTCTTCCCCAAACAAAAATCGAAAAATATCTCGACCAAAGAGGCGAACCATGGTATAGTCTTGGTTTCTACCGAGACAGTTTAGAGTAGCTATCCCTCAATGGGTTAGTACTTTGCAAAACTTCCCTAAAACCGCAACCGGTTTGCATCCTGCGGTCATGTGGAAAGCATCTATAGTGGAGAACGGAAACGTATTCGTAGCTAATTTTTAGAAGGAGAGAGAATCGAATCGTGAATCTTAACAAGGGCCTGCCGCTGGCTGAGCGGCTACAGAGAATCGATCACATCCAGGCTCGCCGCTTTTCGAAGTTGACCGGTACGCCGAGGGAAATCGCGACCGAGGGAATCATTCGACATCTCGCGGCATGTGATCGGATGGACGTTAATCCTGACATTTCTGCCGTGCGAGAGATCATCGATGATGCTCTCAATGGGCGACGTGTTTATGCTGAAGCCGCCGAAATCACCCGCGCGGCATAGGTTTAGATCACTCATTCTTTAAAGAAGAAATGGCTACCGGAAGGTTTTCCGGTAGCCTTTTTGTATTGTGACGGAGGTTTTTTTGGAGCAATCC
>WNFT01005220.1_pt1 | contig 11350 bp, 10 predicted proteins | sample 5400191 | NCBI WGS metagenome assembly WNFT01 (sample SAMN13153359, study PRJNA577476) | soil metagenome | isolation source: 80 cm saprolite under Madrone tree | place: USA:California | collected 2016-06-14
TGCTCCCGACGATGGCGCGCGACTACGCCAAGGAGATCAACGAGCTGATCGCCGCCGACAATCAGCGTGCCGCCCTGCGGGTCGCCGCCACGTTCCAGACCAAGATCATCAAATCTCTCGAGAACACGCTCGGCTCGCCTGATGGCGCCGATCAAGCCCGCATCAAGCTTGCCACCTATACGGCTTCGCACGCGGCCTATGGCGACCTGGGCAAGATGTTATGCGTGCTGCGCGCCCGCGATGCGCTGGCGAAATTCAACGAAGTACTCCCGGCCACGATCAAGAAGTTCGACGATGCGCGGGTTCTTAAAATAACGCAATTGCTGGATGGGTTCGGGAAAAATCACCCCGACGCGCTTCCATATGCGCTGGCGCTGGTGGCCAACCGGCTCAGGACATCCTGGCAATTGATCCGCCTCGCCACCAAGGCCGCGCCCAGCAAGCAAGCCACGGACATTGCGGCCACGCCTTACGCGATCGTGGTCCCGATGGTGCTGGACCGGCTGGAGGACAAGCGGTTGGCGCTGCGCGTTGCCCTCAGGAATGACCGGGTCCTCGACTGCAGGAATCTGCTGAGAGATATTTACGACACCGAATATGCGTTGCAAGTCCGTATCGATGCGCTCGAAGAATCCGACTGGGGAAAGCGGCTCCGCGATCTGATGAACTCGATTGCCGTTCTGGTGGACGCCGAGGTGAGCCGGTTTCCCCCCAATGTCGGCCACGTTCTGGGATCGCGCAGGCTGCGCAGCTATCAATCGCTGGCCGGGCGCCTGACCTATTTGGCGTGGAAAGGACGCGACGCCCTGACCGGCGGCGCGGCCTATTGCAGGAAACTCGTCAGCGCCTGAGAATGGCGCCTGGAAAAACGGCTCAGGATCGTCGCCCGGTCCAACGCGTTGCTGCATTGTCCAACGCTCTCGCCATAAAGGCGTCGTATCGCAAGTTCAAAAATCTCTCGAGAAATCGCCCCGAGACGACGAACCAGAACCACCAATAGATCATCCGACGCGTTTTCATTGTTCCGTCCTCGATGCTGCAGAGGTCCCCGAACGGCATCATCGATAGCGCCGAACCCAGCGATCGAATGTGACCTGCTTCACATTCGGCGAGACAACCGATTCAGCCGGTCTCACATTTGCGGCACCTGGCCGAACGGCTTTCGCCAAGCCTGACCGGCGAGCGAGCCTCGCCTGCAGGGGAGCCAGTCCGCCCATCAGCTTTTCGCGCTTCGCCGCGGTGATGCGGAACCCGGGCATGAGGTCACAAGTTTTTCCTGCCGCCCATTCGCTTGACCATTTCACTGGGTTGGGGGACGCCGCCCGGAGAGCCACCGTTCATGACCACTTTCAATGCCGACACGATCCCCCTCACCTCGTCCGAACATCAGATACAGCTTCGCCGCGCAGTGATCGCCTCCACCGTCGGCACCGCGATCGAGTGGTACGACGTTTTGCAAATACGAGGCCGGTGACGGTGCGCCGATTCAGCGCTGCAATGAACTTGAGAAAACGCCCGCCGGTTTGACCGGCGGGCTTTGTACTCATGTCGCCAAGGGAGCGTCGTCGATCCGAAGATCCCGGTACATCCGCGGAAATCTCGGATCGGCTTGCTTCAGACGGCGCGAAGGTTTTCCGCGCTGGTCTTGCCGCGTTTGCTGTCGAGCTTCGATTCGAATGAAAGCTTCTGGCCTTCGTTGAGCGAGCCCATGCCTGCGCGCTCGACGGCGCTGATGTGCACGAACACGTCGTTGCTGCCGTCGTCCGGCTGAATGAAGCCGAAGCCCTTTGTCGCGTTGAACCACTTAACTGTTCCGGTTGTCATTTAACTTCTCCAAGATGCGCAAATGCGCGCTGTGCCCGCACGGCCTTCGCGCGAGCTTGATCCGATTTCAGCGATGTCTTGGGGAGTAGAGCCGGTTCGGCGCGATCAACAAGGCAAACGATTATTCGAATGGGAGGCGTTTACGCTGCTCTACCCGAAATAGCAAGCTAAACCGGGCGGCATGACGAAATGCCAATAAAGCAACGGCGAAAGGATCAATACAGCCGGCTGATCTGTTCCTCGGTCACCACGCGCTCGACATTCTCGGTCTTGCTCTTGATGCGATAGCGCGGGCGTCCATCCGCCTCGATCGGCAGGCAGGTGACGATGGTATAGACGCTCCGCTGCTTGGCGACGGCGCGACCCTGCGGTCCCTGCAACTGATGATGGACGTCGTCATTGATCGCGAAATTGTGGGCCATCGCCTGTCCTTTTCGTTGAGGCCCGGCTTGTAGGCGCAATGGCGCTGCAAGGCAATAAACCTTGCAACCCCTCGACAACCCGTTCGGCCCGAGGTTGTCACCCATGTCTTAGGTACGATCCGTTACCTATGTCTCCGGGCCGGACACAGGCGAAGGGTGGCGGAGAGGGAGGGATTGCCAGTCTGTTTGAGGAAACCCAACAAAATCAGGCATTTCTAATGCACCCGACGAGAGCTTGTGTACCAGTCCCGTGTGCCAATGTCGACGGGATTTCGCCGGAACCACCACACCGAAATGACTCCGAATTCGGTGCAACCGTCTGCTAACCCCTCACTATATTTTTTACCTTTCTGGCCAGCCAACCAACGATCCGCCCACTCACCTAGTCACAACCCGACTCCCTTCGGTCAAACACCCCCGTTCCGCGCCTTGCGCAGAAAACCATGGTCATTCGAGGCCGAACTGCTTAAGCTTTTTATAGAGTAATTGGCGGTGGATACTGAGGCGGCGCGCGGCCTCCGCGCGATTTCCGGCGCAGGCCTCGAGCGCTCGCAGGATCATCGCCCGCTCCAGGGATTCGACTGCGACGTTCAAGTCTCCGTCCAGTAACGTGAGATCGAACGGAACCGTGGTGGTATTCGAGGATTCGCCTGACAAAAACCCGAGATCACGCGCCTCGACGACGGGACTGCGCACCAGCGTCGAAACCCGTTCCATTGCATTGCGCAGTTCACGAGCATTTCCGGGCCAAGGATGATCGAGTAGGTGCTTGATCGCATCGCCGGACAACGTTTTCTCTCCGGCCGATGAAGCTTTCGCCAAGAAGTACTCCGCCAGCGGCAGGATGTCGGCCGGACGCTCCCGTAGTGACGGCACGTGGATTGGGATGATGTTCAATCGATAATACAAATCCTCGCGGAACCTTCCCTCCCCCACCAATTCAATGAGGTTACGATGCGTGGCGGCGACAAAACGCAGATCTAGCGGTTCGGCGCGACTGCCACCTACCGGTGTGACTGTGCGCTCTTCAATGGCGCGTAGCAGCTTCGCCTGCATGTCGAGTCCCATGTCACCAATTTCGTCCAGGAAGAGCGTGCCGCGGTTGGCCTGTTGGAATGCACCCGTGCGGTTCCCGATCGCCCCAGTGAACGCACCCTTGACATGACCGAACAGCTCGCTCTCCAGGAGATCACGCGGGATCGCCGTGCAATTGATGGCGATGAACGGTCCGGCGGACCGCGCCGAGCTGTCGTGGAGCGTTCGCGCAACCAGCTCCTTCCCCGTTCCGGTTTCGCCGGTGATCAAGACTGTCGCGTCACCGGCCGCGGCGCGACCAATGAGCTTCTGCACCTCGCGCATTCCCTCGCTCACCCCAATGAGGCGGTCCTGCGCCGGCGGCGTGGTTCGCGCCGGCGGAGCAGCCGGTGAAAGCATGCGCTGCAGAAGCACCTCAATGTCGCGCCGCCGCAGTGGCTTGATCAAGTGTTCGAAAGCGCCAAGCTTCATGGCCTCAATGGTGTTGGAGCTGCTTGCGAATGCCGTCAGCATCACCACTGGAAGCAAGATGGTCTCCGGACGCGCGCGCAGCCGCCGCAAGACATCAAGCCCGTCCGTTCCGGGCATCTTGAAATCAAGAAACACCGCGTCTGCAGGCTCCTGTGCGAGCTGCTCAAGCCCGGATTGCCCATTCGGCGCCTCGATCGGAGTATGTCCGAGATCGCGAAGTGTCTCCGCGAGCACGCTGCGGAACGCCTTGTCATCATCAATGATCAGGATGCGCGCCATGGCAGATCCATTTCGAGTGTCGCGCCTTTCGCGGACGGGGCGACGCGGATCGAACCGCCGTGCGCCTCGATTATCTCGCGCGCCATCGCAAGCCCAAGTCCGGTTCCACCGGCGCGATCGCTGGCAAAGGGCTCGAACAAATTGTCGCGTATGGTCTCGGGGATGCCATTTCCGGTGTCAGATACCGTCATGCGCAGCGTGTCATTGCCCCTCGTCACCGAGATCTTGACCTCTCCTCCAGTGGGTGTGTGCTGCAGCGCATTGATGATCAGATTATCCAACCCCCTTCCAAGTTGGCTGGGGTCGAACCTCGCGGTGGCAACATCGCTTGTGCCGTACAGTTGGATACCGGTTGCGTTCGCTCGTTCCTTGAAAGTATCTAGTCGCTCTCGCAGCCAGTCGTGGACTTTAACGTCGCGAATTTCCAAACGCAGAGGCCGTGCCAGGGACAACAGGGATTCGCACAGCTCGTTCAGCCGGTCGATCTGCCCGAGAATGACTTCCAATGCATCGCGTCGACGCTCAGGAGAATGAGCCAGCGCATTTTCAGCTTTTAGCCGCATCGCAGCGATCGGATTGCGGATCTCGTGTGCGACACCCGCCGCGATACGCCCGAGGGCTGCAAAGCGCTCGGCATGCACGAGCTTCGCGCTCAGTGCGGTGGCCTCGTCGCGCGCTGCTGCGAGACGCTGCGTGAATGAGTTGAGTGCATCCACGATGCGATCAGTATCTTCATGTCCGCGCCGTTCAAGCGGTGGTAGCTGATCCACGGGATGCTCCCGCAACGACTTCTCCAATTGCGATATTCCTCGCGACCAACGCGACATCGCCATTGCAAGCCAACCACCCGAAAATGCGGTAAAGCCGAGAAGAAGAGCAAGGCCCCAAGTCAGACGGTCGTAGGCTTCCGAAGTCGCCGTCCGAACGCGTGTCATGGTCCATGCGACGCGGTGGGGCGGTTCGTCTGCTAAGGGACAAGCAACCAGAATGAGGGCATCGCGCGTCCCGCGCCGGATTTCCTCCGAGACTTCGTTACGCGAGAGCGCTTTTTCGGTCTGCTCGATGATCCACGGTGTTTCGGCGGCAGGAACATCGACTTTCGTTGTCGCGCCCTCGTGAGTGGGAAACGCGTAGGCGGCAAAACCACGCTCGCGCTCCCACACGCCGCCTTCCACCCCTGCGGCGTCGGACAGCGCGTGGCCCACAAGCATCGAGAGAATATCGCCGTTCGGCTCGGACCGGGAACCGGGTTGCACTGAATTGGCCGCATAGAGCGAGCGGATCGACTCGCAGGTCGAGCGAGTGATCCGTCGCGCCGCGTCAACTTGGACCGTCGAGCCACTTTGGTAGAGCCCAACAATTATGACCGTCATGAAAGCGGACAGAAGAAGGATGAACAGCCACAAAAGCCAGAGCTGTCCGCGAAGCGAGGTTGCGAGTGCCATCCATCTCCGCAAAGAGCGCATGTCCTCGATTGTTTTCAGAGGTGCCATGGCGCGCACGATGCATTCCTCAGCTTACGTCCGAGCGTAAAACGCACCGTTTGACCAAGACGGTGAATGGTGGGCGACCGTCGGCTCGTTTCGCAATCACAGTCGTCCGCTTTGATGACAGTCCCTCTGTCCCCAATGCAGACATCCGGCCGAATATTATTTGGCCTAAGTATATGACATTCCATGAAATCTGTCCTGGCACGGTGATTGCTGAGCATTGTTGCAAGAGGTCTGCCAAAAACCCAAAGGGGAATTGCCATGAAAAAGTTGGTGCTCCTGCTCAGCGTCCTGATGCCCCTCGCAGTATTGCCGACGACAGTGGAGGCAAAGAAGGACGACAAGTACCAGTTGGCCCAAAACGCGGCGGAACCGTTCATGAACACGCCACTGGTGACAGGCGCCTTGAAGCGGTTCGTCATCAACCCGGAGGGCGAGGTCGACGGTCTGCTCTTCGAGAACGGCACCGTTGCGAAGTTTCCGCCTCATATGGCCAGCGAGCTGACGGCCGCCGTCAAGCCCGGCGACCCGGTCAGCGTGCGCGGTTTTCGCGAGCCTGCCGGTACTATTAAGGCGCTCGTCATCACCAATGAGGCTACGAAGCGCGCGGTCGTCGAGCATCCGCCGGCTCCGGACATACGGAAGGTGCCGAAGCATCTGCGCTTTGCGCTGCTGGGTCGATTGCAGGCCTCGGGCAAGGTCGAACGGCTGCTGTACGGCAAGAAAGGAGAAATGAACGGCGTTATGCTCGATGACGGCACCGTCGTACGTTTCCCACCGCATGCGGCGTATCAGTTCGGCGGCCAGCTGCAGCCGGGCCAAACCATAGCCGTGGAGGGGGTAGGCACGCAGAACGACTACGGCCAAGCCCTTGAGGCCATGGCCGTCGGCACCAGCCCGCAGACGTTGCAGCCCATTTACGAACGGCCGGCTGGGCCTGCCGCCTACGCGCCACCACCGCCCGCTCCTCCGGGTGGTCCAGCGGTTGCGCAGCCCACGCCGCCGCCCGTTCCTCCCGGCGGTTCAACTCAGTCAATAGCGACGACGACCGGTGTGGTCGCGCGGTTTACCCTGTCGCCACGCGGCGAACTGGACGGATTGATCCTCGGCGATGGCACCGAGGTGCATGTTCCGCCGCATCTTTCGGCGCAACTTGCCGCCGCGGTGCGGCCCGGCGATACCGTGACGATCAGCGGTTCTCGCTCGCCAACCGCCGCGCTGGTCATTGCGACCTCAGTGATGACTACGGCCAGCAATCAGACGGTCGTTGACCGCGGTCCTCCACCTCCCGGTTCTGCTCCACTGCCACCAGCTCCGGGTGCTCAGAATGCCTCGACGCAGGGACGCGTGCAAACGTTGCTGCACGGCCCCGCCAGTGACGTGAATGGCGCGCTTCTCGATGACGGCACAGTCCTGCGCATGCCACCGCACGTTGCCAGTCAGTTTGCATCGCTGCTTGTGCCAGGACAGAGCATCGCCGTGCAGGGCTGGATGCTCAACACTGCATTCGGCCGGGTCATCGACGTCGAGGCCATTGGTCCTTCGCCAGCTCAGATGACGACGGCCGCGCCACCCCCGCCGCCCGGCACTACCCCGATCGGCACGACGCCGGCACCGTCGCGTCCCTGACCTCAACATCCAAACTTTGCTGGAGGACAACATGCATTGGATCGACCCCACCTCGCTGCCCACCATGTCCGGCGAGGTCGAGCGCTTCATCATCAATCCGAACGGCGACCTTGACGGTGTCGTGCTCGCTGGCGGCGGCCTCACACGCTTCCAGCAGGACCCTACGTCATGATCAAGCCCACCGCTCCGCTCGACTGGATGAACTTCTTCCTCGCCGATGTTCGGGACGGGCTTGGTCCTTATCTCGCGATCTACCTGCTCACCATCCAGAAATGGGATCAGGCCAGCATCGGCGTCGTTATGTCAATCGGTGGCATCGCGGGGCTTCTGGCGCAGACTCCCGCAGGTGCCCTCATCGATGCGACCCGATGGAAACGTGGCATCATCATCGGCGGGGCGATCTTGATCACGGCCGGTTCCCTGCTGCTTCCCTTCCTGCCTCGATTTTCTCTTGTCGCCCTGATGCAGGTGTTCACCGGAGCGTCCGGCGCCATTTTCCCGCCGGCGATCGCCGCTATCACGCTTGGGATCGTAGGGCCACGGGCGTTTGCACGTCGGGTTGGACGCAACGAAGCTTTCAACCATGCCGGCAACGCCACCGCCGCAATGCTTGCCGGCAGTTCAGCTTACTTCTTTGGTCCGATCGCCGTCTTCTGGGTCATGTCCGCAATGGCGGCAGCGACCATCGTCGCCACCCTCTCAGTACCCCGCGACGCGATCGATCACCAGGTTGGACGCGGAATGACCGCGGAACAAGAGGCCATGCACGCGCAGCCGTCGGGCTTCCGCGTGCTTTTCGAATGCCGTCCCCTCCTGATCTTCGCGGCTTGCGTGACGATGTTCCACTTCGCCAACGCGGCCATGCTCCCCTTGGTCGGCCAAAAACTCGCGCTTGCCGACCGCGACATCGGCACCGCGCTGATGTCGGCCTGCATCGTTGCGGCGCAGATTGTGATGGTACCGATGGCTATGCTGGTCGGCGCCAAGGCCGACGCTTGGGGGCGCAAACCGCTATTTCTCGCCGGGTTCGCGATCCTGCCCATCCGCGGCGTGCTCTACACTCTGTCCGATAATCCTGATTGGCTGGTTGGTGTGCAGCTCCTGGACGGCGTCGGCGCTGGCATCTTCGGCGCGCTGTTCCCGCTGGTCGTCGCTGACCTCACGCGTGGGACAGGTCGTTTCAATGTGAGTCAGGGCGCTATCGCAACGGCTCAGGGCATCGGTGCATCGCTCAGCAACATGGTTGCTGGCTTCATCATTGTTTGGACCGGTTACAGCGCGGCCTTTCTCTTCCTCGGGGGCGTGGCAGCCGCCGCCTTCCTCTTCTATTGGTTCGCCATGCCCGAGACTCGAAGGTTCATCAGCGAATGGCGAAAGACTGGTGAAGGATGCCCGGAGGCGCTGCAAAAAGTGCGAGTCTCCGTAGTAGCAGCGGAAGGGCCATGTCTCTGAAGATCGAGATTTCTGATACAACTGCGCGCGCCCGGCGGAAGCGTTGGTCGCACGGCGTGCGGGCTCGCCTTCGATGGACTCTGGCTGCTATCCTGGCGGTCGGTGCCTGTGCTGCGGGTGCATTCTTCGTCGCTGGGGCGCCGTCCGTCCTGCCCTGGCTCGAAAACCTCCCACGCGCCGCTGCGCTTATAATTTTCGCCCTAACTTATCTGGTCATCGCCATAGGAAAGTTGCCCGGCTTTCACCTCGACCGCGCTGGCGCGGCGTTATTGGGCGCGAGTCTGATGGTGGCGTTCGGCGTGCTGTCGCTTGAGGACGCCTTCCGCGCGATCGACTTCGAGACGATTACTCTCCTCCTCGGCATGATGATCGTCGTCGCCAATTTGCGCCTCTCGGGATTCTTCCGACTGGTAGGCAGCTGGGCCGTGACCCGCGCACGCCATCCGCTCATATTGCTCGTGGCTGTCGTGGCGGTGGCAGGATCGCTCTCGGCGTTCCTCGTCAACGACACGATCTGCCTCGTCATGACCCCCATCGTCCTCGACATCGTTATGCGGCTCAAACGCGACCCCGTCCCCTATCTCCTTGCCGTCGCGATGGCCTCCAACATCGGCAGTGCTGCGACGATTACCGGCAATCCGCAGAACATGATCGTCGGCGGCCTGTCGCATATCCGCTACGGCGCGTTCGCCGCGGCACTGTGGCCTGTGGCCGCCGCCGGCTTGGTCCTTGTCGTGCTCTTCATCGCGATTGTCTACCGTCGCGAGTTCCTGACCCGTGAGCGCCTCTTAACCGTGGCGCCGAGGCCGGCGCGTCCCCATACGCCGCTTGTGATCGAGTCGGTTTTTGTGACGGTCGCGATGGTGGTCTTTTTCTTCGCCGGTCAACCGGTCGCCAAAGTTGCGATCATCGGCGGTGCGTTGCTGCTGTTCACCCGCCGGGTCAAGGCAGACAAGGTCTATCGAGAAATCGATTGGCCGCTGCTCGTGATGTTCGCCGGACTCTTCATTGTCGTCGACGGCGCCGAGAAGACTGTGCTGACTCCGGACATTATCACAGCAGTCGGTCGGCTCCATCTTGATAACATACCACTGCTTTCCGCCGTCACAGCCGGGCTATCGAATCTCGTCAGCAACGTTCCGGCCGTGCTCGTCCTAAAGCCCTTCATTACCGGCCTGCACGATCCGCAACGGGCTTGGCTGGCGATCGCGATGGCATCGACGCTGGCCGGCAATCTCACGCTGGTCGGCTCGGTCGCCAACCTCATTGTCGTGCAGCGCGCCCGAGCACACGGCGTCAACGTCGATTTTTGGGCCTACTTCAAAGTAGGCGCGCCGCTGACCCTGCTCACGATCACTATCGGGGTCCTGTGGCTGCAGTCCGGCGGATGATACTACGGAAGCGGGTAACAGTTCTCCCGCTGTCCGTACATCACTCGCGTGCACAGTTCGACACCGCCGCCATGCTTTGATATTTGATAAATGCGATGCGCCGTCCGAATTGACGCCGCACGAACACAGAGCAATTCAATGACCAATTTTCCGAAAGTCGCCCGGCAGATCGTTCTCAAATCGAGGCCCGCCGGAATCCCGCAAGCCGAGAATTTCGACTTCGCGGAAGCAACGATACCAGAACTTGCCGACGGACAAATCCTTGTCCGGAATGAATACCTCTCCGTCGATCCGGCGACGCGAGGATGGGTCAGCGCGGTCGCGAATTATTCGACCCCGGTCGGGATCGGCGAGGTCATGCGGTCGTTCGCCTCGGGCAAGGTCGTGGCCTCAAAGCACAAGGATTACGCGGAGGGCGAAAGCGTCACCGGCCTGTTCGGCTGGCAGGATTACGCCGTCGTGAACGCGGACGCGATCACACGGAAGGTTATGGAGGCCGATCTGCCGTTGTCGTTGTCACTCGGCGTGCTCGGCCTCAACGGGATCACCGCCTATTTCGGATTGCTTGATCACGGCCTGCCACGTCCGGGAGACATAGTTGTCGTCTCGACCGCTGCGGGCGCGGTCGGCTCTGCGGTGGGCCAGATTGCGAAGCTGACGGGTTGCCGCACCGTTGGAATCGCAGGCGGGCCAACCAAGACAAACCTCTGCCTCGACGAATTCGGCTACGACGTCGCCATCGACTACAAGGCGGACCGTTCCATCGACGAACAGCTCGCAGATGCATGCCCCGATGGCGTCGATGTTTATTTCGACAATACCTCGGGGCCGATCAGCGACGCCGTGATGGCTCGTCTGTCAATCGGCGCGCGGGTGGTGATCTGCGGTACCGCTTCGGTCGCAAGCTGGGACCCGCCGCCGCTCGGTCCGCGCGTCGAGCGTCATATTCTGGTCAAACGTGCGCGGATGTCCGGCTTTATCATCTTCGATTATCAGCACCGCTACATGGAGGCGGTCAAACGTCTCGCCGAATGGGTCCGCGACGGGAAGCTCCGCTACCTCGAGGAAATTTCCGACGGCATCGAACATTGCCCGCCAGCCATCGCCGAGCTTTATCGGGGAGAGAATCTCGGCAAGAGATTGATACGGCCTGCAGCATTGAAAAGACAGGCTTGAATTTCTGGCGGTGTGGCCAGTCAGGTGCGAACCTGTCTCCACCCCTCAATTCCCTGATAACCGCCGTTTTACAGGGAATTTTCGCCAAAAATTGCCTGTTCTGCGAATCTGGCCCTGATTTCGGTCCGGACGATCAAAGACTTAGGGGCAAATTCCCTACGTTCGAGAACAGCGAATTTTT
>WNFT01011445.1_pt1 | contig 11348 bp, 9 predicted proteins | sample 5400191 | NCBI WGS metagenome assembly WNFT01 (sample SAMN13153359, study PRJNA577476) | soil metagenome | isolation source: 80 cm saprolite under Madrone tree | place: USA:California | collected 2016-06-14
CGCTCTATTATCCCATCAGGATCGGACGCCTCCTATGCAAGCATACAGCAGGCAGGCTGCTGCCTCGACGGACGCCTTAGAAATCGTTTCATAAATAGCGTTGTCATGTTGAGCGAAGCGAAACATCTCTGTCTGCTTCCCTTAATGATCCGCGCGAATTTGATCCGAGATTCTTCGCTTCGCTCAGAATGACATTTTATGAGAAGCCCTCTACTCACTCCAGCGCGCTGAGAGATCGCCGACAAAGCCAAGCGCATCGTCCGAGCTGCGAAAGCGCTTCGGGAACTCTGCCGCCATCGCTTCAGCTATCTGGCCCAATGGTCGCTGGCTGTTCATCAGTTCAAGCGCGCGCATATGGACAACACCTTCTTCATTCAACGAAGGGACATGCTGATCGGACATTTTCCTGAGTTGTTCAGGGCCTAGAACGCTACTAAACAAGGAGGATTGGTGATACCGCCTTTCGCTTTTTTCTGGCGAAGCCGCGCTTGTTGTTTGGCTCGTCCACTGCCAGATGTAATCGCCCCCAACAAGGTCGGCACGAAGATCCACCGTGATTGTCTGATTTGGCAGAACTGACAGCGGCTCCTGGAACGGAAAAAACAATTGTCCATAGATCAATTTGGCTTGGCCAGGGCAATTCGAAATGCTGACGCCGTCAATCAGTTCGGTATCAAACCAGAGCGCGAAGCCATGCGTCGTCCCTGGTCGTTCGACTTCGAACTGCACCCTGCCACGAGCTGAGGCGCTTTCTATTACCCGATAATCCAGAAGCAGCCAATGCACCGGCTCGCTCAAAAGCTGATTGAGCTCGAGGCGGTGTCTGCTGAAATTATTGATGTTTCTGCGGCGTGCCGCCTCCAGGTCAAATCCGTCGTTGGCCGATCGCCAGGCGTCGTCGTAATGCTCATGGTAAATATCCGGCGCTTCGACCAATGCGGCCCAGATGGTGTCCCGCTGCGGAATCAGAACTCCGCCTGGCTTGAGCAGGCGGCGACGCGCATCAATGATCGTCGGAATGGCTCGCTCTTTCAGCGGGAGAACGCCGCGGGGATCGGTCACGACAACATTAGCCGGTTGGGAAAGTTCCACGTCAAAGGACATCGCCTGATGAAAAGCCACCCGGTCTGAGAAGCCATTCGCTTGCACAATTTCCCTGGCTACCTGGATGATGGGGTTGGGTTCGATGGCATGGACCAGCTTCGCTCCAAGGCGGCACGCGTGGAGAGTGAACAGGCCGGTTCCAGCGCCCAGGTCAACTACGACATCCCCCGGTTTTATGGCACGAGCCAGCGCCTGATGGTGAGCACTCGTGCGAATGCGATCCTGGATCATTTTTCCGTATCCGGCAAGATCATAGAAATACATGGTTCTTACAGGGAATTGTTTGTCCTTAGTCGAACCGAAAACTAGTCATGACGCATCCTGTTCCAAAAATGATCCTAACATTTCGAAGCATTCCGGTGAAGTGCCCAGGATTAGGCGTTTGATAATGATCTTCTCAACGAATCGGCCAAGCGCGTGGAATTCCCTTCGCCGCATATCAGAACTTAGCGCGTAATTGACGCTAGTGTTCGCGACCAATCGAGGAAAAGCCTCGATGGGTGGGATGACATCGGCGCGGGCAATTTGAACATTTTGAGATCGAGGCTCAAGAATGTACGTGAACCGGACGGGCAAAGCCTCGTCGTGGAAGAAAAACCCATCCCGCTCGACATCCAGGAAGCGTTTGTCCCACCAGTCACACGAAGGAACCAGCTTGGGTAGCGCGTCCTCGGTTCCGAAGAGAATACTCACCGAGTCCGGCCAGAGGCGGATGTGAGGATAGGAAGGTTTGATTCTAAATGTTCCTGACGCTTCTTCTAACACTGCAATATCGTCACTCAAGATTCTGTGACCAGCACGCGCAAGAGCGGCAACAATTGTCGACTTGCCCGCGCCACCGCCTCCGACAAATGCCACAGCGTATCCATTGATTACCGCCGCGCTCGCATGGAGAGCAGTAAATCCGCGGAGGCGGAGGATAAAGCCAAAAACCGGACCGAGGAGGTAGGTCAGCGCATCTTCCAGAGACATCTTGGCCGGCCAACTACCTCGTACGTTTTCCCCGTCACTGCTTATGTCAAACGTGATTCCGTCACTGTAAAGGAAACGGTAAAATCGCGCGGAGGGAAAATACTCAATCCGCATGCATGGTTCGTTCTTTTTTGACTCGAAAACCAGGATGCCTTGTTCTGCTGCAGTTGCTATTTCCTGGCTACTGTAACCCCTCAATCGAACATAGACTGGAGCCGCATTTTCCTGCGGTAACCAGGTCCGCGATTGTACACCGGGTAGCGCCACGTCGCTATGTACGTCCAAACCGAAAAGGCGATAGTAAAACCCCATGTCAGGCCTTGGATAACGAGTCCCGCTGCAGCCAATAGTTAAGACTCACTACTCGAAGCGACTCCCATAACGGCCAGGTTTCAAAGGACGTTTCTCTCAATGATTTTCGCCACTCATCTACGTCAAGAATTTCCTCCAGGATCGGACTAAGGAATAATCCGGAGAGGTTAATAAGAAGTTCCTTGTTATGCCGGAGACTCTGTGCGACCGGATCGGCGCGCAACGCCGTTTTCGGTCGCGAGATTATCTCATCCGGCAAAATTCCCCGGCCAAGTCTCCTCAGCAGGTACTTGTTGTGCGTCCATGACATATTCGGCAGACCAAGGCCAAATAAGACCACTCGCGAGTCGAGATATGGAAGCCTTACTTCTATGGGGAATCCATAAAACCCCATATCACACTTAGTCAAAACATTCTCCCAGAGCGGGGTGATGAAACGGACCTTCGAGCCCGTAGCCAACGCGTCCAAAGGGTCGTTTCTGTGGTCCCTAATCCGCCAGCGCTCAGTTAACGAGAGGCGCGCCACGAAATCCTTACTCAGCCATTTTGGAAGTTGTGGCTTGGGGACCTCCCCGGTTCGGCGCCAACTTTTCCACAAGGCGCAGAGTCCGGTGCCCACAGCAGGGAAAACATTGTGCCTGAAGATGCTGTTGCAGAAATCGACGAGCGTTTGAAGTGATTGATCGTGACGTAAGAGGGTGAAAAGATTAAAGGGTCTAAAAACTTCGTCAGCCCCCTCTCCGTACAGAACAACGCGACTAAAGTTCGCACTATGCTTGTAGAAGTCTGTTTCCCACAGTAAAAGTGGGTCGTGGGACGGTTCTGGCTGAGGGAATCTACATTCCCAGCCGTCGTATGGCCGATGAGCATCCTGTGCCAGATGCTCCACAGGAATCTTGAGCGCCCTTGCCGCCAGACCGGAATAGTACCTTTCATTGTCAGGAATCAAACTGTCCCAAACCGTAGTGAATCCCTTAAACTTAATGTGGATTCCCTTGCGTTGCGTCACCCTTCTGGATGCCAGTGTCATGTTGGTAGAGTCCAGACCGCCACTGAGGAATATGGCCACGTTGTCGGTCCGCATACGATCGGAAACCGCCTCATCAAGTCGCTCTCTAAAGCCTTCGATGTAGTCTTCGTCGTTCCTGAAGCGCACTGTTTCCGGCTCGACCAGCTGCCAGTACTTTCGCCGCTCGAAGTGAGTAGCGGTCAGCGTAAACTGATGGCCTGCTGGCAGCTTTTGGATGTCAGTGAAGAACGTGATCGTGTTAGAGAAGACCAGACATGAATTCTTCCGAGCGTAATAGAAAAGCTTAACCCCGAAGCGATCACGAGCGCAGAAAAGTTTGCCCAGGCGCCCATCCCAGATCGCAAAGCTGAAGTCTCCAATCAAGTAGTCCAGGCATCGTTCCCCCCACTTAAAGTAGGCTCTGAGAATCAGCTCTACATCGGGTGTCTGCGCTAATGGAAGCGGATCATCCAAGCCCAGGGCGCGAACCAGATCCTCACGCGCATCCACACGAGCGTCGGCGACGATCCAGACTTGCTGATCCAGGGTGAAAGGTTGCCGCTCGTACCGGGCCTCCCATGTAGTTCGAAACAAAGTGTGCCCGAAGCCCACTGGGCCCTGGCGCCAAACTGCTTGAGCATCCGGCCCACGGAACGTCAATGAACCCGTCAAGCGATTCAGCAGCTCGGAATCAACGGGCGCTCCGTCGGTATTAAATATTCCAATAAAGCCGCTCACGGTGCCGTATGACGTTTAACCAACAACCCTGTGCGTAACAACGTGCTCGCGACGCTATTCTAATCCACGAAGGATTGCAGTCCGACTCGATCAAATGCCGGGCCGTTAAAAGGAAGATATTGACTGCCAATCTCTGCGGCGTCATTTAGCACTTCGCCGTTCCATTCGAGCCAGGCATGCGCCTGAAATTCACCTTGGCTATCAGAGCGCACGCCGATGCGTACATCAGCGTCTATGCCCCGGCGTCGTAGCAAGCTCCAAAGTACAATGGTGCGAGGAAGGCAACTGCTGCGCAGCGGATGTCGCCGGCAAGCCACAGCCACCATTTGTGCTGCGCGACGGACATTCGCTCGCGTCTGTTCTGTCGAGGGAATCGTTGGGCCGAGACCACTTCTTCCCAGCCACGACCGCGTCCTTCGCAGGCCGACAGTTTTCAGACTCGTAGCGACGATAGGCAGGAGAAACATCGCCCTTATTACCAGAGCTCGATCGTTCTTCGAAAGGCTCTGCCACGTTTCGGCCTTACGCCTCAGCGACCTGTAAAAGCCCATGTTGTTCACACTCCTCGACCAGGCGGATGGCGTCGCTTGTCAGTTTGTTTTCATCCACGTCGTAAATTCCCACGAGTTTCCGAACGGCTTGTTTTAGAGAATCGCTTTCTTGGAGAGCGTTGATTATGCGGGTGCCGACTTCATCCAGGGTAAAATAATTTTCCGTATTCAGATTGAGAAGGATCGCATCGTCGCCAACTTTCTGCATTAGGACATCTTTCGCCAGTCGCACGCGAGCCTTGGGGTCAATATTCATACCTTGGACGGCTTGATCTCATCTTCAAAACGTTAGTCCAATCCAAATCCTACCATGACGTTGACAGCAGACAATAAGGGACGCGTGCTGCTCCCCAGCGCGGCACCGGGCGATGTGTTCACGTGCCATTTTGTGCTCTGGTCTTCACGCGCATTCTCGTATTTATTTTGCTATCTCAACGGATGAGCACGCCATTATTCACGCCATTATTGTCGCGGGGCCGACATGGCTGCGACCCGCCAAATTCTTAGCGTCCGCTTCTGGTATAGTTAATATCAAAAGACGGAAACAGATGACTCCTTAATGTCGGGTTGATTCAGGAAGCGGCGCAGCACACAGCACGAAATATCATGTCGAACCGAAAAACTTGCGACGTGTTGATATGTGGAGCCGGCGGCTTCATCGGCGGCTGGCTTGTCGCGGGGTTGCGTTCCGTTGGCGGATTGTCAATTCGCGCGGTCGATAGCCAGCCCGTCGGACAATGGTATCAGCGCTTTGATGACGTAGAGAACCTCACACTTGATTTGCAAGACCGCGCTGCCTGCGAGCGAGCTCTGAGCGGGACAGTGCGTGAAGTTTACAACCTCGCAGCCGACATGGGCGGGATTGGCTTTATCGAACATAACAAAGCGCTTTGTATGCTCAGCGTCCTGATCAACACGCATCTCTTGATGGCTTCGCACAAAGCCGGGGTGCAGAGATATTTCTTTGCCAGCAGCGCGTGCGTTTACGCTACCGATAAACAAACTGATCCGAATGTCACTGCCTTAAAAGAAGAGGACGCATATCCGGCGGCTCCAGAGGACGGATATGGATGGGAGAAGCTCTTTAGCGAGCGCATGTGCCGGCATTTCACGGAAGACTTTGGATTGCACACGTGCATTGCGCGCTATCACAATGTCTATGGTCCACACGGTACCTTTGATGGTGGTCGAGAAAAGGCGCCCGCGGCCATTTGTCGCAAGGTCATAGCGGCCAAGCTTTCCGGAAAACACGAAATTGAAATCTGGGGTGACGGCAATCAAACGCGCAGTTTCATGTACATTGACGACTGCATCAAGGGTACGCGCTTGATGATGGACCGCGACATACCGGGACCACTCAACATCGGAAGCAGCGAACTTGTATCAATTAATCAAGTGGTGGACATAGTGGAAGAAATCGCGGGCGTGAGACTCAAGCGCACCTACAATTTACGCGCGCCCAGAGGCGTGAACGGCCGGAACAGCGATAATACAAAGATCCGGGAAATTTTGAATTGGGAGCCATCGATCAGTTTGCGGGACGGTTTGGAAAAAACTTATCACTGGATCTACGACCAAATGCTGGCCGAGCGATAGCGATCTTCCGCGAGTCTCCCATGCACGAACCCAGGTTCGAACAGATCCTTGGAGTGCGTTTTTTCAACGGCTCTGGCACGGACGCGCTGGAATTTATTTCGCGCAACGGCGGATATACGGTTGTTCCAGCGGCTCCCGCGTTAGCGAACATAGATCGAGACCAGGACTATCGCAGGGCACTTGTGGAATCCGACCTTGCCATCGCCGACAGCGGTTTCATGGTGCTTCTCTGGCGCATCCTTCACAGGCGCAAAGTCGTGCGAACCTCAGGTCTTCGATATTTGCAGCTTCTTCTGGATAGAAGAGAAATTCGTGAACCCGGGCGCCTCTTTCTGGTTTTGCCAAGTGAGATGGCGCGGACAAAAGCTCTGAAATTACTTTGTAGCGGAGGTTATGAAATCGCCGCAGCCAACACTTATGTCGCACCAATCTACGGATGTGACGTCGCAGACCATCAAATGGTTTCGATTCTCAACGCGAGCCAGCCACCACACGTGATCATTGGGATCGGCGGAGGCGTACAGGAAAAATTGGGCTTTTATTTGCGCGAAAATCTTGCATACCGCCCCGCAGTCCACTGCATCGGAGCTGCTCTGGGGTTTTTAACCGGCGACCAGAAGCCGATCCCCGGTTGGGCCGACCGCTTTTATCTCGGGTGGTTTTTGCGCCTGATTCGTCAGCCGAAACTATTCGCAAAACGATTTCTGCGCGCCTTTGAACTTCCATGGCTAATCTTGAAGTATGGCGAGAAGCTGCCGCCGCTGAAACGGGGCCGGAGATCGAAAGTCGGAGGTCAGTGATCAGTGATCGTACTCAGAAGCGCGTCTTGGTGCGAATCGCGAACGGCAATCGAATGACAAGACGCTACGATTGTCGCAGAGGTTAATGGTTACTGGCCAGTGGCGGGCAGTCGCCCCTCAGGATAGATTGCTGAGCTTTTCAACTCTGCTCATTTTCCCATCCGGTGCCGCACATCATTGTTCGCAGCTCATTCATTGGTTTTTCCCTGGCGCTTCTCGCTGCGACCGTTTTCACGGACACGAGCCCGCTGAAAAAGGAGTCACAGCGGAATCGAACTCCGGGCCCAGCGCTCGTTCAATCGCCTGCGTCAAAACAGGGCTTGAATTTCGTCGTAGGCGTTCACGGCCTCGATTCACTCTCATTCAATGAACAATCGCTACTCAGTTCGCCCGAAAGCGGAGAGTTGCGGCTGCAGAAATCTGTTTTTCGGGCTGTGCTCGAAGCACTTCTTCCTGGTTCTTCATCGCGAGCCGGAACGCCGAATAAGAAGGCCGACACAATCCACCTGAGTTACCCCTGGGGACGCATCTCCTGCAGCTACGGCAAAGAAGACGATAAAATCACGATGAAAATTGAGATTTCGAATACCAGCTCAGAGCCGCTCAACGAACTCTCCATTCGTTTGATGGAACTGAACTTTCCGCGTATTCCCAACGGCGGCACGCTTGAGGCGGGTATGTTCGGATTCGGCTTTAAAGGCCCCGAGTGGCCCTTGGGTCAGTCTCCAGCTTCGATTCCTACGGTTGCCGATCCACGCTTTGTTGTGCCGCTTGTCCATATGGATTACGGAACTGGAGCGCTTAATTTGTGCAGCGATGATGCGGAATGTGCTGTGAATGTGCCCTATTCAACGAATTTCCTGGCCAGAACCAGCTATCCATTGGTCATCACTTGTAGTGACATCAAACCCGGGGTTACCAAGGCATTCAACGTTTCCCTGCGCTTTGGCCCGGCAGGCGCGCGCATCCAGGATCTCTCAGGCGACGTTTTGCAACGGTACGCAGGGAAGTATCCATTCCAGGTGAACTGGAACGATCATCGCCCGATTGGCGCGATGTTTCTGGCGGGCCCGCAAATCAATGTTGCGAGCAATCCGCGCCGCTGGATCGTGAACTTCGGCGACATCGACATTACTAATGACAAGGGTAAAGCAGCTTTTCGAGCCGCGCTTCTTAAGCTGGCCGATAACAGCGTTCAAGTCCTAAAGGATATTGGTGCGCAGGGAATGATCACCTGGGATCCAGAAGGCGAGGAGTTTCTCGGTGCTTGCTATTACGGCGATCCGCGCCTTGTCCCGAGCCTCGCGCCGGAAATGGAGTTTAAGAATGACAGCGCGAAAAGCGTGATTGACGAATACTTCGAGAAATTCCGCGCTGCCGGACTAAAGGTGGGTGTATGCATTCGGCCGCAGGGAATCGCGATGGTAGATGGCAAGCCGGTGCACCAAGCTGCCGATGACGAGCACGCGGCCCAGATTCTTCGAGAAAGGATTGCCTACGCGAAGCAGCGCTGGGGTTGCACGCTTTTCTATGTGGATTCAACCGCGACCGTAAGTGGGTCGCTTAATCCGGACGTTTTTAAAGCGGTCGCGGACGCGTATCCCGATGTCCTGTTGATTCCCGAAAATGAATCGATGCGTTACTTCGCCTATTCGGCGCCGCTTAATTCCTATGTGCACCACAGGGTGACCTCGACGCCGGCTGGTGCACGAATGGTTTATCCAAAAGCGTTTAGTGTGCTGATGGCGCCTGATGGCGATCGGCCAGAGGATCACCACGCTTTGGTAAGCGCCGTCCGCCGTGGCGACATTCTGCTTTTCAACGGCTGGTACAACAGCGACGGGGCGAAGAAAATCAAAAAACTCTACGAAGAAGCGAGCCCGCTATCGGAGGTCAATAGTGAGAGTTCAAATCAGTGATCGCGAGTCATTCGTCTTTAGCAGCCGGGGAATCTTTGACACCTGAGTTTTTTCCGCAGATATTTGGTCCCAATTCGCCATTGCAGGATGTGATGCGCCCATTTTTCGTGAACGTGTAACGACGCCTTGCCCCGGTTTATTCATAATGTTGCCGACCTGATTCGTCGCGTTCTCTTTCTCGCGCGGCCATACGGCAGAGCGAAACTGGGTTTGATATTTTCGTTCTCGCTAGCGCAGGCCGTGTTTCAAGTCATCGGGATCACATCGATCTTTCCATTTTTGGCAATCGCAGCCGATCCCGACCGCATCCGCCGATCTGAGTTCGGCACGCGTTTCCTCAGCCTTTTTCCGCCCATGGAAAACCGGCAACTGCTTCTGATAGCCGGTACCATCGCTATCGTAGGGCTCTTTGCCTCCAACGCGGTGAACTTGCTGGCCGAGTATGCGCGCACGCGTTACACCCAGAACTTTGCTCACTGGTTACGCCTCCGGCTTCTGCGCCAGATCGCGTCGCAGCCGTACACCTATTTTCTTCAGCGCAACACTGGGAATCTCCTCAAGAAAGTTCTCGGCGACGCGACGAATTACACCCTGGGAGTGCTTCTCCCTTTACTGGACTGCGTGGCGCGGGGGCTCACCGCCGTGCTTCTGTTGGCTATGGTGTTTTTGGTCCAGCCGGTGATCGCTCTGTCGGCGGCAATCGTGTTGGGTGGGTTTTACGTGGTCATTTTTCGACTTCTTGCCCGCAAACGCCGAGACGTGGATGAAAATTTGAGAATATCTGTTGCTGGGTTCTTCCGGGAAGCCCAACAGATGCTCGGCGGGATTAAGCCGGTAAAAGTCCATCGCGCCGAAGAATATTTTCTCGACCGTTTTGCCGGCCACTCCGCGATTATCGCGCGGATGGGTGCGCGACTATCGATCTTTGGCACCAGCGTTCGTTATCTTGTGGAACCGCTTGCTTTCGGCGGTCTGGTGCTGGCTGTATTGCTGCTCGCAATGAGAGGCCGCGATTTCTCCGACATTCTTCCGAACCTGGGAGTGATGGCCGTTGCAGGGTACCGGCTACTGCCTTCGGTCCAGTTGCTTTACAGTCAGCTAACTCAGGTCAGCGCCATGCGCCACGCGGTGGACGAGGTGTACGATGAATTTATTGCCGCGGAGACCGACACGTCCATGCCGCCGCGGATCCGTGGCGATGCTTTTGGCCGAGCGACGCCTTTTCATTGGGATGAGGCGATCAGTCTGCGCGAAGTTAGTTTTCGTTATCCCGGTGCATCACGACTGGCACTAGACGGCCTTTCTCTGACCATCCCCAAAAACACTTCGCTCGGCATCATTGGCCCAACCGGTTCCGGAAAATCGACTCTGGTCGATTTGTTGCTTGGCCTATACCAGCCAACCGCAGGCGAGGTCGTGATCGATGGCCAGCTCCTTACACCTGCGCTGGTGCCCTCGTGGCAAGCTTCCATCGGTTATGTGCCACAGGAAATTTTTCTCATCGACGATACGATCGCGCGTAACGTCGCTTTTGGCCTGGCGGATAATGAAATCGATCCTGCGTGGCTGCGTGAAGCTTGCGCGACAGCGCAATTACTCGATTTCATTGAAACGGAATTGCCTGCCAGCTTCGATACAATCGTGGGAGAGCGTGGTATTCGTCTTTCCGGCGGGGAGCGGCAGCGCATCGGTCTTGCGCGCGCGCTTTACCGTCGTCCGTCGCTGTTGATTCTGGACGAAGCAACCAGCGCGCTGGATATCGCTACTGAAGCAAAGCTGCTCGAGGCGCTCGGCAGTCTTGCGGGCAAGCTCACGATGGTTGTGGCCGCTCACCGTCTTAGTGCCGTGGCAAATTGCGACCAACTGATTGATCTGTGTAGCGCTGCCGGTGTCGTTGCGGAGGCTACACGGTGAACGCGACCCTCTATCGTTGTTGAATGGTCGCGAAACACCAACAAGGGGGAGGGTTGCTGATGGAATCGCCGTCCCCTTTAGGAGATGGCGGCCAGAATCTTGATCCCGGCGAGCCTACTGCAGGTGTCGATTGCCATTCGACACAATGAGTATGCTGCGGAGCTATTTGAAGCGGAAGCTTCGCCCAAAGATCATCGACTATTTTCACCGTTTCTATTACCACAGCATGGAGACGTGGCTTAAGAACACGTTTCTCGGATACGAGATCCGACAGTGCCCGTTAGATTTGCAGTTGTATCAAGAACTCGTGACGCGAATTCGCCCATCTTTTATTATTCAGACGGGGGTCGATCAAGGCGGTTCACTCCTTTATTTTGCCAACCTTTTAGACTTGATCAAAGCGGGGCCTGAAGGACTCGTCATCGGAATTGAT
>WNFT01005222.1_pt1 | contig 11347 bp, 10 predicted proteins | sample 5400191 | NCBI WGS metagenome assembly WNFT01 (sample SAMN13153359, study PRJNA577476) | soil metagenome | isolation source: 80 cm saprolite under Madrone tree | place: USA:California | collected 2016-06-14
CAGATCTGCGCATCAGAGGACCCACCATGCACGACGTTCCCGGTTCCCACTGGCACGAACCGACGGCCGGCAAGCGCGCCGGCTTCGGCAAGTTCGGCCGGCCGAAGACGCCTTACGACCTCTTCATGGAATCCGAGGGCATTCCGGTGTTTCGCGATATCGGGGTCAGCAAGGTGCAAAACCTGCCGCTGGCGCCGTGGCGGCGGCTGGGCGGCCGCGGCACGTACATTCAGCTTCACGGCACCGAGGGCAAATGGGGTTGCTACGTGGTCGAGGTGCCGGGCGCGGGCGCGCTCAATGCCGAGAAGCATCTCTATGAGGAAATCTATTTCGTGGTCGAGGGACGCGGCACCACGGAGGTCTGGCTCGACGCCGACTCCAAGCGCCACGTGTTCGAGTGGCAGAAGGGATCGCTGTTCTCGATTCCGGTGAATGCATGGCACCGGATCGTCAATGCCAGCTCAAGCCCGGCGCTGTTGCTCGGCGGCACCACGGCGCCGAACTTGATGAACCTCATCAACAACGTGGGCGCCATCTTCGACTGCCCCTACGCATTCCGCGACCGCTTCAGCGGCGCCGACGACTTCTACAAGTACAAGGATGACATCGAGCCGGACCCGGTGCGCGGGCTCGCCATGCGGCGCACCAATTTCGTGCCGGACATCGTCAACTGCGATCTACCGCTCGACAACCGCCGGTCGCCAGGCTGGCGCCGGGTCGAGCCTTTCATGACCGGCAATACGTTCTATCTGTGGATCGGCCAGCACGAGAACGGCCGCTATTCCAAAGCCCACGCCCACACCTCCGCCGCCGTGCTCATCTGCATAAAGGGCAAGGGCTATACCTACACATGGCCCGAACATGCGGGCGTTTCGCCGTGGCGCGATGGTAAGGCGCACCTCGTCAAGCGCGTCGACTACGAGCCGGTCGGCCTCGTCTCGGCGGCGCCCGGCGGCGCGCGCTGGTACCACCAGCATTTCGGCGCGTCCCGTGATCCCCTGCGGCTCACCGCGTGGTTCGGCCCCTACAATCCGGGGCGCGAGCCCGGCCCCCCCGGCGAGGTCCATACCGACTATACCGCCATGGACATCCCCGAAGGCGGCACGTCCATCCCCTACTGGATGGAAGACCCGTTCATCGCCAGGGAGTACGTGGAGACCCTCGCGCGCGAAGGCGTAGTCAACCGCATGGAGCCGCAGTTCTACGACAAGAACTACAAGGGCGAGTTGCCGAAGGGGGTTTAAGGAGTGAAGATCGAAACCGATGAACAGGGCGGCCGGATTTTCTTCTCCAGTACCGGGCGCAGTCTCGAGGGCGAGGACGAAATCTGTATCCTGAGCGTTGGCGTCGATATCGGCTCTTCGACCTCCCACCTGGTGTTTTCCCGGATTGTTCTGGAACGGCTCGACAGCCGGTACGTGGTGACGGAGCGCGAGAGCTTCTATCAATCCGACATTCTGCTCACGCCCTATACCTCCGAGGACGCCATCGATGCCGATGCGCTGGGTGCGTTTTTCGAGAAGCAATACGAAAACGCTCTTGTTGATCCGGACGAGATCGATGCCGGCGCCCTGATCCTTACCGGTGTCGCGGTCCGGCGCAGCAACGCCCGCCGTATCGGCGAACTGTTCGCTCGCCAGGCCGGCAAACTCGTTGCCGTCAGCGCCGGCGACAGCCTTGAGACCGTGATGGCGGCCTATGGCTCCGGCGCTGTTGCCCGCTCGATCCGCGATGGCGTCGCGGTCATGAATGTCGACGTCGGCGGCGGCACCTCCAAGATCGCAGTGTGCCATGACGGCGCGGTGGCCGCCATCACGGCGATCGATGTGGGCGCCCGCCTCGTCTGCACCGATGCAGCGGGGCGCATCGTCCGGCTGGAGGAAGCCGGACGCCGCTTTGGCGAGGACCTCCGCCTCAAGCTTATGATCGGCGACACGCTGACGCCCGGCGATGCCGGGCGGCTCGCTGCCCGCATGGCGGACAGCCTGTTCGACGCCATGAAGGGCGGCGCCCCGCGGCTCGCCTCCGTCGGCCTGCTACGCCTCGATCCCCTCGCTTTCGCAGGTCCTATCGATACGGTGACGTTTTCGGGCGGAGTTTCCGAGTACCTCTATGGCTGGGAGAGCGATAACTTCGGCGACCTCGGCAGCCTGCTCGCGGCCGAGATCCGCAACCGGGTCATTGCCGCCGGAATGCGGCTCGAACCGCCGGAGCAGGGCATCCGCGCGACCGTCATCGGCGCATCGCAATACACCACGCAGGTGAGCGGCAGCACGATCTTCGTGTCACCGCTCGACGTCCTGCCGCTGCGCAATCTGCCCGTCATCGCGCCGGACTTCGCGCTCGACGGCGACGCGATCGCCAGCGCCGCGGTCGCGGCCGCGATCCAGAAGGCATTGCTGCACCTCGACCTTACGGAATCTGAAACGCCGGTGGCGATTTTTGTGCCCTGGGCCGGCTCGGCCACCTTCCACCGGCTCGACGCGTTTTGCCGTGGCGTGGTGGAGGGGCTGGGAGGCCTGTTGAGGCGCGGGCTTCCAGTGGTGCTCGCCGGCGACGGCGACGTCGGCGGATTGTTGGGGATTCATTTCCGCGAGGAGATGAAGCTCGGAAATCCTGTGATCTCCATCGACGGACTCGAACTCAAGCAGTTCGATTTCATCGACATCGGCGAGATGCTGGAAAGCTCCGGCGCGGTGCCGGTGGTTATCAAGTCGCTGATCTTTCCTGCCAGCACGGCGCTGGGCCGGGAGTGGAAAGCCACGGATGCGGCGACGGTGGTTTAGGATCGGCCGTCACCGCGGGACGCGCCCTCCTGGGACCGCGGGCGTCCCGCCCGCCAGCGTCAGAGCGCGCGGGACGCCCGCGGTCCCAGGAGGGGCGAACGCTGCGAGTCTCGAAATCGAACAGAGTTGCACCAGTGCCTTACCGGGACCTACGTGAATTCATCGCCGAGGTCGACGCCCTCGGCGCGCTGCGGCGCATCGCCGGCGCCGACCCGCATCATGAGATCGGCGCCATTACCGAGGTGGCGGCCGGCATGGCGGATTGTCCGGCGCTGCTGTTCGACCCCATCAAGGGTTATCCGCCCGGCTTGCGCATCGCGTCGAATGCGGTGACGAGCCCACAACGGGCGGCGCTCGCACTCGGCATCGACCCGCTGTTGCGGCCGCTTGATGCCCTCAAGGCGTGGATGGCAAAACGCCAGGGCTTGGCGCCGTGCAAACCGGTCGAAGTCGCCAATCCACCGTTCATGGAGAATTCGCGGCGCGGCAACGATGTCGACCTCGCCAAATTTCCCGCCCCGGTGTGGCACAGAGAGGACGGCGGCCCCTATATCGGATCGGGCAGCCTTGTGGTCATGCGCGATCCCGACGGCGGCTGGATCAACGCCTCGATCTATCGCGTGCAGGTGCACGGACCGAGCCGGGTCACCATCCAGTTCGATCACGCCGGCCGGCACGGCGCCATCATTGCGCGAAAATATTGGGATGACGGCAAGCCCTGCCCGGTCGCGGTGGTCAATGGCGAAGACCCGGCGCTGTTCGTGGCCGGGTTCGAATATCTCCCGGCCGGCGTTTCCGAGTACGAATTCGCCGGCGCCGTTAAGGGTGCGCCAATCGAAGTCTTCCCGGGCCCCCTCACTGGCTTGCCGATACCGGCGCATGCGGAAATCATCCTCGAAGGCCATTTGCTTCCATTTGGCGAAAACGCCCTGCCCGAAGGCCCCTTCGGCGAGTTCACGGGCTATTTTGCGGCGGACCAGCGCCCATGCCCGGTGATGGAGGTTGCCGCCATCCACCACCGCGACGACCCGATCCTGCTCGGCTCGCCGCCCATGAAGCCGCCGCGCTTCCATTTCGGGCTGCCCCTGCGCGCCGCCGGCATCTGGAGCAATCTCGAAGCCGGCGGCGTCACCGATGTGGTCGGCGTCTGGCAGCACGTCTCGCAACTCATGACCGTGGTGGCGCTGCGGCAGCGCTATGACGGCCATGCCAAGCGCGCCGCGCTGATCGCGGCGGCCAACAGCTACATGGGCCGCCTGGTCGTGGTGGTGGACGACGACGTCGACCCATCCGACCTCGCCGACGTCATGTGGGCGGTGACGACGCGCTGCGAGCCCTCCGAGCAGACCGACATCGTCCGCAATGCGTGGAGCTCGGCACTCGATCCGCGCATCCCGCCCGAAGCCAAAGGGCGCGGTGTCACTTCGCACTCGAAGCTGATCATCGAGGCCGTCAAGCCGTTTGCCTGGATCGACCGCTTCCCGAAGCTGTCCGCACTTTCCCACGACGATGCGCGCGCGGTCGAGAAGAAGTGGGGCGAAGCGCTTAAGGCCAGATGACAGAGGACGGATGACAGAGGACGGATGACGGATACGAAGGACAAACTGCGGACCTATCAACACGCGCTCTGTCATCTGTCATCTGTCATCTGTCTTAATCCGCGCCGCGCCGTGATCCGGTTCGAATGCAGCACCTCGGCGAGTTGGCGGTCATTTTCCGCAAGGCGACCGCGATCGGCCTCGGGATGCCACAGGTGCAGGACGCCGGTTGCGAACCGGCCATCCTTGCGGCGCACACCGACGCGGATGAGGCGTATGAACAGGTCAGAGTCCTCCCGGCCCCAGCCGCTGAAAGAGGCGTCGAACCCGTCCACTTTTTCGAGGTCCGCTCGCCAGAACGCCATGTTGCTGCCGCGCGCCCCGCGCCAGCGCCGCGCAGTCAATTTGCGCATCCCGGCAAGCCGCAGGTTCAGCAAGGGCGCCAGGCGATTGAGCTCGCCGCGCGAGCGCGGCCGGAGCCAGCGCCCAAGCCCCCACGATTCGGGCTCAAGCCCCTGATCCAGGATGCGGTCGGTCAACTCCCGCGACAGTAGAGTGCGCGTACCTGTGACGAACCAGCCGGACTCGGCGAGACGGCGATGCGCCGCCACGAAATTGGGCCGCGCAATACAGTCGCCGTCGAGAAAGAGCACATATGCGCCGGCGCTCTCGCGAATACCGCGATTGCGGATATCGGAGAGCCGAAAGCCGCGATCCTCGTGCCACACATGCTTGATCGGGAGCCTCGAAGCCCATTCACGCACGACGCGAGCCGTGGCCGGGCCCGAGCCGTCATCGGCGACGACGATTTCGAAATTGCGATCGGATTGGCGCGACAGCGCGCGCAATACTGCGTTAAGGGCATCCTCTCGATTGTAGGTCGATACGATCACCGAGATCAGATCATTCACGTTGGCGCCCTGCGAGCCAGGCTTTCATGTATCGGTAGTATGTGCCTTCGGCATTGGCGACAGCGAGCAGAAAGCCTTCGCGGCCGTCGAGAAAGCCGAGCTTCACGACGTATGCACGCAAAAACGACCACATGCCATGGGTTATGCCACTGGAGAAAGAAACCCGCCGCGCCGCCAGCATTTCGGCACCGGCCGTGGAATAGCTGTCCACGCGCCGCAGCGCATCTTCAAGGCGCAACACCGGATGATGATCAAGCACGCCCGAAAGCCGGCCGATCGGTCCGTCGCAAATGACGCGCTCGTGGACCAGATCGTCGCTGAAGCGCGCCTTTTCGCGGCGGAACAGGCGTAGCACATAATCCGGAAACCAGCCCGAATGGCGCATCGGCCGCCCCAGGAAGGTGGACAGCCTGCCGATTTCATAGCCACAGGCCGAGGCCGAGCGGATCGTGGAGAGGATCTCCGCGGCCAGCGGCGCCGACACGCGCTCATCGGCATCGATCGACAGCGCCCAATCGCCGCGCGCCTGCGACAGCGCAAAATTCTTCTGAGCGCCGAAGCCCATCCACGGGCGGGTTACGACGGTCGCGCCCGCCGCTGCGGCGATCTTGACGGTCTCGTCGTCGCTGCCGCAGTCGACGACGATGCGCTCGTCGCAAAAGGCCACGCTGTCGAGGCACGCCGCAATGTTGCGAGCCTCGTTGCGGGTAATGATGATCGCGCTCAGCATCACGGAAAGATCCGCGTCACGTGACCCATCTTTCGGTCTGGCCGCACCGTCTGCTTGCCGTAAAGATGGACGCAAGCGCCGGGCACGTCCAGCCACTGGCGGTAGGCTGCGATCTCGTCGCCGATGAGGTTGATCATCTCGGCGCGGCCATAGCGCAGCGGCACCGCCAGCGGCCAGCCCGCGACGGCCCGGATATGTTGCTCGAATTGCGATACCGAGCATCCGTCGAGCGTCCAGTGGCCCGAGTTGTGTACGCGCGGCGCGATCTCGTTCACCAATACGGAATGTCCGGCGCCGTCCCGAACGACGAACATCTCGACCGCAAGCACGCCCACATAGCCGAATGCTTCGGCAATCCGGCTGGCGATCCGCAGCGCCTCAGCGGCCACCGCCGCCGTCACTTCGGCGGGTATTCGCGATATTTTCAGGATATGGCGGCTGTGTTCGTTCTCGGCGACATCGAAGCATTGGATTTTCCCGTCGCGGCCGCGCGCCGCCACCAGGGAGATTTCGCGTTCGAACGGCACGAACGCCTCGACGATCGCGGGCTGGCCGCCGGCCGCGGTCCATGCAGCGACCGCATCGTCGCCGCAATGCAGCGTCGCCTGCCCCTTGCCGTCGTAGCCAAAGCGCCGGGTCTTGAGAACCGCGGGACGCCCGACCGACGACAGCGCCCTCGCAAGTTCGCTTTCTGACTCTGCCGCCGCGTAGGGGGCAGTGGCAATGCCGAGGGAGGCGACGAAGTTCTTTTCCGCGAGCCGATCCTGGGTAATGGCAAGCACTTTGGGGTCAGGCAGGACCGGCTTGCGGGCGGCGAGAAAGGCCGCCGTCTCGGCCGGAACATTCTCGAACTCATAGGTGATGACATCGACGTCGTCGGCGAAGCGGTCGAGAGCGGCCTTGTCGCTGTAGTCGGCCTCGGTGACCCGACGCACCACATCGAATGCCGGGGAGGTGGGCTCGGGGCAAAGCACATGGCATTTGAAACCAAGCCGCGCCGCTGCCATCGCCAGCATGCGGCCAAGCTGGCCGCCCCCCAAAATCCCAATGGTCGCATCGGGGCCGACGGATTGCGGGGCGAGAGAGGTCACGCGCCGCCCTCGCCTGATGGCGCTTCGGCGACAGCGTCGGTCTGGCATTTGCGCCATGCTTCGAGGCGGCCGGCGAGCGCCTCGTCGTTAAGCGCCAATACGCTCGCGGCGAGCAGTGCGGCGTTGATCGCTCCGGCGCGGCCGATAGCGAGCGTGCCGACTGGAACGCCGGGCGGCATTTGCACCATCGAATAGAGCGAATCGAGACCAGCCAGGGCTTTGGATTCGACCGGGACGCCGAAGACCGGAAGCACCGTCATCGACGCCGTCATGCCAGGCAGGTGTGCGGCCCCCCCGGCGCCCGCGATGATGACCCGAACTCCTGCGGCCTTCGCGCCCTTGGCAAACGCATAGAGCCGGTCCGGCGTGCGATGCGCCGAAACGATGCGGGTCTCGTAGGCGATGCCGAGCGCGTCGAGAGTTTCGGCAGCATGTTTCATCGTCGCCCAATCGGACTGGCTGCCCATGATGACGGCGACAGGCTTTGCAGACACGGTAACGATCCTCAATGCGGCGCCGATGTTCCGGCCCCGAAAAGGCGCGGATTATAGAAACCGTCCACACGGCCGCAAGCCAAACACGCCGTATGCCCCCTCCCAACCCTCCCCCGCGCTCCCGCCTTAACGAACCGCTGCCCCTCCCCCTACCCCAGCGTTTCCAACGGACTAGCGTGGTTGGGGGCGCGCCTCAAAAGGCGCCACGGAAACCGTTCTGCAAGGCACTGATTTCGCTTGCATAAAAATGGGTATTTCGTTCTGCCAAAATCGTCAGAGTAAGTCTAAGCGATAGAGGTAATAAAATACCATCTCCGACTGATTGCCGCCGCCTATCGGGCGCAAGTCCTAGCTGACAATCCGGATCATTTCGGCGTTCGAAGTTCTGTCGCATGGCCGTCACGCAATGATGTCCGGCGTCAGTTGATCCTCGATGAAGGTAATTCGGTCGCGCAAAATGAGTTTGCGTTTTTTCAAGCGCTGAACCTGGATAAGATCGACACCCGGGACGGCTTGCAGCGCTTCGATCGCAGCGTCAAGGTCGCGATGCTCCTGCCGCAACCGCTCGAGCTGTGCCTTCAGCTCGATTTCTTCTTCTTCGGTCATTCGCAGCCGCCGAATCCCAATGTCGCCCCCTCCCTACCCTCCCCCGCGCCCCCTCCCGAAACCTCCCTGCAAGAGGAGGAGGGAAGCGGTGGGGGAAGGAGGGTAAGGAGGGGGCGTCCTGGCCTCTCCGCGCACACCCTGAAAATTCTGCCCGCCAAATACCACGATTGCCCCCAGGATGCTGCCCGAAAGCTTGCTGCGAGATCAAGTTGTCCGGAGGCACCGATGAGTTTTCCGTGACTAGCTGCGACATTTAGATCACAGAAAAAAATTTAGTGAATGACGGGGATTTTTGAAGGTGATATGTTACCGTAAGATTGGACTACATCGGATTTGTCGCATCGACTCGATTTTACGCTCGTGTCACAACGCCGTCGTCAGGCGGCAATCTGACCACGGAGACTTCGATACATGGCTACATCGACGCATCTTGCAGAACTCGAACAGCGGCATCGGATGCTTGAAGATGAATTGGCTGAGGCGCTCAGGCATCCATCCACGGACGATCTCGAATTGCGTGAATTGAAGCGTCGCAAACTGCAACTTAAGGATGAAATTGCGCGATTGACTCAGGGCGCAAGGCTTCACTGATCCCGAGCCTCATCCGTCTTCGCACTTTCGGTCTTTTTAGAACCGCCGGCCCTCGACAGCGAGGCCGGCGGTTGTATTTTTAACGATTGTATTTTTAGCGATCCTGGCGGAATTTTGAGGCAGCGAGGCGCGACGACGGTGAGATACTTGAATCTTCTTGCGGCGGCGGCCGTCACATTCGCGGCGACCTGCGGAACAGGTGTCGCGCAAAGCTATCCGTCGCGTCCGATCACTTTGATCGTGCCGTTTCCGGCCGGCGGCGGCGTCGATGCGGTCGCACGTATCGTCGCCGAGAAACTCGCCTCGGGCTTGCGCCAGCAGGTCGTCATCGACAATCGCGGCGGCGTCGCCGGCGTGATCGGCATGCGGGTGGCCGCAAAAGCGACGCCCGACGGCTACACCTTGGTGATGTCTCACACCGGCATCACGGCGATCAATCCGACGCTCTACGTCAATCCGGGTTATGACCCGCGCCGGGATTTCACCCCGATCGGCTTGATCTCCACCACCCCGATCGTGCTGATGGCCAACACCGCGTTCCCGGCGCGCACCGTGACCGATCTGATCGCCATGGCGAAACGCGAGCCCGGCAAGCTCAACATCGGCACGCCGCCGCCCGGCACCGGGGCCTTCCTCTCCGCGGAACTGTTAAAGGTAGCCGCCGGGATCGACTTCACCATCGTGACCTACAAAGGCACCGGCCCGCTCACCAACGATCTCATCGGCGGCCATGTGCCGATCGCCTTCAACGTACTGGCGCCCGCCATGGGCAATCTCCAGGCAGGGAACCTGCGGGCGATCGCGACCGCGGGCGCCGAGCGCCTGAGCCTGATGCCCGATGTGCCAACCATCGGGGAATCCGGCCTGCCGGGCTTCGAGGCCGTGCTGCATTACGGCCTGATGGCCCCGGCCGGCACGCCGGCCGACATCGTGACGCGCCTCAACGACGAACTGCAAAAGGCCGTCGCGCTTGACGACGTGAGGGCCCGTATCGCGGCCGACGGCGGCGATGTGCTGACCTCGACGCCCGCGCAGTATGCCGCCGATATCGACCGCGAAGAGCGCAAATGGGGGGCGTTGGTGCGAAAGCTTGGGCTCAAGGTAGAGTGACGTAGAACGGTGACATCTCGGATCAACCGAGCAAGCCGGCCACCGGAACCGTTATTCCCGGCGGATCGAATACAAGCTCGCCGTCCTTGACGATGGCAACCATGATCGCCTGATCGGGCTGCCTGCGGTAATGCAAGACGTGGCGCCGTCCAAGATCAATGATGAGATAATGGCTCAAGCCGGGGACACGGAGGTAGTCGGCGAGCTTGACGGATTTGTCGATCCCTTGAGTTGAGGGCGAGAGCACCTCTACGACGATGACGGGGTGGGGCGCGACAAGTGAATCGGACGCAACCTGTTCGCCGCAATTCACTAGAGCATCGGGCAAATAGCTCGTCTCGTCATCGATCACCACTGCAAGCCCGTCAACGAAGGCCTCGCATGCGAGACCGGCGCGCCCTATGGCAGCTTCAAGCACGTTCGCGGCACGCCGCTTGGCATGTACATGTTCCGAACGCTCGGGTGCCATGGCAACAATCCGCCCGCGGACAAGCTCGTAGCGACCGCCCTCCTGGGTTTCCGCCCAGGCGAGGAATTCCAGCACGGTCATGCGTTTGATCGCGGGAGCGTTCATGTTCGCACTCTAACACGCCGATTTGATTCCATTGGGAGTTGGCACCCATCGAAGGAGTTTCACCATGATAGATGATATCATGGTTGTTTAGGTGCCAGTCCCAAGGATGAGCCCGGCGATGGCTCGGGCGGAAACGGTTCAAATGACCGAGATCCGCTCTAACTCGACAGCGCCCGCCGCACCGTTTCGGCAATCCGCTCCACCGTCGGCAGGATCATGTCCTCCAGAATATCGGCCGCCGGCAGCGGTACGTGCGGCGTCGTGATCCGCACGGGCGGGCCGTCGAGATCGTAGAAAGCCTCATCGGCGACGATGGACACAATCTCGGCGCCCCATCCGCACAGCCGCGGGTTTTCCTCCACGGTAAACAGGCGGTGGGTGCGGGAGACCGAGCCCAAAATGGCCCGGGTATCGAGCGGCACCAGCGAACGCACGTCGATGACCTCGCAATCGATGCCGAGCGGCGCAAGTTTCTCGGCAGCCGCAAGGGCGCGCGGCACCATCAGGGCGAGCGCGAGGATGGTGGCGTCCCGGCCGGGCCGCAGGATTTTGGCGGAGCCGAGGGTATCGACGATCTCGCCGTCCGGCACTTCGCCCTTGGTGGGATAAAGCGACTTGTGCTCGAAAAAGATCACCGGGTCGGGATCGCGCACCGCCGCTGCCATCAGCCCGATCACGTCGCGCGGATTGGACGGCGCCACCACCTTGAGACCCGGGATCATCATGCACCAGTTTTCGACGCTCTGGCTGTGCTGGGCGCCGAAGCGCGAGCCCGCCCCGTTGCCGGTGCGCACCACCAGCGGGCACTTGAGCTGGCCGTTCGACATGTAGCGGCTCTTCGGAAACTCGTTGGCGATGTAGTCGAAGCACACCGCGAAGAAATCCGAGAACATGATTTCCGCGATCGGCTTGAGGC
>WNFT01005223.1_pt1 | contig 11347 bp, 11 predicted proteins | sample 5400191 | NCBI WGS metagenome assembly WNFT01 (sample SAMN13153359, study PRJNA577476) | soil metagenome | isolation source: 80 cm saprolite under Madrone tree | place: USA:California | collected 2016-06-14
GCTCGTCCATCCAGCAGCGGATCCGTCGCCCAGCTCTCGGTTCCGCGCAGCAGCAGCGTGGGGCAAGTAATCCGTTGCCAAATACTGCGCGCCTCTTCCACATTGAACTCATAGGGCGATTGAGAACGCACATAATTATCGAATTTCCAGGTATAGGTGCCATCCTCATTGCGGTAGATGCCATGCACAGTCAGATGGTGCGCCTGGGCAGCGGTGAGACGCTTGTTCGCCTGCTGCATGCGCTGCACCGCCTCTTCGAGGCTGGCGTAGCGACGTGCATGACGGCCGGCATAGGAACGCATTTGCGTAATCCACTTATACATGCGCTCATGCGCCGGTCCATGTCGGGTGTGCCCCGGCGGCGGGCCAAGCCCTTCAATAGCCACAAGTTGTTTGACCCGCTCAGGATAGACACCGCTGTACTCACAGGCAATACCGCCACCCAGGGAGTGCCCAATGATGGTAATGGGAAACATCTGCAACTGTTCGAGGAACTGCGCCACGTCCAGGACATAATCGATCATGGCGTACTGCCCACCCCGCGCCCACTCCGAGTCCCCATGCCCGCGTAGGTCAGGGGCAATGATGTGATAGGCATCGCGCATGGACAGGGCTACCCAGTCCCAATTGCGGGCATGATCACGTCCACCATGAATGAGGAGCAATGGCGGGGCGTCAGGGTTGCCCCAGTCCACGTAGTGGAGTTTCAAGCGCTGAGAATAGTAGTAGTGCGACGTTGGCCCTACCACGTGCTCCGCCATGCCTGCGCTCCTTCTGTATGCCGTGCCTCGTCCTAGCCTAGGCCAGGGCTTCGAGATGACTGATATCGTTTAGCGTGATGACTTCCCACTGCCCAGCCTGGCAACTAAAAATGTTAACCGAGGCGTTCGCGATGCGATACGGTGGCGGCTGCATCACATCAAGCCCCAAAATGTGTCGGACAAATAAATCAATCGCCAACCCGTGACTCACTCCCAGGACGGTTTCCCCCGCGTGCTGTATGGCCCATGCCTGCATCTGTGCGACCATACGCGCTTGTGTCTGGATTTGCGATTCACCACCCTCCGGTACATGTGTTGCTGGATGGGCGCCAATGGCGGCGAGATGCGCGTAGAATTCGTCGGCCATGCGATCCACCCAGTTGCCAATGTTCCATTCGCGGAGCCCAGCACATAGCTGCACTGGGAGGCCTACGTGCTGACTCATAATCGTGGCGGTTTCGTGAGCGCGCTGAATATCACTGCTGTAGAGCACCGTCGGACGTAACGACCGTACCCGCGGTCCCACCAGGATGGCCTGCTGACGCCCGCGCGAGCTCAGTGGGACTGGAGAATAGCCTTGCAGCAGCCCCTGGGCATTATACTGAGTCTCACCATGTCTTACCAGAATCGCCTTCATCACGCCGTATCCTCTTGGACTACAGTGGGAGCAGCTTTGGCCGTACTTGCCAGCAGAGTCACCACGTTCTGCCAGATACGTTCCTGCACGGTCGTCGGCTCTGCAGAGGTATCGATGCGTCTGAGGTACGGAAATTGCAGCGCAGCAAAGATGGCTGCCACCTGTTTCAGATAGTCTAGCCGCTCGAAGTGGCTCAGCGTCCCCCGTTGTTGGACACGCTGTAATCCCAACTCAGGCGTGACATCAAGGAGGAACAAGAGATCAGGAGCCGGGGCAAATGCCTCATTACGCGCGCGAAGCTCCTCTGGATCGAATTGGAGCGCACCCTGATAGGCGATCGTGGAAAAGTAATAGCGGTCAAGCAACACAATCTGGCCACGCGCCAGCGCTGGTTGAATGTTGTGCTCGACATCCTCGCGTCGGTCCTGGAGGAACCACTCCAGCTCAGTGACTGGCGACACCTGCTGTCGGCCATGCTGCGCCAATTGCCGCAACTTTTGTCCCCATGGTCCTGCGGTGGGTTCTTTCAGGCAGACCACGTCATACCCTTCCCGCCGCAGGCGCTCGTCTAAGAGGCGCACCTGGGTGGTTTTGCCAGCGCCATCGATGCCTTCAAACACGATCAACAGGCCGCGGGAGAGGCGGTAGCGTGGGAGAGTCATATGGCAGACGACCGAGAGCACATAGACGAGCGCACTGAACACATACCTCTTGCGGTGTCATGTGAGAGTATGGGATACTGCTGTCTCACCTCCCTCTTACGGAGGGGGAGAGAAGAAAGAACTATACACCAAGGAGAAACATTCGTGTCCCCCCCCCCACGTAACATCTTTCTCAGCCCTTGGCTGGTCTGCGTCCTATATCTGTGCATTGCCTCTCCCATCGCCTGGAGCGACTCTGACAAAACCATTGTGGATCTGGAACGTGGCCGGCCTGAAGCGGCTTCACGCTATCACCGTCCGCATGCTGAGCATCTTTATCAATACGATAAAACCCAGGTTGACCTGGCGGTCCCCTTGCCACAGCCACCTGCTGAGGAACAGCGTGCTTCGCAACGCCCTGCCACACCCACGCCACCTGCGCCGGCACCAGCCAACCCACCCCAGCAGGCGCCACTCCCAGGCGGGGACCGCTGATGGGCAGTTAGCGCGACAGGTCCAAGGTCTCACCAGCAGCGGCACGCTGATAGCGCTCGAGGTCCTGTTGGAGGACCCGTGCGACCTCAACATCGCCATTCGCAGTCGCTAACGTAATCCCTTCTTGCAGAGCGGCGATGGCTTTCTGAAGATCGCCCTTGCCCCAGGCAAGCCCGGCACGGCGTACAATGGTACTGTATTGTTTGCCCTTGCTCGTCATGCCTTCCCCATCTGCATCCGGGCGAGACGCATTATCATGATGCCTGCGCCTTCTTAAGCGTCTCATTCATACTGCCAGAACGAAAACCGGCCAGATCGAGCGTCACATAGGTATACCCGAATGTCTTAAAACGCTCCACCAGCTCACTGCGCAGTGGTTCCGCCAGTAAACGCGGCATATCCTCAGGCAACACTTCAATACGCGCAATCGTCTCATGGTGCCGTACACGAAAGACCCGGAAGCCACGATTGCGTAAAAACTGCTCCGCGCGCTCGATGCTGCTCAGCTTCTCCAACGTCACCAACTGCCCGTACGGAATGCGCGACGAGAGACAGGCAAAGGACGGTTTACTCCAGGTCGGCAGGTCCCAACGCCGTGACAGCTCGCGAATCTCGTCCTTGCTGAGGTCAGCCTCATCCAGCGGTGCCCGCACCTGATACTCGCGCGCCGCCTGAGCCCCAGGCCGATGGTCACCCCGGTCGTCGAGCATGGCGCCGTACGCCACATGCTTAAAACCCAACTCTGCTGCGAGAGGATGTAATTTCTCGAAGAGTTCGACTTTACAAAAATAGCAGCGGTTGGTAGGGTTAGCCACGTAGTTCGGATTATCCATCTCGTCCGTATGCACCAGCTTATGCTGGATCCCGATGCGCTGTGCCACCTCTTGTGCCTCTGCCAACTCTGCCTCTGGCAAGGACGGCGACACGGCGGTCACCGCTATCGCTTTATCTTCCAACGCTTCATACGCTGCCTTCGCTAGTAGTGAGCTGTCCACCCCACCCGAAAAGGCCACCACCACGCTCTCCATGGAGCGCAGAATATCGAGCAGTTTCTCCAGTTTCTCTTCGACAGTTACGGTCGTCATCATAGGGTTACCTCTTTGGGCTGTGCCAAGTGAGGGCAACAACATATTTAGAGCACCGGCAAGAGCTGCCCCTGCTGAGACACCGCCGCCTCCTGGGTCGCAGCATGATAGGAACTGCGCACCAGGGGCCCTGCCTCAACGTGCACAAAGCCAAGCCCCTCCCCCTGGCGCTTCAGCTCAGCAAATTCCTCAGGGCGATAATAACGCACGACTGGCAAATGCTGCGCCGAGGGACGCAAGTACTGCCCGATAGTCAGCAGATCACACTGCGAGGAACGCAGATCCTGCATGCTCTCGACGATCTCCTCTGGCGCTTCACCGAGGCCGACCATCAGCCCAGACTTGGTGCGCATCGTCGCGTCTAACGCTTTGACACGCCGCAACAGTTCTAGCGAGCGCTCGTACTTCGCCTGTGGACGGACTTTGTAGTAGAGGCGAGCGATGCTCTCCATATTGTGGTTCAGCACGTTCGGCTGCGCCTCGACCACCTCTGCCAGGGCCTCCCAGTTGCCCTTAAAATCGGGAATGAGCACCTCGACTCGGCACTCCGGCACGTGCTGCCGCACCGCTCGAATGGTCGCGGCAAAAATGTGACTGCCCCCGTCCAACACATCGTCGCGGTTCACCGAGGTAATGACAGCATAACGCAGGCCGAGCGTGGCCACAGCCTCTGCGACTCGCTCAGGCTCCTGCTCGTCAATCACCCCCGGGCGGCCGGTTTTCACCGCGCAGAAGCCACAGCTACGCGTGCAGGTATCCCCCAGCAACATAAAGGTGGCACTGCGCTGATTCCAGCACTCACCAATATTAGGACACATCGCCTCCTCACACACCGTGTGCAAGCGATGCTCGCGCACCAAGCGCTTTAGCGCAAAAAAAGTCTCCCCTGCGGGAAGCTTGACGCGCAGCCATGGGGGCTTGCGTTGTGGGGGAGTATCGAGTTGCACAAGAGCCACGGTCCGCTCCTCATCCCTTAGCGGGACATCGCCACCGCCTCGCGGCGCGTGTCATGGCTGCGCTTGCGCTGCGTGTACTGGACTTTGCCCAGCCGCCGCTCGCGGATGATTTCGGCCATAATACTAATGCAGATCTCTTCAGGTGAATCCGCGCCAATGTTCAAGCCAATCGGCGCATGGACACGGTCCAGGTACTTAGGCGCAATGCCCTTGGCTTCGAGGCGCTGCCACATCTTGGAAATTTTACTTTTGCTACCGATCATGCCGATGTAACGCGCCTGGCAATCGTAGATCTGCTCCAGGATCCGCTGATCGTGCTGATGCCCACGCGTTACCAGCACCACATAATCGTCCTGCCCGAAGTCAAACGCCTCTCTGATCTCGTCCAAATCCATCACGATGGCAGCATCCGCCTCTGGGAAGCGTTCTGTGTTGGCAAAAGCCGGCCGGTCGTCAATCACTTTCACCTTAAAGCCGGCGAGCTTCGCGGCGCGCACGAGGAAGAAGGAAACATGCCCGCCGCCAAAAACATACACCGTTGGCGTAGGCAGTATCGGTTCCAGAAAGACCTGCAGCTCGGCTCCGTCCGCCGTCTGGTAGGTCTCAATAGCAAACTTCTCGCCCTGCAGGATCTCTTGCCCCTTGCGTTCCACGAACGCTTCCAGCACGGCATCACCGAGTGAGCCCACCGTACTGCCATCATCACACACCAAAAATTTTCTCTGGCCTTCGGGATAACGCGGATGCTCGGTCAGAATCGTCGCCAGCGCCCCCCGATGCCCGGTATCCTTGAGCTGCAGCAAGGTGCGGAACAGCTCCTGGCCATGTTCCGGGAGTGGCTCAGTAAAAATCTCGACGACGCCACCGCAGTTCAGGCCGCTTTCGCCAGCATATTTCTCGGTCAGAATGAATTGCTGGATGCTACTTTTGCCTTCTTCCATGACACGCCGGGCTTCGGTCCAGACATCGGCTTCCAGGCATCCACCGCCTACCGTGCCGATAATTTTGCCTTCTGGCGTGACCAGCATTTTACTTTTTTCGCTCATCGGTAACGAGCCCTTCGACGAGATAATCGTCGACAGCGCCGCTTTTTCCTGTTTATCAAGAAGATCAATCGCAACCTTAAAGACATCTTCAATCACGGCTACGCCCTCCTTTCCCAAACCCAGCCAACTTGTTTGTACATACTACCGCAGCCTTATAGACCAATGCAAATGTGCTCAGAAAGCTGCCAAGACTGGCAAAGCCAGCGCCCGGTCATGTTCACGATGTAAACGCTGCATCTGGCGTTCATTCGCCAAAAAATCCCAGGGCAGGCTGGACTGCTGAGAGAGTTCTGTACAGACAAACGCCTCGACATCGAAACCCAACCGGCGTGCTGCACGTGGCCAATCACCACGCTGGCAATGCGTTTCAAGTAAAAAATCCCGTAGGCGCCGGTCACCACGTGCCAGGATCGCCTCTAGATAGTCATGTTTCAGATTCTCGTGCTTTAAACGGATATGGGATTCATGGCGGATGGCCTGCCGCAGAGTGTGCAATTTTGCTTTAATCAGGCGCGGCGGGGCCATGGCGCACCATTGCAGGGGCGTGGCCGGTTTGGGCACAAAGGGGTTCACGCTCAGCGTCAGGGTCCCCAGCGCGCCACGGGCGCGTCCGTACTTTTTCATCAGGTCCCAGATTTTGCCGACCAAGGCGAGCAGCTCCCGGAGGTCCTCGTCGGTTTCGGTGGGCAGACCAATCATCGAATAGAGTTTCAGATCCCGCATGCCCTTCGCCAGGAGCATCTCCGCCCCCGCCAGGATGACGTCTTCGGTCATCTCTTTCCGAATGAGCTGCCGCAGCCGTTCTGAGCCAGCTTCAGGCGCCACGGTGCACGAGCGCACGCCGCTGCGCACCATACAATCAATTAACACCTCCGGCATGCGGTCCATACGCAACGACGAAATACCAATCGCCACGCCAAGTTCCACCAGGCCTTGCGCCACCAGGGCCAGATCACGATAGTCCCCTGTGGCCGAGCTGATCAGGCCCACCTTTCCCACCGGCGAGTGCCCAGCCGCACGATCACGCTGCTGCTGCGCTGCCACCAGGTCCAAAACGAGGGCCCCTGGCAGTTGCCGGAATTTGGGATAGACATACCCCACCGTGCAAAAACGGCACTTGAAGGGGCATCCTCTGGTGATTTCGACCAACAGGGTACCGCTGAACTCCGTGTCAGCGGTGAGCACCGAGGAATAGGCTGGCCACTGCGCCAAATCCGTGATTTTGCGCGGCGCTATAGGCGTGGTCGCGGTATGCTGGTCATGCAAACTAGGGACATACACCCCCGGGATCTCAGCCGCCAGGCGCAAGTGCTCCGGCCGTGGTTGACCGAGTGTATCGTGCAGCAGATCGAGATAGTCATGGATGGTTTCCTCACCATCACCAATGACCATCAAGTCGACAAAATCTGCTAGAGGCTCCGGGTTGATATACGTCACAGCCCCCCCCACCAGAATGAGGGGATAGCGCTCATCGCGCTCTGCCGCCAGGAGGGGGATGTGCGCCAGTTCGAGCATCTGCAACAGGTGCAGATAGTCATTCTCATAGGAGACGGAAAAACCGATCACATCAAAATCGCCTAGAGGACGCTGCGATTCGAGGCCCAACAGCGGGGTTTTCCCCGCCCCGTACCAACCCCATTCCGCTGCCGTCGGTAAAAAGACCCGCTCGCACACCGTATCTGGCCGCTGGTTGATAACGCGGTACATGGTCTGCAAGCCCAGGTTGGACATGCCCACGAAATAGGTATTGGGGTAGGCCAGAGCACAGCGCATACGGACCTGGCCGGCCTCTTTACGTATGGTGCCGCGCTCAGCTTGCAAACGCTGGTAGAGAATCTGGCGTGCTTCCTGGCTCATAATAGTTATGTGGCATCCAAACAAGATTGGTAATCAGACCATGAACATATGGAACAACGTGAGGAGATTATACGGTATTTGCCCTGTCAGGTCACCTTCTTCCCTGCAAAGGCTTTGAGCGGTAGGTTGCAGACAGGAAATCCAATGCATGTCTGTGCCCGCAGCTCGGAAGCGCACCTCGATCTCGGCCACGAACTTGCCGCTTGCCGTACGGGTAGACATCGAGGCCAACATAGTTTAAAATGCCTCTCCACGTCTATGTGTCTGGACGGCAGTTCTTGTCTCCCTCCCCCTGAGCCGGTAAACACGAGCTGATGGGACATCGGGACCTCCGGGAGGCGCGCCCGACCTTGCAGGATACGGGCTCTACGGACCGGTCAACTGTGCAGGCTGGACCAGGGGACGGCGTGACGACCCACGCTCACCCACGATCTCGAAGAGCAGAAGGGCAACGGTCTAGCACGCCTATACTCTACACTGGCTGCTCCCAATTATCGTCAACGGCGCTCAGAATGAAAGAGACAAGGGGAAAAACGTATGGCACGTGTACTCAACCTGGCGGTATTGTTATCAGGGAGTGGTCGGACTCTGGAAAATTTGCAACGGGCCATCATGGCCGGGCGCCTGGGCGCACGTGTGGCTATCGTTGTGAGCAGTAAAAGTGAGGCCTACGGTCTGGTGCGCGCCAGACAGCATGGCCTGGACGCTGTCGCAGTGCCACGCCGTGACTATCCGGACCCGCCGGCGTTCAATGAGGCGATCAATGCTATCTTCGCCCGTTACCCCATCGATCTCGTGGTGCTGGCTGGCTTTCTGTCGCTCTACGACCCAGCGCCAGCCCTGGTGGGACGCGTCATGAATGTGCATCCCGCTCTGCTCCCGGCTTTTGGAGGCAAGGGATTTTACGGTGAGTACGTGCACCGTGCCGTGCTCGAGTCCGGTGTGAAGCTCAGCGGCTGCACGGTGCACTTCGCCGATGCCTGCTATGATCATGGCCCAATTATCCTGCAAGCCGCCGTGCCCGTAGAGGATGACGACACGGTCGAGTCGCTGGCAGCGCGGGTGTTTGCGGCTGAGTGTACGCTGTATCCGCAGGCCATCCAATTGTTTGCGGAGGACCGCTTGCGCATCGTAGGGCGACGGGTCCATATCCTGCCGGCAGCCTCCTCCTGATAGGCGACTTTTTGCTTGCTTTCCGGATGCGTCAATGCCACCATTAAGGTATTAAATGCAAGTTGCAATAGCGCCAGACTAAGACAGATTATGGCCTCTGCTTTGACAAGGATGTCGCTATGAAAGACATTGACCGTGAGGAATTGAGTGTACGGACCGATGACTCCGAACACCTTGACTTCTTTCCCACGCACTATCGCGTGGGGCGCACCAAATACATTATTGTCACAGGCGGTGTCATGTCGGGCGTCGGCAAAGGCGTTTTTGCGGCATCGCTGTCGCACCTGCTGCAATTTCTGGGCTTTTCCGTCTCGACGATCAAGATCGACGGCTATCTCAACCTCGACGCTGGTACGCTCAATCCGTACAGGCATGGCGAGACATTTGTGCTGGATGATGGCACGGAGTGCGACCTGGACCTCGGCACGTATGAGCGTTTCCTCGATACTACGCTGAACAGTTTTAATTATATGACGTCAGGGAAGATTTACTGGCGTATCCTGTCGAAAGAGCGGCGTGGGGAGTACCTGGGGCGTGATGTCCAAATCGTCCCGCATGTCACTGGCGAAATTAAATATCTCATCCGCGAGAAGGCCAAAGAAGGGCCGTATGACATGGTGCTGGTGGAGATTGGCGGCACTGTGGGGGATATCGAAAACCTGCACTTTATTGAAGCGGCGCGGGAGTTGATGTACGACGAAGGGCGCGATAATGTCATGTTCGCCCATGTCACCATGGTGCCCTGGGCCGAAGCCTCGGGAGAGCAAAAAAGCAAACCAACGCAACATAGCGTCAAAAAACTCCTGGAGATGGGCATCCAACCGGACATTATTGTGTGTCGCTCGAAACAGGCATTGGAATCCAAGGTGCGTGAAAAGATCAGTTTGTACTGCAATGTGCCCATTGAACACGTGATCAGCAGTCCGGATACGGACAATATTTATGTGTTGCCAGCGTTGTTCCAGGAGCAGCATCTCGCCGAGATTACCACGAGTCGGTTGCGTTTAAATATGCCCTATGCCTCGAAGGACGGGGCACACCAGGAGCCTTTTGCGCCGTTCGTACAGCACGCGCAGCGGCACTGCCCAGCGCTCACCATTGCCGTGACTGGCAAATACTCCTCCATGCGGGATTCGTATATCAGCATCAGCAATGCCCTTGTCCACACTGAACCCAGTGAGGACGTGCACATTAATTTGCAATTTATCGACACCACAGAGTTCGACAACGCTGCGCACTCAGTCGACAAGTGCCTCGAAGGGGTGCATGGAATCATTGTCCCTGGGGGCTACGGAGTGCGTGGTACAGAGGGCATGATTCGGGTGATTCAGTATGCCCGCGAACGCCAGGTGCCCTACCTGGGGCTGTGCTTTGGGTTTCAACTCGCAGCGATTGAGTTTGCACGGCATGTCTGTGGTCTGGAAAAGGCCACGAGCACGGAATTCGAGCCCCCCACACCGGAACCCCTTATTGCCCTGCTCCCGGAACAGGAGCAAATCAATGACCTGGGGGGCACGCAGCGGCTAGGTGGCCACGATGTCTTGCTTCTCCCGGGCACTCGCGTGCAGCAATTCTACGGACACGATATGGTACGTGAGCGCTTTCGCCATCGCTACGAGCTGAATAATACCTATAAAACTCTTCTCGAAGAGGCGGGCCTGGTTTTTTGCGGCATGACGCCGGATCGACGGATTATGCAGATTCTTGACTATCCGGCGCATCCGTTCTTTATGGCCACCCAGTTCCATCCTGAATTGCTCTCACGCCCTCTCCGTCCACATCCATTGTTCCTCGAGTTCGTACGCGCTGCGAAACGCTACCAGGCGTCGTAGCGTGTAGCGAGCATACGGACTACACGGCTATGAAACAGGTCAACATTCTGGTGGTGGCCACCCAGCCGCACATGCCCGATGTACGCGGGGTGGCCTTACAACAGACCTTGGGGGACGATCTACACTTGCGCGTTGACGAGGTGCGTACGGCCTCGCTGTATACTATCCATGCCCCGCTCACGCCGGCGGACCTGGAGGAAGCCCGCCAGGTACTCTTCACCGATGCCGTGGTTCAGGAGTCGTTCTGGGCGAAGCGACCACCGATGCCGTGTGACTGGATTGTCCAGGTTGGCTTGCTGCCAGGCGTGACCGATAACGTGGGCCGCACCGCCGCACGTGCCCTCGAAGATATCGCTCATCACCCCTTCCAGGGGGAGGTGTATACCTCATCCCTGTATCTCCTGCGTGGTGCCTTGCCACGCCGGGATGTCGAACGTATCGTACGTGACGTCCTGGCGAATCCTCTCATTCAGCAGTGGCGTATTACCGCTGCGGCTGACTGGCAAGATCACCCTGAAGCCTTTTTGTCCCCTCCCGTGGCTGGCATAGACAAAGCACCGGAGGTGCGCACCATTGCCCTCGAACGGGACGATCAGGCGCTGGTGCACCTGAGTCAGGAAGGGCTCTGGTCACTCAGCCTGCCCGAGATGCACGCCATCCAGGCGTATTTTCGCGATGCCCAGCGACAGCAACAGCGGCAGGCGTATGGACTTGGGACCGAGCCCACTGATGTTGAGATGGAAGCGCTCGCCCAAACCTGGTCGGAGCACTGCAAACACAAAATTTTTAACAGCACCATTCAGTACCGCGACGAGCATGGGCGGGAGACGGTCATCCACAGTCTCTTTAAAAGTTTTATCGTGC
>WNFT01005224.1_pt1 | contig 11347 bp, 5 predicted proteins | sample 5400191 | NCBI WGS metagenome assembly WNFT01 (sample SAMN13153359, study PRJNA577476) | soil metagenome | isolation source: 80 cm saprolite under Madrone tree | place: USA:California | collected 2016-06-14
CAGGGTCGGAAATACCTTGCCGGGATTGAGCAGGCCCTGCGCGTCGAAGGCGCATTTCAACCGCTGCTGCTGGTTGAGATCGATCTCGCTGAACATCTCCGGCATCAGGTCGCGCTTCTCGATGCCGACGCCATGCTCGCCGGTCAGCACGCCGCCGAGTTCGACACAGACCCGAAGAATATCCGCGCCGAATGCCTCTGCCCGCTCCATCTCGCCGGGCTTGTTAGCATCGTACAGGATCAGCGGATGCAGATTGCCGTCGCCGGCGTGAAACACATTGGCGACGCGCAGATCGTACTTTCCCGACAGCTCCCGGATTCGCGCCAAGGCTTCCGGCAATTTGCCGCGCGGGATGGTGCCGTCCATGCAAAGATAATCCGGCGAAATCCGCCCCACCGCGGGAAACGCCGCCTTGCGGCCGGCCCAGAACAGATTGCGCTCAACTTCAGAAGTGGAAATCTGGAGAGTGGTCGAGCCGCAGCCCTTGGCGATCGCCTCAACGCGGCCGATCAGTTCATCCACCTCGACGCCGGGACCATCGAGTTCGATGATCAAAAGCGCCTCGACGTCGAGTGGATAGCCGGCATGGACGAAGGCTTCGGCGGCGTGGATCGCAGGTTTATCCATCATTTCCATGCCGCCTGGAATGATCCCGGCGCCGATGATTCGCGCCACGCACTCCCCGGCCGCCTCGACCTCACCGAACCCGACCATCAGCGCGCGCGCGGTTTCCGGCTTCTGCAGAATCCGCACCGTGACCTCGGTAATGACGCCGAGCAGGCCTTCGGACCCCGTGATGATGCCCATCAGGTCGTAACCGCTGGTCTCGGCCGACTTGCCGCCGACCCTGATGATTTCGCCTGTGATCAGTACGATTTCGCAGCCCAGCACGTTGTTGGTGGTCATGCCGTATTTCAGGCAATGCACGCCGCCGGAGTTCTCCGCGACATTGCCGCCGATCGAACAGGCGATCTGCGACGACGGGTCGGGCGCATAATAGAATCCGGCATGCGCCACAGCCTGGCTGATGGCGAGATTGGTGACGCCCGGCTCGGTCACCACCACGCGGTTGTCGAAATCGATCTCGCGGATGCGCTTGAACTTGCCGAGGCCGAGCAGCACACCATCGGCCAGCGGCAGCGCGCCGCCGGACAGCGAGGTACCGGCGCCGCGCGGCACCACCTTGATGCCCTGCTCGAAGCAATAGTTCAAAACCCGCGACACCTGTTCAGTGGTGTCCGGGAGCACCACGACCATCGGCGGCTGACGATACGCCATCAGGCCGTCGGACTCGTAGGGCAGCATTTCGGCTGCGCTGTCGATCACGCCCTCGCCCGGCACGATCGCGCGCAACGCCGCCACGATGTCGTCGCGGCGTGCCAGAACGGCCTGGTCCGATGCGGGCATCATGATACTCATATGTGCTTCTCCCCGCGCCTGCCCGGCGCGCAAGTGCATCCGCGCCGATCGATTTGTCATGGCGAATCAAGCACGTCTGGACCGCTTTGGGTAGCGCGAAGGGATCGGCGGGCGGGATCCACCAAACCCGAAACGCGCTTGGTGGCTTGTCCTCCGCGAGCCGCTTGTGCGACAAGCAGCCGCATCGCCACCCCGAAAACACGAAGAGCATACAATGAGAAAACTGACACTGAGCGCGCTGATCGTCATCGCATCGTCGTCGGCGGTTGCCTCCGCCGCGCTGGCGCAGGACGCCGCGGCCGGCAAAACGTCGTTCAACAAATGCTTGGCCTGCCACGCGATCGGTGAAAGCGCCAAGAACAAGGTCGGCCCGGAACTCAATGGGTTGGACGGTCGCAAGTCCGGCACCGCGCCGGATTATTCCTACACCGACGCCAACAAGAATTCCGGCATCACCTGGAACGAGGTCCAGTTCAAGGAATACATCAAGGATCCGAAGGCTAAAATTCCCGGCACCAAGATGGCATTCGCCGGCATCAAAAACGAAAAAGAAGTCAACGACCTCTGGGCGTTCCTGTCGCAATACGACAAGGACGGAAAGACCAAGTAACCGCCCTGCGACGCAGCGTCATTGCTAGTCGCTTTCGTCAGCGGGCTGCCTTGGCTTGACGGGATTGTGGTTCGGCAGGAAGGGGTCAGTATAACATCTGGCCCCGGCAGCTCTCGCGATCCGTGCCACTGTATCGGTCATGGCCGGCGCGCCTGAGGTGTAGACGACATCGTCCGGCGACAAACTTGGCAAGTGATCGGTTGGCCGTCCGCTGCGAATGGCGGGGGATACGTTCTGCTGTTCCGATACGGTCGGAATGATGGTGACATTCGGAAACAGCGCCAGACGGCACAGCGCGCTGTGCATGTATAACGACTGAAGCTTTCGCGCCGCGACCACGAATATGAGTTCCCGCTGCGGCCGTTCCAGTATCGCTGCCACCGCGATCGACCACATTGGCGCGAAACCGGTGCCACTGGCGACGAGAACAATGCTGCCGGAGTGATTTGGCCGTAGAAATGCGCTGCCAAACGGACCCGTTACCTTGACGCGGTGCCCGATGCGGATTTTTCGGCCCAGCTCCGAGGAGACAATTCCGTCCGGGAACCTTCGGATGTGAAAATGCATCAGGCGATCGTTGGCGCGACCTTCCAAGGGATAGGTCGGGCTGTAAGATCTCGCCGGGAAACCTCGGTACTGCACCTTACAGAACTGACCGGGAAGATAGGGAAGCGGTTTCGGCAGTTCGACGTCGACCCCGATAACGTCTGGCGCCAGGCGAACAATATCGATCACCTGGCCTGACATGGTGACCTGGTCGGGGACGGCCTCGGTCACGATCGCGATATCGGAGACGATACGCGCCTGACAGGCGTGGATCATGTCGTCGCCCGGCTCCTGGCCGCCAAACACCCTGCCTTCGACGAGGCGCACACGGCAGGCGCCGCAAGCCCCGGCGCGGCAGTCGTGCGGCAGGTCAATGCCACTCGTCAACGCCCAGTCAAGCAGCAGGTCACCGCAATTCGCCAAGAACGGCTCGTCGTTCACGGTCACCTTGCAAATCTTCCGCATTCATTCCACCTCAAGACGAATTGGCCGGACGTGCCGGGTATGCCTGATCTGGCTGTGATCGAAGGCCGCGACCCGCATGAAGACTCCCGTCTGAAGCGCAACATCGTATCGGCTCTTGGTGTCGAGACGCCGCGCCACCTCCAGCGCCCAGTGCCCGGAAGCCCAGCGGGCCGCACATCGGACATCCGCGCGATCGCCCGAGAATTCGCCGGCGATGATGACGCCTGGAACAACTGTCCCCAAGGGGATGCGGGCATCCTGTTCCGACGAATACGGTATCGATTCCGTCTCCGTCATGAACCAGCGTGCTCCGTCGCTCTCGCCATGATTTGGATCGATGTCGATCTCCCCCATCGCTGCGGTTGTTTTCGCAAGATCCCTCGGCAACCGACGCGGCATGATCAACCGTTTGCCGTCGACACCAGGCTCGTCACTCATGATAAAATTGTCGGAATAGTTCGCGGTACCCGGATCGGGCGCGAACCCGCCTTTGTACGGGACGATATTGTGCACCTGCTTGGGCGTGGCATCGAGCGGTGGACCGAAGTGATCGTCGTCCATCCAGCCCGTCGAACCGCCGCTTGTAGCCTTCCATTGCCACACGTCGACATAGACGTCGTCTCCGGGCGTAAAATGCAGGCCGCGGCCGGTCATGGTGGCCGGCTGTTCGGGGATTGGACGAGGGCTCGCGTGGAAAGTTCGGTCGCCCGCGAGGGTTACATCCAAGGTGGTCAGCAGCACCGAAAATTTGTCCTCGTTGTACTCGTGCTCGTCTCCAACCTCATAGCCGTCGTGAAGCAGACGCCATCCATCGATCTCCTTGACGAGCGGCAGATGTTTCAACGATCGCGTCGGGTCTTCCCATGTGAACAGGAAATACGCCCAGGTGCCGTCGTGCACCGCGCGAATGTCAATTTTCGATTCGCCCTTGCCATCAAAATTTCCGCCCTGGTTGGTGGTCAGGGAGAATGGCTGGATGTTTCGCCAGGCTCGATCGGATGTGTCGCCGTCGAGGATCGGCGCGTCGGCATTGCTGATGCGGTGAATCAGTAGCTGGTCGACAGCCATCCGATCGGCTGCGACCATGATCGATGCGCCGGCGATGGCGACCGCTGCGGCAACGACGAAGGGATTGGATTGCAGCGTCGTGCTTCGCGGTTTCGAAGCTCTGTTTTTTTCAGCGGTTCCCGGCGCGGGTTTTTTTGCAGCCGCTCCCGGCGCGAGAGGGGGAGCTGAGCTCCGTACCGCCGGCCGGCTGCGCGCAGTATCCTTGGGCCGCTCGGCATCTTTGGGCCGCGGCACATGCGCCTCGGGGGATGCCTTGTCGGCAAGTTCGGATTCCGGCTGCAGCCGGGCCGATTGCTCGACCAGCAATGCCAGCAATTCGACGGCATCGAGTTGCGGCGGTGGCGCTGAGAGGCCTGTGGGCCGAAAGATGCGAAGCAACTGCGATGTTCCGCCGATCCCCAAGTGCGACAGGACATGAAGGCCGGCAAAGCCGAGTATCACCCAGGTTCCGTACCAGTGCAGCGTCGCCATATCGTAGCCAGCGAAATAGCCAAAATACATCAACCCGCCGCTGCCCATCAGCGCCAGCATCGTGACGAAGAAGATCCAGTACAGGACGATGTTGGCGGCTCCCCGTCTTGCCTGCCCTCGACCAACAAGTCCTCGCAGGCGAACCTTGTCCAACCGGATGCGGCGCCCAAGACCGGACCGAAGAATATAGATCGTGTATGCGACCGACACCGTGACGAGCACGACGGCCGCCTGCATGTGGATCACCCACACATTCTGCGGCAGAAACGAATCGAACCAATTGATCCAGGTGCGTTCGGGCGCTTCGGTTGCGATGCGCATGCCGCTGACGAATGCAACACCGAAGGCGGCGACAAGCAGCCAGTGCAGAATGATCGTTCCGTAGTCCGTTTGACGACGTCTCATGCGCGCGCTCCGCGATCGGGGAGGCAGCGACTTGCGACATCAATGTGATGTGCGAGTTTCCCGTGAACTTCACGCGCAGCATGCCAAAGCGCGCTGTATCGCATTGCACGGTCATCGATTTCGAGCCGTGTAATGTTTCGCCAAGAGCCGTTGTTACTGTCAGACAAAAGACCCGCCCCACATCACGTTTCGCCGAAATCGGCGAACGAAGAATCCTTCTGTTCATGCGGGCGCCGCCCGCAATGTGTTGACGGCTCAAACAGCAAGACCCGAGCTGAATTGAACTATCCGACGGACCTCCAGCGTCTCTCCCCATGGATGCGATGGGACGCCGGAGGTCATGCTGGTGCGGGGTTATCCCCACATGTGGTGGAACTGTTGGGCCATGTCGGCGATCGCTGAATGGTGCACTTCCGCTGGCGTCGGAGCGAGATCATGTGTACCGGCGTCGGCGGCAGCAAGCGTCGCCGCCGCAGCGGCCGGAGCCGCTGCGACAGCCGGTGCCGCGGCAGCAGCCGCCGGTGCCGCAGCGTCAGCGGCTGGCGCCGCGGCTGCGGCGGCAACCGCGGGTGCAGCAACCGCCGTCGACAAAACGTCGGCCACGGTCAAACCGTCGGCATTGTAATCGCCGCCGGTTATCGGAATGTTGTTACCGGCCACGTCTGCTGCATTGTCGTGGATGACCCCCGCAGCCGCCGCGACCAACGCAACGTTGCCCGTATTGAGACCTTTGATCATCGCATCGACTTCTGCCCCCAGGGTGCTGCTCGGGGTCAATTCATTGTCGAAGCGTGCCCCGAAGATTCCACCCTGCGCCATGTCGAAATCGCTTGCGTTCTTTTCGAAGGTCTGAAGCTGGGTGATTAGGGAACTGATAGCAGCCGCATCGCCCGACCCTACGAGTTGTTGCGCCTGCTGGCCCAGAGAGTTGCCATCAGCAATGAAGTTTGCCCAGAAATTCGTCTGCGCATCGTTGTCTTGGTATCTCGGCGTGGGGTTCAGTGCGTCCCCGAAAGGCGTAAAGCCGGAAACGCCACCCTGGTTTGCCATGTTCGCCAGATTGGTATCGCCCTGGATGATGTCGATGATGTCCAGGAAATTGTCGTTGCTGCCCCTTGCCGCATCCGGGGATATTGCGGCCTGGGCGATATAAGTGTTCTCGAGCTGGAGCTGCCGCACGACCGTGTCCGCGTGGATGCCGGTCAACCCGCCGAACAGCGTCGGATTGGCCACCATCAAAGCCTGCAAGTCGGCGACGACCGCGTTCACATCAGCGGTGATCACGTCTGCGTTGTCGGCGTTCACTCCGCCGAGTATTTGGCTTGCCGCGTCGTTGAAGATGACACCGATCTCAGCCAGGTTGGCGTGAGGCGCAGTCGCAGCTGTGACGCCGTCGGCAAGGCCCGTGGGCGCTGCGAGAAATCCAGTCGCGTCATTGTTTGTCGCCAAGGTGGCGAGATTGGGATCGTTCTTGACGACATTGAGGATGTCGAGATGGCTCGCACGCAACGCCGTTTCTGCCGCGGCGACGCTGCCGAAATCTCCGCCACCATTCACCGAGGCTGTGGCCGCCGAGAGCGCGGTCGTAAGGTCGGCCAGGATCGTGTTGACATGGTCCACCGTGTTAGCGTCGGTGAATTGCCCCGCGGCTACCTCCGCCTGAAGGCCGGTCTGCACGTTGGTGAGATCGGTGATGTATCGCACGATGCTGCCATGTCCCTGGCCACCTTCCTCGACCACGTTTTGCCACAGTCCGCCCTCCATCGCACGCGTCGCGTCATTGAACGTTAGGCCGAGGTCGGAGAAAGCTGGAGCAGGTGTTGCACCGCCACCGGCGTCGCCGCCGCCACCACCACCACCGGCACCACCGCCGCCGCCGCCGCCGCCGCCGTCGCCACCACCACCGCCGTCAGCCGGTGCCACGGCCGTCGCCTGCGCCGCCGCCACCACATCCGCGTAGCTTCCGCCATCCGCCATGCGGTTATTGCTCCCCACGTCCGCGGAGTTCGTTGCGAGCTGTTCTACCGCTGCGGCGACCTCCCCGGCATTCTGCGTCTGCAACCCCTCGATCAGCGCGGTCGCCGCGGTGCCCGAGGTGCCATCGGTCCGAAATTCGTTCCAGAAGCGCGCCGAGAACAGCCCGCCTTGCGACATATCGAAGGCGTTCGAATTATTGTTGAAGGTCTGTAGTTGCGCGACCAGTCCGGCAATGTCGCCCTGGAAGCCATTATTCGCGATCGTCTGCGCCATCTGCCCAAGATGGTTACTGTCCTGGATCCATTGCGTAACAAAGGCCGTTTGGTCTGCACTGTCATGGAACGGTGCAGGCGCGGAGTTAACGTCCGGGAGAGGCGTCGGATTGAACAGCGCCTGCACACCCGCATCGCCCTGGGCGATATCGATAATGTCCCGATGGATATCGTTGATCGCACGCCCGACAAATTGTCCGAGATCGGTTCCCAATACCAGGGTGCCCGTTGGAGAGTTCGCGTTCTCGATGGATGCGATCTCCTCATTGAGCTGATTGATGATCACCTGCGTGTGCAGATCGGAGAGGTTATTGATCGTGGGAACTGCCGCCTGCAACATCTGCTGTACGCCGATCAGGTCCGAGACGATCAGGTTGACCTGATCCGGGCCGATGCCGCCAATCTCACGAGTCGTTGCGTCGTTGAATAGATCGGTTGCTGTCAAAGCCATTTTTTCTTCCCCTTTGTCAGTATTTCATGACTGATGAGCGCTATCGATCAGCTGGGCAGCGACGTGATGCGCATGCTGAAAGATCATTTACGTTCGTGGCGTCATTCAGCCGATCCCGCGGCCAATGCGCGCGGAAGCAAGGTGATAGGCGGACGATTGTATGACGCTCGATGAATTTTGATCGCCAACTTTTCGCGCGCAGACTCTATGCAACTCGCGTGACGCGCGACGCCAATAGTGGCGCCAATCATGGCGTCTCTGGCTTCCTTGTGGCGGTTTGGTGTCGCTTCTTTTCGGCGGTCTAATCGGCGAGCGAATTTTCGACGGCCATTCGCGACCGTCGCATTCTTGCCGGAAAATGGTCTGCATCGCCTGTCAAGGAGACGTGATCGCCGATCGATGTCGGCCCGACGGAGAGCCGCATTGGAATGACTGTCGCTCAGAATCACGCACAAACATTTCTGTCCGGCGGGGTGTCGCCTCTGCCATCCGCTGCTGCGTCCGATGATCCGGTAGCGCTGAGACTGCGCGAAAGCGCGCGGCGCATGATTGGCATCGCCGTGTTCAGCGGGGTGATCAACGTTCTGATGCTGTCGGGTTCGCTTTATATGCTGCAGGTTTATGACCGGGTTATTCCGAGCCGCAACGTCGCGACCCTGGTAGGCCTCTCGTCAATGGTGCTGCTGGCTTACCTTACGCAAGGATACTTCGAAGCGCTGCGCTCGCGGATGCTGTGTCGGGTAGCAACGCTTTTCGACGCCGGTATGCAGGAATCAATCCACGTTGCGCTCGCCACTCTGCCGCTCCGCGGCGTGAAGCCCGTGCTGATGCAGCAGCCCTTGCGCGATCTGGACCAGGTGCGCGCGTTCATGTCGAGCATGGGGCCGACCGCGTTCCTGGACATGCCGTGGATTCCGATTTTTCTCATTGCATTGTTTCTGTTTCATCCGGCGATCGGCATGACGGCGCTGCTCGGCACCTGTGCGATCGTTGCGATGACGTTGCTGACCGAGCGCATGTCGCGCGGTGCGGCCAGGGCCGCGATGGATTCCAGCGCCCAGCGACAGGTGCTGGCGGATACGACACAACGCAATGCCGAAGTCATCAAGGCGCTGGGTATGATGGATCGATTCACCGCGCGCTGGTCGCGGGCCAATGAGCGCTATTTGCGGGAAAATATCCGCTCCACTGACGTGTATGCCAATCTTGGATCGGGCGCGAAAGTGCTGCGCTACGTGCTGCAGTCGGGGATGCTGGGCATCGGTGCATATCTTGTCGTGGCCGACAAGGCGTCGGGCGGCATCATGATCGCTTCGTCGATCATGATGGGCCGCGCCCTGGCGCCGGTTGAAGTAGCGCTCGGTACCTGGAAGCAGCTTATCGCCGCGCGTCAGGGCATTACGCGTTTGCGCGAAATCTGCAAGGCGACCGCTGCACCTGTTGTACCGCCGGTGGTGCTGCCGCGTCCGTGCCGCGAGCTTTCAGTGCAAAATCTCTCGGTCGCCGCACCAACTTCTGACAAGGCGATCGTTTCGAATGTTTCGTTTGCGCTCAAGCCCGGCATGGGACTGGCTCTGCTTGGCGCGAGCGCGTCGGGCAAGACCTCGCTCTCAAAGGCGCTGGTAGGAATCTGGCCAGCCCAGAGCGGCGGCGTGCGACTCGACGGGGCCGCACTCGATCAATGGCGAAACGAGGATCTGGGGCGGTATGTCGGCTACCTGCCTCAGGAGGTCGGTCTGTTCGATGGCACCGTTGCCGAAAACATTTGCCGCTTCGATGAAGAGGCAACGTCCGAAGCCATCCTGAAGGCCGCGCAGATCGCGGGCGTCCATGACATTATTCTGCGTCTGCCGGATGGCTACGCGACACGAATCGGAGAAGGCGGCATGGCGTTGTCCGCGGGGCAGCGGCAGAGAGTTGGGTTGGCGCGGGCGATCTTCGGCGATCCTTTCCTCGTCGTTCTCGATGAACCCAATGCCAATCTGGATGCCGAGGGGGAAGCAGCCCTGACCCGCGCCATTCAGATCCTGCGTCATAACAATAGCATCGTGATTGTCATATCGCATCGACCCAGCGCGCTCGCCGCATTGAATATGGCCATGATCCTCTACGAGGGTAAGGCAATTGCGTTCGGACCATCCGAGGAGATATTTGCACGCGTTCGCACGGCGAACGGACAGACCGCGGCGGCAAAACAGCCGCCGGCAGTGGCGCCCAACGCCAAAGTGGTTCGTCGTGCTCCGGAGGGTGTACCGTCATGAGGTCCGACGGTTCGGTCATGATGCCGGGAGAACGTGCGCAACATGAAGAGCGCGCGCAACATGATGACGAACCGGCGCGGCGCTCGGCCTTCCAGCCCCGCCGCGACGACGTTGGACCGCAAGGCGCCGCGCTGATTCTTGAACTGGAGCGCCTGCGGGAGGCATTCGACAAGGATGATGCGAATGACTTGCCCGCGCGGCAAGCGCCTCGTTTTGCTCGCCACGACATGCGTCCCCCCGCCGGGCGTCAGCGGGCGCGCAAGCCGAAGCGACCGCGGAAAAGCACGATGGCTCGGGCCATCGAGGTCTGCCTTGAACAACTCGGATTCATTGCCGCCCCGGCCGGCCGCGGTAAAGATGCGCGCGAAACGCGTGTCAGCCCGCCGCCGCGCCGACCCCGGCCTGGCGTTATCTCGCTTGACGGTTCGATACCGATGGATCTGTTGAAGCCCGGGCGAGAAATTCCGGGATTAGACAAAAAACGCCGATCGCCGCCGTTCAATAAGGCACGATCGACTATTCCGCCGTCGCCGTCGGCCAACAGACCTCGGTCGGCCATTCCGCAGTCACCGCCGATGGATAAGCCCCGATCGGCTATTCCGCGGTCAATAACCATCGATCAACCCCGATTGAATGTTCCGCAGTCGGCGCCGATCGATAAGCCTCGATTGGCGCTTCCGCGTCCGGCCGGCAATGTCGCGTCCAAGACGTCCATTGGACAGCTGATTGAGAGGGGCCGCGTCGGCGTCAGCGCAGGCGTCGCCTTTCTGGTCAATCGCGACGCCCTGGCCCACAGCGACAACGCGCCGGGCGATACCCTGGCGTTGCGGACCGGACGCGCCTACGAGAATGAGTTGAGGACCGGGCTTCGGGTGCTGCTTGTCGCCCTTGTTTTGGGCGGTGGCTGGATGGCACTGATGCCGCTGGCGGGCGCCGTCGTGGTTCCGGGCAATCTGGTGGTTCAATCGAACGTCAAGACCATCCAGCATCCGACCGGCGGGGTTGTGGCGGAGGTCCCCGTCCACAATGGCTCCCGAGTGAACATCGGAGATTTGTTGCTGCGGCTCGACGCGACCCAGGCGCAAGCCAGTCTTCAGATGGTGAGCAAGCAGCTCGACGAATCTCGGGCCCGGATTGCACGACTGATTGCCGAGCGCGACGGCCTGCCGCTGCCTGAAATTCCGGCCGAAATGGCGGCGCGCTTGAATGAGAGCGCCGTGAAAAATCTTCTGGCGTCTGAGGAGACGCAATTCAAAGCTCGAGCGAATGCGCGTTACAGCCAGAAGGACCTTCTGCAAAGCCGTATCGCGCAACTCGGCGAGGAAATTGCAGGCCTCGAGGCCCAGGTGGCGTCCAAGGCGAAGCAGCTGGACCTGATTGCAGGCGAACTTACGGGAGTCCA
>WNFT01010439.1_pt1 | contig 11346 bp, 6 predicted proteins | sample 5400191 | NCBI WGS metagenome assembly WNFT01 (sample SAMN13153359, study PRJNA577476) | soil metagenome | isolation source: 80 cm saprolite under Madrone tree | place: USA:California | collected 2016-06-14
TTCTTCACGCGGCTTGACGCTGCGGAGGATGATGGTTTGGCTGCCGAGGTTTTTGATTTGTTCCTGGGCTTCGAAGCTGGCGCCTTCGCCAATGGCCAACATGGCGATGACCGAACAAACGCCAAAGACGATGCCGAGGACGGTCAGCAAGGAGCGGAGGCGGTGAAGCCAGAGGCTGCGGATGCCGAGACGGATGGCGCGCTGAAGCCGCGTGAGGGAAAAGCCGCTGGGGGACCTGTTGGACTGTGGTGAGGGGTGGAGTGTCATCGGAAACATCCAAGATCCAACACCCAAGCTCCAGAGAAATTCCAAGCTCCAAGAGCCAATTGCAAAACTGCCGCTGCTTGGGGTTTCAAAGGCCCATTCCCCCTTACCCCTGCCCTCTCCCTTAGGGAGAGGGAGAACAAAGGACCGTGTTGCAACAACTCCAACCGGCTCGGATTGTCGAATTCGCTCCCAATGATGCTCCCTCTCCCCGAGGGAGAGGGCAGGGGTGAGGGGGAACGGAGCGTGCGAATACCAGAGAGGTGCGACTTTTGCAATTGCCTCCCAAGTCCCAACTTCCCATGGACGCTGGGTTTGCCACAGGCTGACTCGCGACTGGAGAGTCTGTTCCCCCTCACCCCAGCCCTCTCCCTCGGGGAGAGGGAGAACTCGCTGGCTGGGTTCATGGTACCCATGCGCGTCAAAAAACGTCGAGGCTCCGCAAAAAGACTCAAATTCCGAAGCTGCAAGTTTTTAACGTTGTGAGCCATTAGTGGTGTCGCTTTCGATGCGGCCGTCGCGGAGACGGATGGCGCGATGAGCGTGCGCGGAAACGTCGTCGTCGTGGGTGACAAGGATGAGGGTCTTGCCTTGCTCGTTGAGTTCGTCGAACAGACGAAGGATCTCGGTACCGGATGAGGAATCGAGATTACCCGTGGGTTCGTCGGCAAGGATGACCAGGGGATCGTTGACGAGGGCACGAGCGATGGCGACGCGCTGTTGTTGGCCGCCGGAAAGTTCGAAAGGTTTGTGGTTGAGGCGATCCTGCAGACCCACGCGAGCGGCCAATCGCGTAGCGATTTCGCGACTCTCCTGTTCGGGCCGATCCTGATAATAGAGGGGGATCTCGATATTCTCGAGGACCGTCAATTGCTGGATAAGGTTGTAAGATTGGAAGACGAACCCGAGCCGAGCGCCGCGCACGGCGGAGAGGGCGTCGTCCTCCATGCGTGAGACATCTTCGCCTCCAAGCAAGTAACGACCAGAGGTAGGGCGATCGAGGCAGCCGAGCAAATTGAGCATGGTGGATTTGCCACAACCGGAAGGTCCCATGATGCTAATGTAATCGCCGGCCTCGACCTCGACGGATATCCCGCGAAGAGCTTCGACGGTGACGGGACCCATTTGGTAGGTTTTAACGACACTGGCGAACTGGACGATGGGGGGCATTAGGAGAAATCCGAAATCCGAAGTCCGAAGTCCGAAATTAACAGCCTGGCCGGCAAGGATGCCGGCGCTCCCAGGAAGGGCGCCGTTGGGAATTCATCACTCAGACCTTTGGATTTCGTCATTCGGGATTGCGGATCTTTCTCACGCCTTGCTGGCGGTAGCCGGGATCGAAGTGGGCACGGGAGCTGACTTTTTCTCGTTCTCGGGCGGCTTCTGGTCCTTGGTGGGACTGGTCGGCTCCGCCGTCTCGGGCGCGCCGGGGGCGCGCAGAAGCACGCGTTCGCCTTCCTTCAGCCCACTTTTGACTTCGATGAAATCGTCGTTGAATTGGCCGATCTGGATTTCGCGGCGCTCATGCTTGAGGCCGTTGGCAACGTAGCAGATTTGTTTGCCGCTATCAGGTGCGACGGCCTGCACGGGAACATAGACGCAATCGTCCAGCTTGTTCACGAGAATCTCGACCTTGGCGCTCATACCGGGTTTAACCCAGTCGTAATTGCCATCAATGGTGATCGTAGTGAGATAAACTTTCATATCCGGGTTCATCCAACGGTTGCCGGAGTCGGGCAGGACGCCCACTTTGGTGACCTCGCCGGTAAGGATGGTATCGGGAAAGGCATCGACGGTGATTCGGGCCTTCTCGCCTTTCCTGACCTTCTTGATATAGCTCTCATGGATTTTGACGTTCACGGCCATGCGAGTCATGTCGGGGATAGTGATGATAGCCTGGCGCTCGCGGACGGTAGCGCCCTCACGGATGCGTTCCTCGCCGCCGTAATAGACCATGTCATCGCGGGAGCCGCCATAAACGACGAGGCCGCTTTTCTGCGCGTGCAGAGTGCATTTGGCAACCTGCTCGTTGAAATCCTTAAGCTGGCGCGTCTGCACTTCGTATTGGCCCTGGGCGGAGTTGAGTTTGGCAATCGCCTGGGCGATTTTCGAGACGGCGACGCGGCGCGCCTTGTCGAATTCACGGACGGCTTCCGCGTATTTCGAAAGAAATTCTTCGGCCGATTTCAGAAAATCATATTTCAGAAACAAGTCGCGAGCAGTTTCGGCGGTGACCACTTTAAGCCGGCTGTTCTCGAACGCGATGTCGTCCTGTTGCAGTTCCGTCTTCGTGACAAAAGCCTTCTCGAACAGGCGGCGTGTGCCCTCCAGACGGGTTTTTGCCTGCTCGAGTTCTTTTTGAGCAACCTGAAGGTCATCATCAAATTTGCGCAGTTTTTGTTTGGCTTCGCCGTCCCCCAAAACATCGAGATTGGCGTACTTGGAGAAATCGACCGCAATCGATTTGAGCATTTCGGCATCTGATACTGGGACGGTTTTGGCAGGCGGCGGCGAATTCAAGGCCATAGGTACCTGAGTTGTGACCTTGGTTGGTGGAGGCGCGGCAAGGGTATCGAGCAGTCTTTTCTGATCGGGCCGCTTTTCCAATTCGGACTTCGACAGCACCAACGATGGCGAGGGAGAAGTGGCGACGACATTGGTGGAGCCGGTGTGCAGCACTGCGGAATGTAACTGGGCGGTCCCAATGCCCGGAGCAGGCTGAGGTTCAACTAAGGCACCGGGATGCTGATCGGGGTGGTGGCTAGACGCTTCCTGGGCGTGAGAAGTCTGCTCAACATTATTCGTGATGGCTGCGGCAAGGACCACATCCAGACCGACCTCCTGGATGATCTTGGCCGTCACGGTGTCGGTTTGCCACCGCGGATTGGTACTGGATTTCCTGCTGGACGATCTGCTTTTGCAAGTCCGAGGAATCAAGTTCGACAAGCACTTTGTTGGTTTTGACATCCTCTTCCGTAACGAAGTAGCCCTCATCGACGATTCTTAGAATTTTAGTGCCTTGGTAACCCACGCGGACCTCGCACTTGAGTTCCTGAGATTCGAGCGCCTGAAGGCTGCCGCCCTCAAGAATCGTGATTTCGAGCGGCCCGCGACGCGCGACAAAGGTGGGCGTTTTGCCTAAGGTTTTGGCGGTGCCGCCCCAAACCAAGAGGGCGATGGCGACGAGCAAGATCCCTACGGTGACCAATCGCCAGCGCGGCTGGCGGCGGACGAATTTAAATATGTTACTGAGCTTTTGCATGTTGAATCTCCTCCCACTGTCCATTGTCTTTGATATAGAGGACTTCTACGTTCTCCCAAAGCTGAAGCCGAGCGACAGTGTGATTGACCAGTGCGGCTGTAAGTTGGTTCTTGGAATCAATCAAAGCATTTTGCGCATCCACCTGATCCTGGGCTTTTGCCCGCCCCAGTTCGGCGAGAAGATTCTGCTCTTCCACTCGTCGCTCCGCGAGTTTGACGCCAATTTCACTGATTTCATAAGTGCGTTTGGCCTGGTCGAGAGTGCGCCAGCTATCGTTCACCTGAACCGTAATTTCATCTTGCTTGTCTGCGATGTTCCGGGCGGCTTGGTCGCGATTGATCAAAGCATTACGGTAATCATTCCGTTGGCTCTTTCGATCCAGGCCAGGGTCGATAGTCAAGCCTCCACTATAACTGTATCGCTTCGGATTGGGCAGTGGAAAGCCTCGGTTGTCGTTCGGATTGCTGTCGATTGCCGCGAATCCGGTTAGATCGATTTGCGGCAGCAGCGCGTTAGCCGCGAGTTTGGCTTTGCGCTCGGTGTCCTCCAGCTCGTCTTTTAAAGTGAGATAATCGAGCCGGGCGGACAACGCGATCCGAACTGAGTCCTCCAGGCGCAGGTTGGGATCGAGAATCTGCAGGTTCTGCAGGTCGCGATCGTCCAGCACGACTTGCGTGTCCACGTTGACGCCGAGTTGCCGCTTGAAATTGTCAAGGGCAAGCTTGTAGTTGCGGATGGAATCAATCCAGGTGCCTTCCGTCGAAAGTTCTTGTTGCTCGAGGCGACCAAGATCGGATTGGGTGATTCGCCCCTCCTTGGCCAATGCCCGGCTCCGTTCGGCGTTTTTGCGCGAGCTTTGCAGATTCAAATAGCTGTTGCGGGCGGTGTCGCGGTTGCGCAGCACACCATAATAAGCAGTGGCGATCTGGACGCTGAGGTTTTTCCGGAACCGCGTAAAGTCGCGCAAATCATAAAGCAGTCGGCGTTCAGATTGAATCAGGGCCTCTTTCTCCTGCTGGAAACCGGCATCGCGCAGCAGTGGTCGAGTGAATGTGGCGTTGAGTTCCGAAGAAAACATGGCTCGCGGATCGCCAGTAACGAACCGCGTAAAGTCCGTCATAAACGCGGTCGAAATTTTTCCCACGTCGCGAATCAGCCAGTCGGCGCCAATCCCGGCCTTGGTGGTGATTTTACGGTCCTCGGCCCAATGGGCCGGGATAATGTTTGTGCGGCCCAGCACAATGTTCGTTTGGCCGAGGATCACGTTTGTGCTGGAAAGGACGACATTAGTCTGGCGCGCAACGTCGATGTTTTGAACGGAATAGGTCGGGGTTACATTGCCTGAGAAAATCGGCGCAAAAGCATGCCGGGACAGGGTAAGCGAAAGTGCTGAAGCGAACAGTTGCTCCTTGCGCGTCTGATAATTACGGCTGAAATCGGTCGCTAGTCCGAGCGCGTCTTCGAGCTTGAGGACCCGGGCACCCCGCTCATGCTCGCCTTCCGGCCCGAGAAACTCTTCAACACTTGTCGAAACAGCGTATTTTGACACGTCGAAAGAATTGGTCTGCTCAATATGGAAGTTCGAATCCATATTCGTCACGAGCGACGATTTTGCCCGGATGGCGCGATAAGCTTCCTTGTCCGCTGACTTGCGGTAATGGCTCGAAGTACAGCCCGCCAGTATGACCACAAGCAGCAGCCCGGCCAAGGAAGCGTATCTGTTTAGCGGAGTGCGCCCGTCCTCGGGCGCACCAAGCTCGAACAGCCCCTGCACCTCAGATTTTCGCGGCACCGCTGATCGTTTGGACGGTGCTGCGCCCGAGGACGGGCGCACTCCGCTAAACAAACACAAAGAAGCCTCTTGGGCCCGCGATTTCATGTATGAGAGTGACTGCTCAATGGACGTAATTTGACCGGGTTTTGTTCATTATTTAAAGGCTCGGAGACCCGTTCTATTCGGATGGCCCGGGCGCTGCGCTCATCAATCTCTACGACCGCCCCTTGCAACAGCACCCGTCCTTTGGCGACCTCGAATTTCTGCGGCATGTTCGTCATGAAGCGTTTGATGATAGGCTCGATTTCGCGGCCAATGACGCTGTCATGCGGGCCCGTGAACCCGGCGTCGCACAAGAACGCGGTGCCGCCCGGGAAAATCTGCTCATCGGCAGTCTGGACATGGGTGTGAGTACCGATGACGGCGCTGACGCGGCCATCGAGCAGTCGCGCCACGGCTACTTTCTCTGAGGTCGCTTCGGCGTGGAAATCGACAAGGATCAGGCCGGTGGTTTGGCGCAGCCGCTCAACCTCGGCCAGGACGGTATGGAAGGGGTTTTCCAGCGGCGGCATGAACGTGCGGCCTTGAAGATTGATGATTCCGACGGCCGGAAAGCCATCGCCTCGAAAGACGACGCTCCCCTGCCCTGGCGTGCCCGGAGGATAATTCAGTGGACGCACGAACCGGCGTTCGTTCTCTAATAAGTGGATGACATCCTTTTGATCCCACAGATGATCCCCGCAGGTGATGATGTCCACGCCGCCCGAAAAGATCTCCTCGGCTGTCTGTGGCGTAATGCCCGAACCGCCGGCGGAATTTTCTCCATTAGCGACCACCAGGTCCAAGCGATATTGTTGCCGCAGCTTCGGGACAAGCTCTCTGACCGCGCGCCGCCCAGGTTGGCCCACAATATCGGCAATGAACAGGAGTGTCACGACACCACCCTAATGCCCCAATCACGCACGGCAAGCGAGAAGGGATGCGGATTCTCTGTTTAGCCCAGAGGCCAGTTGGTAGCGCAGATTTGCAATCTGCTGTATCGCAGAATTGCATTCTGCGAAACTCGCGACAATCGTGGCGCGCCAGTCATTTTCGGCGCTCCGCAGAATGCAATTCTGCGATACAGCAGATTGCAAATCTGCGCTACGCGAGGAGAGCGAGAGGATTTCTCAGACACGCTCCAAGCATTTCAGTCCGGCGATTTTCGCAGGACCCGATAGCTGTGGGTCCATGGATCAATGCGGCAGATGCCTTGATATTCGCACTGAGCACAGGCGATGGCCGCACCTTTTCGATACGGTGCGACTTCGGCGCAGCCGGAAAATATGCGGTCGCCCATCTCCTTGAGGTTGGCTTCGACAGAATCCAGCAATGCGGTGAATTCAGCCGCGGAGAGGGCCTCGCGGCAATTTTTGTTTAACTGGCCATCATTGTTGAGCCGATAATTGAACTGATCGCCCCGCCGAGCGTCTGGCCGATTATCGAGCAAGCGTAGCGCGTCTGTGCTAAACCGTCCGCTATGGCGATACGCGAGTTGGCGCGCCTCGTCCGCATCGGCCAAGGCTGCGCGCCGATTCTGCTCGGAGGGGTATCTGCCGCGCAAACTCACATAAAAAACTCCGGCAGGAACTATTTGCGAGGCGCCGAACTGCTCGTTCGGGTTCTGCCAGCGCCGTACCACGTTCAGATAAGTCAATAGTTGCAATTGCAAGCCATTTGCCAACAGCACAGGGTCGAGTTGCCGTTGGCCCGATTTGTAATCCACTACGACGCACCGTCCGCGATCACTATGGTTATCCCGGCAAATATCGATCCGATCAATGCGGCCATTAAGCGCAAGCCGAAAGCCGTTCCCGAGGTCGATGCCCCACGCGGCGCCGTCCTGGTGGTCGCCAAAGGGCAATTCCACAGCCACCGGATCGAACAGATATTGCCCACGCATCCACCCCACGAGGGTCTCGACGAAATCCTGCAACGATTCGGTCATCATACGGAGCATGAATTTGCTTTGCTCGGTATCGCGCAACAGGCCGTCCCGATAGCTGCCAGCTAGTCCTTCGGCCAGGCTGGCGATAAGTGCGCGCGCTTCCTTGGGCGTAACATCGCGCCACCGCTTATTCTGTTGCGACAGGTGTTCGTGGAATAACGCCAGCACATCATGTTGAAATGACCCCTGCTCTTTGACATCCAGTTCGAACCGCCTTCGCTCCTCCGCGCGCAAGCCCGAGTGGACAAAAAATTTGAAGGGACAGGCTGCGAACTGTTCCATGCGGCTCACCGAAGTGCGCAACACCGGACCGTAGAGCCGCGCGGCCAATTCTGCCCGTAATGGTTGCTCAGCCCGCAGCTCTTGAAAATGCCGCAACCGCTCCAGCACGGCCGCCACCGCAGGGAGATCTGCGAGCACAGAGGGCGGACTCTGCTGCTGACCCTGCACTCCGGATACCGGGTTACGCATTCTGAGAATGGTCCCCATCAACTCACTTGGGTGCTGGCTCTGCCGCCAATCAAGCTTCGGCGGGGTGGCGTCGAATTTGAGCATCGGAAATAATCTTCCGAGCTGAGACAGGAAAGGTGAAGCGTTGAGTGGCGAGCCATTGGCATCCTGAAGAGCTCTCGTGAGGATCAGCCGTTCGCTCGGGCGGCTGAAAGCCACATATGCAAAGAAGCGCTCGCGGCCAAGCTGGTGGCGCGCATTCGCGCTTAGGACGATATCGTGTTTTTCCAACTCGGCGTGATCGGCTTCTGTCAGCAACGCCGTGCTTTCAGGGGGCGCCGGGAAAACGCCTTCATTCAGTCCAAGCACCAGCGCCAGCTTGCTCTCCGGATTGCGCGAGCGATTAATCGCGCCAATAAGCACCTGATCGAGCGCAGGCGGGATGACGCCAACGCTGAGACTCGCCAGGCCAGCCTCCAGAATCGGCAACCAATCGCGGATTGCCAGCGGTTCGTCCGCAAAAGCCAACTCAACATTCTCCAGCAGCCGGTTCATTTCTTCCCAGACGGTAGTGTGCATCGAACCGGCCATCCCGCTGTCGGTGTTCACTGTTTCCGCCTCGGCCCAGGTCTGCAATCGTTGCTGCACTTGCAAGAGGGTCCAAAAATCGCGGAGGGCGGCGGCCAGTTGAGGGCCGGTTGGCCGGTTTTGGGCGGCAGCTATGCCAGAGGCGAGTTGTTGAAACGAAGGCAGCACGCGTGCCTGCAGACCCGCCAGCCATGCTGTGAGTTCCGGCTCGTCACGGATCATGATCGGCTTTTGCCAGACCGTCCCCCTCCAGCCACGCGCCAGTGCTTCATTTTCCAGTTTGTCGATTTCACCTTCCACCGCGGGCGAAAGGCCGGTCTTGAGTGCCGCAAACCAATCCTCATGCAACCATCCGAACGCCACTGTCCGCAGCGCATTTCGAGTCAGCTCCGGCAGCGGGTGATGCGAAACCGGCTCGCGTCTGTCCATGAAAAAGGGGATCTCGTATCGCGAGAAGACTCGTTGTATCGCATCGTGGTATCCGGCAAGACGTCTCACCAGGACTGCTGCGTCGCGGAACCGTCCGCCTCCGCGGACATGCTGAAGAATCTCTCGCGCCGCCAGCACTGCCTCCGCTTCCGGATTGGCGCAAGCGACGACTTTAAGCGAATCTTCAATTTGGCCTCTTCGATATTCAATGCTCGAGGTTCGAGGTTCGAAGTCGAGTGTTCCCTGTGGTGATCCGTCTCCTTCTTTGGCGGCAACGTATTCCTGCGGCTCGGCCCAGCATCTTTCCAGGTGCTGCAATACCGGGCTATCCGCAAACCGATTCTGATTCGGTTCTCTGCGCAGTAGTCGAGTTATGACGCGTGTATCAGGGAGGCTGGCCAGTCTCGTGCGGCAGCGCCCGAATGTTCGGCGCACCACCGACCAGGTTGAAAGCCATGAAATCTTTTCGGTGGGCACTTGATCAAGGCAGAACGTGATGGTCGCCCCATTGCAATAACGCATCAACGCAGTTAGAAGTCCCAGTTCCTGTTCGGACAGCTCAGCAAATCCGTCCACCCAAAGGCGCTCGAAAAGACGGTCGGAGGTCGCGGGTCGGGGGGCAGAAGGTCCCCTGCCCTCTTCCCCAGAGTTTCGGGTTGGGCCATGAGACTTTGGACTTTGAAGAAGCGCTTCGGTCGCGGTGGTCAACAATGAATCCGCATCCTGCAAATCATGCGTCGCAAGCCAAGCCAGATAATCCTGAAGTAGCGTGGCCAGATCTTGAAGCTTGTAGGCCAACCCTGTCGCTTCGTGCGCGTGTTCGGCGAGTTGGTTGAGCGACTCGGGCGTAAGTTGGCTCCGTTGCAATTCCCGCAGCACCCGGCTGAGCTGATGGGCAAAACCTGTCAGCCGCGCGCTGGCGCGAAAGAGTTTCAAATCTTCACGCCGCTTCGACACGATTGCCCGCAACACCATGAGGCGGCCCTGCTCATCCAGCATTTCGGGCGGTGACAGTCGCAGTTTCTCAAAGATAAAGCCGGCCAGTCGGTCGAACGAAAGAATGTGTAACCGGGTATATCCTGTGAGCGGTGAATCTGCCAGCAACTGCCTTTCAAGTTGGAACGTGGCCTGCTTTGGCGCGAGCAGGAGCAGTGGCGGGCCGTCCGGAGCTGCGATCAATGCTTCACGAATTTCCGTCAAACAACGGAAAGTCTTCCCACTCCCTGCCGGGCCCAGCAATAAGCGCGCCTGCACGCCTGATGTTAAGAAAAGATTGCCTGAATAACAGCAATTTGTGCTGGAGGCGCTAGGAGAGTGTTGGTAGCCGCCGACGTGAGGAGGCGGATTTCTCGCTAGAATCGCACTTCTCCGCCTCCTCACGTCGGCGGCTACCAGCTTTCAAACACGCTCTAAACTTCAACCCGCTCGCCCGGTTTTGGCTGAATGACTTTGACCTTCGGATATCGCTCCCGAATCTGTTCCTCGAACCAGTCACGCGCTTCATCCTCGCCATGGCCAAGCAGGACGACGCGTGGATCCACTGCGCCGACAAAATCCAGAAGTTCGCTGCGATTCGCGTGAGCCGTCAGATCGAAGTCCTCGATTTCGCACAGCTTGGTGACCTGGCCTCCACTCGGGCTCAGCAAAAACGTCTCTCCCCGCGCGGCTGCTTTGAGGCGGCCCCCGGGAGTATCTGGGTCCGAATAGCCCACAAAGAAAATAGCCTGGCTGTCATCGCCAATCATCCGCAGAGCCAGATCGTGGGCCGCCGTGTGCTCGCTCATCATGCCGGCAGTAATCACGAAGAGACGGCCGCCGGTCAGCCTCATCTTTTCGGCCTGACCCTGGTCCAGCACAATCAAGTTAAGCGCTTCGTGCAGTTGCAGATTGGGATATTGGCGATGCGTGCGGTGGGATTCCAAATCATAGATTTCGGTGAAGACACGGCCAAGTCCGCCGATGTAGATTGGTTGGCGTTGGAGTTTGCCTTCGCCCATTAACAGGGCAAGCAGCGCCAGAATTTCCTGCGTGCGGCCCAACGCGAACGTGGGGATCAGAACCGAACCCTTGCGTTCGAGCACGCGCTGAATGGACTGGCTGAGGCGCTCGATTTCGCCCTCGCGGGTGAAACCCGGCGGCAGTGCCCGGTTGCCGCGCGTGGTTTCCATGATCAGCACATCGGCCTTCACATCTTCGAAGCGTGCCTTGCGCAAAATCGTTTGATCATGAAAACAAACATCCCCGGTGTAGAAGATCGTTTCCTTTTGTCCGCGCACCATGATACCTGCGGAGCCAAGCGCGTGGCCGGCATCATAAAACTCCAGCGTGGGTGAAAGGAAACCGGCGCGTGTTTTCTGAAAGGCCGCCCAGTCCACTTCGCGGTTGTATTTGAACCCCTGAAACAGCGGTGCGATATCGTCCAGTTCGTCGTGGCTGAAGAGCGGGTATTCTTTTATCCCCAGCTCATCCCGCTGGCGCTTCATCACATTGACCGAATTATGAAGCACGCGCTCCACCAGAAAGTAACTCAGTTCGGTCATGAGCACATGCGCCCCTGGAAAATAGCGCATTGCGACGGGCAACGACCCCACG
>WNFT01025317.1_pt1 | contig 11346 bp, 10 predicted proteins | sample 5400191 | NCBI WGS metagenome assembly WNFT01 (sample SAMN13153359, study PRJNA577476) | soil metagenome | isolation source: 80 cm saprolite under Madrone tree | place: USA:California | collected 2016-06-14
CGTCGCCGGCCATCGCCACGTGCCCTTCTCGCCGCACCAATAGCACGGTTGTGCTGCGCACATCGAAAGATTTTTTCTGCTTCATCAACGAAAGAGCACTATAGGAACTGGCGCGAAGATTAGTCAAGCGAGCGGCCCAAAAGTGTGGCATACTTCGCCGGAAATGACATGGTGAGTAAACGCAGCGTTTGCGTTATCATGAGAAACCTTTTGGAAAATTGATTCTGGCGTCGGGCTTTTTAGAATGAGAGAGCAAAACAGACCGCGCATCGGCATCACGATGCGTATTGAATTGGAGACGGAGCGATTTTATCTGGCTCGGTACTACAGCGAAGCCGTCGAAGCCGCAGGCGGTTTACCGGTTCACATTCCGCTTATCCCAAGAGCCGACTTTATTCGGGGTGTCGTCGAAGGCCTTGATGGCATTCTGCTGCCTGGCAGTGATTCTGACGTGGACCCGTTGCGCTACGGACGCGAGCCGCACCCCCAACTCGGCGGCGTTCATCCGATCAAGGATGAAACCGATTTCCTCGTGCTCGCAGAGGTCGAAGCGCGAGCCATCCCGCTCTTTGCGATCTGTTTTGGAGTTCAGATCCTAAATGTCTTTCGCGGCGGCACACTAGTCCAGGACATACGTCATTCGCATCGCGTCCGTTTGCTCGAAGACAGTATCCTCGGCCAACTGGTTGGGTCGGACAGAGCGCCGGTCAACAGTCATCACCACCAGGCGATCGAAACGCTGGGAAGGGAACTAGTCGCTACGGCCTGGGCTTCGGATGGCTTGGTCGAAGCCGCCGAAGATCCGCGCGGCGATCGGTTCGTGCTGGGCGTACAGTGGCATCCGGAACTTGGCTGGGAGCGAGACGAACTTTCGAAGGCGCTTTTTGGGCGTTTTGTGGCCGAGGCTGGCCGCTTTGCCGGCTCGCGCTCTGGTTCGACTCGCGAGATGATCGCGTGAGTCGCCGAAGGAAGGTGTGACTTTCAATCAACCGCGCTTCGCGGATTGCGGAGGAAGCCTGCTTGCAATGGTGCTGGTTTTCCACTAGCTCAGGCGTTCAGAGTCCGTGTCAGAACCGCGAGCGGTAGCGACCGGATCATCAAGTTTCGCGGGAATTGTTAGATCCCATCGCTACCGCTCCGGGTTCTGACACGAGTTTTGACACAATCTCTTCACGCCTGGGTTGATGAGATAGCATACATTTCTGAAGCCCCATTTATGGGGCTTCCGCTAACGCCTTCAGCCAAGGAACTGGCTAAGGCAGTAATGCCCAAAGCCTCCTGAAGGCGGCTCTTGAATCAATCGCTATTGGTTTCCCAGGCGTGAAGCGTGGGCTATGGAAAAGGACTTCTTGAACAACCCTGCCAGGGTTACTTGCGGCGATGACAGTTGACGGCTCAGCATTGAAAGGCAAAGTCGCCATGGTCACCGGCGGTTCTCGCGGTATCGGTCGCGCTACGGTTAAATGCTTTGCGAAGCTTGGCGCGAACGTCGTTGTCAATTATCTCAAAGATGAAAGCGCGGCAGTGGCGGCGGTCGATGAAGCCGCTGCTGCAGGTGTCGGCGCGTTGGCAGTTCAGGCAGATGTTTCGCGCACAGACGAAGCCGCACGTTTGATAGACGCGGCGGTAACGCGATTTGGTCGGATTGATTTCCTTGTTTGTAATGCCGGCATCTGGGAGGGCTTGCCCGTAGACAAGATGACCGAGGATATTTGGGATCGCACGATCGAACTCAATCTCAAAGGAACGTGGACCGTGTGCCGCGCGGCAGTCCCGCACATGAAGCAGCAAGCGTCCGGGCGCATCGTGATTGTCAGCTCGACCGCGGGGCAGAGAGGGGAAGCGAACGTTTCAAACTACGCTGCCTCAAAGGGTGGCCAGATTTCATTTACAAAATCGCTCGCAGCCGAACTGGGACCATTCGGCATCAATGTCAATTCAGTCGCGCCGGGCTGGGTTGATACAGACATGTGCACGGAAGTTTTCGCTGATAAGGCACTTCGCAAATCTGTCGAAGACTTGATTCCACTGGGCCGCGTTGCTACGCCCGAGGACATTGCCTGGCCAATCGTGTTTCTCTGTACCGAATGGGCGCGACATATCAACGGCGAGATTCTCAACGTCAATGGCGGTTCGGTCTTATGTGGATGAACCTAATCGGAGCGGCTCATTCAGCTCGGTAATCTATAGGGAATGTTTGAACGGTATACAGAGACGGCGCGTCGCGTGATCTTCTTTGCGCGGTATGAAGCGTCCCAGTTTGGCGCTGAAGCGATCGAGCCTGAGCATCTCTTACTCGGAGTTTCGCGAGAAGATAAACCTCTCTTCATCGAATTACTTCCGGATGGAGCAGATGCGCTCGAATGGATCCGAAGGAGCATTGAAAATCATAGTCCGCCCAGACCCCGAATTCCGGTCACGGTAGAACTGCCATTAGCGCCGGAAACAAAACGCGTCTTGCACTACGCACACGACGAAAGCAATCATTTGAACCACCGCCACATCGGAACCGAGCATTTGCTGCTCGGCCTGATGAGATCAGAGGATTCTGTCGCCGCGCGGGTTCTCTTTGAACTCGGTTTGCGTCTCTCGCCCATGAGAGATGTGCTGGCCCGGAGGATTAAGTCGTTTCGACCTTATGCGGTTCAAACAAATCCTAAAGACGGCCGAAGTCGCATCGTGCTGGGAGTAGAGCGGCTGCAGCAGATGCATCTTCTGAGGGGCGCGCGCGTAGGACTTGTCTGCAATCAAGCATCCGTGGACCATCGCTTTCGCCACGTCGCGGATCTCTTTCACGAGCATCCTGATATCAACTTGACTGCGCTCTTCGGGCCACAACACGGCATCCGCGGTGACGTCCAAGACAACATGATTGAGACCGCTCACGCTGCGGATCGGAAGACCGGCCTGCCAATCTTTTCGCTTTATAGCGAAACGCGTGAGCCAACTGAAGAGATGCTCAAGGATGTCGATATCATCGTTTTTGATTTACAGGATGTGGGCTGTCGTATCTACACGTTCGTCTACACGCTGGCTAATTGTATGCGCGCGGCGAAGAAATTTGGCAAGAAGGTAATCGCTTGTGATCGACCAAATCCGATTGGTGGAATTCAGGTCGCCGGAACTGTGCTCGATCCCGCCTTCGCTTCTTTTGTCGGGCAATATCCAATCGCTTCGCGTCACGGCATGACCGTGTGCGAACTCGCCCGTATGTTCAATGAACATTTTGGCATTGGTTGCGACTTAGAATGCGTAACGATGGCCGGTTGGTCGCGCGACGTCTGGTACGACCAAACGGACGGTCCCTGGGTTTTGCCCTCGCCGAATATGCCTACACTCGATGCGGCAACCGTATTTCCCGGCAGCGTACATCTTGAAGGCACACAAATGTCTGAAGGAAGGGGAACCACGCGACCTTTTGAAATCCTCGGCGCGCCTTACATCAAGGCAGACGACTTTGGCAACGCCCTCAATAATCTGAATCTTGATGGGGTTCACTTTCGCCCATGTGTTTTTATGCCGGCCTTTCAAAAACACGCCAGCAAAGCTTGTGGTGGAGTTCAGGTTCACGTGACGAACCGGCAGGTCTTTGAGCCGGTGATAACGGGAATCGCGATTGTGAAGACGGCGCACGACATGTACCGCGACGATTTTCTCTGGAAGGATCCGCCTTACGAGTATGAATACGATCGCAATCCTTTCGACCTCATAGCGGGGACCTCAGAGGTGCGAACAGCAATTGAGCGCGGAGACGACTTGGCTAGCATCCAAGCTTCCTGGCAGCGCCCATTGGCGGAATTCGAGGCACTTCGAGAGCGGTTCCTTCTTTATTAGAAAGCTCAGGCGTGGTGAAGCCGACAGCTAAAGTATCGAGCAAAATAGCCGCAAATCGGCCAAATAGACTTCAAGCAAAACATCAGGCGGAAGGGGATTTCATTTTGGTAGCGAAGCAGATTCAATCGACCGCCAAGACAGAGACGCCGCCGATCGCATGGCTGATTGGCGCCGCAGCTTGGGCAGTCCCGGGGTTGGGGCACCTGGTCCAAAGAAGATGGATTAGAGCTGTCTTCCTTGGGGGTTCAGTGTGGGCAATGTTTCTCACCGGCCTTTGGTTGGGGGGCCATCTCTTCGCTCTCACTGGAAAGGAGCAAGGCCTATCGGCATTAATTCAACTTCTGCCTATGAGCGCGAACGTGGGCGCCGGCCTGCTTTACATTTTCTGCTGGGTAACGAATACAGGGTTTACCGAACACGCTCAGCTTCTGACTTACGAGTATGGCAATACTTTTCTTCTCGTCGCGGGTCTGCTGAATTACCTGGCCATGCTTGATGCCTTCGATATCGCCAGCGGGAGGAAGGAATGAGGCACGTACTCTGGATGGCTGTGTTTGCCGTGCTGACTGCCGTCGTCTTTGGCGTCGTCGCTAAGGGCACGAATCGGCATCGGTTGATTTATGGGTTGAAAGTGTTCGCGGAATTTATGTTGATAGCTTTCGTGTTGGGCTGGGTGCTTTATTTTTTACCCTTTCGCTAAAGTATGTTCTTAACCCCGCATGAAAGGCCGTCATGGCACTTGTTACCACAGAAGCAATCGTCCTCCGCAGTTACAACCTCGCAGAAGCTGATCGAATTGTTGTTTGCCTAACCCGCGGTGCAGGTCTCGTGCGCGCCGTAGCCCGAGGCGCACGCCGCATGAAGAGCCGCTTCGGCGCGGCCCTGGAACCATTCAGCTTTATCAATTTGGTCTTCTATGAAAAAGAGAATCGCGAACTGGTAACTATTTCCCAGGCAGACATTCTCAAGTCAAACTTCGATCTCGCAAGCCAGCCCGAAACTGCCCACGTGTTGGCTTATATCGCTGAGTTGGTCGGGGATTTCGCGCCGCCTCATGAAGCTAACGACAAGTTGTACCGGATGGTAAAGGCCTCTGTAGAAGCTCTGGCCGCCTCATCCGATGCTTCAAGTCAAGTTATGCGTTACTTCGAAGTCTGGTTGCTGCGTCTGGCGGGTTTGTTTCCAGAGTTGGAAACCTGCGCCGCGTGCGATAATCGTTTCCACGATGATGAGTCGATCTACCTGGATGCTGACGCGCGCACGCGCTGTCACAAGTGCGGTGGTCGTTTTGGAACAGTGCTTTCCGCGGCGACGCGCCGGGCGATAGTTGCAACCAAGAAACTTGGCCCCCGGCAATTCGCAGAGGTGGCGGATGGACTCTCCGCTCAAGATCAGGCTCAGTTTGCCGAGTTGACGCACCGGCTGATCGTTCGTGCGCTCGAACGCCGGCCGCGGACGGCGATAGCTCTGGCGCAATAGGAATTGCGCGCGGTTCAAATTCACCATGGGCAACAGAAGGCTAATTCAGCGTTACATCCTGCGCGGCATATTCCCCTATATTCTGCTTTCTCTCGTTTTATTGACGGCCATCCTTTTCGCTCAACAGACAGTTCGTTATCTTGAAGGAACGTTTCAGAGTTTGATGCCGATAGGCTTCGTCAACGGCGTCGCCCTCTCTCTGCTGCCTGCAGTTTTGATCTTCACTCTGCCGATGGCGGTTCTGGCCGGCACTATCATCGGATTGGGGCGAATGGGAAGCGACAGCGAACTGGTCGCGATGCGTGCAGCGGGTGTGAGCACCCTCAGCATGCTCTTGCCGCCTTTGCTGTTGGGCTTGATTGTGACGATACCCTCCGCCTATCTGAATTTGCACGAAGGTCCGCAAGCTTTGCGACATCTGCGGAGTCTGGCCATACGCGGCGCTCTTTACAAATTAGATTCGCCCGTCGAGCCGCGCACTTTCACCACCGAAATCCCACGCTACGTAATCTATGTGCGTGACGGGGACAAGTCTCGCGGCCAGTGGGAGCGCGTATTCAGTCGCATCGATTCGTCAACGGAAAAGTCTGAGCTGGTATTACAGGATGCGACGACGACCAAGCTGCCGCCCGCCGAATCAGGCAATCCTTCCTACGTCGTGGAGCACTTGCGGGAACTTCGCGTAGTTCTCGATACCGGCCGCAGGGACTTGCTTGCCCGAATACAGAAAGCCGAGGCAAGTCCTGAGCAGATGAACTGGACTGAATTGCGCGAGTTGGCCGTGAACGCGGCCGGCGGCGAAAAGCGCGAAGCGACGATGCTCGTGCACAAGCGATTGGCGTTTTCGCTGGCCCCACTGGTCTTTTCCTTCCTTGGCGCGGCACTGGCGCTGAGAATGCGTCGTGGCGGAAGAGGCCTGGGGGTCTTGCTTTCATTGCTGGTAATGGTGAGTTACTACCTGACGACTATCGCCGGCGATCAAATGGCGCGAGCCGGCACGCTGCCGGCGCGCGTGGGCCCTTGGCTAGCCACCGCTTTGACTCTGGTCATCGGAATCACCTTGCTGTATCTAAGACGCCGTGAGGTGATTTGGTTCAAACCAAAGACTCCGACTACCTTCAAAGCCCGCGAACGGATCGGGCGATCTAAGATGAAGCGCCTCGGAGCGCGTCAATGGCTCGTCAGTTTTCCTACTCTGCTGGATCTTGGTCTGCTGCGTATGATGACGATGAGTTTCCTTTTCGGCTTTCTGGCTTTGGTGGCCATCTTCAACATCTTCACAGTTTTCGAGTTGTGGCGCTTCATCTCCGCAACCCACGCCGGCGCCAAATTAATCGCCGAATACCTTTTCTATCTAATGCCTTTGGTCAGTGTCGAGTTGTTCCCCGGCAGTGTGCTGGTGGCAATGCTCATCACCTATGCGCTTACCGCGAAGAGAAGGGAAGCCGTCGCCTGGTGGGCCAGCGGTCAAAGTGTCTATCGTTTAATGCTGCCGGGCTTCGCGTTTGCGCTCTTGATCGCCGCGGCGTCGTGGGCCATACAAGAGCGTGTGATGCCGCAGGCCAACGTCAGGCAGGATAGTTTGCGCGCGAGAATTCGCGGCAACATCGCCCAGGCAGCAACGGGTTCCGAGAAGCGCTGGCTGGTCAGCACCGACGGCAGACGGATTTATGCTTACGAATTCGATGATCTACGTCAGGTCCTGTTGAAACCGTCGGTCTATGACTTTGACGATCAGCAGGTCGAACTAAAGCGTGTGATCACCGGCGAGGAAGGGAAGTGGCTCGCCTCAAATGAATTTGAGATTACCCACGCGCAATTGATCAATCTTGACGATGCACACGTAACTCGCCAGTCAGCCGATCATCTGAAAATCTCCGGTGTGGATCCTCCGTCGGTCTTCAAACCCACAGTAGATCGCCCATCACAACTAAGCGCCGATCGCCTCCGAACTTACATCAAGACCTTGAAAGCGCGTGGCGCAGATACGGCGGCGCTGGCGGTGGCTTTGCAGCGGAAATACGCGACCCCATTCAGTGTGATCGTGATGGCCCTGATCGGAATGCCGCTGGCCATCTCTTTCGGCCGCAAGAGCACAGTAATCGCCCTCTGCTCGGCCGTCGTAGTCAGTCTGGCCTTCTGGCTGGTAACCGGCGGCTTTCAGCAACTAGGCGAACACGCGTTGCTCCCGCCCGGACCGGCAGTATGGACGCCCATCGTAATCTTCGCCTGTGGAGGGTTGTATTTTATTTCTCGGGTCCGGACTTAGAGCGTGTCGGCGGATTCAAATCGAGCAACTATGAACATGAGCGACGTAGACTTGAGAAACCATTTAGAGATTCGTCATGCGTCCCCTACATCCTGCGAGTTGTTATGTGAGGTTGCGGTAAATTCGTTCCGCTATGCTATTGATTGACACTGCAAAGGTCTGCGTCTTTACGTTCGCGTCTGGCGGCAAGCCGATCGACAACATGCCTAGTACACAACCTGATTCGGCGTCGACCACCGGACCTCCCGACATACCTACTTGACTACCAAATGACAGCTCAAATCCAGGAACATCCTGCATCTTGACATCGCGCGCGTTGACATCGAGTGTGAGAGGCCGCACTACATGTCCATCTCTATCGAGAACCAATGACATCAGGTCGGCTGTTCGAATCACAAGTTCCTCTCCTTGCCATGCGGCGTCGATTGAAGGCATTGCATTGCCCTGATATCCAATCCCGCGGACGCTGATGCCCGATGTAACAGGCTTAGTCGTTACATCGTGGACTTGAAAGCCCGACATGGCCTTTGCCAAACGAATAACCGTTGTATCAATTTCGGGATGTAAACTAACCGCGCTCGTTTCAATCCTGCAGATTGCACCGCTTCGGGAAATCAACCAAAGAATTACACGCCGATATCCAAGGTTTGGTGCTAGCGTTTGCCCGTTCAAGGCGTGATGGGCCGTGATCGCCGTTAAAGGATCGAGAAAGAAAGCTGTTCCGCAGATCCCACCTTCGAGCGACGAATCGCCCGGTTCATTGTACGAGAGCTTGAGTATTGCAGATGCCATAGCGGTGTAGGTACATGACACGGATTAATCCACGCCGAGCGAGGAGCAATCAACCCTAGATTGTTGTGCCAACAATAATTTTGGCCTGCTGCGACCCTGGAACTATCATCCCTTGGGGCTTCAAGCCTACTGTCCCCATCCAATTAAGTAGGAAAGTAAGGCTCGGCCTCTCGGCGGGCGTTTCAATGATCACGCCACGTGGCAAGCCAGAGAATATGGCCTGAGAAACGCCTTCGGATTGCCAACCTGCAAGTTTTAAGATCTCGTCCAATATCGATGCAAGGTTATACGATTCTGGATCGTTCATTAAGGCCACAATATCTACATTTTCTTTCGGATGTTTCACCAACTCAGCAACCAGGGCATTGGCTGCTGCTTGGCTAATCTGTCTAGGTTGAGGGCCAATGTTTGTAATGGAGTGGGCAACCTGCCCACCCATTTGATTTTGAGTGAATATTATTGAACCATGAGAAATAGTATTCGAGGAAATGTTAATCAAGAACTGGTTTGCAATTTCATCCGTAGGTTCACTTCCACCAGCATTCAAGGATTCATGTTTAGCCTTGATCTGTTTTACTCTTTCAACGGTATATGATTCTTCATCGGAATCAATCACATCATGATGAATAGGGCACATCAAAATTAGATTGTCAAAACCATGCCGCTCGTCTTCTGTTTGATTCGGATCATATCTCGGACCACCGGGCTGGCGTGCTTTGATATGACAAATCTTGCCGGTAACCTTCCCGCTTGCTTTATCAACCAGAGGAGTGCAGCAGCTCGGAAATGCACAAACATTCCCGGACACAGCGAATAATCTTTTGATTGTTGGTACGGTTGGACTTGCCATATTCACTGATACTACTGAAGAAGCATAAAGTCAGAGATGCCGTCCCGGCGATTATCAACACCCCAGACAGTAAAGAGCAAGTTCAACAACACGTCACCAGCAGATCTTGAACGATTGGAGAGGCGGGCAGGAATACGCTCCAAAAAGCGAAAGCCGCGGAGAAGGGAACTCCGCAGCTAATCTAATTTGGATTGCGATTGGAAGACTGAGCCCCGGCAGCGAGGACGACGCCTGTTTCTCACACAAAAGTGGCTTGGGCGTCCCGCCCATGAACACGCGCAAGATGCGCGTGCCACGACCTAGGTGCCGGTTTCCCAGCTCGACATGTATTCCAGTTGTTCCGAAGTAAGCGTGTCGATCGAAATTCCAAGCGAGCGGAGTTTCAAACTGGCGATCTCCTGATCGACTTCGGGAGGTAATAGATGCACGCCGGGATCGAGTTTACCTTTGTTCTTCACCAGATACTCGACTGAGAGGGCCTGGTTGGCAAAGCTCATGTCCATGACGCTCGCCGGGTGGCCTTCGGCCGCGGCGAGGTTGATCAAGCGGCCTTCGCCCAGGACGATGACTCGATTGCCGGATTTGAGTTTGTACTCTTCGACAAACGGACGGACTTGCGCCGGCGCTTCGGACAGTTCGCGCAGCGCGACGAGATTTAGTTCGAGATCGAAGTGGCCGCTGTTGCAAACGATCGCGCCGTCTTTCATCACCGCAAAGTGTTCGCGATCGATGACGTGACGATTGCCGGTGACGGTGACGAAGATGTCGCCAATCGAAGCGGCCTTGGCGATCGGCATCACGCGGAATCCGTCCATCACGGCTTCGACGGCTTTAATCGGATCGACTTCGATTACCACGACGTTCGCGCCCATGCCGCGCGCGCGCAACGCCAGGCCTTTGCCGCACCATCCGTAACCGACGACGACCAGAGTCCGGCCCGCCAGTAGGATGTTAGTCGCGCGAATAATCCCATCGAGCGTTGATTGGCCTGTGCCGTAACGATTGTCAAAAAGGTGTTTGGTCTGAGCGTTGTTGACCGCGATGGAAGGGAAGGTAAGTACGCCCGCGGTTTGCATGGCCTGCAGACGCACGATGCCGGTCGTAGTTTCTTCCGTGGTTCCGGTAATCTTGTTCTTCAGATCCGGCTTTTCCTTAATCATCGTCGCCACCACGTCCGAGCCGTCATCGATAATTATGTCAGGTTCGAATTCCAAAGCCGTCTGTACATGACGGCGATAGGTGTCGGTGGTTTCACCCTTCATGGCAAACACTGGAATGCCGTAGTCAGAAACCAAACAGGCCGCGACGTCATCCTGAGTCGAAAGGGGATTGGAGGCGATCAAAAGGGAATCAGCGCCGCCCGCTTGCAGAGCGCGCGCAAGATTTGCTGTTTCCGTCGTGATGTGCGCGCACGCAATCAGCCGCGTGCCCTTCAATGGTTGCTCGGTCGCAAACCTCTCGCGAATCAAACGCAGGACCGGCATCTCGCGCTCGGCCCAATCAATGCGCTTCTTTCCCTGAGGCGCGAGAGAAATATCTTTTATGTCATGTTCAAACGCAGGCATTGGTGTGCTCATTCCTTTAAGCTTCCTTTAGATGGCAAATGAAAAATGTCAAATGAGAAATCGGAAATGATCCGGTCGCGACCACCAGCCCAAGCGGGCTGCCCGCTTGGGGACCCGCTCGCGGTTCTGGAACTCAAACACCGGCTGCGGCCCGAAGCGTCTCGGCCTTGTCGGTTTCTTCCCAGGAGAAACCGTCACCGGTGCGGCCGAAATGTCCGTACGATGCCGTCGCTTTATAAATCGGCCGGCGAAGATTGAGAGTTTCGATAATCTCTCGCGGCGTCAGCGGAAAGTGTTTGCGCACCAGATCGGAAAGTTGAGCTTCGCCAATCCGGCCGCTGCCTCTGGTGTCGACTCGCACCGAGACCGGTTCAGCGACGCCGATCGCATAGGCAAGCTGGACTTCGCACTGCTCAGCCAAGCCAGCCGCGACAATATTCTTGGCGATGTAACGCGCCATGTATGCCGCTGAGCGATCGACTTTCGTCGGGTCCTTGCCGGAGAAAGCGCCGCCGCCGTGAGGCGCATAGCCGCCATATGTGTCGACTATGATTTTG